>Ga0310836_100985_pt1 | contig 18664 bp, 18 predicted proteins | sample SM_ome_4_FD_201310 | JGI IMG/M metagenome (GOLD analysis project Ga0310836, IMG submission 201310) | Sorghum-adapted microbial communities enriched on stacked mutant (SM) sorghum from Joint BioEnergy Institute, Emeryville, California... ... | reverse complement strand
AACCTACTTGTCAGTAAATTGCGCTTTACGTTTTTCAATGAATGCATTTACGCCTTCCTTCATATCGTCTGAGGCAAACAGTTGCCCAAACAGGACGGCTTCTTTCTCTGTGCCCTTCTCCTGCCCCACCGCAAGTCCGTATGTAACCGCTTCAAGCGCGGCGCGTACGGAAACGGCACTTTTCTCGAGAGCGATAAGCTCAGCGACTCTTTTCACTTCATCCATCAGAGAGTCTAGGGGAACGGCGCGGTTAACCAGGCCGATACGCTCCGCTTCTCTCCCGTCAACAAATTGACTTGTCAGAATTAATTCAAGCGCTTTTGCTTTATTGGTCAGACGCGCCAGCCGCTGTGTGCCTCCGAATCCTGGAATCAAACCCAGATTCAATTCGGGCAGACCCAGCTTCGCTTCTTCGGCCGCATACCGTATATGGCAGGCCATTGCGAGCTCTAGCCCTCCGCCCAATGCCGCGCCGTTAATTGCCGCAATCACCGGTTTAGAGAAGCTCTCAATCCGGTCAAACAGCTTCTGACCTGCCCGTGCCATCTGCTCTGCCTGTTCGACATTGTCGAATGCACCGGTAAATTCTTTAATGTCTGCGCCTGCAACGAAGAACTTTCCCGCTCCTGTTAAAACGATGACTTTGATGTCATCAATGCCTTCAATATAATTGAACGCATCGCCAAGACCGGTAAGCGTGGCGGAACTTAATGTGTTCGCCGGAGGTACATCAATACTGAGATACGCTACTTTGTTTGCTGCTTCAAGCTTGACATTTGTAAACTCCATTGTTCCTCTCCCTCCATAACCTGATATATGAATGTTCAACTTTGTCCGCCGTTATTTTTCTGTAAATTGCCTGTCTTCTAAATTATAATTGTTTTCCGGACAAATGGGCATTTAAATTTTTGTAAGTTCACTGTTTTGCCACTTTCAATCCGTTAATAAACAAATTATGAATCGGGTCAACAAGGGAGACAAGATTCTGGTTCCGCTCATTCATAACCCATGAGGTGACCGCTTCGTCCAGCGTGCCGAAAATCATCTTACGCGCTACTCTATGCTCTATATCCGGCCGGAAAACACCCTGCTCTTTGCCGAGGAAAATCACTTCGTCAATCAAGTCCAGGTAATGTTTTAACACCTCGTAAATTCCCGCCCGAAGGTTCGGGTTGGCTTGGCGCGTCTCAATCTGCGTTACGATGGCCAAATCACGGTCCTGAGACATCTGCCACAAGTGCATATAAATAAGTTCACGGAGACGATCTTCCGCCTTCTCCAGCGGAGCGATTCGGGCACGGGCCGTATTGATGAAAGTTCCGACTTTCTCTTTAAACAACGATATTAATATATCGTCTTTGTTGTCAAAGTAAAGATATATCGTACCATCAGCAACTGAGGCCTCTTTGGCTATTTTTGATACCTGTGCCTGATGGTAGCCATAGCGGGCAATAACCTTTACCGCTGCTTCGATAATGCTCTGATATTTCTCCCCTGTCTTCTTCGCCATAACGCTTCCCTCAAATCCCAAATAATGAATGAGCATTCACTCGAGTTTAGTTTATTCAAAAAAATCAGGATTGTCAATATGTATCGAAGAAGAAGTGTGATTTTGTATATATATTTCGACATTTACCGTCATTCTCCTTCTTCTAGAATATTTTTATTTGCTCAGGAAATACTTAACATGATTTCACCTCACTGGTTACAGAAAGGAGATTGTTATGACAACCCTTACACAAGATGAAAATAAAGCGGTTCGGCTTTTTTTCTATTCTTCTATTGTCTGGCTCCTCGTTGGAATGAGTATTGGCCTGATCCTTGCGATTAAGTACGTATGGCCGAATTTTCTGGTATGGGGCGAGTTTCTCCAGAAATATCTCTCCTATGGCCGCATTCGTCCGGCGCATACACACGTCGTTCTATTGGGCTGGATGTCGATGGCGTATGTGGGCGGCCTACTTTACATTATTCCCCGGTTGACCCGCAAATCTCTCGAACATCCACGCCTTGCCCGTATCATCGGTATCCTCTGGAATGTGTATATCGTGCTTGCGGTTATTATACTATCGATGGGTTATACAACGACGATTGAATACGCGGAAACACCATGGCCGCTCGACCTTTTTTTAATCGTGTTGGTGGTTGGCACAGCATATATCTGCTTCAAAACCATCGCGAAACGCAACGAACATCAACTTTATGTCAGCCTCTGGTATTTCATGGGTTCTCTTATCTGGCTGCCGTTTCTCTATATCATCGGCAACCTTGCTACCTACTTCATCTCAGGGGTTCCCCAGGCGCTGGCAGGCTGGTTCTACGGCCACAACGTCATCGGACTCTGGTTTACGACAGTGGGAGTCGGATTCATCTATTACCTGCTTCCGCTGCTGTCCAAAAATCCGCTATACAGTCACAAACTCTCGCTTATCGGATTCTGGACAATCGCAACGTTCTACGTATGGAACGGTCCGCACCATCTGCAGAACGGACCTATCCCCGCCTGGTTAATGAAAGCCGGCGTCGTTCCGTCTGTGCTCCTCATTATTCCGGTATGGACCGTCCTTGCTAACGTGTTCGGTACGATGAAGGGCAAATGGCATGTCATATCAGAGAATGTATCGCTGAAATTTGTCGTAACCGGCGCTATTTTCTATTTAATCACTTGCCTGCAAGGACCGTTTCAATCCCTTATGCAGCCAAGCGCCATCCTTAAATTCACTAACTGGATAATAGGTCACGCACATATGCCATTGTTCGCCGCTTTCTCATTCGTCCTGTTCGCCTTGTTCTATCATGCGCTGCCGACGCTGACCGGCCGCAAAATCTATAGCGAGGCGCTGATGAACTGGCACTTCTGGCTATCGATTATCGGATTTCTCATCTTTGCCTTTACCACCTGGACGGCCGGGGTTATGCAAGGGTTTGCATGGACAGAAGGAAAGCAATACGGCGTGCCGTTCCTTGAGGTGGTCGTATCGCTGCAGCCATTCTCCATCGCCCGCGCTGTCGGCGGCCTATTGATGTTCACCGGACAGATTGTGTTCGCCTACAACGTGCGCAAGTCTATTACAGAAGGACAACCGCTGTCAGTCGAAGAGAAATCGAGTTCCACTGCATAAACCGTAAGAAAGGAGCGAAACCATGAGCGGACAAAGCAAAGAACGTTTTATGAAACCTTTTATTATCGGTGCATCCCTTCTGTTCTTCATTGGGGTCGCAGCCACCGTGGTGCTTCCTTTCTACGATGAGGTCATGCAGCGGGAGAACGCAAATGCTGCCATCAAAAATTATTCGATTGATTCGCCGGAATACCGCGGACGCCAGGTCTATATCCGCGAGGGCTGTCATACGTGTCATACACAGTTCGTACGTCCCGTAAAAGCGGACTCCTCGCTGGGCCCGGTCTCTGTTCCGGAAGATTACTATCATGATTATCCGCATCTGCTGGGCAGCGTGCGGACCGGCTCCGATCTTACCTGGGTGGGCACCCGCTGGAATGAGCAATGGCACCGTGTACATTTAAACAACCCGCGCCAGGTATTCCCGGGCAGTACGATGCCAAGCTATAACTATTTATCCGACCAGGATACAGAAGATTTGATTGCTTATTTGATGAGCTTAAAACCGGCACCTTCCACTGAAGGACGCTAGGAGGTAGGAGTAATGGATGAAGAACGCCGCGAAAAGAAGGAAACAACGCATGAAGAACCTCTTGAGGAAGTTGCGGGGATTCGGATGGCGAATGCCCGGGTGCCGCGCTTTCTCGTCATCACGTATGTCACGCTGGCAGCCTGGGCGATCGGTTATTCGGTTCTGGCCCAACCGGTAAATGAACGAACGGAAGATACCGCCGGCAACAAGCCGGTAGACGGCAAAACAATCGTCCAACAGCACTGTCTTGGCTGTCACAATCTGACCAAAGAAGCGCTTGTTGGCCCCGGGCTGCAGGGGGTCGGCCAGCGCCTTCCCGGCGAGAAATTAACCAATGTGCTGCTAAACGGGCGCGGTGCCATGCCCTCCCTTCCCAACCAGGGACTGGACAGCGAACAGATTAAAGCCGTAGAAAAATATTTGCGGACACTGTAAGGAGGAAACGTATGAACCCCCACATTGTGGCTGTATTTACCCTTCCGGAGGAAGCGGAACGCGCATGTAACGCCCTGCAGAGCTACGTGAAAAAAGACGAAATTTCGTTTTTACGCAAAACGGAACAACCGGATACATTTACGGGTGACGCAAGCGCCGATCCCGTGGTCGATGGCGTGACTATCGGATCGGTTATCGGAGGCGCGGCGGGTCTCGCTTTCAGCATGGGAACGCTGCTTATCCCGGGGATTGGCCCTGTAATCGCGGCAGGCCCTCTTCTCTCCGTACTCGCCGGCGCCATGTCCGGCGGAGTTATCGGGGGATTGACGGATCTAGGTATTAACAGGTATACATCCGAACATATTAGCCGACACCTTGAACAGGGACAGGTTGTTCTTGTTATACAGGTCAGCAAACCGGAGTTGCGCGGAACGATTACCCATCTATTGGAGCAGCACGGCGCGGTAGAAATTCATGATGAACCGGTTATTGAAAATTAGGCGCAAAGAAAGGATGGGAAAAACGCTCCCATCCTTTTATTTTGTCTGTAGTTTACCTTTCTCCTCTTCGATAAGAGCACGACGCAGAATTTTTCCGACCGCCGTCTTCGGAAGTTCATCCCGAAATTCATAGATGCGGGGTACTTTGAAAGCGGCCAGCTTCTGCCGGCAATACGTATCTAATTCCTCTTCCGTCACTCCTTCATTCTCCCGGACGACGATGTAGGCTTTCACGGTTTCACCGCGGTATTCGTCCGGTACTCCGATGACAACCGCTTCTCTAATGGCCGGATGTTCATATAGAACTTCTTCGATTTCGCGGGGGTAAATGTTAAATCCCCCCGCAATAATCATGTCTTTCTTCCGATCTACGATATAGAAATATCCATTCTCATCCATCGTACACATATCGCCGGTGAAAAACCAGCCGTCCTGTAAGCACGCGTACGTCTCCTCTTCCTTATTCCAGTATCCTTTCATCACCTGCGGCCCCCGTATGCACAACTCCCCTACCTGTCCGGGCGGAACCTCTTCGCCCGTCTCGATATCGACGACCCGACACTCCGTGTCCGGCCAGGGAAGGCCGATGCTGCCGTTAACTCTCCGCCCCCAGATTGGATTGGCATGTGTTACCGGAGAACATTCAGTCAGGCCGTACCCTTCTACCAGCCGTCCTCCCGTAAGCGCTTCAAATTTTTGCTGTACTTCCACCGGCAAAGGGGCCGATCCGCTCAGGCAGGCTTTAATAGAAGAAATACTGTATTTTGTAAGGTCCGGATGGTTTAATAATCCGACATACATCGTCGGTGCGCCGGGAAAGACCGTCGGCTTCTGATCGTCGATAAGCTTTAGCATCATGTTTGTATCAAAGCGGGGCACCAGGATAAGCTTGGCAGCCATGTAAATGCCGAAATTCATGGCGACCGTCATGCCATATACATGAAAGAACGGAACCGCAGCCAGTATCCGCTCTTCTCCGCGTCTGGCTTTATAGAACCAGGCGCCGCACTGCATGACGTTAGCAACGAGGCTGGCATGAGTCAGCATGGCTCCTTTCGCTTTGCCGGTGGTCCCTCCTGTATACTGGATAAGCGCGATATCGTTTTGCGTATCAACCGGAGACCGAACCGGGTCCGGACTGCTTCGCGCAAGCAGCGAAACAAACGCATACACACCCGCCCTCTCCCCTTCCCGCACCCGTACCCGTTGCCGCTGTTTCCACTGGACGAAGGGATAAAATATTTTTTTAGCCAGCGGCAAGTAATCCTTAATTCCCGTCACAATAACATGCTCAAGCGCCGTTTCGTCTTTTACTTGCTTCACCCGCGGGTACAACAAATCCAGGCAGATGATTACCCTGGCACCGGAATCGGTCATCTGGTGCAGCAGTTCCCTTTCCGTATACAGCGGATTGGTTTGCACAACAGTCGCTCCCGCGAGCAGTGCACCGTAGTAAGCAATGACGCTTTGCGGGATATTCGGCAGCATAACCGCAACGCGGTCACCCTTGTTTACTCCAAGCTGTCTCAGTGCATTGGCAAAACGGTAGCATTCCGTAAGCAATTGCTCATATGTTATCTCCTTGCCCATAAAAAACAAAGCCGGAGAATGAGGATTTGCTGCCGCTGTCTGAATCAGCAGTTCATAAAGTGCGATGTCCGGGTAGGAAAGCTTATGGGGAATTTCTGCCGGATAACTGGCCAACCAGGGACGGGATGCTGTCGGCATACAGGTCACTCCTTCTTCTTTCGTTATCTTACATAAATAATTCAATGAATGAATACTCATTCCTTCTTTATTATTTTAATTTTTAAAAATTTACGATTATTATTCTTTTATCGCTTTGCTATTGTATTTAGACAAGCCGTAAAAACCCCTTTTGTCATCCGACAAAAGGGGTTGATTGATTAAGCCGATCTGGTGCACTGCTCGAATTGCTCTTCTACTTTGGCTGACGGTTTAGCCGTCATCAAGCTTACAAGGATAATCGCCAGCAGGCCTGCCGCGAAGCCCGGCACCATTTCATATAAGGTATCCTTTAAGAACGGGAACCGGGTCCAGATAATAACCGTAGCGGAACCGGCGATCATACCGGCCAACGCTCCCCATTTGTTCATACGCTTCCAGTACAGGCTCAGAAGAATAACCGGCCCGAAGGAAGCGCCGAAACCGGCCCATGCATATCCCACAAGCGAAAGAATCGTACTGTTTTTATTAAATGCAAGCATCATGGCAACCAGCGCCACCAGAAGTACGGAGAGTCGTCCGATGAGTACTAATTCTTTGTCGGTAGCAGAACGACGGAAAAATGTTTTGTATATATCTTCCGTCAGCGAACTGGACGTAACAAGCAATTGAGAAGAAATCGTACTCATTACCGCGGCCAGAATGGCTGCCAGCAGGAAGCCGGTAATAAACGGGTGGAATAAAATATGGCCCAATTCCATGAATACGGTTTCCGGATCCGCCAGTTTTATTCCTTCATTTGCAAAGTAAGCGATTCCAACAAAACCGGTAAACATGGCACCGACTACGGAAAAAATCATCCAGCCCATTCCAATGCGGCGGGCTTTCGCCATTTCTTTAACAGACGAAATCGCCATAAAACGTACGATAATGTGCGGCTGTCCGAAATACCCAAGGCCCCATGCGAATAACGAAATAATGCCGAGCAGGGTCGTTCCCTTGAACATATCCATCAGCGCAGGATCGATTTGACGAATCGTATGAAACGACTCTCCAAGACCCCCTGTATGAAAGATCGTGACGACCGGAACCATAACCAGTGCAATTACCATAATAAGCCCCTGTACAAAGTCTGTCCAGCTTACCGCAAGGAAACCGCCGAACAGCGTATAGGCTACGACAACGCCAGCGACAATCCAAAGGCCCATAATATAATCAAGTTTAAATGAGTTCTCAAACAGTACGGCTCCGGAAACCAAACCGGAAGAAACATAAAATGTAAAAAAGACCATAATGACAAGACCGGATACGATACGCAACATCTTGGTCGTATCGCCAAAACGGTTCTCTAAATATTCCGGAATCGTAATCGAGTTGTTCGCGAGTTCAGTATACGTGCGCAGACGCGGCGCCACGTATAACCAGTTTGCATACGCACCCAGTGTCAGACCGATTACGATCCAGGAAGCGCTCAGCCCCTGGGAAAACATCGCCCCGGGCAGGCCGAGCATTAGCCAGCCACTCATATCGGAAGCACCGGCGCTAAGCGCGGTAACCGCCGGGCCAAGCGTCCGGCCGCCAAGCATATAATCTGATAAATCAGATGTACGCTTATAAGCATAATAGCCAATCAGCAGCATTCCTACCATATACACGGTAATAGAAATTACTAATTGCATGTCCATAATTGAACCCCCTTATTTTTCAGCCAAAATCTAAGAAGGAGCGCGGGAAAGCGGAGGGAAGAGAAAAGAGTAAAGGCGGAAAAAAGACCTTCCCCTTTTTCTTCACTAAAATCTCACATTTCTCCCGCCTCTCTTTTGTTATCATAATGGTATACTTGCAACTTTGTCTATTTTCATATTCAGCCCGGGTCTAACAGACGGTATGGATTTTATTTAGAGACCATTCCTTTTAATACAAAAGCTACGTTGGCCGGGCGCTCCGCCAGTCGGCGCATGAAATAGCCGTACCAATCATTGCCGTAAGGAACATAAACACGCATCGTATATCCTTGCCGTGCAAGCTCAACTTGTGCTTGCGTACGGATACCATACAGCATCTGGAACTCGAACTGATCGCGCGGAATTTTATATTCCTCAACCAACCGCTTTGTATATTCGATAATTTGGTCATCATGGGATGCGATTGCGGTATAGCTGCCGCTTAACAGGTGCATCTTGATAATCTTCTTATAGTTTTCATCCACATCTTTCTTATCGGGATAGGCGACTTCCGGCGATTCTTTATATGCGCCTTTTACCAGACGCAATGAAACCCCTTTCATTTTTTCGATATCTTTTTCTGTGCGATATAGATATGCCTGGATAACGGTGCCAACATTGTCATAGTCACGACGAAGCTCTTCCAACAAATCCAGCGTTTGCTGACAATGTCCGTAATCTTCCATGTCAATGCGAACAAAGTTGCCGTATTTTTTTGCCGTATCCAGAATGCGGCGCATATTGCTCCGGCACAGATCGATATCAATATCCAGACCAATCTGCGTAAGCTTCAAGGACAGGTTGCTGTTCACGCCCGCCTGATGAATGGCGTCCAGCGTTTTCACGCAGTAGTCGGCCGATTCGATGGCTTCCTCCCGGCTGAATACGAATTCGCCAAGATGGTCCAGGGTGCATACAAGTCCTTTTTCATTTAAATTCTGCACTTTTTGAATGGCTTCCCTGATTGTTTCCCCTGCTACAAAACGGTTGGCGCCAAAGCGAAGACCCCATTTTTTCGCTGCCTGATTCATCAATTTATTTTGAGAAAGAAACAGGAAAAAGTTTTTCATTGTTGTCTCCATCATCGCCATTGCCTTCTCATCCTTTCATTTAAAACAGAATAATGTAGCTGTCTTTCATAGTATGAAGGAAAGGAGAGAAGAGAACGTGGGAACGATTTCTTCTTCCCCTCTTCTCTCTCCATGTTTATCCCTTATTTTACAAGATCTCCGATGTCAATTTCGGCTGCGTGAACTGCAGCAGATAATCCGGACCGCCCGCTTTGGAGTCCGTGCCGGACATGTTGAAGCCCCCGAACGGATGCACGCCGACAATCGCCCCGGTGCACTTGCGGTTGAAGTACAGGTTGCCCACATGGAATTCAACGCGCGCACGCTCGATCAACTCGCGGTTGCGTGTGAACAAGGAACCGGTCAGGCCGTATTCCGTATTGTTCGCCACTTCCATCGCATGGTCAAAATCGCGCACTTTTGTGAACGCCACGAACGGACCGAACACTTCTTCCTGCATAATGCGCGCATTCGGGTCCACATCCGCGAAGATGGTCGGCTCCACGAAGAAGCCCTCGTCCCCAATCGGCTTGCCGCCTGTGAGCAGCTTGCCTTCTTTCTTCCCGATTTCGACGTACTCCATCACTTTGTTCAACGCTTTTTCATCAATGACCGGACCGGTGTAGTTGGATGCATCCCGCACGTCGCCCACTTTCAGGCCTTTCGTAATCTCCACGACCCGATTCAGCACCTGGTCATACACATTCTCATGGATGATGGCACGCGAGCATGCCGAGCACTTCTGGCCGGAGAAACTGAACGCCGACGCCACGATATTTTGCGCGGCCAGTTCAAGGTCCGCATCGTCCATGACGACGATGGCGTCTTTGCCGCCCATCTCGGCCACCAGACGCTTCATCCAGATCTGACCCGGTGCCACTTTGGACGAACGCTCATGAATGCGTAGGCCCACCGCACGCGAACCCGTAAAGCTGATGAAACGTGTCAGTTTATGATCCACCAGATAGTCGCCAATCACATCCGGACGCCCCGGCAGGAAGTTGACAACGCCGGCCGGAAGACCCGCTTCTACCAGCAACTCATAGAATTTATAGGCAATCACCGGCGTTTGGCTGGCCGGTTTTAAGATGACGGTGTTACCGGTCACAATCGCCGAGGTCGTCATGCCTACGACAATCGCCAGCGCAAAGTTCCACGGCGGAATGATGACCCCGACACCCAGCGGGATGTATTCCAGGCGGTTGTCTTCGCCCGGCAGGTGGACGAGTGTTTGACGGCCACGGTCTTTGAGCTCAAGCATTTGACGCGCATAATATTCCATGAAGTCGATCGCTTCCGCCGTATCGGCATCCGCTTCGGCGCGGCTCTTGCCGGCTTCAAGCATCAGCCAGGCGGAAAACTCATGCTTGCGGCGGCGCATCATGGCTGCCGTCTTAAACAGGTAGCCGGCACGGTGCTCGGCCGGAACACGGGACCATGTCTTGAACGTTTCCGCAGCCACGTTCATCGCTTTATCAGCAAGCGCCTGGTCGGCGCTGGACACACTTCCAATCACTTCTTTTTTGGCGGACGGATTGACGGATACAAGCCGTTCTTCCGTCATGATTTCTTCGCCGCCGATGACGAGCGGATAGTCGCGGCCCAGCTCCGCGGACACCTTCTCAAGCGCCTCGTTAATCGCTTTCATATTTTGTTCCTCGGCAAAGTTGGTAAACGGTTCTGGACGATATGGAATCACATTACATTCCTCCTTAAAGTTCATATCGTTGGTGTATCATTCTATAATAAAATGATGGATGTTCCGCACTGCTATTTTTACATTGCAAAGTGTGTGCCAATTTTGCATCCGCTTTCTTTTTGATTTTCTGAATAAGAAATCGTCAAATAACTGTAAATATATATACAAATTTGTAAAAACACCTTTTTAAATCTATACAAATATGTAAACACACCGATAGATTGATATGCAGGCTCTTCGTAAATTTCCCTATAGAGGTAACAACTTTCTTTCTTAATGGCAACCTGCTATACTAAAGTGTACATGTTTTAGTTCGGTTTGAAAGAAGGTCGCTTTCATGGCAAGAATACTGATCTCAGGGTACTACGGATTCGACAACGCCGGGGACGACACGGTGCTGTACGGAATCATCTCTTCACTTACCAAACATATACCGGACGCAGAGCTCGCCGTTTTATCGAATACGCCCGCCGAAACACAGGCCCTATTCGGCATTCCGGCATTTAACCGCTGGCGGATGAGTTCCATCGTCAATCAACTGCAAAAATCCGACCTTCTTGTCATGGGAGGCGGCAGCCTGCTTCAGGATGCGACAAGCCCGCGCAGCGTAATCTACTATCTTGGCATCGTCATGATGGCCAAAATGCTTGGTAAACCCGTAATTTTCTATGCTCAAGGCATTGGACCTATTAGCAAATCGATCAGCAAACAGCTTATCCGCATGATCGTTAACCGTGTCGACGTTATTACTGTACGTGACGAGCAATCAGGCGAGGATTTGAAATCATTAGGCGTTCATCAAGCGCCCATTTACGTAACGGCCGACCCGGCAGTGACGATTAATCCGAATCAGGTTGATATTTCATTCGGTCAGAGCATCATTCGCAAGTATAAACCGGGTTCAACCAAACCTGTCATGGCTATCTCGGTGCGTGCGTGGAAAAATGAACAAGATTACAAGGCTGTCATTGCCCAATTTGCGGATGAAGCGCTGCGTCAAGGATGGGAAATATTTTTCCTGCCTATGCAGAATCCGGCCGACCTCGCCCCTTCGCTCGATATTATCAAGCAAATGAAGGAACCGGGGGCCGTCGTCATCGAAGAGAAAATGAATTTTAAGCAAATATTCAGCTTTATCGGCGCGTCCCAATTTGTGCTGGGCATGCGGCTCCATTCCGTTATTCTGGCGGCAGTGATGAGCATTCCATTCGCCGGCATCTCCTATGATCCGAAGATGGATCGTTTTGTGCAGCGCCTCGGCATGAGATCCGCCGGACATATTAAAGATTTACGCTATGAATCGCTTCTGGCTAATGTGGAACCGGTGCTAAACGATTTGCCTGGCACCCGTGAAAAGATTCGGCGCAATATCGGCGCACTCGTACATGAAGCGGAGAAAAGCAGCCACCTGGCTGTCGAGTTGCTTGAACGCAGCAAGAGAAAAAAACGTTAAGTAAAACTTTGTCGAATAAAGACTCGAAATTGCACTTCTTTTGCCTATTTGCCACTAGTTTTGTAAGGCAGGAAGGAAGTTGTCCCGGAAATAAAGAATTCCCCCTTCACATGGATTTTTCTACCTGTGAAGGGGGAATTCTTTTGAAAAAGTATGACCAGGCTAATGTGCAGATCCTATTTGATTTGTTTTCGTGGAAAAAACGGGCCGGCGAAATTGTTCGTTTTGAAATTACGGAACGCGATCGTTACTGGGTTATTTCTTTCATCTCGTACAGTATGACGTCTTCATATGAACATACGTTTGCCAGCTTTACCGGCGATAGCCATGATGAACTGTATACCTGGGCCCTTACTCTTCTGACCGATTTCACTTTGAGACTTGATAAAAACGAAGCGTCTTTGTTAGCCCCTCTTGCAGCGAGTACCGAGGCTTCCACCCAAGCTTTTCTGTAGCGCTTGTATTATCAAGGTAGCTGTGCATGATATCGCCTTCGCGCGGCGCCTCATACTTGACAGCCAGTTTGCTGCCCAGCGCTTCTTCCATCAGCGCAATGAGCTGGTTTACGCTTGTTTTTTGGTTCGTACTGATATTAAGAATTTCATTGTCTCCCCCGGCCAGGGCCATAATATTGGCTCTGGCTACATCCTGTACATACACGAAGTCCCGCGTTTGCTCCCCGTCGCCGAAGACGGTTAATTCCTGTCCGGCCAGGGCCCGGTCAACAAAGATGGACACTACACCGCCTTCTCCCTTCGGATCCTGTCTCTCTCCATACACGTTTGCATAGCGGAATGCCGTATAGTTCAACCCGTATAAATGATGGTATGCATTCAGATAAAACTCAGGCACATATTTCGAGATGCCGTATGGTGATAACGGCTGCTTCGGATGCACTTCATCAATGCCCATATACTGCGGTTCTCCGTATACCGCCGCTGATGATGCGTACACCACTTTGCGCACGCCATGCCTGCGGGCTGCTTCCAGCAGATTCACCGTACCGATGATATTCGTCGTTGCATCTCCTATCGGATCTTTTAGTGATATCGGAACAGAACTCTGCGCTGCCTGGTGGATAATAAAATCAGGCATCTCCTGTCGAATTACACGTTCCACATCCGGCGATGCGATATTCATTTCGTAAAACGAAGCATACGGATTTACCTGCCCCTTCTTTCCCGTTGATAAATCGTCAATAACACTTACCTCATATCCGGCTTCGAGCGCCTGATCCACAATATGAGACCCAACAAAGCCGGCTCCGCCTGTTACTAAAACTTTCATTTCCTGCTATCCCCTTTTTCTTTTAACTATCTTCCCGGCAAAACGTTCGATAATACGCAGCGCGAGCGGTTCACGAAACAGTACCAACACAGCAAAGAAAAGGCCCGCGCCTGCTGCAATCAAGAAAAGAATATACATTTTTTGCATCCAAACTCCATGAAACGATACGAATGCTGTAGCCATATACAAAACCGCACCCATCACGGCTGCTCCTATTACAGTCTTCAGAGCGGTCACCCAGAACGTCCGCTGAATAAACGGTCCGATATGCTTGCGCAGGAAATAGCTCAACACCAGCATATTAACCAATGATCCGGTCGTCGTACCAAGCGCCACGCCTCCATGACTAAGATATGTCATAAACATAAGGCTGGATAAAATATTAGCCAGAATACCGACTACGGCGGCAATTACAGTCAACTTCGTATTCTCCATCGCATAAAATGCGCGGGTTAACAAATCGCGGGCCGCAAAGAAGAATAGTCCCAATCCCATATATAGAAGCGCAGTCGCCGTCAGATCAATGGACGTTAAATCAAACTCCCCGTCAGGGCCCGTATAGAAAAGAAGCGAAACAATTTCATCCGGGACGACAATCATTGCCACGATAACCGGTACCATCAGGATAAATAAATACTGCATCCCTTCGGTAATGGATTGCTTCATTCGGCCCATCTCACCTTTGGTAAAATATTCAACAAGATAAGGATAAATCGGAAGCGTAAACGCTGCAACAAAAATCGCCGTCGGAAGCTGATATACGATATTGGCATATCCAAGTGCCGCTACCCTTCCTTCCCCTAAACCGGAAGCGAGCACCGGATAAATAAACGTATATACCTGCGTAATCAAAGAGCCGAGCATAATTGGGATGAAACGCTCTCCGATTTTTTTCATCTCCGTGTCATTCCATCTGAAATCCGGTGCAAGCGAATACCGCTCTTTTTTCAACGCATATATCATAGACAATGCCGCAAACAAAAAGCCGAGCGTCGTGCCCATAGCCACACCATAAATTCCGTAAAATGGAACGAGCAGCGGATATGCCGTGCATACGATCAGCGAATTCACAACCGTGCTCAGCTGCGGGATAAAAAATTGCTGATGTGCATTAAGCGTAGCCTGAAACACACCGATGAGCGCGATGAAAACGGCGGACGGCCACATCCACTGCAGAAGCTTCGCTCCCATCTCCAGCTGTGCCGCCCGCTGTTCGGGAGTAATCGCTTCTGAACCGTTCTGCATAAAGGTCATCAACTGGATAATCTCACGTGAAAACAGCATACCGATGGCCATTATCACAAAATAAATCGATACCGTTACGGTCATCATTTTCCGGAACAGCACCTGTGCTTCTTCCCTGTTCCCGTTCACTAGCATGCTTTTAATAGAAGGAACGAAGATTGCGTTCAGCGCCCCCGGAACAAATAAAAATATCATGCTCGGAATCGCAAAGGCATACCGGTAGGCATCCACTTCGAAGCTTGTTCCGAAACTATCGGCCAAAAGCGTCTCGCGCAGCAGGCCGACCACCCGCCCCACAAGCGTTACAATCATAATCACAACGGCCGATCGAAGTACGGTTTGTGCCATATGTATATAATCTCCTTACTACCCAACGATAATCTATCTGAATAGTCCCTGTGTAAAAACACGGCTTCTTTCATACTATACCTGAAATAAGAAAAATCAACCCTCTTACATTGAACATACCGGTAAAGATGCGATATAATTGTTACGATTTCATCGTTTAGCATCATACGTTTTTTAGTTGCTCTAGGGTCAGGAAGTGAACAGAGGATGTCTAAAATGAAAATATTGCATGCAATCGGCGGAGGCGAGTTTGGCGGCGCAGAGCAACATATTCTCGAATTGCTTGAAATTCTGTCCAGACACGCGGTCGACCCTGTCGTTGTGTGTTTCTATAACTCCACTTTTGCCGAAGAATTACGAAAACGAAACATTCGCGTCATCGTGCTGGATACATACGGTCGTTTTGATTTCCGGCTTGTGAAGGGACTTACCCGCGTATTCCAGGAGGAGAAGCCTGAGCTTATTCATTCCCATGGCGTAAAAGCAAACTTTTTCTGTCGTCTCGCCGCACGCTCCCTTCCTCGTGTACCTATCGTGACGACGATACACAGCGTGCTGCGCTACGATTACCCGAATCCGCTGGCCTACTTCCTCGCCTCTCGTATGGAACTGTGGACACGCAAGTGGAACGATCACTATATCGCCATCTCGAATTCCATTAAACAATCTCTTGAATCAGACGGGGTGAAATCACAAGACATTACGCTTATTCACCACGGCATTCCTATCGAGGAATTTAAGACGGAGGATGCGCCTGAAGAGATTCGCCGTTCGCTCGGACTTCCCGCCGATGCGTTCGTCATCGGCACGGTCTCCCGCCTTGTCGCGGTCAAAGGGTTGACGGATTTGATGCAAGCGTTTATCCTGCTTGCAGAGGAACATCCCCGTGTTCACTGGTTGGTTATCGGAGACGGTCCAGAGAAAGGGCCGCTTGAGAATATGGCCAAGGAGGCCGGCATAAGCGATCGCGTACATTTTGCGGGATTCCGTCAGGATGTGCCGCGCTGCCTGCATGCGATGGATTTGTTCATCAGCCCTTCCTACTCGGAGGGTCTTGGCCTCTCCCTGCTCGAAGCAATGGCTGCCAAGAAGCCGGTTATCTCTACAATGGTCGGAGGCATTGCCGATTTTTTGGTCGATTATCTGAACGGACTGGTGATTCCAACGAAGAATCCCGAAGAGATTAAGCAGAATATCGTGATTCTAATGGAAGACGAAGACTTGCGCATGAAGCTTGCCGAGGCCGGGTACCGTACCGTGAAGGAAGAATACACGCTCACGCATATGGCGATGAAAACGAAAGAGCTCTATCGACAGCTCATTCGTGCAAATACGAAGTAAACCCGCTTGCGAAGCGGGTTTTTTCATTTGCCTGGGGTCTGTTGTACGAAAAATGCTTGTATGGTATTCTAGGAAAGGTTATGCTAGAAGGAATTTTTTTGCGAGATGAATATAGGAGGAACAGGATTCCATGAAAATGATTGATCAAAAAGGAAGAATTTTTGGCGTCATTAACATTCTCGATTTATTTCTGATTCTGCTCTTAATCGGTGCCCTGATTTTTGCCGGGATTAAGTTTACGCAGGGCGATGAAGTAGTTTCAGGACCAAGAACGCAGAAAGAAGTAACGTACGTGCTGTATAACAGCGCTGAGCATCCCTTTGTTGTCGATCAAATTAAAAAGGGCGATGTTTTGAGAAACAAAGATAATAATGCCAAAATCGGCGAGGTCGTGTCCATTAAGAAACAGCCGGGCAAGGTTGCTGTAACGACCGCGGACGGACGCATGGTTATGTCCGACGTACCTGAGAAGTATTCCGTCTACATTACCGTAAAAACAAAAGCCAGCGTCTCAGGCGAAACCGCGGTCGGTGAAGACGGCAGTGCGCTGCTTACAGGAAGCAAGGTATCCGTTAAAGGACCGAAATACCTGATTGAAACGCTCATATCCGAAGTTAATTTAGGTGATAAGTGATGAATCAGCGCTCTTTTTCTTTCACGTTAAAAGATGCGCTCATTACCCTGTTGCTTATCGGAGCGGCATTCATTATCGCGTTAAAAGCGTCCATGGCAGGCAAATTGGTAATGCCGCACAAAGAAATGACCGTAACGGTTGCCATCGAAGGCCAATTGCCTTCTTTCCACAAATCAATCCGACCGGGAGATAAAATCTTCCAAAAAGGAGCGCTTCAGCCATTCGGTGAAGTCACAGCGGTCAAAGCGGTACCTGCAAAAAAATATCTTCCGGATACAACGACAGGAAAATACAGGCTTGCATCGTTCAAAGGTGAAGAAGACGTGTATCTAACGATAAAATCTTCCGGGTTTATTTCATTACACGGAAGCCCGATTATCGATAATACGTTCTTCCATCCGAATCTGTACCTGCCCGCTAAAACGGATCGCGCGGTATTCGCATCCAGGGTAATCAGCGTGGAATAAGAAGGTGAAAATGAATGAAGAAACCGTCGTTTTACGATTGGCTTGCCTATAAAACAGTGGACGGGCTTGTGGCGCTGATGAAGCTATTCTCGGAGCGGGCCGGACAGCATTCCTTGTTGTCCCGCCTAAAAGACCGGTGGCAGAATGTTCAGTGGCAATATGTATTCTGGACATTCTTCATCATGGTTTTTCTGCATGTCTATATTTTATTGTTCATGCAAAAGCTCGTGCTCATTATTGCCCTTGATCTCGTCGCAGCGGGACTCGTGCTGTTCGTAGGCCCGGAACGTCTCTGGCTTGCGATTCGCACAAGCATTCCCGGCAGGCTGCTCGCACAACTGTTCGACGTAAATAAGTAGGGAATCGGGAGTTCGATACCATGACGAAAACACGTCCGTTGATGCTGCTGGTAGCCGCTGCGCTGCTGACCATCGGCATCATCCAATATAAAATAGGAATGGCCGGCGAGTTCGTGCTGATGGGAGCGTTTCTTGCGATTACGCTATACAGGATGGAGTACGGGCTGTATTTGCTCGCTCTGTCTCTTCCCATTCTCACGTACCGCCCGCTGCTGGCTTTAATTCTTCTGTTTGTGCTCGTGCTGTTTGTTACGGCACAGGACTACGATAAACTAAAAGCCAATTTAAAAAACCATCTAAATCTGGCCGTATTCTTATTCCTGGCCATTCTGTTCATAACAGCCCTGACCTCGGCTAATGTGACGGAAAGCTTGATTCAATTTACGCTCTATTACTTTATCAGCTTTCTGCTCTACCTGCTGCTGGTCATGAAGCTGGATTCACGCGAGACGCTGTACCGCTTCATCGTCTGCCTTATTTTATCGGCCAGCCTGGTGTCGATATATGGCGTGTACCAGTATTTCACGCTTCAATTTACGACGGCGGCATGGGTGGACATAAGTCAGAATCCTGAACTCAACAAGCGGATTTACGCCACATTCGAAAATCCGAATCTATTTGTTCAATATCTTATTATGGTTTTGCCGCTAAGTTTCGCTTTGATTTTCTATTCAAAATCGCTTGGTAATCGCGTTCTATTCGCCCTTCAGTTTGGCCTCATCTCACTTGCGGTAGTACTAACGTTCTCCCGCAGCGGATGGG
>Ga0310836_100984_pt1 | contig 18664 bp, 17 predicted proteins | sample SM_ome_4_FD_201310 | JGI IMG/M metagenome (GOLD analysis project Ga0310836, IMG submission 201310) | Sorghum-adapted microbial communities enriched on stacked mutant (SM) sorghum from Joint BioEnergy Institute, Emeryville, California... ... | reverse complement strand
CGACGTCGTCCGCGACCTGGACCGCGATGTCGGCTCCGGCAGGCGCGCTACGCCTGCCTTCGGCCTGGCTCGCCGCGGACGACTCCCCACGCGCGATCGCGCGCGCCGTGTCGCGCGCCGCGTCGACGCACCGCGCCTGCGTCGCGACCAGTGACACGACCCAGGCCATGCCGGCCGTGACGACCACGAGAGCCGCCAGCGCCAGAGCCGTCTCGACGGTCACCATGCCGTGCTCTCGCCGCCCGGACGGCTCCGCTCGCGTCGGCCGCGACGACCATGTCGTCGATCGCACTGAGACCTCCTTACGAGCGAGGATCGGTGGGCGGCCGGTCCGCCAGCTCGGCCCGACCGCCCCCACGATCAACCGCCCAAGCTGAGCGCGGACGTGATGACGTCAAGGAGAAGTTGTCGAACCTTGTCACTCGTCAACAGCTTGATGAGCAAGGCGGCGAAGCTGGCGGCGGCGACTGTGCCGATGGCGTACTCGGCCGTGGTCATGCCCCGCTCGTCGTGGCGGCGGGGTCGTGCTCGACGCATGAGCACCGTCCTTTCTGATACGTCGTCGAAGCGACGATGGACCGTTGTCGACGACCGGCTACCGGCCGGGTCGGGCGCGTGGAACTGGCGCGGTTCGACGATCCCGTAACCACGTCTAAGACCGCTGGCCGCACGTGGTGGTCTGGGGACAGCGCCGCCGCCTGCCGACTCTGTGGATGACGTCGCGCCTGGCACGCAAGCCGTCGGTGATCCAGGAGTGCTCAACCCACGAGGCCGGCGACCGCGCTCGCGACCAGGGGCACGATGCCCACGAGCACGAACGCCGGAAGGAAACAGAGTCCCAGAGGGGCAGCGGCCTTCACACCGACCGCTCGGGCTCGCTGCTCGGCGCTCACACGTCGAGCGAGGCGAGCGTCGTCGGCGAGCCGGCTGAGCGTGTCGGCGAGCGGTGCTCCCGTCTCCCACGCTCGGCTCATGGCTCGACCGAACGGCGCCAGATCGGGTTGGTCGAGGAATCGGGCCCAGGCGACCGAGGCGTCCGCTCCAAGGCGCAGCGTGCGAGCCACGGACGCGAGCTCGTCGCCGAGTGGGCCGCCCAGTCCAGCGGCCACTGTCTCGAGGGCCTGCACCGGCGACACGCCGGCGCGGAGACACGCGACGAGGAGATCAGCGGCGAACGGCAGGTCGGCCAGAAGGCGCTCGCGGCGGACCCGCTCGTCCCGTGGCGCGAGTCGTGCGACCGCCCAGCCGGCACCGACGGCGACGACGATCCCGACGACGAGCCCGGACAGCCCGCCGACCAGCGTGCCGGCGGCGACCCCGGCGAGTGCCGCGCCGCTCCAACGCGACCACGGCGACAGCCCCTGGCGTCGTGGTCCCAGGTGCTGGCGCGGGTGTTCGGGTGCCACAACGCTGGCCGGTGCGAACGAGGCTTGAAGGGACGACCGCGAGGCCAGTCGGCGCAGCCGTCTCGGCCCCGTGCGAGGCCCGGACCAGACGAAGACTGCGAGACCGACGAGCAGAGCCGCAACGACGCTCATGACATCCGTCCCCTCGCGACGCCCGCCCCTGGCGACGTCGATTTCCTGGTTCGCCTGCGACGCCGCCAGCTCCTGCCACGCCACCAGCTCCTGCCGCGACGCCCGCTCTCGGCGCGACGTCGGCCGCCGGCACGGACGTCCGAGATCAGAGCGCGTCGTCGTGGTGAGGTGCTCATGGTCCAGGCTCTGCCGCCTTGGCGAGACGCTCGACCCAGACCAGTCCGAGCACCGCGAGGGCGCCACCGACGACGAGGCACCCGAAGCCGACAGGCGTGCCGAGGAGGAAGGAGAGCGGATCAGTACCGGCTCCCCACCCCACAGCCACCCCGAGCAGCGGAAGCGCGGCGAGCAAGCGGGCACTGGCTCGGGGGCCAGCGAGCTGGGCGGCGACTTCGTGACGCAGCGCCCGCACGACCCGGATCTCGGCGGCGACCCGATCGAGGACCACGGCGAGCCCTGCTCCGCTGGTGGTGGCGACTGTCCATGCCGTCGCGAGACGATCCATGGACGCGGCGCACGTCGCGGCTTCCTCCCGGAGCGCCGCCTCACGGAGTGCCGCAGCGACGTTGCCGCCCAGACGGCTCACCCGGGCGACGGTTTCGAGCTCTGAGCGAACCACGGCGGCTGCTGCCAACGCCGTCGTCGGATCCCGCCCAGCTCGAAGCTCGGCGGCGAGGATGTCACAGACCTCGAGCATGGAGGCGTCGTGCTCATCCGGCCGGTGACGTCGACGCCACCTCCTCCACGCTCGCCGGACACGTTCGCGCCCGGCGGCTACGAGCCCGCCCCGCCCGACGCCGTCCATGGGCCGGCCCACACTCCCCAAGCGTCGACGGAGCAAGGACCTCGGTGGTTCCGGGATCGCCACAGCGGCGGCGACGGCGAAGGCGAGAACAGCCACGACGGCGGTGCTCATGGCGTGGGCTCACCACCCAGCCCGCCGAGCCCACGGTGGCGGAGCAGGTCGTCAAGTCGGGACCAGCCCGGCCCGTGCGACACCTGCCCCTGGGCGCCGAACGTCACGGCGGGAAGCGCCCGCACGAACCCCGTGGATGTCCGCTCGAACACGCACAGCTCGGCGACCCGACGACGGCCGTCACGTGCACGGACGAGGTGGATGACGACGTCGACCGCCGCCGCGAGCTGGCTATGCACCGCCGCCCGATCCAGACCAGCCGTCACGCCCAGGGCCTCGACCCTGGCGGGTACCTCACTGGCGGAGTTGGCGTGCAGAGTGCCGCATCCTCCCTCGTGACCGGTGTTCATGGCGCTCAGGAGATCGACTACCTCGCCGCCGCGCACCTCGCCGACGACAAGGCGGTCCGGACGCATCCGCAGCGCCTGACGGACGAGCGTGCGGACCGTGATCTCACCGACGCCCTCGACGTTGGGTGGACGCGCCTCGAGATGGACGACGTTCGGATGCTGAGGAGACAGTTCGCCGGAATCCTCCACGAGAACCAGGCGTTCATGGTCGGGGACCATCGACAGGAGCGTAGAGAGCAAGGTGGTCTTGCCAGCGCCCGTCCCACCCGAGACCAGGAAAGCGAGCCTGGCCGCCACAACCTGGCCGAGCAGGTCGGCACCCGCGCGAGGAACAGCGCCGTTTCGCACGAGCTCGTCGAGCGTGTACACCTTCCGTCGAGGCAAACGGAGGGAGATGCACGTGCCCTTCGTGGAGACGGGCGCCAGGATGGCGTGGAACCGCGTGCCGTCGGGAAGGCGCGCGTCGACGAAGGGGGTGGCGTCGTCGAGTCGCCGATCTGCGGTCGCCGCCAACCGCTGGGCGAGCCGACGCACAGCCGCGTCATCGTCGAACGTCACCGCCGTCCGTTCCAGACCGTGACCGCGGTCGATCCAGACCTGTTCGGGACCGTGAACGAGCACGTCGGTCACGCCTGGGAGAGCCAGGAGTGGTTCGAGCACCCCGAAGCCGACGATCTCGCGCCGCAGCGCCTCCACGATCTCCAACACGGCGGCGTCACCGAGCAAGGCTCCTTCCGCGCGTAGCGCTGCGGCGACCCGAGCCGGGGTGGGTTGCGCCTTCTGCGCGGCGAGGATGGCTCTGACGCGGTGAAGCAAGTTCTGCTTGACATCTTCGGAGCTCGCGCGGCCGGATCCGTCGAGGCTGGTGCGTGGTGAACGGGCTGACCCCGGTCGCGCGGATCGGACCCGAGGAGCCACGTGGACCTGGGAAGGCATCGCCTGAGGTGGCCGCCCGCGGGGACGACTCGACTGCGGCGGTACCAAGCCACCAACGATGTGGTCGCTCATGCCGCGTGCCCCTCGTGCTGCAGAACGCCGAGCTCACCCAGCAGACGTCGGCACAGCACGGCGAGGGGGCCCTTGCCTCGCCGGGCCGGCGCCTCACCGCGTTCGAGCATGATGGCGAGCCGGGGCTCCGGCGCCAGTTCTCCCGCCAGGGGTAGCCCCAGCGCGTCGGCGACGATCGTGCCGTCGAGGCCGGCCGGCGACGGGCCGCGCACCACCAACCGCAGGTCAGCCGCGTGCTGGGCGAACGTCTTGACGACCCGCGAAGCGGCCGCCACGGCGCGCACCTCGGCCGGGACCACGACGAGGACGGTCTCGCACAAGGACAGCGCCTCGGTCGCCGCGCCGTCCAGCTGGCGGGGCAAGTCGACCACCACGAGGTCACCTCCACGTCGAGCCGCGCCCAGGACGGCACGCATCGCCGCGGGCGGTACCGCGAGGGCGTCACTCCGATCCCATGACAGGACAGCCAGCCGCTCGACGCTGGGTAGTGCCGCACGCAAGGCGCTCGCACCAACGCGCCCTTCGGTGGCGACCAGGTCTGGCCACCGCATGCCCGCGTGCTCCTCACCACCGAGGATGAGATCGATACCACCGCCGAGCGGGTCGCCATCGACGAGGAGGACGCCGCGGTCGTGCCGAGCGGCGGTCACCGCGAGCGCGGCGGCCAGCGTCGACGCGCCCGCGCCACCTCGCCCGCCCACGACGCCGACGGTGACGGCCTCGGAACGGATGCCCTCCGCCGCGTCGGCCATCCAGGTGACGAGCCGTTGCTCAGCGTCGGCGACGCGGACGACCTGCTCGGCGCCGATGGCGATGGCGCCCTCCCACAGCTCCCGGTCGTCTGCGAGGTCGCGAGCCACGACCACGACGTCCGGACGCCGCGACGGTCGGCTCCAGGCGAGTTCCGGCACCGCGTCGGCGCCCACGAGGATGAGGGGCGCGTGCGGCCACCAACGACGCGCCGCTCCAGCGTCGTGAGCGACGTCCAACGTGATCCCGGCAGCGGCGGCCAGGCGGACCAGGTCGTCGAGAAGGTGCTCGTCAGCGGTGATCGCGAGAGGGCGCCGCGGCGTCGAGGGTGTCCCCATCGGAACGTCTCCACGGAAGCGGTCGACGCGCCGGGTGGGGAACGACGGCGGTCGGTTCCGTCGCCCCGTCGTCTCCCACCCGACGAGCGCTGTGAGTCGAACGCTCACCACGATGTCGCGGCGGCCGTCCGAGTCGACGCCGTGAGCGCCTCAGCTGTGGATAAGGGAGCCGTAGGAGCCGGTTGTGGACGTGCAGGGGCAGCTCCGCAGAGGCGGCCAAGGCATCCCATGGGCATCCAACGAGCACAACCAGGGCGCGGGCTGGGGCCGGGCAACGACCAGGTCGCGCGGGTGAGTCAGACGGGCTCGAACATGCGACAGCCCCCGCCGGGGGGGAGAGCGGGGGCTGTCCTAGGCCGACGGCACGCTGCCACGGCCTTGCCAGCGGCCGGGGGGACGCCGCTGGAAATCACGTTCCACGAAGGGAGCTTCTCGCAAGGGAACGCACTCGCAGTGTCGCTCAGAATCGCCGTCGACGCAAATCCGCAGGCCGTGGCAAGCGGTATCCAAACAATGACGTGGAAGGAATGAATCATTGTCGCACGCCATGTGATGCGATGGGGAATATGCCCGACAAAGCCGGCGAGCCGGGGGTGGATACGCTTAGGCTTCCACCATGAGCCGCGACGACGCCCGCCTCGCCCGCCCCGACGAGCAGCGCACCCCCTCCGCCCACCCGGAGCCTGACGGGTCGCTGGCCCGACACCAGCCGCCCACCCACCGCGAGCCCACCCACCGCGAGCACACCATCGGCGAGCACGCCGTCGAGCAGCCCTCCTCGAACGTCCGTACCTCGGCCGCCTTCTTCGACCTCGACAAGACGATCCTCGCCCGCTCGAGCACGCTCGCGTTCAGTCGGCCGTTCTACCGAGAGGGCTTGATCAACAAGCGTGCGGTGCTGCGCTCGGTCTATGCGCAGTCGGTCTACTTGCTGGCCGGAGCGGACCACGACCAGATGGAGCGGATCCGCGCGTACCTGTCCAAGCTGGTCACGGGCTGGGACGTCCAGCTGGTGAAGGACATCGTCGCCGCGACCCTTCGCCACGTCGTCGAACCGCTCGTCTACGCCGAAGCCGTCGCGCTCATCAAGGAGCACCAAGCGGCGGGTCGCGACGTGGTGATCGTCTCCTCCTCCGGCCAAGAAGTGGTCGAACCGATCGGGGCCATGCTCGGCGCGGATCATGTGATAGCCACCCGGATGGAAGTCGCGGACGGGCGCTATACCGGGGATATCGATTTCTATTGCTACGGCCCCAACAAGGTGGTTGGAATTCGTGAGCTCGCGCGCCAGCGCGATTATGACCTGAGTGAGTGCTATGCGTACTCTGACTCAGCCACCGACCTGCCCATGCTCGAGGCCGTGGGGCATCCTTTCGCCGTCAATCCTGATCGCGCGCTGCGGCGGGTGGCGAAGGAACGCGGATGGCCGGTGCTGAAGTTCAGCCAGCCCATGGTGGTGCCCCGGCGCCGACGCCTCTCGGTCAATCGTCCGGTCCTCACCGCCGCGGCGCTCGGCGTCGTCGTCGCGTTGGTGTGGGCGGTCCGCCGCGGTCGTTCGACGAGCTCGAGCGCGGACGACGCGGCGGCACTCGCGCAGGCGGCCCGCTCCGCGGTCCTGGAAAAGGGTAAAGATCTTGGTCAGTCCCTTTCCTTCGGGTGCAGGGCGTCGTAGAAAGGTCGTAGAACGACATACGTCCGCGGTGGTGGAGGCTCGGACGACCTTCCACGACCACGAGACGGAAACGTCACGCGGGTACCCACGCGGCGACGGGCCCATCGCAAAGGGCGGTCGTCTCCAGGCTCGCCTGGGGCGACGTGAGTCATGGGTTGCACGCCTGGTAACCCGCGTGACCTGACCGGGAGGCGCTCCTCGCCCGGGGGGCGCCTCTCGTCTGCGAGCGCCTCCAGTCTGCGGACGAAGGGCAAGCACCGGGTGTAGTCGGCCGATCGACGCAGCGCTAGCAGCGGAGTCCTGTGCCGGGCTTCTCCGCCGAGCAGCCGGGTGGCGGCGACCATGGGTGTCGCGAGCCACCCGGCGTCGAGGAGGTAGGCGCGCCTACGGGCACAGCACACGGCGCCGGTTTGCACCGGTCGAAAGGCCCCTCACCTCGCCTGTTGGCGTAGCATCGCGACCACCATGGAAGAGTCGGTGCGGCGGTTTCGGAGCCGGTCGTTCGGCTCCGTCGCCGACGTCTACGAGCAGAGCCGCCCCGGCTACCCGCGTGACGCGGTGCGCTGGCTGCTGGCCGACCTGCTCCCGGAGCCGATCCCTCCCTACGACGTGTCCGCGTTCGACTCCTACGCCGTCACGCCGGATCCCTCGTACGCGGCGCCGGATCCGGCCATCGGCTACCCCACCACGCCACCTCCTCCCTCACCACCCCCGCCGACCGTCGTCGAGCTCGCGGCCGGCACCGGCAAGATGACCGCCGTCCTGGCCGCCGAAGGCCACCGGGTCATCGCGGTGGAGCCGTCCGCGCCGCTGCTCCTCCGACTGATTCGCAACGTCCCGGAGGCCACACCCGTGCAGGCGGTCGCCGAGCAGATCCCCCTGGCGGACGGCTCCGCGGACGCCGTCGTGGTCGCGCACGCCTTCCACTGGTTCGACACCGACGCCGCGCTCGCCGAGATCGCCCGCGTCCTCCGCCCCGGCGGCATCCTGGGGCTGCTGTGGAACTACCGCGACGAGTCGGTGCCCTGGGTTCGCCAGCTGTCCAGCCTGCTGGCCGCTGCGGAGCGCCTCGAGGCGCGGCAAGCCGAAGACCTGATCGAGAAGCTCGAGTGGAGTCGGCTGTTCACGCCCCCGGAGTACGCCGGCTTCCGGCTCTGGCAGCCCGTGAACCGCGAAGGCCTGCTCCAGATGGTGGCGTCCCGCTCGTCGGTCGCCTCGCTCCCCCCGGCCGAGCGCGAGGATGTCCTCAAGCAGGTCGGGGACCTCTACGACGAGACGGCGCGGCAGCCGGAGGGGTTGGTCATGCCCTACATCACGGCCTGCTACCGGATGCGGGTCCGCAAGTGAGAGGACCCGTACCCTGGGCGCCATGAGGCCGGACACCGAGACCGACACCCCACCCGACGAGACGGCATCCGAGCCGGGTCGACGACTCCACGCACTCGCGGTCGAGCTCGGGGCGTTGGCACGCAACGGCCTCACCTACGAGGCGGACCACTACGCCGTCGCCCGCTACAACCGCATCCACGAGATCGCCGCCGAGATCATGGGTCTGCTCTCCCACAGCGACCCAGCGACGTTCCGTGCGGCACTCCAGGCCGAGGCTGGTCACGCCACGCCGAAGGTCGACGTGCGGGGCGCGCTCATCGAAGACGACCGAGTGCTGTTGGTCCGGGAGGCCCGCGACGGTCGGTGGACCCTCCCCGGCGGCTGGGCGGACGCCATGGACTCCCCCTCGGAGGCTGTCGTCCGGGAGTTCGGCGAGGAGGCCGGACTCGCCGTGCGGGCGAGGAAGCTCGCGCTGGTCCACGACGGCTCGCGGCGGAACGGGCACGCCAACAGCCCGTGGCACATCTACAAGCTGTTCTTCCTCGTCGAACGCGTCGACGGTGGCGAGCCGACCGCCGGGTTGGACGGCGAGACGAGTGCGGTCGGCTTCTTCGCGCTCGACGAGCTGCCCCAGCTGTCCTCCGCCCGCACCACCCGGGAGCAGTTGGCCACGCTGATCGCCCACCATCGGGATCCCGCGCGGCCGACCGACTTCGACTGAGCGGGTTCGGCGTTGCGCGTCGGGAACCTCGGCCCGACCGGCCGGTCCGTGAGCATGGCGTGGTCGTGCACTCCCGTGTCGGGCCACCAGACGTCGCCTGCGCGGCAACCCTGAGCACGTCGTCGCGCATCCATGAGGTCGACGGTCCTGGTGCCCGGAGCAGAAGTCCGCGGGTTCTGGTCCGGGCCCGGGAGGGAGGTGACCTGTGGAAAGACGAGTACGTGGGCGACGTGCCGTCGTGCCTGCCCTGGCACCGGCGCTGCTGGCGGTGGCCGGGCTGACCGTCTCACCCGTCCTGACGCCCTCGACCGCCGCCGCGGCTGGCGCAGGCGTCCGAGCCGACACCGAGACCGACGGCACGGTCGTCGCCTCGGCGAACACGCAGCAGGTCCGGTTCGTCGTCACCGCCCAGCCACGGTCGGGAGCCCAGAACGAGCCACCCGAGGCGAGCGTGGACGTCGCCGCCTTCGAGCGTCGTGGCGGGGAGTGGGCGTCGGTCGGACGGCAGTCCTTGGACGAGACGTGGTTCTGGGAGGTGGTGACGGGCCCGCAGGCGGTGTGCCGGCTCAGCCTCAGCGAGCACCCGGAGCCACGCCTGACCTTGTCCCTCCGATACAGCCCGAGCCTGGGGTGTGCGGAGCCGACGCGTTTCGCCGTCGTCGATGGCGAGCTGGTCCGCGAGTGAGCACACAGATGGGCGACACCGAGCGTCATCGACCACGAAGACGCAGCGGCGTCGCTGGGAACGATCGGGGGACGGTGGACTGGTGAGCCTGGCTCCACAACGATCCGAGCCGGTGGAGCGGACCTCGGTAGGTGACGAGGTACGGCCGGACGAGACGGTGCTGGCCGAGCTGTTCCGCGAGCGGTACGCGGAACTGGCCCGCCTCGCGTACCTGCTGACCGGCGACACCCACCTGGCGGAGGACCTGGCGCAGGAGGCGTTCATCCGCGCCTGGCCCCATCTCGCGACACTCCGCGACGAGAAGTCCGCGCCGGCGTACCTGCGCACCACCCTCGTCAACCTCGTCCGGCAGCGTCACCGGCGACGCCTCCTGGAGTGGCGGAACCCGCCGCCTCACCCGGAGCCGGTTCCGCCGCCGAGCGACGACCGCGACACCGCGGTGGACTTGGCTCGGCTCGTGCGCACGCTCCCGCTGCGCAAACGCGCCTGCGTCGTCCTCCGGTTCTACGCCGACCTCTCGGAGGAGGAGACCGCGAGGGTCCTCGGGATATCCGTCGGCACCGTCAAGAGCCAGACCCACCGTGCGCTGCGCCAGCTGGCGCGCGCGTTGGAGGACGCCCAGGCCGCTCGTCCCGTGCCGCCAGGAACTGCGAGGAAGCCATGAAGGACGACCGTCCACCCGTGTCGGATCTCGAGGAGCGGCTGCGCACCGCACTGCGCGCTGAAGCCGCGCGGATGCGGGTGAGCCCGGACGCGTGGGCGAAAGTGCGTAGCCGCCTGGTCGAACGCGTAGCCACGCCCGAACCGCGTCACTTCCTCCGCCGCCGCTTCCACCGAGCCCACTCTGGCGGACCCCGTGCGGCTCGACGACGTGAGACTTTCCGCGACACTCGACGTCGGCCGCCCGCCGGGCCCTCACCGGACACCAGCTCGCCCGGATGGCGATTGCGCCTGCCTCGCCCGGTCGTGGTGGGAGCCGCCCTCCTCGCGTCGGCTGCCGCGACGGCCGCTGTCCTGCTGGTGCCTCAGCTCACCAGCCCTTCCCACGTAGCTAGGCCAGCCTCGACGACATCCCCCGAACCACTGACCGACTCCGGCACTCGGACGTCGCCACGTCCCACCCCACGTGTCACCCCTGACCAGCCCGCCGGCCCAACGACGTTGGCGACCGTCACGGCGGGGACAGATCTCCGTCTCGTCCTCGACGCCACGCACGAGACCACGAGTGACACGACAGTGTGGTTGCGGCTGCTGCGTCTCGATGGTGGGTCGTGGCGCGCCGTCGACGAGGCACAGATCGGCGACACCACGACCCCGCCGAGCGCGCGTCCGCCCAAGGTCTGCGAGCTGACAGTGGCCACCGCGAGCGCCGGCAACGGATCCGATGCGGCCGATGGGTCGACCGTTCGCGTCCGGCTCGCGACCGACACGTCCACGCCGTGTTCGCAGCCATACGTCTTCGACCTGCGGGGCGACCGTCTCATCGCTCGCTGACCGCGACGTCTCTCGGGCCGCTTTCCGAAGCTGGCCAAGTTCCGCGCTCACGCAGCGACATCAGGTCATCATGCTTGCGTCAGCGCCGTAGCAGTCCGTAACGTCGGCGACACTCTCAAGCATGGCATCGGCGTTCCGGAGGTAGGCATCATGACCGAACCACCGGCCGGACCAGCTGCCAACGAGTCAGCTGCGAACGACCCGATCGACCAGTCGGCGACCACGGACGCGTCGGTCACCGACGAAACTCACGCGACGACGGCCGCCGCGCAGCGCCGGGCCTACGCTGAGCTCGCGCGCAGCGACGACTTCCGCGAGCTTCGGCGGCGATACCGCGGCTTCGTGTTCCCGTGGACCATCGCCTTCCTGGCGTGGTACGTGCTCTACGTCTTCTGCGCCATGTGGGCACCCGGGCTGATGCGCACGTCGGTCATCGGCAACGTGAATGTCGCCCTCGTCTTCGGTCTGCTGCAGTTCGTCTCGACGTTCCTCATCGCCTACCTCTACAGCCGGCACGCCCGCCGCCGGCTCGACCCGAAGGCCGACCAGATCCTCACCAGGTACGCGAAGGCGGTGGAACGATGAGCGTCGCCCTGTCCACGTCTCTCGCCAGCACTGGGCTCCTCGCCGACACCGGACCCCTCACCGGCGCTGGGTCTGTCGTAGCCGCGGCGGCGACCTCCTCCAACCACCGGACGCTCACGATCGTGCTGTTCTTGGCGGTCGTGGCCGTCACGCTGTACGTGACGCTCTGGGCCAGTAGGCAGACCAAGACGGCCGCCGACTATTACGCGGCCGGACGGTCGTTCTCCGGCTTCCAGAACGGCCTGGCCATCTCCGGTGACTACATGTCGGCCGCGTCGTTCCTCGGTATCTGCGGCGCGATCGCGCTGTCCGGATACGACGGGTTCCTCTACTCCATCGGCTTTCTCGTCGCCTGGCTGGTCGCGCTCCTGCTCGTCGCCGAGCTGCTCCGCAACTCCGGGCGGTTCACGCTCGCCGACCAGCTCGCCTACCGCATGCGGCAACGCCCGGTTCGCACCGCGGCCGCGGTCTCGACGCTGGGCGTGTCGATCTTCTACCTGCTGGCCCAGATGGTAGGCGCCGGTGCCCTCGTCGCCCTTCTCCTCGGAGTGACGAGCGACGCCGCGCGCAACCTCACGATCGTCGTCGTCGGTGCGCTCATGATCTTCTACGTCGCCGTCGGCGGCATGAAAGGGACGACCTGGGTCCAGATCGTCAAGGCCGTCTTGCTCATGGGCGGAACCATCCTCATCACGCTCATCGTGCTGTGGAAGTTCCGCTTCAACATCTCCGAGATGCTGGGCACGGCGGCTACCAACAGCGGGAAGGGTCAAGCCTTCCTCGAACCTGGTCTGAAGTACGGCGTCAGCCTGACGACGAAGATCGACTTCATCTCCCTGGCGTTGGCGTTGGTGCTCGGCACCGCCGGTCTGCCGCACATTCTCATCCGCTTCTACACCGTGCCGACGTCGCGGGCGGCTCGCACGTCGGTGCAGTGGGCGATCGGCATCATCGGGTCGTTCTACCTGATGACGCTCGTCCTCGGCTTCGGTGCCGCGGCGCTCCTCGACACCGGTCCGGACTCGCAGATCGCCGCGACGGGAGGTAACGTCGCGGCTCCGCTGCTAGCTCAGGCCGCTGGTGGCGGGGAGGGTTCGACCGGCGGCGCCGTCCTCCTCGCGCTCATCGCGGCGGTGGCCTTCGCCACCATCCTCGCGGTGGTCGCCGGGCTCACGCTGACCTCGGCGTCGTCCTTCGCGCACGACATCTACGCCCACGTCATCCGGAAGGGGAAGGCCACCGAACGAGAGGAGGTCCGCACCGCCCGCATCGCGGCGATCGTGATCGGCTCGGTGGCGATCCTCCTGGCGATCCCGGCGCAGCGGCTCAACGTCGCGTTCCTGGTGGCGTTGGCGTTCGCGGTGGCGGCCTCGGCGAACCTGCCGGCCATCATCTACAACCTGTTCTGGCCTCGCTTCACCACCCGGGGCGCGGTGTGGAGCGTCTACGGCGGCCTCATCACCGCCGTCGTCCTCGTGTTCTTCTCCCCCGTGGTGTCCGGGAGGGTGCTGCCGGACGGCTCGAGCGGGTCGCTCTTCCCGGTCGGTGTCGACTTCTCGTGGTTCCCGCTGGACAACCCCGGCATCGTCTCGATCCCGATGGGCTTCTTCCTCGGCTGGCTCGGCACGGTGCTGTCGAAGGACGAGGAGTCGGAGGAGCGCTACGAGGAGCTGGAGGTGCGGGCGCTCACCGGCGCCGGTGCGGAGACCGCGGTGCGGAGGTGACCCCGACACGCCGGCGGCGACCAACCACCGCCCGCGCCAGCCGGCTCCTCCCAGCGTCCTCCTCCCAGCGCCCTCCTCGACGCCAGCGACCGGGGGTGGCCGAGGACTGAGCCGAAAACTGGTGTTACAACCGCGTCACATGCTCGAATATGGCGCCAAGCGGCCCGCACTCGTCCGAGACGGGCCACACCGGGCGGAACACCCGCGGTCGTCACCCGGTAGGCCTTGGCCTTCACCCGGTCTCGGGTGGAGGCTGAGAACTATCCGGGACAGCCGCGCTGCCTCGGCGAACTCCCGGCGACTAGGGTCGGCGGGGAGCAACGTGGACGAACCGATCGCCGTGGGTGCTGGTCCGGCTGCGGACTCGGTTGATGTCGAAGAGAGGGGCACGAGCTGTGAGCAGCGAAGCACTGTCGAACCTGCTGCGGGAAGACCGCCGGTTCCCGCCGCCGCCCGAGCTGGCCGAGAAGGCCAACGTGACCGCTGCCGCGTACGAGCAGGCCAGTGCCGACCGCATCGCCTTCTGGGAGGAGCAGGCCCGTCGCCTGCACTGGGACCGCGAGTGGGACACCGCTCTCGACTGGAGCAACGCCCCGTTCGCCAAGTGGTTCGTCGGTGGGCGGATCAACGCGGCGTACAACTGCGTCGACCGGCACGTGCTGGCCGGCAAGGGTGACAAGGTCGCCTTCTACTGGGAGGGCGAGCCGGGCGACACCCGGACGATCACCTACGCCGACCTGCTGCGCGACGTCTGCAAGGCGGCCAACGCGCTGACCGAGCTGGGCGTCAAGACCGGCGACCGGGTGGCCATCTACATGCCGATGATCCCCGAGACCGTGGTGGCGATGCTGGCGTGCGCCCGCATCGGCGCCCCGCACACCGTGGTGTTCGGTGGCTTCTCGGCGAGCGCCTTGCGCGACCGGATCCAAGACTGCGACGCCCGGATCGTCATCACCGCCGACGGTGGCTACCGACGTGGTGCGCCGAGCCCGCTGAAGCCGCAGGTGGACCAGGCGCTGCCCGAGTGCCCCAACGTCCGCAACGTGATCGTGGTCCGGCGTACCGGCCAGGACATCGACTGGACCGACGGCCGCGACCTGTGGTGGCACGACGTCGTCGAGCGGCAGAGCGACCAGCACACGCCGGAGTTCTTCGACTCCGAGCACCCGCTCTACGTCATGTACACGAGCGGGACGACCGGCAAGCCGAAGGGCATCCTGCACACCACCGGCGGCTACCTCACCCAGGTGGCGTGGACCCACTGGGCGGTGTTCGACCTCAAGCCCGACACCGACATCTTCTGGACCGCGGCCGACATCGGCTGGGTCACCGGGCACTCGTACATCGTCTACGGTCCGCTCGCCAACTGCACCACCAGCGTCATGTACGAGGGCACGCCCGACACCCCGCACCGGGGTCGCTGGTGGGAGATCGTCGACAAGTACAAGGTGACGATCCTGTACTGCGCGCCGACGGCGATCCGCACCTTCATGAAGTGGGGCGAGGACATCCCCGCCAAGTTCGACCTGTCCAGCCTCCGCGTGCTCGGCAGCGTCGGCGAGCCGATCAACCCCGAGGCCTACGTCTGGTACCGCACCCACATCGGTGGTGGCCGCACGCCTGTCGTCGACACGTGGTGGCAGACGGAGACGGGAGCGATCCTCGTCTCGCCACTGCCGGGTGTGACGAGCGGCAAGCCGGGCGCGGCGATGGCTCCGCTGCCGGGCATCAGCGCCGACGTCGTCGACGACTCCGGCAACTCGGTGCCGAACGGCTCGGGCGGCTACCTGGTGCTCACCGAGCCCTGGCCCTCCATGCTGCGCACGCTGTGGGGTGACGACCAGCGCTACATCGACACGTACTGGTCGCGGTTCCCGGGCAAGTACTTCGCCGGCGACGGCGCGAAGAGGGACGAGGACGGCGACATCTGGCTCCTGGGCCGGGTCGACGACGTCATGAACGTCTCGGGTCACCGCCTGTCGACGACCGAGATCGAGTCGGCGCTCGTCTCGCACCCGATGGTGGCCGAGGCCGCTGTCGTCGGCGCCACAGACCCGACCACAGGCCAGGCCGTGGTGGCGTTCGTCATCCTGCGCGGCGACGTCGACACCGAGGGCGTCGACATCGCTCAGGAGCTGCGTAACCACGTGGCGAAGGAGATCGGGCCGATCGCCAAGCCGCGGCAGATTCTCGTCGTCGAGGAGTTGCCGAAGACACGGTCGGGCAAGATCATGCGGCGGCTGCTGCGTGACGTGGCGGAGAACCGCGAGCTGGGTGACGTCACCACCCTCACCGACTCGTCGGTGATGGACCTCATCCGCGAGAACCTCGCCAAGCAGCCACCGTCGTCCGAGGACTGACACGTCCACGCTCGTCTCCCGTGGGTCCCGTGCCACGCTCGTGGCACGGGACCTTTTTCGTCGGGCGACCGGGCCTCCGCTCGGCACACCAGGAGGCACGAGCCCCTACGTGGAGGGCGTGGGAAATAGCGCGGCGCTGGATGAGGTTGCACGGGGAGCACAGCTGAGTCCCCCGGCACGAACGGAAGGTGTCATGCGAGCACTTGTCGCCGACCCGTCGGCACCGACCGGCATCCGCCTCGGTGAGGCACCCGACCCGACGCCGGCGCCGAACCAGGTCCTCATCCGGGTCGCGGCCACGTCCCTGAACTACGGCGAGGTCGCCAGTGCGGGCCACGCGGAGCCGGGCACGCCGCTGGGGTGGGACGCCGCCGGCACCGTGGTCGAGGCAGCCGCCGACGGTTCCGGACCCGCGGTGGGCAGCCGCGTCGTCGCGTTCGGCGGACGGGGCGCGTGGGCGGAGCTCCGCGCGGTCGACACGACCGAGGTGGCGGTCCTGCCGGACAAGGTCGACTTCGCCGAGGCGGCCGCTCTGCCGGTCGCGGGCGTGACCGCGCTTCGAGCCCTCCGGCGGTTTGGTTTCATCGCCGGCGAGCGGATCCTCGTCACGGGGGCGTCCGGAGGGGTGGGACGGTTCGCCGTCCAGCTGGCGGCGCTCGCGGGCGCGCACGTCATCGCCAGCGTGGGGCGTCCCGAACGCGGGGCGGGACTTGCCGAGCTGGGGGCCGCTGAGGTCGTCGTGGGTCTGGACGACGTCCGCGAGCCGGTGCGCGGGGTCATCGAGAACGTCGGTGGTCCGACGCTGGTCCGGGCGTTCGAGCTGCTCCAGGAGGGTGGCTCGGTTCAGTCGATCGGCGGCACGTCGGGTGAGCCCGCGGTGTTCCCTCCGTACTCGACGGTCGGCATGCGGCGCAGCATCGAGGCGTTCACGATGGGCCACCACCTGGCCGACGACCTCGCCTACCTGGCCGAGCTGGTCGCTTCGGGCCGCTTGGACCCGCAGATCGGGTGGCGCGGAAGCTGGGAGCGGTTCGAGGAGGCGATCCAGGCTCTGCTCGGGCGTCGGATCCCAGGGAAAGCCGTCCTCGAGGTGACCTGAGCGGCTTCTCGTCTGGTCGAGCGGAGGCACGCTCAGGGCGTTGGCGTCCGTGACCCGAGGAGGCCGTTGACCAAGGCGGCGCCTCGCTCGGCGTCGTCGACGCTGATGGCGAGCGTGCCTCCGTCGCGGTAGCGGACGACGAGGCACTCGCCTCCGCGGAGCATGATCGTGGCGCCGCCGGGCAGGCCGCGGTAGCCCCACCCACCGACCTCGGTGGGCCACCGCTCCTCCGACCAGGCCGCGTCGAGCTGGGCGAGTGGCACCGTGTAGACGGGCCAGCGCAGCGGGCCGAACGCGATGGCCAGCGCTCCTTCGGTGACCTGGACTCGGATCGTGGACAGCGCGAGGCCGAGAATCCCCACGAATGTGAAGGGGATGGCCAGGGCCCACAGCCCGGAGGAGAACCCCAGAGCGACCTTGGCCGCGACGAGGACGATCGCCGCCGCGAGGAAGACGTAGGCGGAGCCGACGAGCCATCGGTTGCTGGCGGTGGAGACCCAGGTGGCGCGCTGCCCTGGCTTCGGGGTGTAGACGGGGCGTTGGGCGGCGGTGGGCGGTGACTCGTCCGGCCCGAAGCGTCCGAGCAGGTAGCCCAGCGCGCCGAGGGCGAAGGTGACCGCGATGAGGGCGAACGCCTGCCAGTGGATCGGTCGGGCGGCCCGCCAGGTGGTGGCGTCCAGGTTGGCCCAGACGGTGATGGCCGTCATGCCGACGACGAAGGTGCCAGCCCACACGAATGCCGCGGCGAGGAAGCCTCGCGACTGCCGGCGGCGCAGCGCCTTGCCGTGGATGGCCGCGATGAGGCATGGCACGGCCAGACCGAGCATGAGGACGACGGTGACGGTCACCAGGGTGGTGAGCGACATCGAGTCGTCGGGGCGCCCGGAGGGACCCCAGTGGCTGGCCAGGGGATCGGGGAGGCGGTGAGCGAAGAAAAGAAGGAGTCCGACCGCCGCAGCTCCGGTGAGAGCCGTCCATGCGGATGCGGCCAGGATGAAGCGGGCACGGAAGCTCATGACGCCTCCTCGATCAGTGCGATGACATCCTTCGGCTGAAGGCCGTAGCGTCGTGCGTTGTCGAGTAGCTCCCGTACCTGCGGCAGGAGAACGCCCCGCGGGTCTGGAGCACCGACGACGGAGATCCCGCGACCGCGACGGAACTCCACCAACCCTTCGTCGCGCAGCTCCCGGAGGGCGCGGAGCACGGTGTTGACGTTGACGCCCAACGCGGCGGCGATGTCACGCGCGGGTGGGAGGCGGTCGCCTGGTCGAATCTCCGACTCCACGATGGCACGCCGGACCGCCGTCGCCACCTGCTCGTGCAGCGGGCGCGGGTCGGAGAGATCCAGCGTCAGCAACATGGTGCTACTGATGCTAGCACCATTCTGCAATCATGTGGGCGCTCGTGATCTTCAGCGTGCGAGGCGTGCCCGGGCACCGCTACCTGGTTACGCGCACGTCGGCGCTGCCCACGGGTGTGGCTGTCCGCCCGCCACCAACGGAGGGTCGGGTCGTGGCCGACTCGGCTGGGAGGACCGAACCCTCGTAGCGATCACTTCACGCTGACCTCAGGCATGCGAAGGCATGGCACCTCACGAGACGTGCCATGCCCGTACGCTCAGGTCACTTGGCGATGACAGGCGAGGCTTCGACGACCTCGATGGGGATGGCGGTCGGCCCCTGGGTGGCCGGAGTGGTGATGTCCCACGGTCCTTCGTCGCCGACACTGAAGCGACCCCACCACGCTGTGGTCAGCGTGATCGTCCGCTCCCCCGTGGTGCTGTAGGTGTGCGAGACGCGGGTGTCGGGATAGGTGCTACCGGGGATGTCGAAGGTCCGCCGAACCCCGGGCGCGAAGCTCCAGGTCCACTCACCGCGAGCCGTGACCGTGACGGTGAAGTTGAAGACGTTGACGTCCACCGGCCCCATGGTCTCCGGCTGCCCAGAGTGGACGATGACCGGCAGGTTCACCAGCGCACGCCCGTCCGGCGGCTGCGTCCGCGGCTGCTGCTTCGGGACGTAGGCAACCCACTGACGCTTGATCTCCTCACCCACGTCCTCGACGGTCAGCACGTCATCCGGGCTACCAATACAGA
>Ga0310836_100981_pt1 | contig 18675 bp, 15 predicted proteins | sample SM_ome_4_FD_201310 | JGI IMG/M metagenome (GOLD analysis project Ga0310836, IMG submission 201310) | Sorghum-adapted microbial communities enriched on stacked mutant (SM) sorghum from Joint BioEnergy Institute, Emeryville, California... ... | reverse complement strand
CGCACTGAAGAATTACGATGCAGATCAGTTATTACTTGAATTACATAGTGCCATAGGGACCTTAGAAACAGAAGAAGCCGAAGGCCGACTAGAAGCGCTCATTCAGTTTCTCGAAAAACACAAAAAGAGCTTGATGGACTATCGCAAGTGGTTAAGGGAACAAGGGGTGGATACGACAGGAATGAGACCCATGGGGAGTGCGGAAGCGACCATGAGTGTGTTTGCCAAGCGTTTGAAAAATGGTCGGAGTTGGAGTGAAAAAGGTCTTTATGATTAAAAAGGTATCAAAAAGTGGCAGAAGAAACCGTACGCTCAAATATACCCTATCTACAAAACCCATCGGGAACACCGATCTATAAGGCTTTAAAGGCGTTGAGTAGTTTTTAAAAATAAGCAGGAATAACAAAGATAAAGGAAATAAGAGAATAAGAAAGCGTTTTCAAATAAAGGTCTGAACAAGCAACTATTTTGTACAGAAGAAAAAACACCCACAAAAACTTGACTCAGTTCCACATTGACATATAGAAAATAATAAAATATAATCACTTTAATTAATATATATATTACCAAATATTTACTTAAGGATTTTTTAGATATCATCTAGTGCATATAAAAATTTTTCTTATCAATAAATCCTCACAATTACCTCTTAGAACCCCCAACGAACTGCTTTCAATTCATTACAAGGAAAGCTTGTGAAGAAACCAACATCCCAAGTTAATTTCAACAGAAAAAGTTCAATTAACTTAACTATGAAAATAAGTATAACTTAACGTACTCTTTACGCATTAGAAATTACCACAAGGTTTGGATAAGTAATCATATACTATTTTCCATTGCTATAGACTATCTTTAGGAATGGAAATTAAATATTTATTCATCCTAAAAAAATAATTGATGGAGGTAAGTATGTTATTAGACGTGCAAAGTATTACTAAGGTTTATGCTGGAAAAGCGAAATCTAAAATCACTGCCAATGACAACCTCACATTTAGCATGAAAGAAGGGGAAATTTTTGGACTATTGGGCCATAATGGAGCTGGAAAAACAACGCTTGTGAATCAAATATTAGGTCTGATTAAGCCAACTAGCGGTAAAATTACACTTCTTGGAAAATCTATCCTTGATTCCCCAGAGTATGCTCGCCAAATCTGCTCAGTGCAACCACAATCTCAATTGCCTTTAGGGCATTTGACACCTGCCCAAGCAGTTTCTATTATGGGAAAAATGCGCTCGGGTAATAAGCATGAAGTGAAAAAGCGAATGAATATGCTTTTTGAATCTTTAGATATGGGAGAGTGGGCAAATACTGAAGGGATAAAGCTCTCTGGAGGAATAAGAAGACTTACCGCTTTTTGTATGGCTGTTATATCACCTGGCAGATTAGTCATCCTCGATGAGCCGACGAATGATGTGGATCCGATACGTCGTCGTTACCTGTGGGACATGATTAGAAAGCTTACTGATGATGGTACATCAGTCATTCTTGTTACTCATAATGTCATTGAAGCGGAAAAGGCAGTAGATCGTGTTGCAATACTTAACAAAGGAAAATTTATAGCCCAAGGAACACCATCAGAAGTGAAAAGTTCAGTAAATAACCAAATCCGAGTAGAGATCAACTTAGCAACAGATTCGAAGGATATCACTATACCTGGCTGGTCAATCTCATCTCATCATCAAGGTGCCCGAACAATCTTTTCAGTTAATCCTGACTTTGTACCTGCGACAATAGAATGGGCAAGAGCTAAGATTCAAGAGGGTAAAATTATGGACTATTCCTTATCGCCAACAACCTTAGAGGACGTCTACGTTGAATTAACTAAAGGTAAGGAGGCTACTGCCGTATGATGAAGGTTGTTCACGATTTTAAATATGTATTTCAAATGCAGCTTTTTAGAGGTTCTGGACACCTGTTGTTTTTCGCTATTATCCAGGTTTTTATGTCTCTAGGAATAGTTATAGGGTTTACATATTTATTTGATCAACCGGACACACAAAGCATTTTGTATTTAGCAACAGGAGCTCCAACCTTTATCTTAATCATTACAGGATTAGTTATACTTCCTCAACAAATTGGTAATGCAAAGACGGAGGGTTATGTAGACTTTACACGTACATGGCCAGTTAATCGATCTGTAATTCTGGGTGCTGATTCCGTGATATGGCTATTAATTACCATTCCAGGCCTAGCAATAGCTTCACTGTTTGCACATTTACTTTTTCAGCCAGGCTATGACATTTCATGGACCGTCATTCCAGCTTTACTATTAATTGCTCTAACTTCGATTGGTGTTGGCTATGGTTTCTCCTATTTGTTACCATCCGACTTATCTTTAGCACTGTCACAGGTCATCGCATTTGGTGCACTAATGTTTTCTCCACTCAATTTCCCAATGGAGCGTCTTCCGGAGTGGTTGCAGGCTATTCATACAGTACTCCCATTGTATTCAATGGCTGAAGTAATGCGGGCTTCAATGGCAGCCTCTACCTTTACTGCAACCACTGGTAACTATATTACTTTAATTGTTTGGTGTATCTTGGGTTATGGTGGAGCTATGTATCTGTTAAGTAAAAAGTAGAATACTAGAATAATTTGTCATCTCAATATTAGATACGAAATACATTATTGCCTCTACCAATTACCAATAATGGGAGAAAGGTATTCTTACCCATAGAATATCCTTTACTTTTGGATTTGGACAGGACACCACCTGTACTTCCTTTGTAAAGGGTATTTTTCCATTCGATATTATACACTCCGAACATGTGGAGTGCGTAATAGGAATACAACGAATCGATACGTAGAAATCCTTTGTTTTCAACACTTTGCGCGATTTATGACGTTCATGACAGACGGCAGCGACTTCAGAAATAAGATACTCAAAGACAAAATCGAGATTTCTGTAGTTTTGGACTTGGATTTGGTGTGTAGGTATGTTGAATTCGTTAGTAGAAAAAATTTAACTGAGAAGGTAATGAAGGAACGTCAATATAACGACGTTCTTTTTCATAGCTAAAAGACAAAGGTAATGCTTGAGATGAAAAAATGAACTTCCTTTCCCTATTATTTTTGATGGGGGAAATCAAAGTCTATTGTCGAATTTACTTTAACTAAGACAATTTTTGAAGACCGAAGTTTAGTATCCACATATCCCGCTATCGATAACCATACTGTTTCGGATCTTTTTCATACATCTGTTGAACCAGAATTCGTTAATGACCTCCAGATTGTTCTTTCAGATTCCCTCCCCCTTGACGGTCTGTTTTTGCTGCTCCGCATAGGCAATGCTATGTTCCACAAACTGCAATACTTCTTCCGTCAGCGGATATAATCCCGATTCTTTGGCTGGAAGTTTGCGCACTTCCCAAAATTTATCCGCCAATACCTGATCTCCGCCAAAGGTCTTGTGAGATAACTCGATGAGTTCTGCAGCAATCTCCAGCCCCTCCTCTGTTTGTGGACCAATGCCATGGGAAATGCACCATTCGATACGACGCAGAAGAGATACATATTGTTGCGTTATCCGATCTCCACTTTCCAAACGTGGCAGCGATTTGTGCAAAAATGCCTGTTCATCCTCCCGAAAGTAATCGACCCATCTTTTCGGCGTGGTATCCGCTTGTCGTACCAATTCGGACACGCGTTCCCAGGACAGCGAATCCTCCATATCAACCATGTTGATGAGAGACACGGTATGGGCAATCTGTTTCTGTATGGTGACTAGCTGGTCTTGCAGATAGTTATGATGTGCCACAAGCACTTCCCGATAAGACATTGTGTTCAGCAACCTGGAGATTTCATCAAGCGGCAACGCCAATGAACGCAGCAGCATAATCTTCTCAAGTCTGAACAGGTCCTCTTCGGAGTAATATCGCTTGCCGTGCTCATCCTTACTACTGGGACACAATAAACCAATCTGATCATAATAGCGCAACGTTCGAATCGAAATGGAGCGCTGTTTGGCCACTTGCCCAGTTGTCCATTTGTTCATGCCTATTCCCCCTGACAAATAAAGCTTGCAGGTGACGTTGCGTCACCCTGTATAGTCATTATATCAAACTTGTACTGGAGGATGAATGTATGCAAACAGCAGAACAATGGAAACACAATGATCAGTGGTCTTGGCGTGAATTCTCCGCCTTACTGCTTCTCGAATTCGGATTTGTCATTTTTGTCATCAAACACAGCGTGCAGTCCTTATACGAAACATGGCTGAATGTTCCCCTTTATGCCGGTACGTTGACTGGTCTAACCATTGCGATTGTACTGTTAGCCGGATTATATGTCATTGCCTTGCGCCCCCATGGACTGACGTGGCAGTCTGTAGGGGTACGCGGCTTTCCCTCAAGCTATTGGTCGCGAATCTTGATTTGGCTCCTGGTGCTTATTGCCCTCAGTATAGCAGCCGTCATGATCACCATTTTATTCGGCATCAGTGTAGATAACAGCAAGACAGAAGCTCTCAAACAACAAGTTAACGGGTTCACTGTGTTAATCGGAATCGTATCCGCTGGAATCATTTCACCGGTATATGAAGAGATTTTTTATCGCGGCTTTGTATACCGCTGGTTGCGAACACGTACAGGAGCAGGATGGAGTATTGTGATTAGCTCGCTAATCTTTACAGCGGCACATTATCCTACTTTCAATGCGATGCCGGTAAATTTTATCAGCGGGGTCATCTTTGCCTGGACCTACGAACGTACTGGATCCGTGATTCCTGCCATGATCATTCACGGAGTATTCAATACAATAGCTGTCATCTTGACCGCATTCGCCTAACTACTCGTTCAGCAAAGCTATGTGTAACCTTTCAAATAAAAAAAGACTTTCAAGAAACTCATGCTGATGGAGCGGGTGAAGTCCCGCTTCTTTTTTATATGTACTTAATGTGGGCGGCTCAAATAGCCGTCCTTTTTGTGCGCCCTGTAGCCTATTGGCAAAACCTCGGGCAAGTTATCCGGAACTTTATAGATTTTTTATAATTGCCTGCTAGAAATGAGTTGTTGAAAATAAATACGATGAATGAAGGGTGAAGAGAGCATGTCTGAATTGATACTCGAGACAAGAGGTCTTAAAAAATATTACGGGAAACGACTAATCGTGGATAATGTCTCGCTTCATATACCAAGAGGCTCTATATATGGGCTCCTTGGGCCGAATGGAGCAGGGAAATCGACAACTTTAAAGATGATAACAGGGCTATTGTACCCCAGCGAAGGTAAAATCATTATTTTTGGGGAACCTTGGAAACGTAAGCACCTTGGACGGATAGGAGCCCTCATAGAATCACCTGCCTTATACGGAAATCTTACAGCATTTGAAAACCTATTAGTTCATTCGAAATTAATGGGACTTTCCGAGGAGCGTATTGATGAAGTGCTTGAACTAGTTGAACTAAAAGATACGGGTAAAAAGCTTGCATCCCAATTTTCAATGGGGATGAAACAGAGACTGGGCATCGCCATAGCATTGCTAGGCAATCCAGAGCTGCTGATTCTTGATGAACCCACAAATGGCCTTGATCCTATTGGGATTCAGGAGCTTAGGGAGTTAATTCGTTCCTTCCCTGCAAGAGGAATCACAGTTATACTATCAAGTCATATATTGACAGAAGTATCACAACTTGTTAACCATATTGGGATTATGAGTGACGGTGAACTTAAATTTCAAGGGGAGATAAGCCTTACGGAAGATCTTGAGTCCCTATTTATGAGAGTCGTAAAAGGGGTGAAAAAATAATGATGAATATCTTGCAGTCAGAGCTTCTTAAATATAAAAGAACTTTTACGAGGCGACTAATCGTGTTCGCGCCGCTATTTTTTATACTTATTGCATTACCGCAAAAGCTGTTTATGCCAACAGATGATTTCAGACCGTGGCAGCTTACGCTTGACTTGGTATACAATTGGTGGCCGGTGATATTTATTCCGATAGGTATGGCTCTATTTGCAACTTTAACAGTTTCGCAAGAAAAGAAAGCCGGTAATTATAGAGGTCTTCGGACGCATGATATTCCGCCAGCCTTCATTTGGATGGCAAAAGTGATGGTGATGGGATTTCATACGTTATTGGCTACGTTTGTCCTTATTGCAGCTACTATTCTGTCAGGCCTCATTACCGGAGGTAGCAGCATTCCATGGTTCAAAATTTTCGCTGGAAGCTTTACAACGTGGATAGTCTCACTTGCAATACTACCATTACAATTATGGGCAGCTACATGGAGAGGTATATTTGCAAGCATGGCCATGGGATTTTTGGGATTGATTACAGGAGTTGTAGCGGCAGATCAACCATACTGGGTATACGTACCATGGAGTTGGGCTACAAGGCTGATGAGTCCTATCATAGGTGTTCACCCGAATGGTACTCATCTGGAATCAACGAGTCCCCTGCTAAATACCTCGGTATTACCTGTAGGCATAGGGATATCACTTGTAACTCTAGTCATTTTCACTTTTATAACAGCGGCGTGGTTTAGCAGGAGGGAAGTACGATGATGAGAATATTATCGGCAGAATGGCTGAAGACAAAGCGTACGCCGATACGCTGGGTGGTTTTTTTATGCCCTGCCGTTTTTTCAATGCTTATTATAGGGTATTTTTCCTTAAGGGAAACCTCAGATCAAACTCAGATTTTCATATATGAGGCGTATTTTGAAGTGTTGACAGCTCTCATTATGCCGATAGGTGCTGGCCTCATTTCAGGGTTTATGATACATCAGGAGGAAATGGCGGGAGGGTTAAATGGCTTTTTAGGAAGTAAGTTGCCACGCTATCATTTATATATAGGGAAACTTCTTATGCTTGTTCTTTTAACAGCAGCAAGCATCTTATCGGCAACTTTAACCCTTGTGTTAGGGTTGAGTTTTATCCATATATCTGTTTTATGGCCGATATTTATATTAGCGGGAATTTTGGTAGTGTTTAGCATAATACCATTATTAACATTTCATTTGTGGATAAGCTTTGCATGGGGGATGGGAGCATCCATTGGGTTTGGAGGAGTAGGTATTCTAATAGCCGCCTTGATGGCTACAAACCTTGGAAATACAGTATGGTACTTTGTGCCATGGGCATGGCCAGTGCGTTTCTCCCTATTGCAGGGAGCCTATCTGCTTGATCTACCGGGAATGACCCTTCCGCCTTCAATGATATCTTCAGGTTATGTTTATACTGAGTTTATAAAAGGAATCATACCTGCGGCACTCTTTTTTGTCATGGTGTTGACAGGGGGGCTTATATGGATTCATAAATGGGAGGGGCGGAAAATATATGAATGATGCAAAGGATGTGTGAATTGATGAGTAAAATTTTGATAATTGATGACGAGACAGATTTTGTCGAACTTTTAAAGGATTCTCTGGAGAGCAAGGGGCACAGTGTTTTGACTGCCTATGATGGAAAGACTGGAGTAGAAAAAGCAAAGGAGCAGCCGGAACTTATTATCCTCGATGTTATGATGCCGGGGATAGATGGATACGAAGTCTGCCGGGAAATAAGGGATATCGTTTTGTGCCCCATTATTTTTTTAAGCGCAAAACAATCGGAAACAGACAAGATTAAGGGTCTAGCTCTCGGTGGTGATGATTATCTGGTAAAACCCTTCGGTCTTAAAGAATTGATGGTGCGAATTGATGCCCATCTGAGAAGGGAGAAAAGGGCGATTCTTCTCAATGAAGCCGGGAAAAGGATTTTCATTCATTTCAAAAAACTTACAATCGATTTGAAATCCCGTGAGGTAAAAATTAAGGGTATACCCCTAACGCTTACAAAACGAGAATTTGATATCATTGAACTATTGTCATTACATCCGGGACAGGTATTTTCCAAGGAGCAGATTTATGAAAGAGTATGGGGTTATGATGCAGAAGGAGATTTCTCTACAGTAACGGAACATGTGAAAAAAATTAGGGCAAAGTTTGCCGAAATAGATCCTGATACGCAATATATTGCTACGGTATGGGGAATCGGATACCGTTGGGAGAAATTAATATGAGACTGTTTCGATGACCCTTGCTTTTTCTTTTTTTTGGAGGAGCTAGAATGCTGGAGAGAAAATCTTTAAAGACACAGTTTATCGGAACCTTTGCGTTAATTATTATAGTAAGCCTAATGGCGACAATGCTCACTTATTATGCCGGGTACCACATTTATAGAGCAATAGAGTACAAGAAATTATATCCAGCCAATTACTTTGAAAGAATGATTCCTGATATTGAAGACTACATCAAGAAATCGGGTAGTGCTATTCTGAATGAAAAAATGCAAGAATCCCTTAATAAGGTGATTCCCTCAGAAGGCATCCTCTATCAAGTAATGGATAAAAACGGCCATAAAATATTTGGTACAGATGACAATAGTATGATAAGCAGCAAAGAGGAGCTACTTAAAAGAATCAACACTACCGTAGGAATACAGGGGGGATATGCTAAGATTATTCCAGTATTCGATTCCGAGGATAAAATGCTTGGTGCTGTCTCGCTCTATTACACACTAAAACCCTACTACCTGAGTATGACAGACAAAATATGGATCGTCCCATTTTATATAGCGGTTATTTTCTCCCCATTTATTTATATCATCTTGTTTACCATGATTTTTGCAAGAAAATTTGCCCGTAATATTGGAACTCCGGTTCAAATACTGGTCGAAGCATCTAGAAAGGTTAAAGAGAAAGATCTTGATTTTGAAATCGATTATAGGGCTGATAATGAACTTGGGATACTTTGCAGATCCTTTAACGAAATGAAAAATGAACTTAAAGAATCTCTAATATCACAATGGAAAATAGAGCAGGCAAGGCATGAAATGGTTGAGGCGCTGGCCCATGATTTGAAAACCCCGTTATCTGTAATACAAGGATATGTCGAGTCACTTTTGGAAGGCAATTATGACGACAAGCAGAAAATCGAAAAGTATTTGAATGTAATCAAAGAAAACACATACAAGGGAACGGAACGAATCAAACAAATGCTTTATGCTGCGGAATTGGAAAACACCAATACAGGACTTCACATTTCACCCGTAGATATGGAATCGTTTTTATTACAGAAAAAAGAAAGTTATGAGGTAATGGCTAAAGATAAACAAATAGATTTCAAATTTAATATAACTTATGGCAGGCATGGCAGAAAATCCGTTCTTATCGATAGTGAAAAACTTGAACGTATTCTTGATAATATTATCTTGAACAGCGTCCGCTATACGCCTGAACACGGCACTATTACTACAAATGTCTATATTGAAGATGAACGTATTCGTTTCAAAGTATGGGATACCGGAAAAGGCTTTAATAGTAAGGATTTAGCTCATCTTTTCAAGAAGTTCTATAGGGGAGATGAATCAAGATCTTCGAAAGACGGCCATGCTGGACTCGGGCTATATATAGTGAAACAAATTGTTGAAATGCATAGAGGCAGCATAAGAGCATATAATTTGGAGAATGCTGGCGCTTGTATAGAATTTGATCTGTGGGGTTAGCCATTAAGGAAAGACGTAAATATTTCAGTCTCTTAGCGAGTGTACAATCAATTGCTCATGTCCGATATGATGCATACGTCCAATGACGGGGTGAACTGATCGACTGTCACCGGAAGTTACATCGGATAGTTGCAGAAATCGCCCTCAGCCAGTGCTTTCATTGCACATTTTTACAACGTTTGACATGAAGTCAAAAACATATGTATTAACCCGAGCAAAAGTAAAGGCACTTCATATTGATGATTAGGTGTATCCTGTTCAACTCTGGAATTAACATTTTATATTTATTTATAATTCAAAAAAGTATGAATAAATGTTATGATATAAGAAATTATGAAGTGTTAGGGGTTATAGCCATGAATCATATTACTTCTACCGGCATAAAGGGAATAGATAGTGTTTTGTATGGGGGATTTCCCAAGGGATCATCCATTATTGTTGAAGGATCACCTGGGACTGGAAAAACAACACTAGGAGTTCAGTTTTTATATTATGGGGCTGTAGAGTTGAATGAACCGGGAATATATATTACCTTTGAAGAATTTCCTCAGCAAATATATCAAGAAATGTTAGCATTTGGTTGGGACCTTCGTAAACTGGAAAGACAGAATTTATTAAGGGTTATAAGCATCAAGCCGGATGTTCTATACAAACAGATGAAAACACTGGATGGTCTTTTTGAACAAATAATCAAAGAGATCAACTGCAGGCGCATTGTGGTGGATAGTATTAGCCTGTTCCAATACCTCTATACCAATCCGATTGAGATCAGAGAAACTTTATATAATCTTCGCAATATTTTTCGAAAACATTCATTGACTGCTTTATTGCTTAGTGAACAATCCCGCTTCAATGGAGAACAATCATTTGAGCATTATATCTTCGATGGTGTAATTCATTTGGCATTAAAAGAATATATGTATAACTATCGCAAGCGAACTCTCGAGATAACGAAGATGCGCGGATGCAAATTTATTGAAGGCGAGCACATTTATCGGATTACAGATCGAGGTATTCATTTAGTTCCGGCGCTCACAATGGTGGAAGATGTAGTAATATCCTCGCAAGATCAACTCTCAACAGGTATAAAGACGCTGGATAAACTGTTGTCTGGAGGGATTCCTAGGGGGACTTCCTTTATGTTAGACACCAATAGTAAAGCGAACTTTAAATATCTGGTGGGAGCGATCATCGCAAGCAGGTTGTTGGAAGGAGACCGGATGATTGTGATCTCCTCGAATGTAAACACCGTTTTAGAACAACAACGTATATTGGCGTTATATGGTGTTAACTTGGAGGAAGTCGGAAAACGAAAAGGAATATTTTTCTTAGAACATTATCAACGTCATATTCCATCCGCTTTTAAGGACCTTACATTTGACGTAAAAGATTTGGACAATAATCAATATCAAAATTTTCTAAACGATACCTTAGCCCCAATGGTATATGAAGGTCTTAAAAATGGTGAAAGTTGGTTCATTTATTATGATTTAAACACGATTTTCTCTCAAAGAGGTGCTGAGTTTGTAAAACAAATCTTTACCAGAGAAACCGCATGGGCAAGAGCAAGTGGCATCACATTATTTACCCTTTGCAACTTCGCTGAAGTAGGATCGGAAATTTCCTCTTTTTTAGAGAGGACAACCAATACTGTAATTCGTACATGGGTGGATAGTATCTATCAATACCTTCAGGTAACGAAGTCAACAAATGGCAGAATTTCAGAACCATACATAGTTGAAACAATTTCGGATAAGCCATATATCCAGTTGGTTTGAGGAGGGAAGGGTCAGTGGAAAGGAATAGGTTGATGTTGCAGATTGAATGCACTTATTTCTTTGAAGAGAATCCATTTGCATTGGAGACAAAAGAAAGTCTGGCGACGAGATTGGGAAGATCGGCAAATGAGCTAGAACCGATTTTAAGCAATTTAGTCGCCCTCTCAGTTTTGACCAAGTTTGGAGAGGGTGAAGATACCGTATATCGTTACAATCAACCTATAATGATCAATGAAAAGTTGGAAGTATGATGAAAAAAAGTGCTGATCATCATAAGCTCATTCAACATGTTCAGGATGCGTTTGCATATCAATACAATCTTAGCTTGTTATTATTCGATATTGAAGGAAATTGTGTTAGCTCTACCTGTCAAACGGACTCCATATATGAATTCATGAAAGAAAACATACATTGCCTCTTTTCAACGTATCCGCGTGTTGTTGAAGTAAGCATTTTGGATATCATTCCTGGATTGCAGGTCATGATTTCGCCAATTCTTGTAACAGGTAAAAATAAATATTACTTAATAGCCGGGATGCTGATGGATGATGAATCCCGCGACATGATTTCAAAAAATAGTACATTTAATACAGAAAACCGTGAAAAATGGGCAAATCTTTTAAATCAGGCCCGGGCGATCACCCGAGAGGAAAAAAAGAGCCTGATTGAAAAGATCAAAATCTTATCTCAAACAATCAGTACACTTTTTGAATATGAACAGCATGAGCATCATTGTCGAGAACTGGTAAATGGCATTTATCGTGTTTCTGAACTGGCAGATCAAAACCATTCAATATCAGATCTATTGCTGCAATTTATGAAGATGAAACATGATCTTGAATTTATTGGATTCGCAGAGAAATCAGATGAAGAATGTATGGTTTCTCATATATTGGGTGATAAAGACTACACGTCAATCCTTGGATCCACTTTTATAATCGGTGAGGGTTTTTTGGGTCATGTTATGGCCTCTGGAATGATATGTAAATGGAATAATATATTAAACGACCTCCGAACACGATTTTTTACTCGTCATAATATCCATCCGCAAGCCTTGGTTTGTTATCCCGTATGCAAAGACCATGAAATTATAGGAGTGCTATTTGCAGGAACCAGCCAAAAAAGTGAAATAGACCCCTTAACTATAGAAATTGGTAAAATCATCGTGAATATCCTGCGATCATTCCTAAATCAAAAGGAAATGTTCGCTACAATGAATCTGCAGCTTCAGCGACTAAATGCTGTAAATGAAATCTGTCAGCTTATGAATCGAGCCAAAGATGTGAATAAGATCGCTTTCATGCTTGTTGATATGAGTTTAAATATGATTCAAGCCAATTTTTCTGCCATTACATTATTTGATCTCGATGCAACTTCCGATAAAGTTCGGATAGTCTCCAGAGGCTTGACAAGAGAACAGAGTGAACAATATGGGAAGCTTCTCTTTAAAGAGTATCAATTAAATTGGAATGTCCACAGTGGAGAAATCGGGCAGATAAAAGCAGAGATCCGCAAGCTAGAATGGGGAGCAACTGTCATAGAATGCCCAATCTATAATGAAAAATTACTTGGCGTTCTAAGTGTGGAATCTGTAGAATGTGATGAAGACTCCAAAGTAATTCTTTTATCTTTGGCTTCTATTGGGGCTGTTGCCATGCATCTTATTCAAGAACAACTAAAACAGAGGGATATTAAGGTAGCATGTTTGCATGAGGCTGTTGCACAGTGGGATAAGTTTGCTTACGAGTTTTCCAAAAATTTGCGGGAGATGGCGTTGCGATTCTGTGAATATATCGGTTTATCACAAGTTGAACGTACAAATGTAGAACATGCTGCATTACTTTCCGTCTATCATCCTGATGTTTTGGTTGGAATTTTACAAAATGATCATGAGATTTATCGAATCATAGACGACTACTATCATTTACATAATGATAAAGTGCAAGAGACTAAGGGTAATGGACAAGCTTATCATTTGGGGGGGCAAATCCTAAGAATCGCATCTGAGTACTTGATTAAGAATGAGAAAAAAATCCTGATGGATGTTCATGTAGATCTTGAACTTAGGCAGAAATTTAATTCATTTATCCTGCAAAGTGAAGTGATCGATCAGCAGGTAGCCATTAATGACCAAGAATATCAGGATATTGCAGAGTTATCTAAGAGAGAGCAAGAAGTACTTCGTTTGATTGTGCAAGGGTTGAATAATAAGCAAATCGCCTCAAAATTGTTTATTAGTGAACATACGGTTAAAAATCACATTACAAACATTTTTAGTAAATTAAATATTAAAGATCGTGCTGGGGTCATTGCATACTATTACCGGCAGAAAATGAATAGCTAATTATAGTATAAACTCGTTCTTCGACTTTCGAAGGACTTTTTTTTGTCTTTGCGTTGTTTTAGTAGGAATCCTTTCCTATTTCAGTTTGATCATTATGAATAGGAGTATCAGGGGATACGGAAACTATTGTCAATCTGCGAAAGTAATTTTACACATTGTTTGAAAACAGGAGAAATACAATACACGTTATTTATTTCCGAAAGAAATCGTAGTCTTAGTATGAATAGGGAGACATTCCTAATCTTATTACTTTCAATTAATTAGGACCAGATGGTGATATTTCTAGTAAGTAGAATCAAGGATAATCATTAAGGAAGCTTTTGATTTAAGTCATCGGAGTCTAAATGGTGAAAGGAGTAATGGTATCGTTCATGATCCCGATGAAGGAGGAAAATCACCGACGGTAAAGAGACACATATGCAAGAGTAAGCTTGAGTGCAATGTTGCGTGTGAGCACACTGGAAAAAATAAGGATAAATCTTAGCGAAAAATATATGGAATGGAAGTGGATTTATGGATAAAATAGGGGGGTTTCAGAAAATATCCAAGATAAAGATAGCAAGAATTATACTCATCTACCTTCTTGCCGGTTCCCTTTGGATCGTCATCACAGATATAATATTAGGATATATGATGAATCATAAGATCGAGATGTATGAATCGCAAAAAGGATTGTTTTATGTTTGGATAACGGCTCTGTTGTTATATTTGTTATTAAGAAGGTTCCGTTTACATATTCTGCACTTAGCTTATCATGATGCTTTCACAGACTTACCCAACTCACATATATTTTATGATACATTGCAGAAACGTTTGGACAGAAAAAAAACATTCTCGATAATTGTTATTCAGATTAGTCGCTTTGACGAAATTATGGATGCATTTGGGAGGACACAAAGCAGAGACTTCCTTTTTATATTTGCTGAAAGATTGAAATCGGTTTTACAAAGCGAGGAGCAGTTGTTTCTTATAGATAATTCTACCTATAGTATTATTACAAATTCGGAAGGAGTAGTTGAATTACTACATTCTATTGAAGAAAAAATGAAGAAACCGATTTTTTTTGGGGGTCAGGAAATTTCTCTAAAAATCCATATGGGATTCGCTCATTACCCACTTAATGGCATTGACGCTGATAACCAGCTTAATTATGCTTACCGCACTTTATCCTATGCGAAAGAATTGGGGGCAACATTCATTCTGGGGAATCCGGAAAGGGTTGAAGATTTCAAGCACAAGCTGTTTTTGGAGAATGAATTAAATAAATCATTTGAGACGGGGCAGTTAACTCTACATTTCCAGCCTAAGATGAGCGTTTCAACACATAAAATTACCGGGATGGAAGCGTTGATTCGCTGGAATCATCCCATGCTCGGAAGGATTTCTCCAATGGAATTTATTCCTATAGCAGAGGAGAATGGACATATCATCTCGATGGGGAGATGGATTCTACGTGAGGCATGCCAATATGCAAGACGATTGCAAGAAGAATATTCCATCTACATTCCGGTTTCCGTGAATGTCTCGATTAAGCAACTTTGGCAAAACGATATCGTAGATACCATTCAAAAAGTGCTTGACTATACAGGATTAAAGCCGGAATATCTCATTCTGGAGATTACTGAAAGCATGACGATGAATCCTGAATCTGCCTTAAAGATTTTGAGACAATTAAAAAAATTGGGTGTGAAACTTAGCATTGATGATTTCGGCACAGGATTTAGTTCATTAGCCTACTTAAAAAAATTCCCGATTGACGAACTGAAAATCGATAAATCGTTTATTCGTGACATTTTGCATGAGAAGTATGACCAACACATTATAAAAACGATCATATCTATGGCTCACGATCTAAATATGAATGTGGTTGCTGAAGGTGTGGAATCTCAAGGACAGTTTGAATGTTTAAAAAATCTCAAGTGTGATATGATTCAGGGATACTATGTTTCACCGCCAATACCATATGAACAATTAGTGCAGTATCTGTTAATGGAAAACGTTTATGTCAGAGGCTGATCAACCAGAAGGGGATTGGTTGTTTTGTCTATCCACCTTATTGGTACCAGAGTGCTTTGGTTCTTAGATATTTTGCAGCTTTGTGGTCTTGAATCCGTGCTTGAAAACTGACATGTATGCTTTCATGTTATTTGATACTCCTTGTACATTTGAACGATAATGTCCTCGATAGGATGAGATTCAATCGACTGGATAACTGGGTTATTAGATCTGAGATCATTATTTGTTCCGCATCTACTTTCAGAATCGCCCGTATTACTATTCGGAAAAATACGTAAATTATTTTTTGCAGAACAGTTAATACGACTCTTGAAAGAGAACTCATGCTCATCGTTAACATTGAAGGTGTTCTCTTTAAGGTTGTAAAAAGTCGGATTATTGGTGAGAATAGTACCAAAAATAGTGTATAATTAAAAGAAAAGATTAACTATTGGAGGCGATCATCATGCGTTTAAAAGGAAAAACGGCTATTGTAACAGGTGGAGCAAGCGGAATTGGCGAAGCTACGGTACGGGAGATGGTTAAAGAAGGCTCTCATGTTTTGATTGCCGATTTAAACGATTCTGCAGGTCAAAAACTGGCGGAGGAATTAAACAGTTCCGAAACCAAAGTGTTTTATCAGCGTGTAAATGTAACCAATGAAGAAGATATCGCGAACATGGTTGAAAAGGCAGTCGCAGAATTCGGCAAACTGGACATCATTTTCAACAATGCGGGCATTGGTTCCATTGCACCTTCGATTGAATTGTCATACGAAGATTGGAAAAAAACGATCTCTGTTAATTTAGACGGTGTATTTCTCTGTGCCAAACATGCAATCAAGGCGATGATTAAAAACGGTGGTGGCAGCGTTATCAATTGCGCTTCCATTCTGGGACACGTCGGACAAGCTGCGACTGCTTCCTATTCAGCAGCAAAGGGCGGGGTCGTAAACCTGACAAGGACGCTGGCTATCGAATATGCTAAAGAGAACATCAGGGTTAACGCCGTATGCCCGGGCTATATCGAGACTCCGCTTCTGAACCAGTTGGATGAAGCAACCAAGAAACATCTGACGTCTCTCCATCCGATCGGCAGGCTTGGAAAACCCGAGGAAGTGGCAAAGGCTGTCATTTTTCTCGCTTCTGACGATGCCAGCTTTATAACCGGGGCCAATCTTTTGGTGGATGGTGGCTATACCGCTCAATAAAGACTCTGCTTGGATGGCCGGTTGGGGTTGAAGACTTTGGAGAAACAACAAAAACCGACGGTTAGGCGATCTGCCTGCACGTCGGTTTTTTGCTGCAGCCAGATAAAGGTCAGAGCTTTTTCTCTATTTCATATACCTGTTGAACATCTTTGTCCCCGCGCCCAGAGAGATTGACGATGATCGTTTGCTCTTTGCTGAGCTGCGGTGCCAACTTGATCGCATAGGCTACCGCATGGGAGCTTTCTAAGGCAGGGATGATTCCCTCCGTTTCAGACAATATGTGAAATGCCTGCAATGCTTCATCATCAGTGATTAACTCATAGGTAGCACGGCCGCTATCTTTATAGAAGCTATGTTCAGGCCCAACACCAGGATAATCGAGTCCGGCTGCGATCGAATGGGTTGACGCAGCTTCACCCTGCTCATCTTTCAACATATAGCATTTAAAGCCGTGGATGATCCCCGGCTCTCCGGCATTTAACGGAGCAGCATGGCGTCCTGAAGAGATCCCTTTTCCGGCTGGTTCCACACCGACAATTTTAACTTCAAGATCTTCATAGAATGGTGCAAATAAGCCGATTGCATTGCTTCCTCCGCCTACACAAGCGATCACATAATCGGGCAGCTTCTTCTCCGCCTCAAAATGCTGCTTGCGCGCCTCTCTGCCGATCACGGATTGAAAGTGCTTCACAATCGTAGGATAGGGATGCGGCCCAACGGCAGAGCCAAGCAAATAGAAAGTATTATGATAATTCTCCATATAATCGGCCAATGCTGCATCAACCGCATCCTTTAAGGTTTTGGTGCCATCCTCGACACGAACCACTTTCGCACCCAAGAGCTCCATGCGAAAAACATTCAGCTCTTGGCGTTTGGCATCGGTCGCTCCCATATAAATGACACATTCCATGCCAAAAAGAGCACAAGCTGTAGCTGTTGCGACGCCATGTTGGCCTGCGCCTGTTTCTGCGATCACTCTCTTACTTCCCATTCTTTTAGCCAACAGAATCTGCCCGATCGCATTATTGATCTTATGCGCCCCTGTGTGATTGAGATCTTCGCGCTTAAGATAAATCTTAGCACCACCCAGTCGATTGGTGAGCCGCTCTGCATAATAGAGCGGATTGGCTCGGCCTACATATTGGCTCATGTAGTAGTTAAACTCATTGATAAAGTCGGGATCATCCTTGAATGTAAGGAAGGCCTCTTCCAAATCGTCGAGTGCTGCCTGTAATGGTTCGGGAACAAAACTTCCTCCATACTCTCCAAAATACCCTTTGTTTAATTCTTTTGCCGTCATAGAGTAACTCCTCCTTAATTTTATTATGCACCCTCACACTTTTGGCAAAGTGTCAAGGAGTTTAACCAAAGTAAAAAGCCCCCTGCATGCAAAGATTGCAATGCAGAGGGCGATAACGAAGTTACCGTGGTGCCACCTCATTTGGTTATTGCCATTAGTATATGGCAGATAACCCCCTTGATTCAGAGTGCGGGATCAAAGATCCGATACTCTTATCCTTTTAACGGCGGAACCCGGGTTGTCTACTAACTCTAAGGTGTTCAACGAACCTCTCGTAAGTCCATTCAGCAAGTTCTATCGTGCTGGGATCTCACCATCCCCAACTCTCTTAGACGCATCAAACAAGCCTACTCTTCTTACTCATCGATTTAGTTTATTACTATGTAGCAAATCTTAATTCTGATGTGACTATTTTGTCAATAGGTAATTACAGATATGTTAAACGTCTGTGATATTGTCATATCGTAACGCTTCAGTGAAAATGTCACTATGAGACAGGAGAGAATTACGTTGACGAAAGAAGAATTGAAGCGTTACACAGTGATTATGAAACATATTCAAG
>Ga0310836_100973_pt1 | contig 18730 bp, 15 predicted proteins | sample SM_ome_4_FD_201310 | JGI IMG/M metagenome (GOLD analysis project Ga0310836, IMG submission 201310) | Sorghum-adapted microbial communities enriched on stacked mutant (SM) sorghum from Joint BioEnergy Institute, Emeryville, California... ... | reverse complement strand
TTCAGGGATGGCGCGAGACGCGCCGCGGCTGCGGGCTTTGACGTGATCGAGATTCACGCCGCGCACGGTTACCTGATCAACCAGTTCCTCTCCCCGCTCACCAATCAGCGAACGGATGAATACGGCGTCGATCTGACGGGACGCTCCCGCTTCCTGTTTGACATCATCGAAGCCGTGAAGCAGGAATGGCAGGGGCCGCTGCTTGTTCGCGTGTCCGCTGAAGAGTATGCGCCGGGCGGACTCAGCGTCGAAGATCATGTGATCCTCGCCCGCAGGATGAAGGAGCATGGCGTCGACCTGATCGATGTCAGCTCTGGCGGAGTCGTGCCGGCAACGATCCATGCCTATCCCGGTTATCACGTCCCTTATTCGGAACGGATTCGCAAGGAAGCCGGCATCGCCACAGGAACGGTCGGACTGATCACCTCGCCGGAACACGCCGTCGATATCCTGGAGAATGAGCGTGCGGATCTTATCTTCCTGGGACGGGAACTGCTGCGTGACCCTTATTGGCCGCGCACCGCTGCCAGCAAATTGGGCATCAAAATAACCCCGCCCGAGCAGTACGAACGAGGTTGGATCTGAATAGCGACGATATGAAGCTGATTCCTGCATGGCCTACAGGATCAGCTTCAACTCGCTGTAACGGCTGATGGAAGCGAGCAGGTCTTCGTGCAGCGGCAGGACGAAATCCATCTGCCCGGTGTGAAAGATGCCGCTGCGATTGTGCATCGTCGAGCCAGCAACATGCAGCTTGTAATAGGGTATGCCTGCACCCAGCCGCACGACCTCTTCGCGCTCATCCCGGCGGCTGACATAACGGTAATCACGAAGCTTGCTTTCGTAAGGGATGATTGAAACGATCTTGCTGAGCGGTATATGATAATTAAGATGAGGCTTCTGAATAACGAGCTCCTCGGTGGTGACGGTCAGGCCGATGTTGCTCATCTTGTGGGAGATTTTCAATTCGCCGTTGAGCGACTTGATCTGGATAAAATCGTGATGCATGTCGATTCTCCTCGCTTTCGTTCAGGATCCAGGCGCATGCGGCAAAGCTGCCGTCCGGGTGGATGAGATCCGGTGCCCGACTCATCCGCTGCCAGGCTGATCGGGAACGGCAAGATGCGCGCACACGAGGCATCCTGCCATGGAAGTTGCGCCTGTACATGCGGCGGCCTGGAAGCGGGCTTCATCAGCAGAATGCCGTCCATTCCCGGCTTCCTCCGACGGCGGGTTTCTCTTCTGCAACGCGGCCTGGATGCAGCCACGATACGGTCTGATCATAGCACAACAGGCGCGATTTGTCGATTCATGCGCTTTCCCGGGCAATTGGCGATCTCTTGCCAAAGAAGCCGTAATTTGATATTGTACAACTGCATTCATTACGCGATTCGGAAAGGAAATGAGAGCATGATCATCAAGCCTAAAGTTCGTGGTTTCATCTGCACGACCGCTCACCCCGTCGGCTGCGCGAAGCATGTTCAGGAGCAGATCGACTACGTGAAGCAGCAGCCAGCCATCGATGGACCGAAGAATGTGCTGGTCATCGGCTCCTCCACCGGTTACGGACTGGCCTCGCGCATCGCCGCAGCCTTTGGCAGCCGCGCGGCCACGCTGGGCGTCTGCTTCGAAAAACCCGCTTCAGATACCCGCACCGCGACCGCCGGCTGGTACAACACGGCAGCCTTCGAGCGAGCCGCTCGCGCTGAAGGGCTCTATGCCAGGACGGTCAACGGCGACGCCTTCTCCCGTGAGATCAAGGAGCAGGTCATCGAGGCGATCCGCCAGGACCTCGGCCAGGTGGATCTGGTCGTATACAGCCTGGCTTCACCGCGCCGCACCCATCCGGTGACGGGCGAACAGTTCTCCTCAGTGCTCAAGCCGATCGGACGCACGTATACGAACAAGACCGTCGACATCCATACGGGCAAAGTCACGGACATCTCGCTGGAGCCCGCCACGGAGGAGGAAATTCGCGCGACGGTAGCGGTCATGGGCGGCGAGGACTGGGAGATGTGGATCGATGCGCTGCTTGAGGCGGGCGTGCTTGCGGATGGCGCCAAGACCGTCGCCTACTCCTACATCGGTCCGGAGATTACATACGCCGTCTATCGCGAAGGGACGATCGGCCGAGCCAAGGACGATCTGGAGCGAACAAGCCACCGCTTGAACGACAGGCTGGCCAGCCGAATCTCCGGTGAAGCCTACGTCTCCGTCAACAAGGCTCTCGTTACGCAATCCAGCGCCGCCATCCCGGTCGTGCCCCTGTATATCTCGCTGCTGTTCCGCGTGATGAAAGAGAAGGGCATCCACGAGAATACGATCGAACAGATCGTGCGGCTGTACAAGGATCGCCTGTATGTGAACGGAGCCACCCCTGTGGACGAGGAGCGCCGCATACGCATCGACGATCTGGAGATGCGCGAGGATGTGCAGCAGGAAGTGGAGAAACTCTGGCATCAGGTTACGACGGACAACCTGGAGAGCATCAGCGACATCGCCGGATACCGCGAGGAGTTCTACAAGCTGTTCGGCTTCGGATATGACTCGATCGACTATGATGCGGACGTTGATCCGAACGTTGAACTGTAATCCAAACCCATAAGCCAGATAACAAGACAGCGGCATGCTTCATGCCGCTGTCTTGATCATTGGGCCTATTAGCCTGTCTTCACGTTCTGATCATCGAGATACGCATCCAGCGTCTGTTCGATGAAATCCAGCACCCTGTCGCTGGTGAAGCGCGACACCGACTGTCTGCACACCTCCGGTGAAGGCAAGGTCAGAGAGCCTGACAGGATGCGGCTGAGCATGCCGGCCAGAGCCAGCGCATCGCCTGGCCTGAACAGCCATCCGTTATGACCGTGCTGAACGATGTCCCGCGGGCCCGTCGGACAATCGCTGGAGATGACCGGGATGCCGCGGATCAATGCTTCAAGCAGGACGACGCAGTAAACCTCCCAGTCGGATGGCAGGATCAGGGCAGTGGCTTCGTTCACCGCATCCCAGGGAGACTCCCTGTACCCGACCCATTCGATGCGATCGGCGATGCCAAGCTTGGTCGACAGATCCTTCAGCCGAATCTCGTCGCTTGAACCCGGCACCGGGCGGGAGTCTTCGATCAGCTTCAGCCTCCAGTTCCTGTTCGGCAACGCCGACAAGGCGCGAAACAGGACATCGATGCGCTTCTGAACGTTGTACAGCCGGCCGATATAGAGAAAGGTTGCTTTCCTGGCGCGCGGCACCGGACGGACATCCGACCCGGAGACCGGCAGATAGACCGTCTTCACCATCGCGCCAGGAGACATTTCCCTGATCTTCTCAGCCACGTCGGTGCTGACCGCCAGATGCGCATCCGCGTAGACGAGCTGCTCGAAATGGTTCCATCTGGTCCATGAGCCGCTTACCCCGCTGATGATCTTCGGTCTCCTCTCGAACGAGTTGACGGATGCTCTGGCCACTCCTGTACACAGCGGGGACAAGGTGATGATCACATCGGGCGCCGGCAGGTGACAAAGCGTATGCTGAAGGTCCAGGATCGCCTGGATAACCGGCTCATCCGAGCGATAGCGATCCTTCCTGTCGGCGCCGCAGATGATCACATCCGGCATAGCTGCCGACTGGGCGTCGCTGCCCTGACTTTCATCCCTCATCACCAGCAATTTGCAGTCATGGCCGCGGGATTTCAACCCCTCTATGAGTTGCATCAGCGTCTTGTTCAGACCTTCTTCCTGATCCATTGCAGGGGAGTAGACGTATAAGATCAAGCATGAATTCCCACCTTTGTCCAGTGAAAGTAGTCAGTCAATATTTTTATTATACCATTATTTCCATGATCTGGAATACCAAATTAACCAAAAAAGCAGATTTCCCTTGTTGCATCATTTTCATAGACTCACATCACGATCCGTCAGGCATCCCGACATGACCTGCGCCCCAGGCCGAGCGGATCAGACAAGGCGGGGTGGCCCATATGTTCTATGTCTATATATTGGAATGCGCGGACCAGACTCTCTACACCGGTTACACCGTGAATCTGGACAAAAGGCTCAAGGAGCATAATCGGGGGACTGCCTCCAAATATACGAGGGCGCGACTACCCGTTACCCTCGTTTATTCGGAGACATGCAGCAGCAAATCGGAAGCGATGCGCAGAGAAGCGGCGCTCAAGCGGTTGAGCCGGGCGGACAAGCTGGCCTTAATCGGCGACAGAAGATGAACGCCACTCCCTGATCGCCTGGGTCATCAGCGGCACCACCTCGAACAGGTCGCCGACGATGCCGTAATCGGCGACTTGAAAGATCGGCGCTTCGGGATCGATATTGATGGCGACGATGATGCGGGATTGGCTCATCCCCGCCAGATGCTGGATCGCTCCGCTGATGCCGCAGGCGATATAGAGCTCCGGCGTCACCACCTTGCCCGTCTGCCCGATCTGCAGCGCATAGTCGCAATACCCCGCGTCACAGGCTCCGCGCGAGGCTCCGACCGCGCCGCCCAGCGCATCGGCCAGCTCCTCCAGCACGCGGAAGCCTTCCCTGCTGCGAACGCCGCGCCCTCCGGAAACCACCACCCTCGCTTCCGTCAGCTCCACCTTGCCCGCGATCTTCCTGACCACCTCGCGAATGACCATGCGCAGCGGCAGAGCTGGCGCGTAGGGCAGCTCTTCGACAGGGGCGTCAGCCTCCACGGGGAGTGCGGCGGGGATGTTGTTCACGCGAACCGATACGATGAACCGGTCCTTCAGCACCTCCTTCTGTTCAAACGCCTTGCCGGCGTAGATCGGCCTGATGAATCGCACCTGCTCCCCGTCCCGCGTGATCTCCGTGACGTCTGACACCAGCCCCCAGCCCAGCCGCGCCGCAAGGCGAGGCGCCAGATCTCTGCCCAGCGCCGTGTGGCCCGTGATGATCACATCCGCACCGCATGTGTCTGCGATGCGCTGGACGGCGTCCGCATACAGTTCCGCATGATAATGCGCGAGATCAGGATGATCGATGGCGATCACCCGCTCCACATCGTAAGCAGCCAGCTTCCTGGAGGCGACGGATACGCCATGGCCCAATACCGCGTAGACATAACGATCCCCCGGCCCCCCTATCCGCTTCGCCGCCTGCAGGGCCTCTCCGGATATCTGGCGCAGCCTGCCGTCCCTGTGCTCCGCGATGATCAGAAATGTTCGGCTCAACATCCCTCAGCCCCTTTCCTCAGATGACTCTGTCATCCTGGTGAAGATGACGAAGGAGCGCCTGCACCTGCTCCCTCGGCTCGCCCGCCAGGATGCGGCCCGTGCGCCGGGCGGCAGGCAGCGAGAGCGAGATCCTGAGCACCTCCGGAGCGAGGTCTTCCGGCGTCAGACCCAGCTCCTCCGGCGTCAGGCGGTGCAGCGGCTTCCGCTTCGCTCGCATGATGCCGGATAGCGAAGGATAACGCGGCTCATTCAATCCCTGCTGGGCGGTGATCAGCGCGGGCAAGGTCACCTCGACCCGCTCCACATCTCCTTCGGCGTCTCTCTCGCACAACGCCTTGTTGCCGCTCAGCGTCAGCTTCGTCACAGATCCCACATGCGGCAAGCGAAGCAGCTCGGCCACGCGGATCGCCACCTGCCCGGCGCCATTGTCCACAGAGAATAATCCCGCAAGCACCAGATCGACCTGCCTGCCGCCCAGATAAGCGGCGAGCGCGCGGGAGACACCATATTCGTCCGCGATATGCCGGTCGTCGATCCATACCGCCTCATCCGCCCCCATCGCCAGCGCCGTGCGCAGCGCCTCCGCGGCTCGCTCCGGGCCGACGGATACGGCATATACCGTGCCTCCTGACGCCTCGCGGATGCGAATGGCTTCCTCCAGCGCATATTCATCGTACGGATTCACGATGAACTTCGCCCCGTCTTCACGAATCATCCCGTCCTGCAGCACGATCTTCTCCTCGGTGTCAAACGTCTGCTTCAGCAGCACATAAAGATTCATCGACACATCTCCTCTTCCCCTTCGTGCAAAGATCGGCTTGCTGACTGCCGCTTCCGGACAGGGATCCTGCCATGGGATCCGCCTGTCCTGCGGCGCAGCTGCCAGTAATAATCCGTCAGCTGGCTGAATACTCATTCTTTACAAGTATAATCTGGCATTTCCTGAATATGCCCGCAGGCGGCACAGGTGATGGTTTGCCAATGCCAGAAATACCGGGAGGTCGATAGGATGAACAGGCCGCAGCATGCCATCAGAAGCGCTTGCGTGATCGGCTCGGGCGTGATGGGCGCGCAGATCGCGGCTCATCTGGCCAACGCGGGGCTGAATGTCCTGCTGCTCGACATCGTGCCGGATCAACTTGCAGAAGAAGAGATGAGGCGCGGACTGACGCTGGCCTCGAGCGCCGTTCGCAACCGGCTGGCGCTGGAAGCTCTGCGGCGCCTGGGAGAGACGGAACCCGCTTCGCTGTACGACGAAGCTTTCCTCACGCGCATCCGCGTCGGCAATATGGAGGATGATCTGCCGCTCATGCGCGAGGCGGACTGGATCATCGAAGCCGTAACGGAGAAGCTGGAGGTGAAGAAGCAGGTGCTCAGCCGCATCGAAGCCTGGCGCAGAGCGGATGCGATCGTCAGCACCAACACCTCCGGCATATCGATCGATGAGATGTCCTCCCACCTCAGCGAGTCATTCCGCGAGCATTTCCTGGGCACGCATTTCTTCAACCCGCCTCGCTACATGAAGCTGCTGGAGATCATCCCCGGCCAATGGACGAAACCCGGGATCATCCAGGCGATCGGCGAATATGCCGAACGCGCCCTGGGCAAGGGAGTCGTGATCGCGAAGGATACGCCGAACTTCATCGCCAACCGGATCGGCGCCTATGGCTTGCTCGTGACGCTGCGCGAGATGCTGGCTGCCGGCCTCACCGTGGACGAGGTGGACGCGATCACCGGACCTGCGATGGGCAGACCGCGCAGTGCGACGTTCCGCACGCTTGACCTCGTCGGTCTGGACACGTTCCTGCATGTCGCCGCCAACGTCAGGGAACGCGCGACGGATGAAGCCGAGCGAGCCCGCTTCACCGTCCCCGCCGTGCTGGAGGAGATGGTGAAGCGCGGCTGGCTGGGCGAGAAATCGGGCAAAGGGTTCTATCAGAAGGTGCGGACCGATCAAGGCAGCCGGATCCTGACTCTGAATCTGGACACGATGGAGTACGCGCCGTCGGTGAAGCCGACCTCCGCTTCCCTGGAAGCAGCGAAGCTCGCCAGCGGCACCGGCGGCAAACTGAAAGCGCTTCTCGCCGCCAACGACCGATACGGGCGCTTCGCGTGGAACGTACTCAGGGATACGCTGCTCTATGCGGCGGAAAAGGTCGGCGAGATCGCGGATTCCATCGCCGACATCGACCGTGCGATGAAGTGGGGCTTCAACTGGACGCTGGGACCATTTGAGACGTGGGATGCGATCGGCCTGATCCCGTCCGTTCAGCGCATGGAACGCGAGCAGGTGTCTGTCCCCCGCTGGGTTCGGGACTGGATCGACAGCGGGCATGACTCGTTCTATCAGGCATCGGGCGGCAAGCGCCACTATGTGATGCATGGCGCCTGGCACGAGGAGCGGCAGCCTCGCGGCTTCCTCTCCCTCCGCGCGCTGAAACAGCAGGGACGGATCCTCGCGGGCAATGACGGAGCCAGCCTGATCGACATCGGAGATGGCGTCGCCTGCCTGGAGCTCCACTCCCGGAACAACGCGATCGGCGGAGATATCCTGGAGATGATCCAGAGAAGCGTCGAGCTCGTGCAGCAGCATCATGAGGCGCTCGTCATCGCCAGCGAGGGACGACACTTCTGCGTCGGCGCCAATCTGATGCTGCTCCTCATGGAGGCCCAGGATGAGAACTGGGATGAGATCGAACGCATCATCCGCCTGTTCCAGGATACGATGATGCGGCTCAAATACTGTGAGAAACCGGTGGTCGCAGCGCCTTACAGCATGACGCTCGGCGGAGGTGTCGAACTGTGCATGGGAGCGAGCCGGGTATGCGCGGCGGCGGAGACCTACTGCGGCCTCGTGGAAACCGGCGTCGGCCTCATCCCTGCCGGAGGGGGGTGCAAGGAGCTCATCCTGCGGCTAAGCGCCGACCTGCCGGATGATCACGAAGGACCAGACATGCAGCCGTATGTGAATCGCATCTTCGAAACGATCGGCACGGCGAAGGTGTCGACCAGCGCGCATCACGCGAAGCGGCTGGGGCTGCTCAGGGAGCAGGACCGCATCATCATCAACCGCGATCTGCAGCTGCAGGAAGCGAAGCGGCTGGCATTGCAGCTGGCCGAAGCCGGCTATGCCCCGCCGGAGCGCCGCCGCATGCGCGTCGTTGGCCGCGACGGCAAGGCCGTGCTCAAGATGGGAGCCAGGCAGATGCGGCTTGGCGGGTACATCAGCGACCATGATCTGAAGATCGCCGACAAGCTGGCGCACGTGCTCTCCGGAGGCGATGTGCCGTATGGCACCCTCGTCAGCGAGCCATATATGCTCGACCTTGAGCGGGAAGCGTTCCTCAGCCTGTGCGGCGAGCCGAAGACGCAACAGCGCATGCAGCACATGCTCTCCACGGGCAAACCGCTGCGCAATTAACTCTGACGTTGTGAGGTGATGCGCATATGAGAGAAGCAGTCATCGTCTCGGCGGCGCGCACGGCGGTGGGCAAGGCGAAGCGGGGAAGCCTTGCGCATACGCGGGCGGAGGATCTTGGCAAGGCCGTGCTGAATGCCGTGATGGAGCGAGCTCCCGGTGTCGATCGGGCATCGATCGATGACATCATCATCGGCTGCGCCATGCCCGAAGGCGAGCAAGGGCTGAACTTCGCCCGGATCATGGCGCTCTACGCCGGTTTCCCCGTCACGGTGCCCGCGATAACGATCAACCGCTTCTGCTCGTCCGGCTTGCAGGCCATCGCTTACGCGGCCGAACGGATCATGGTTGGCGCGGCGGAGGCGATCATCGCGGGCGGGGTGGAGAGCATGAGCCACGTGCCGATGAGCGGCTTCAAGCCTTCCCCCCATCCGGACATCGTCGATGCCATGCCGGAAGTGTACATGGGCATGGGACTGACGGCGGAGAACGTGGCGCAGCGGTTCGCGATCTCCCGCGAGGATCAGGACCTGTTCGCCCTCTCCAGCCACCGCAAGGCGGCAGCGGCGCAGGCGGCCGGGAAGTTCACGGAGGAGATCGTGCCGCTTAAGGTCGTGCGAACCGTGTTCGACGAGCAGGATCGGCGCACGGAGCACGGCTTCACCTTCGCGCATGACGAAGGCGTCCGCACCGACACGTCCCTCGAAGCGCTGGCCGCGCTGAAGCCTGCGTTCAAGCTCGGCGGCACCGTCACCGCCGGCAATTCCTCGCAGATGAGCGATGGCGCAGCCGCTGTTCTCGTCATGAGCAGGCAGCGAGCCGAGGAGCTGGGGCTCGAGCCGCTCGCCACATACCGCTCCTACGCGCTCGCTGGCGTGGAGCCGGAGATCATGGGCGCAGGACCGGTGGAGGCGATCCCCCGGGCGCTCAGGATGGCCGGCATGACGATCGGTGACGTGGACCTGTTTGAGATCAATGAGGCCTTCGCCTCCCAATGCGTGCACATCATCCGTCAGCTCGACCTCGACGAATCGATCGTCAACGTGAACGGCGGCGCCATCGCCCTTGGTCACCCGCTCGGCTGCACGGGCTGCAAGCTGACGGTGACGCTGCTGCACGAACTGAGGCGGCGCGGCGGCGGGATCGGCGTCGTCTCGATGTGCATCGGCGGCGGCATGGGAGCCGCCGGCGTGTGGGAGGTGCATGCTCCGTAGCATGGCCCTGGCCTGATCCATCACACAACAAGAGGGGGAATATAGCTTGACACAGAAGGCAGACCGTAAGCCCGGCGGCAGCTTCATCATCGAGGACACGGACTGGCGATCGCTCGTTACGCCCGAGGATCTGACGGAGGAACAGCGAATGATCGGCGATGCGACCTCCCATTTTATCGAACACGATGTCCTGCCGCACGATGATGCGCTGGAGAAGCTCGACTACAACCTGACGGTCGATCTGCTGCGGCGGGCTGGTGAACTCGGCCTGCTCGGCGCGGATGTTCCGGAAGCCTATGGCGGACTGGGGCTGGATAAGGTCAGCACGACGCTGATCAGCGAGAAGCTGGCGAGAGGTTCCTCCTTCTCCCTGTCGCTCGGCGCCCATGTCGGCATCGGCACGCTGCCGATCGTTTACTTCGGAACGCCCGAGCAGAAGCGCCGCTATCTGCCGCAGCTGGCGAGCGGCGAACGGATCGCCGCCTATTGCCTGACCGAACCGTCCTCCGGCTCGGATGCGCTTGGCGCCAGGACAACGGCGAGGCTGACGGAGGATGGCGGCCATTATGTGCTGAGCGGGCAGAAACAGTTCATCACCAATGCCGGATTCGCCGATCTGTTCATCGTCTACGCCAAGGTGGACGGTGACAAGTTCAGCACCTTCATCGTCGAACGCGCCTGGGAAGGGGTGAGCATCGGACCGGAGGAGCGGAAAATGGGCATCAAGGGCTCATCGACATGCCCGCTCATCCTGGACAACGTGCGCGTTCCTGTGAGCAATCTGCTCTGGGAGGTCGGCAAGGGCCATCTGATCGCCTTCAACATCCTCAATATCGGCCGGTTCAAGCTGGCCGCCGGCTGTCTCGGAGCGTGCAAGGAAGCGATCTCGCTGGCCGCCTCCTACGCCAATGTGCGCAAGCAGTTCGGCAGGCCGATCTCCTTCTTCCCGCTTATCCAGCGCAAGCTGGCCGAGATGAACATCCGGACATACGCGCTTGAGAGCATGGTCTACCGAACAGCCGGCCTGATCGATGCCAGGCTGTCCGAGATCGACCTGGGCGATGCGGAAGCCGGCATGGCCGCAGCCCGGGCGATCTCGGAGTATGCGCTGGAATGCTCGATCAACAAGGTGTTCGGTTCGGAGGCGCTGGACTTCGTCGCCGATGAAGGCGTGCAGATCCACGGCGGATATGGCTACATCCAGGATTACAAGATCGAGCGCATCTACCGCGACTCCCGCATCAATCGCATCTTCGAAGGCACGAACGAGATCAATCGACTGCTCATCCCGGGCACGCTCCTGAAGCGGGCGATGAAGGGCGAGCTGCCGCTGCTCGAGAAGCTGCAGGCTCTGCAGTCCGAGCTGCTGACCATGATGCCGCCTGACCCACACCCGGAGCCGCTCGGCGAGGAGACCCATCTCCTGTCCATGGCCAAGAAGATCTTCCTGATGACGGGAGGGCTCGCGGTCCAGAAGCATCAGATGAACCTCGAGCAGGAACAGGAGATGCTGTCCGACCTGGCGGATATGATGATCCTCATCTATGCCGGCGAAAGCGCGCTGCTCAGGGCGAAGAAGCTGCGGGAAGGAGTCGATCCGTCACGCGCCGCGCTGGCTGAAACGATGGCGGAGGTGTACGTCCGCGAAGCGTTCTCACAGATCGAACAGCTCGCAAGACGTGTCCTGGCCTCCCTCGCGAGCGGGGATGAGCTGCGCACGCAGCTGTCGGTGCTCCGGAAGCTGACCCGTCACAACCCCATCGACCTGATCGCCAGGAAGCGCAGGATCGCCGGGCAGGTGCTCCGGACGGAAGGCTATGTGGTCTGAGGGTCTGGGCGGATACCGGCGAACAGGATTGGAGAAGAGCTCATGACCTGAAGGACAACAGGAGGATGAAATCATGCACAAACGATGGTTAGAGCATTACTCCGAAGGAGTGCCGGCTACCTATCCCTACCCGAGGCTGAATCTGGCGAAGCTGCTGATGGAGGCGGCAACGGAGTACCCGGAGCAGACGGCCGTTTACTTCTTCGGGAAGACACTCACCTACCGGGAACTCTGCGATGCCGCGATCCGTTTCGCGAATGCGCTGCGCGGCATGGGCATCGGCAAGGGCGACCGGGTGGCGATCATGCTGCCGAATTGCCCGCAAGCCATCATCGCTTATTACGGAGTTCTGATGATCGGGGCTATCGTCGTGCAGACGAACCCGCTTTATGTCGAACGTGAGATCGAGCAGCAGATGACTGACTCAGGAGCCGTCGCCATCGTCACCCTGGATCTGATGTTCAGGCGAGTGGCGAATGTCAAGGCGAACACGTCACTCAAATATATCATCGTAACCTCCATTCAGGACTATCTGCCCTTTCCGAAAAATCTGCTTTATCCGATCTTGGCGCGCAGAGACGGCAGCGACCTCAGCGTCACTTACGGACCGGGCGTGCTGAGGATGAAGGAGTTGCTGGAGCGCGCAAGCAGCGTTCCTCTCCTCTGCGAGGTGGACGCCGAGCGCGATCTCGCGCTGTTGCAATACACCGGAGGGACGACGGGCACGCCGAAGGGCTGCATGCTGACGCATTACAACCTGGTCGCCAATACGATCCAGTGCAGTCTGTGGCTGCAATGCAAGGAGAAAGCGACCGAACGCTATCTGGCCGCTCTCCCCTTCTTTCATGTTTTCGGCATGACCGTGCTGATGAATCTGTCGATCGCCACCGCAGGCGCCCTTTACCTTCTGCCGAAATTCCAGATCCATGATATCCTGAAGCTCATTCATAAGCACGAGCTGACGATCTTCCCAGGCGTCCCGACGATGTACAACGCGATCATCCATCATCCCCATCTTTCCCGCTATGACCTGTCTACCATCAAGGCATGTGTCAGCGGCGCCGCACCGCTGCCCGGAGAGGTTCAGTCACAATTCGAGCAATTGACGGGCGGGAAGCTGATTGAAGGCTACGGCTTGACCGAGGCCTCCCCCGTCACCCATGTCAACAATCTGTGGGGCAAGCGCAAGACCGGTTCCATCGGCATCCCAATCCCGGATACGGACGCCAGGGTCGTGGATCCGGAGAGCGGCGAGGAGCTGCCTCCCGGCGAGATCGGCGAACTGATCGTATCCGGTCCGCAGGTGATGCTCGGCTACTGGAACAAGCCGGAGGAGACCGCGCAGACCTTGCGCGATGGCTGGCTCTATACCGGGGATATGGCGAGGATGGATGAGGATGGTTTTTTCTACATCGTTGACCGCAAGAAGGACATCATCATCGCCAGCGGATTCAACATTTATCCGCGCGAGATAGAAGAAGTGCTCTACGAGCACCCCGCGGTCCAGGAAGCGGCAGTGGTTGGAGTGCCGGACGAATATCGCGGCGAGACCGTCAAGGCTTATGTTGTGTTAAAGCAGGGAGCCAGCGCCACGGTGCAGGAGCTGGATGAATGGTGTCGGGCGAGACTGGCGAAGTTCAAGGTGCCGCGGTCCTATGAGTTCCGCGACACGCTTCCCAAATCCATCATCGGCAAGGTGCTCCGTCGCAAGCTGCTGGAAGAGCAAAAGGAAGATGCCGGCGCGAAGTGACCGCTTCAGCCGGTATCTTCCTTTTGTCATCATTCAGCCCAGGGTCTCAAGCAGCCAGATGCGGTTCATCTCCACATCGATCACGTCGACGTGCTTGCTGAGAGCCGGGTACAGGGAGATGGTGCGTTCGTCGGGATCGAGGATGTACCAGCCGCGATCATGGATGCTGATGAGCAGCTTGCCGTCCTGTCCGGGGACCACATGCTTCAGCCAATGATTGTCGGAGAAGAGTCCCAGATAGGCGTCGAACAGGATGTGGTACGTGTCCGATACCGGATGGTACAATGCCCATCTTTCCCTGATCGGCCCATCCTCGTCCTGTTCATTGTGAATGCCGGTGATGAGCAGGATCCTGCCGTCGCGCAGCGGGTGCATGGAATACTCGCCAGAAGCATGGGTTGACGTCAGCACGACTCGCTTCGCGGTCAGATCCTCCAGATCGGTCACATAGAGAACCGGCATATAACCGTCGTTGCCGGGTATCGGCTCATATCTCGTGTACACGATGTGCCGGCTGCTGGCAAAATAGATGCTCTGCGCGGTGCATCCGCCCTCCACACATTCGTGGGTGCCGAAGGATTCGAGGACAAGCGGTTCCTGATCCGTCAGATCATCGAGAACATAAAGATCATAGATAGAACTTCCGTCATTGGTCGTGTACCCCACTCCAATCGCCAGCTTGCCTGCTGTCGGTGATTGGCTGAGGGATACGATCCGCTCGTCAGGACGGGCATTTGGCGTCTCCCAGACCGTCGTCAGCTCATCGCGGGAGACGCGATACGCCATCAGCGCACGATCCGTCGCATATGCGAGCAGATCGTCCTCGATCCATACCGGATCGTGGATCTCGTTCATCCCGAAGGACCGGATCATGTTGCCGAAGCGATCCCTGAGCTGGTACAAGTACACGCTGTAGGTGCCGTCGCTTCCCGCAAGACCGGTCAGGACGTAGCTGCCCTGAGGTGAGACGTCGATCAGGTCATACCTGGTAATCGTTGTGAAATAGGCTTCCTTCGTATTGGTCTCCAGATCAATGGCGCTGAAGCGTTCGGGTTCGGTTGGCTGGATGACGAATCTTTCGCGTGTGACCAGTCTGTATCCCTCTTCGGTCTGGATGCCATTGAGCGAGAAGCTGACCGGTTCCAGCATGTCATCATCGAACACCAGCGACAACCTGGCCTCCTGATCGTTGGTCCATTGCAACGACCAGGCAACCAGCGGATTGGTCCGCAGGTGCTCGTTCAATTTCTCATAGAGGCTGGTGCGATCAACCGGATGGTTGAATCGCATCGTCATCTGGTAGGTTTCGCCGTTCAGGACATAATAGGTTGCCTGATAGCCTTGCCGCAACAGCTCCGCGTACTCTTCCAGCGCGGGATCGGTGCGGGAGAAGACGGTGTAGGTGAACGGCTCCACATACCTGACCAGCACCTCCAGGATGTCCTCCTGATCCGGTGAGGCGAAACGGACGATGATGTCAGACTGCGGGGCATCGAACAGCTTGATGACGATCGGCAGTTCCTTGACATCGACGCTCACCTCGCCAAGCGCGAAGGGAATCCTTCTCCCGTCAGCCATGCGAATGACCGAGATGCCTTCCGCAAACCTCTCAAAATCATCCGCCGTGATCGAACGGTCGAGAGGGACGAAGAAGCTGATCTTCGCGGAGGGCGAATAGAAGAAAAGCTGCTCCGCGCTGTCGTAGAGCCAGGTTTTGTAGCCTTCCTCCTCGACCCGGATGCTCCCAGGCCGCGTCTTCAGGGAATGATAGATCAGCTCGGCGCCGCTCGCGGTCAGTCCATCGGTTGTGTGATTGCCGCCGTCCTCAGCTTCCCGGTTTCGCCATAGATCCTTCTCGGAAGGGTCGAGGTTCAGGAGCCGGCTGATGCCGTCCATGGTCTCGATATCCGCCAGACTGATCACCGTGCTGCATTGGTTCAGCGTTCCTCCGAGCGCGGCATTCTTCATGATGAACGTATATCGCTGATCCTTCTGGAAGGGATACGGACATCGTTCGTCGACCGTATATTGAATGGATCTGACGATAATCTCGGCTCCCTTGAGGGTATGCTCCGGCTGAACGATGACGCGATAGGTGCCGTTCAGATTGCGCGATATGCGTGTGACGCGCCCGCTGTATATGCTGGTTGCGGCCTTGACTTCATCCTCCAGCACGATGCCGCCGCAGGTACAACCGCTTGCTGACCGGATGCGGGGGAGGTCATAGATGGTCATATTGAACCAGGCGATTGAACCGACGAGAACCACAACACCAAGTGCGGCGACCAGCAACCATTTGTAGATGTGCCAATATTTCACCCGCCAAGCCCCCTTTATCCCCCGACTTTCGACTGAATATCGCGACATTATGCCTGTGACAATTTCATTATAGCATGTATAAATAATGGGGGTAACTCGTCCAAAGTCTTGAATGGCCCGGCGATCAGGTGGGCTGTTGGGAGGATGTCACGGGAAGGGTCGGATGCAGGATCTCACAGGTTAAACTATCTTAGCCAGGCCATGGTCGGGCTGTCAGGTACGGTGGAGAATGTGGCCGAAGACGTTCATCTGTTATCCATGTATCCTGGGCTGAACGCAGACCCGTTATCCCTGCTTTCTGGCCTCCTCGCAATCCTTTTACCCTGTATCCCGGCCTGATCGCGGAACAGCTATCCCTGCTTTTCCTGGCCTGCTCGCAAACCAGTTATACCCGCTTCCTGGCTTCCTCACAGACGATGTGGACTGGAAGAGATGCAGGAGGCAAACAGAAACAGGCCATCCTGGCTGGTCAACAGATTGCTGCCCGCACTCAGATGGCCCACCGCAACTGCGGAGAACTTGAGCATGATGCGTTCTCCAGTTAACCCTGTTTCCTGGCCTCTCCGTAGACGATGTGGAATGGAACGCCGTGCTTGCGGGCTGCGGCTGCCACGTCATCATATTCCGGCGACGAGCGGATGACGGCTCCTTCCCTTAACGCTTGCTTGAGCCGAATCCTGCCGTAAGGCGTCTCCACCTCCACCCATCTGCGGCCAAGCGCCCGGCGCGACCATACGCTTCGCCTGACGCCGAAGGTCGAGGTCTCCGTGAACAGCACCGCTTCGCATGCGTCCGCCTGGTCGTGCCGGACCAGCACGGTGACGAGCGTGCCCGGGCGATTTTTCTTCATATATACAGGCGTATAATAGACATCCAGCGCTCCTGTGGCAAACAGCTGCTCCATCGCATAACCGAGCGCCTCTCCGCTGGTGTCGTCCAGCTGCGCCTCAAGGACGATGATCGTCTCCTCCATCTCCTGCTCCCCATGGACAGAAGCGGCCTGGTACTCTCCAGCTTCTTTGAGCAGGATCGCACGAAGGACGTTCGGATGCGCGAAGTCCTTGAACCCGGCCCCGTAACCGATGCGTTCAACCTGCATCGCGGGCAACGGGCCAAAGCCGCTGGCCAGAGCGCGCAGGATGCCCGCGCCGGTTGGCGTCGTCAGCTCCCCTTCGGCATTCAGGCCTGACAGCGGGATGCCCCGCAGGAGCTCGAGCGTAGCCGGCGCAGGGATCGGATACAGACCATGCGCCATCCTCATCCGCCCGTGGCCAACAGCCACCGGAGAAGCGATGATCCTGTCGATGCCGAGATGTTCCAGAGCCAGGCATACGCCGATGATATCGATGATCGAATCCATCGCGCCGACCTCATGGAAGTGCACCTGCTCCGGCGGCATCCCGTGGATCTTGCCCTCCGCTTCGGCGATCGCCTGGAAGATCGCGACGCTTCGCTCGATCACGCGAGGCGGAAGCTCGCTGCCTCTGATCATGGCGATGATGGTTGAGGCTTGGCGATGCTCGTGGTCATGATGGCCGTCCGCGTGATGATGCCCATGCGCTTGGTGATGATGGCCATCCGAGTGATGATGCCCATGGTGATGATGGCTATCCGCATGATGATGCCCATGCGTATGGTCATGATGGCCATCCACGTGATGATGCCCATGGTGATGATGGCCATCCGCGTGTTGATGTCCATGGTGATGGTCATGATGATCTTCCGCATGATGATGTCCATGATGATGGTCATGATGGCCATCCGCATGATGATGCCCATGCGTATGGTCATGATGGCCATCCGCGTGTAGATGTCCATGGTGATGGTCATGATGATCTTCCGCATGATGATGTCCATGCGCATGGTGATGCGCATCATCATGCACGTGCTGATCTTGCCGGTGAATGGTCAGCTTCAGATACTTGGCCGAGATTCCCCGCTTGACGACCGGCACAACCTCCATCTCAAACGGATCGATCGGCAGCTTCTTCAGCTCGCCTGCGATGTACTCGGGATCCGCCCCGAGATCGATCAGGGCTGCCAGCGTCATGTCTCCGGCGATGCCGGAGAAGCAATCAAGATATAACGTTTTCGCCATGATGTGCCTCCCATACGAGCTGTTGGATCGACGCTGCGTAGTAGCCGGCTCCGAAGCCGTTGTCGATGTTGACCACCGTCACGCCTGCCGCGCATGAGGTCAGCATGGCAAGAAGCGGTGTTACGCCCTGCAGGTTAGCGCCGTATCCGACCGAGGTCGGTACCGCGATCACCGGACGGCGCACCATGCCGCCAACCACGCTGGGCAATGCTCCTTCCATACCGGCAACGGCGATCACCACGTTCGCCTGGCGGATTCGTTCACGCTGGGCGAGCAGACGATCAATGCCAGCCACGCCTACATCATAGATGCGGTCCACGGTGCAGCCCAGCCATTCCGCTGTCTCAGCCGCCTCCTCCGCTACGGGGATATCCGACGTGCCGCCGCTGAGCACGGCAACCACCCCGGGATAACGCCTGGGAGGTTCTCCGCAACGGATGATGCGCGATACAGGATTATAGATTGCCGCCGGAAAAGCGTTGCATATGGCTTCCGCCATATGCGTATCTGCCCGCGTAACGAGCGCTCTTCCGTGGTTGGCCATGAGGCTGGCGAAGATCGCCTTGGCCTGCTCGGCCGTCTTGCCCATGCCGAAGATCACTTCCGGCGCGCCGGTGCGCGCTTCACGGCCTATATCCACCTTGCTGAATCCGAGATCTTCAAAGCTCATGTCCGTTCTCCGTTCATTACTTTTCTACCGTAAGCCGATTTTTTCGGCTTACGGCATCACCGGCCGTTTCTTTTTCCGCTGTAAGCCGATTTTTTCGGCTTAAGGCATCACCGGCCGTTTCTTTTTCCGCTGTAAGCCGATTTTTTCGGCTTACGGCATCACCGGCCGTTTCTTTTTCCGCTGTAAGCCGATTTTTTCGGCTTACAGCATCACCGGCCGCTTCTTTTTCCGCTGTAAGCCGA
>Ga0310836_100939_pt1 | contig 19237 bp, 15 predicted proteins | sample SM_ome_4_FD_201310 | JGI IMG/M metagenome (GOLD analysis project Ga0310836, IMG submission 201310) | Sorghum-adapted microbial communities enriched on stacked mutant (SM) sorghum from Joint BioEnergy Institute, Emeryville, California... ... | reverse complement strand
ACAAAGGCTGCATTACCGATGATGTCAGATAAGAAACTAAGACGATGAGTCCTGTTTGTGTGTAGTTCAAATTAAATATTTGTTTGTATAAAGGTAATAATGCAGGGATAATCCCTACTGTCATCATGTCATTCAATAAGTGTGAACCACCGATTGGATAAACATATCTTTTCTTCAATTTTACGAATGGATTATCCGCTGCTTGTTGCTGATTGGAAATACGGGAAGGAATGGCATTCATATGTTTTCTCCTTTAATTATTTTTTAAGAGTCTAGCGCAGCTTTACAGCTGCGCTCATTCTTACGCCTTTGCTTCCAAAGAGCCGATCCGATTCGCCCGGCGCGGCAGCGCGGTAAACAAATACACACCGCTGATGACTAATGCTGTCCCCGCGAATTGCACCACATTCATTCTTTCTCCAAGCAACCAGAACGAAAGCAAGGCGGTAAAGATTGGATTGAAGTTCAAGAAAACGCCGGATTTCGTCCCTCCGACCCGCTGTACGCCAATATTCCAGAACAGCATGGCAAGCACCGTTGCTCCTACACTAACATAGACGGTCGCAAGCCAAAACGCCGGGTCCGGCGCCACAATCTCCATCGACGAGACGGTAAACGGCATCAGCGACAGCACGCCGAAAATCCCGGCCCATAGCGTAGACATATACGGGGACACATACTTCATCGCCTTCCGGCCGGCCACGGAATAAAAGCCCCAGCTCGCCACCGCGCACAGCATATACAAATCGCCCGTATTCAAATGCAGTCTAAGCAAGCGTCCTACATCCCCGTGCGAGATAACGACGACAACGCCGAGAAAAGAAACCGTCATGCCGATTAGCTGGCGGCCTGTCATACGCTCCCGCAGCAGAAAAAACGAAACGATGGCAATCGCCACCGGATTCAGCGCCGACAGCAGGCCGACGTTATCGGCTGAGGTGCGCTCCAAAGCCAGGAACATAAACCAATTAAACAGCATCACGCCGGTCAGCCCCATAAAAAATAGCGGCCATATCGCCTGGCGCGGCGGAACGATTCTTTTCTCTTTCCACCACACAATCGGAATCAGGCAGACAATCGCCACGACCCAGCGCATATCAGTAAGCATCATTGGCGATGCATGCCCGACAAGAAATTTGCCGGCGACAAAATTGCCGGCCCACAGCATACTGGTACACAGCAGCAATAGATAGAACCCCCATACTTCGACCATCCCCTCTTCTCCTTTTTCTCTTTTTTCTTTTAAGCATAACAGTTTTTTCTGCTTCGTACTATCATTTTGTTAGTTACCAACCTTAAGAAGCCATAGGCCACAGGGAATCAGACAGCAAAAAGAGCCGACCCTTGCGCATCGGCTCACTTCGCTTTCCCAATCAGTTCCCGCATCGTTTTTTGATTCATCGGACCAGTCACTACTTTGCGAATGACACCGTCCTCATCAATAATGAAACTCGTCGGAATGACAGTCGCCTCATACATGTCCGCCACTTTTGACTTTTTATCCAAAAGAATCGGAAACTGCATCTTCATCCCCTCGGCAAACCGCCTTACATTCGGAACGCTGCTTTCCGTCTCCGTCAGGTTGACCGCCAGAATTTCCACGTTGTTCTTACGCGCTTCTTCATAGAACGCAACCATGTCAGGAATTTCGGCGCGGCACGGCGGACACCAGGTCGCCCACAGGTTCACGATGACCGTCTTGCCCCTCAGAGCGGACAGGCGCATTGTCTTTCCGTCCAATGTGTCAAGTGTAAAATCCGGTGCCAGATTGCCCTCCCGCACCCCGATTTTCTTCTCCGATGCGGCCTTAGTTGACGATGGGGCTTTCGGCTTCGCAGGAGCTGCAGTGGATGGCTGATTGCCCGTTTTCACAGGCGCCGCCTGCTGGCTTGCCTTCGTCGGTGCAGGAGTTGTCTGAGCTTGCTCCGTTTCTTTGTCTTTGCCCAGCGTCCCGTACAGCACCCCGCCGACCAGCGCAAGCACCACGAGAATGGCTGCAATGTTTTTCACGTCTTTCATCCTTTCTGTTCTGTCCTATTCTATTATAGGGCAAATCTAACAAAAAAAAGAAGCGGCAAAACAGCCCCTCTATCGCGCTGCGAAAAAGGGGCCTTATGCACGCACCTACCCATTTTATTTCTGGTTCACTAGCTTCTCCATCTCGTTCAATGTTTCTTCAAACACTTTCATCGCGTCATCCACCGGCTTCGAAGTTGATACATCCACCCCGGCCGCTTTCAGCACATCCATCGGCGCCGCGGAGTTGCCTGCGGAGAGGAGCTTCTCACGAATGCGATCCACAGCCGGCCTGCCTTCCTTCTTCACCTGCTCGGCCAGAGCGGCCGAGGCGGCGAAACTCGTTGCATACTGGTACACATAGAAATTGTAATAGAAATGTGGAATGCGTGCCCATTCCATGGCGATTTCCTGGTCATCCGCCACCGCGGGGCCGTAGTACTTCTTATTAATATTGAAGTACATTTTCTTGAGCGCTTCCGCGTTGAGCGACTCACCTGCCTGCTCTTTTTCATGAATAAGCTTCTCGAATTCAGCGAACTGCGTCTGGCGGAACAAGGTCGTACGGAAATTTTCCAGGCGCTGATTGAGCAGGTACATTTTCTCCTGCTTTGTCTTCGCTTTGGTGTACAGGCTATCAAACAGCAACGCTTCGTTTAGCGTAGAAGCTACTTCCGCAGTGAAAATCGGATAGTTGGACGTGATATACGGCTGCTTTTTGTTTGTGTAATATGTGTGCATGGCGTGTCCGAGTTCATGGGCAATCGTAAATATGTCGTCATTCGTGCCCTGGTAATTTAGCAACACATACGGATGCGTATCGTATGCCCCGGACTGGTACGCCCCCGAGCGCTTATCGTCGGTCGAATACACGTCGATCCAGCCGTCTTTAAACGAATGAGCAAGCGCCTTCCCATACTCATCACCCATTGGCGCAAGTCCTTCCAGTACGCGTTTCTGTGCCTCTTCGTATGGAATGTATGTCTGATTGGCTTCCACCATCGGCGTGTACATGTCGTACATATGCACATCCCTTACGCCGAGCATCTTCTTCTTCAGTTCCATGTACCGGTGCAGCAGCGGCAGCGCTTTGTTAACGCTTTTAATCAACTCATCGTATACTTTCGCTGGCACATTGTTCGAGGCCAGGCTGGCTTCGAGCGCGCTTGGATATTTGCGCGCTTTTGCATATGCATTGTTCGCTTTTACTTTGCCGGCGAGCGTCTGGGCGAAGGTGTCCTGATAGCCTGCAAGCGTTTGATAGTACGCTCTAAATGCGGCTTTGCGCACGTCGCGGTTTTTGTTCTCCATATAGGAGATGAAATTGGCACGCGTCAGTTGCACCTCCTTGCCTTTCTCGTCTTTAATTTTCGGGAACTTTATATCTTTGCTCAACAGCGAATAGACGCTTTCCGGGTTTTGTCCAAGCGGGGAAAGCCGGGCGAGCAGCTCTTCCATTTCTTTGGTCAGCGTGTGCGGTTTCGTACGCTCCAGGTCTTCGAGGAACGTTTTGTAGACGGCCAGCTCTTTATCTTCCAGGTATGTTTTCATCTTATCCCGGGGGATGGACAGCACTTCAGGCGTAAACCAGGACGTCTTCTCGGCCGTCAACGCGCTTGCCTTCTCAGCCTTGTCCAGCAGCTCTTTCAACGACGAATTGGACGAGTTGACGTCAAACCCCATTGAGGCATACACATACACTTTGTCACGCAGGCGCATCAAGTTACTCAGGTCGTTAAGCGCTTTCAATAACTCGTCCGCCGACCGTCCTACTTTACCCTGATACCGCGGGAATGCATTCGCCATTTGCTCGAGCTTTTTCAAATCGGCTTCCCAGACTGCTTTATCCGCATAAATATCTTCGAGCTTCCACTTATACTGTGCAGGAATATCCGCGCGCGTTTTGTACTCGGGTGCCCGTGTTTCCTTTACCGCTTCCGCCGCGTAGACCACGTGTGAACTCAGCGTAAGAAACGGAACGGACAGCGCAGACATCGTAAGCGTCGCCGTCGTTATTGTAGCAACAAGTTTTCGCTTCATGCTCATTCCCCTTTTCCGAAAATGATTAACTACTTATGGTATGCGCATCTCGTGATGTATCATACACAGACAATAATTTTAATTAGATTCAGAAAACTGAGTCTTACAAGCTTTTCCACTACTCAAAAGAAAAAATCCCACTTTCTTCATAGTTTACATAATTATTTTCTGGTAAAGTAATAGAAAAAAGCGGAAGCCTTTTTCTCCCCTGGATCTTCTTATCCTTCCCTCTCCTTCTTTTCTCACGATTTTCACAGAAAACGAGCATGGTTTTTCAGCCGCAACCCCGACATGAAAATCATGGAAGAGAGGCTGACTTTTGTGGTATGAAGGAAAAGAGAGAAGAGAACGAGGGGGTGTTTTCAATGGGGAAAAAGGCGAACGCCTTTTTCTTCCCCGGATCTCATTTCCTCTTTCTCTCCTTCTTTCCTCATAATTTTCACAGAAAAAAAAGCCCTGCTGACAGGGCTAAAGTTCAGCCAGCTAACTACCGCAGTAGAATAGCTGAAAAGGGGGCATCATTTATATTGTTTATTTTACTTTCGACGCGTTTGGTAGATCGCCCGCACCGCCTCATACGCTGCATCCAGGGCCGCCATATCCCCCGATGCGGTCAATGCGGCCAGCTTCCCGGTAAAGTATTCGTCCACCTGCCTGACCCATTTCTGGCGCAGCCGCTGTACTTCTCTGTCAAACATCGGAAGATATGCATCTTTCAGTTGCTTTTCACAGGCGGAGACATACTCGCTGACCGGACCCCGCAGCCGGGCCTCCAGGTCATCGCGCAGCTTCATATTGCCTCCCTCCGTAAAAAACGTTGCCCGGTTTTTATACGGGGCCAGCAGGTCCGCAAACACCGTGGCATTCCATTCATGCAATCCGGGCACAAACGAAGGCGTCTCATACTCCAGCGCCTCGTACCCGGCGAGCGCAATATTCTCGTCAAGCGCACGCAGTTCGTTTTCCGTCCGGCGGTGTATGCCTGCAAGCGTACGTTCCAGGAAGGTTTCGATCCGAAGCGAGGTCGCCCGCATTTCCTGAGCCAGGTCGAATGCGACGAAGCGGATAATTTCATTGGTATACCGGCGCAGCAACGTCTGCATCTCTTCCTGCTCATCGGCAAATGCCGGCACATTGATGATAGCTTTAAACTCGTCGAAATATCGGTAGAAGACCCGCTGCTTTACATAGTACACAAGTTCCTCGATCTCCTGCGCCACAAGGCCGCGCTCGATATCCGTATCCACCTCTTCTATTGCTGTGCCGGAAGCAAGACGAGCCGCCTTTGCCTGTTCTTCTTTGCGCCTGCGCTCTCCCTCTCCTGTCCGCGCCTCCGTGCGCCATGCCTCCAGTACACGCAGGGCGCGCCCGATGTCTTCGTAGGCCGACGCCACTGCCGCGCCGACCAACTCTTCCGTCACAAACGCCCGAAAATCCTCTTCAAACAGCGTGATGCCGGAGAAAAAGCGCCCTTCCGCACTCTCCGGTGGCGGCGTATCGGGTGGAGTGCCCGTCAGCTTACGGTAGAGGGCTGCTTCGTCTTCGGACAGCCTCCCCTGTGCGAGACGAGCCGCCAGCAGCCCGATCTGGCTAGAGACCGGATACAGCCGTGCTTCCCGAATCCCACAGGCAAGCAGATTGCGCTCCACATGCCTAAGCACATCGTCAATTTCCGCCTCCGAGGCGGCCAGGTCGGCGGCGTTGACGATAAAAAACATTTTATCCCGCGCAAAGTACTCCTTCACCCGGCCTAACTGAATCAAAAACTCACGGTCCGCACGCGAAAAAGCATGGTTATAATAGGTGACAAACACAACCGCATCCGCATGTTTAATATGCTCGAACGCCACCTCGGTATGCCGCGCGTTCATCGAGCCTGCGCCCGGCGTATCAATGAGAATGACACCCTGGCGCGTCAGCGGTCCGTCATAATACAGCAGCACCCGCTCAACGAAGCATGCCCGCTCCTCGACAGCGACGAACAGCGGCAGCTCCTCCATCGTGACCGTCCGTTCCTCTCCGAATTGGCCGCGCATGTCGGACAGGCCGTTCCGCACGGCTTCCAAGAAGAACAATTGCTCATCCCGCAACAGCTCCAGCGGGTCGCGGATCTCTTCCTCTTCTTCGTCCTCTTCCTTCCTTTCTGTTTTCTTTCCGGCATCGGGGTTCGTCTGCTCCAGCGCTTCCCGGCGCGCTTTCTCCGCTTCTTTTTCCTGCTGCTCGCGCACAATACGCGCATGCTCATCAAGAAGTGCTTCCAGCCCGGCGAAGGAAGCCACCTTCTGTTCCGCAATCTCAAGCGCCTGATTCACGTCAGCCAGCACTTGTTCTTTCCGTTTGAACTGAACAAGCACCGTCCCGTGCGGTCTTTCTTCCGTCGGCGGCAGCACATGGTTAATCGCTGCGGTCGTCGGATGCGGCGAGACCGGAAGCACGGCATCTCCCAATAATGCATTGGCAAACGACGACTTGCCCGCACTGAATGCGCCGAACAAAGCAATGGTATACTGCTGTCGTTTCATCCGCTGTGCACGGGAGACAAGCTCCTGCACCATACCGCGAAATCCTGGAAAGACCTGCAGCTGGCAGGCGCTTTGCTCCAGCGCTTCAATTGCAGGGCGTGCCTGTTTGCGCATGTCTCCGGCTATCACCTGACGAGGCCGTCGGCGTTTTGCCTGCTTACGTCCGATATGGACGCGCGGCACCTGCCGTACCGTGCGCTTTTCTTCTCCAATATCCTGGAACGCGCGTGGCGATTCCTCCTGCATCTCCTCTACAGAAAATTCCTCTTCCGATCCACCCAGCGTATCAAGCAACTGACGCAGCGCACGCTGCTGACCTTCCGCTATGGCCTGCAGTTCCAGCACGGCTGCACGTTTTTTCTCCAATTCTTCCCTGCGCCTGCTTAGCGTGTCCGCTTTTTTCCGCCGGTTCTTTTTCAAATCCAGCAGCGCTTCTTCCATCTTTTCTTTCACCGCCTGAGTATACAGCTGCCGTACGGCATCCACGACAAACGAAGCATAGCGCACAACATATTCCGTACTGAACAGCGCCCCCCTGTTCACTGTGCCCACCAGCATCTCTTTCGTAATCGGCACCTCCATCTCATAGATGGAACGGCGCAGCTGTTCATTTTCAATCCCGTATGTTTCCAGATGCTCAAGCATCATTTTCTTCAGGTGGATATCAATGTAGGTGGCCGCATTTTCACGGACTTCCTTATGGAAAAGAGTCAGGCGGCGCTCCCGCTCTTCTTTTGTGCGGTGCCCGGAAAACAGGCGTCCGACGCGAAAGCTTACTTGCTGCGATTCGACGAACGAGCGCGCCAGCTCACGCGTATGATATGGCATCAAGTTCGCGTTCTTAAACAACCGGTCCAGCTTCGCCGCGAATTCGCGTTCAAACCGTTCCGCCTCATCCGTGAGCGCCTGTTCCCGCTCTTTGACATCGGCCAGCTCCCGGACAATTCGCTCCCCGTCTGTCATGCTGTATGTCCCAAGCACGGCACGGTGCGCCTCGATCTCAGCACGCCGCTTCTCTTCCCGCCAGAGCAGGTGGTCGCGCACCAGCAGATACGCAGCAGTCAGCACCGTCTCTGTCACACGGCGCCGTTTCTCCGCAATCGCCTCCGCCAGACGCTGCTTCAGCTGCGGCACATCGTTATGCGGGTGATCCGGCTCACGCACCGTCGTGAAGAAAATCTCGTCTTCCTGAACCCCGAGAGCGGTGAACGCATTGGTGATTTTGCGTGTAAACTCCGTGAACTGCACCTCGAACGCTACGTGTTTGTCGATTTGATTGATAAGTAGCCATGTCGGTTTCATGTCCTGTTGCAGCGTCTCGATGAATTCGCTGTTCAGGCGTGACTGCACATGATTATAATCCGTCATATAAAGGATCAAGTCCGCCGTATGCAGAAGCGATTCTGCCGCCACGCGGTGTGCGTCCTCTGTCGAATCAATCCCGGGTGTATCGAGAATCGCAACGCCAGGCGGCAGCTGATCGTTCGGATGGGCGATTTCCACCCGGTCCACCCGGTCGCCGTCCGTACAATATGCCTGAATTTCTTTCACATCGTACGGATACGGAAAGGCTACCTCGCCTTTTTCTTTGAAGGTGACGACGGCATGCGCCGGTCCGGTTTTCACTTTGACCACATTGGCGCTTGTCGGAATCGGGTTCGTCGGCAGCAATTCTTCGCCCATCAACTCATTAATCATCGTCGATTTTCCGGCCGAGAAATGCCCGCAGAAAGCGATGACGAACTCTGCCGCATCCGCTTTTTCGAGCAAATCCCGGCAACGGTCCGCCCGTATCCGGTCGCCGACCAGCTCAAAATTGCGAAGCAATTCTCGGAGGCGCAAAGCCGCATGGGAGGGCGAAATCTTCTGGCTTTTGACCCATTTACGGATAGCTGATTGAGTGAAAGTAGGCTGAGGTATTAACATAATAAATTTCCACACTTCCCTGCGACATTAAATTGTTGAAGATGTTGTTGAAAAATATTTTTTTCCGTACAAAAATGTATAATTTTTGCTATGCTGTGGCATGGCTAGTACAAAGCTCATGACAAGAACGAAAGAGGTTTAAGACACAATGATGCAGTTTGTATGTATTCTATTAATGTTCAGTATTTTTTTCGGTTTTTCGTATGTCGCGTACAAAAGCGAGCAAAAGAGAAAAATGATCTATGTCACCGATGAAATGCTGAAAAAGCCGCTGACCGATCAAGCAGTCAAGCATTACATTGAATTTCTCGAGACGGCGCCGGAGCGCAACAATGCCTCCTACTGGCACGCGCTGCGCCGGGCGTACGAGCAGATTATGAACGCCAAAACCATTGACCCGCGCCTGAAAAAAGAACTGAAGAAAACCTTACGAAACCAGGTAATTGTATAAATACCACGCGGTTTCCGCTTATGTCCTATATTGTACCACACAACAAAACCCGGCATCAGCCAGCATGGCGACCCCGGGTTTTTCCTTTGCTGCATACGTTGTCCTGTCCATCTACGCCATTACACAGCACTGTAGTTCGCACACAATCTATGAAACCGCTAACTACATTTACAATTTCGAATATAGGAAATCAACTAGTATTTCGAAAATAAAATTGATACAATGCCACACATACTTACTTGATTTAATACATAATACGATGACAAATTCTCGCCTTTTTTTCAGAAAACCCCTTACTTTATCTATAGATAATTATGCACTTATTGAAGGAGAATGTTTATGAATCACCTATCAAAAAAGGAAATTATGTTTGTCAGCTTCATGCTGTTCTCGATGTTTTTCGGGGCAGGCAATCTGATTTTCCCGCCGTTTCTCGGACAGGCGGCCGGCAATCATGTCTGGCTTTCACTCACCGGGTTTATTCTTTCGGCGGCAGGCCTGCCGATTCTTGGCGTAATGGCCGTCGCCAAAGCGGGCGGGTTTCGCACATTGGCCGAACGGGTCCATCCGGCCTTTGCATTCCTGTTCCCGCTTCTCGTCTATCTGTCGATTGGCCCAGGGCTTGCGATTCCACGCGCCGGAAGTCTGGCGTATGAGATGGGCGCCGCGCCCTTTCTGCCCGCGGGTCTAACGGCGAATCCTACAGTCACCGCGCTTTATACATTTGTTTTTTTCTGTCTCGTATTCTGGCTCAGCCTATCGCCGTCCAAACTGGTGGACCGGTTCAGCAAGCTGCTCACACCGCTTTTACTGGCGGTGATTGCTGTGATTTTCATAAAGAGCTTCTTCACCCCGATGGATGCACTCAAAAGCCCGGAAGGCAACTACGGACCGAATCCGGCCTTTCAAGGCTTCCTGGATGGATACTTGACAATGGATGCGCTCGCGGCACTTGCCTTTGGCATCGTCATCGCGAATACGCTGAAAGCCAAAGGCCTAAATGAAGAAAAAAGCCTGTCGCGCTATATGATCTACGCCGGTCTCGGTGCGGGTCTGCTGCTTGCGGTCATCTACCTGATCCTCGGCTATCTCGGAGCCGTGACGCCGAATGCGGCGCAGGCCGAGAACGGGGCGCAAGTTTTAACGCTTATGATGCATCACCTGTTCGGTGCAGGAGGAACGATTCTGCTCGGATTTACGTTTACAATCGCCTGCCTGTGCGTATCCGTCGGACTCGTTACATCATGCAGCCAGTTCTTTTCCGCTTCCCTACCGAAGCTTTCCTATAAAGCGTGGGCAACCGTTCTTACCGTCTGGAGCATGGCCATCGCCAACCTGGGACTGACACAGATCCTGAACGTATCGGTGCCAATTCTTGGCCTTTTGTATCCCATTGCCATTACGCTCATCATACTGGCACTTTCGCATCGGTATGTTGCTGCCTACCCGTCAGTCTATCCGCTGGCGGTCACACTCGTCGGTTTGTTCAGCATTCTGGACACGATCAACAATATATTATTTACTGGTAAATTTTCTTCAGCCTTTGCGCACCTGCCATTATACGCAGCAGGATTCGGCTGGATTGCCCCGGCTTTCATCGGTGTTCTGGCCGGATGCATGGTCGACATAATAAAAGGCGTCCGCCATTCGACAGCTAAAAAAGATGCGGCATAAAGAAAAAACAATTGTTAAAAAAACAAAAAGTTGTTGATCAGCCGATAAATCTTTTATATAATTGACTCGTTGTTTTCAAATGAATAACGATTATATCCTCATCATCAGCGATGGGGTAGAGGTCGCGGTTGCTAGGAGTATGGTGAAGGAGGCGCAGAGAACGCCCGGGAATTCACTGGAAAGGAGCTACCGCCGAAGTCTGTGTGCATCTCTGGGCGCGCGGGCTGGGGCCGTCTCCGAATAGGAACGGAACTGTCATATCTGCATCCGCGCAGATATGGTGTGCTATCTTCATGGAAGGTATGATGCGGGTTATCAAGAACACCGCCGTTGGTTCCTTCGGCGGTGTTGTTTATATTCCCACTCCTTTCCTTCCCATTTTTGCATCTTATTAAAGGAGTGTTTTTACGTGCAGCACATGCCATCACAGTCAACTACCGAGCACGCGCAGACGGCGTCTCAGACACCGGACGGACAACTGCGGCGCGGGCTGAAAGCGCGCCATCTCACCATGATTTCGCTGGGCGGGTCCATTGGAACCGGGCTGTTCCTCGCTAGCGGCGGCGCCATCAATACGGCCGGTCCGGGCGGTGCGCTGGTCGCATATATCGCCATTGGTATTATGGTTTATTTTCTTATGACAAGTCTCGGGGAACTGGCCACCTTCATGCCGGTGTCCGGCTCCTTCAGTACCTACGCTTCCCGCTTCGTCGATCCTGCGCTCGGGTTTGCACTCGGCTGGAACTACTGGTACAACTGGGCGATTACCATTGCGGCGGAACTTTCGGCCGGTACGCTGCTGATGAAGTTCTGGTTTCCGGAGAGCTCGTCGTTTCTCTGGAGCGCCCTATTCCTCCTTTTGATGTTCGGTCTGAATTATCTGTCGGTCAAAGGCTACGGCGAATCGGAATACTGGTTCGCTCTCATTAAAGTAGTTACGGTCATTCTCTTTATTGTTATCGGTTTGGCCATGATTTTCGGCATCATGGGCGGCGAGGCGGTCGGATTCAAGAACTTTACCGTAGATGATGCGCCGTTTCACGGCGGCTTCATGGCCCTGCTCGGCATCTTCATGGCAGCCGGCTTCTCATTCCAGGGAACGGAGCTTCTCGGCGTTGCGGCCGGAGAAAGCGATAATCCGAAAGAGAGCATACCGAAAGCCATCCGTCAGGTATTCTGGCGCATTCTGCTGTTCTATGTCCTGGCGATTTTCGTTATCGGCCTATTGCTCCCGTACACCCATCCGAGCTTGATCAGCGGAGACATCGAGGGCATTGCCAAGAGTCCGTTCACTATTGTATTTGAAAAAGCGGGGCTTGCATTCTCGGCGTCCGTTATGAACGCCGTCATCCTGACTTCGGTTCTGTCCGCGGGCAACTCGGGTATGTACGCCTCTACCCGGATTCTGTGGATGCTCGCCAAAGAAGGCAAAGCACCGAAGCTGTTCGCCAAACTGGACGACCGTGGTATTCCGGTCAATGCGCTGCTGGCGACTTCCGCTGTCGGCATGCTCGCCTTCCTGGCCTCGTTCTTCGGTGACGGTGCAGTCTATACCTGGCTGCTGAACGCATCGGGCATGTCGGGCTTTATCGCCTGGCTCGGCATCGCAGTCAGCCATTATCGTTTCCGTCGGGCCTACACCATCCAGGGGCGCGATTTGAGCGACCTGCCATACCGGGCGAAATGGTTCCCATTCGGTCCAATCTTCGCGTTCGTGCTCTGCATGATCGTCATCCTTGGACAAAACTATTCCGCCTTCACAGGAGACGCCATCGACTGGAACGGCGTGCTCGTCTCCTACATCGGCCTGCCGCTGTTCCTCCTGCTGTGGTTCGGCTACAAAGCGGTGAAAAAGACGACGTTCATCCCGCTCCGCGAGTGCCGGTTTGACACCCCTGCAGACGAAGAATATAAGCATTAAATCGACAGACAAAAACCCGCGTGGCCATGCGCGGGTTTTTTCTTGCTTGTCTGCCGCCCGGGAAGCCTCTTCTATTCCTGGTGCTTTTTATAGACGGAGATATTCGAGAACGTGGTGCCCTTCGGTGTCCGGCCGCTCTGCGTAATCGTCATGTGTCGGCCGTCTTCTGAAAGCTCGCGACGCGCGAAAAGCAACACCTCACCGTTTTTAAACGATGTCGTCTCCAGCGTCCTCTCGCCCGTAAACGAAGCGGAAACGGTATCGGCAATGTCCGGGTTATCGTATGGATACTGCTGGCCGTCAGGAATAAAATAGTTCGTCGCCCTAAACGCCTGGCCGTCCATCTCCGTCCATTCAACGCCAATCTCCAATTGCTTCCCTTCCTGCTTAATCCGGTACTTGGCCTGCTGTGCAGGTGCGCCGAATTGGTACCAGGATTTCTCCGGAAGCAATGCCCAGGTGCCGCAAAACGCTTCAACTGAGCCTGTCGTTGCTTTTTCTGTTGCGCCCTGTCCCATTCGTATCTCCTCCTCTGATTTTTGTCTATTCTATATGTATACGCTCCCCTGCTCTTCAGTTCCTTCCTCTGAAGAAATAAAATTTTATAAATTCAATAAAATGAGATAATTATCAGATCTTAATTTAGAAAAGTACAAATGCGGAAAAAGGCGAACGCCTTTTTCTTCTCTGGATCTCCTTTCCTCTTTTTCTCCTTCTTTCCTCATGATTTTCACAGAAAAAGACAGCTAACCATAGCTGCCTTTTTAGCGATTTTACTATACGTTTATGATTTTAGCACATCATGATCAACGTACCGTTCTCCATTTAGCTGACTAATTACATTAATGGCTACTTTCGCCCCATCTCCTGCTGTGATAATAGAATGGACACTAACTCCGGCCGCTGTACCCGCTGCCCAAATGCCGTCTATATTCGTTTTCCCTTCTGCATCTACATCAAATACGGTTTTAATTCGAGGCTCCGTTCCGGGTTTGGTTTTTAGCCCCGCTTTTTCTGCAAGATCAACGAGGACCCCTGTTGCAAGAATTACCTGCTGCGCTTCAAAAGAGCTCTTTTCTGCTTCAACCCGAAAACCCGCATCTGTTTTAGCGATATTTACTACCTTATCTTCGATGATTTCTGCTCCAAATTTAGCTGCCTGTTTTTTCCCTATTTCCACCAGATCCGGTCCCGTGATTTCCATTACCCCATAATGATTTTCAATCCATGCCCGTTTTGTTATACTTTTATCCGAATCAATGACCAGCGTCTTCTTTCCTGCTTTTGCAGTAAACAAAGCGGCACTGGCCCCAGCCGGTCCTGCTCCTACAATGATAATATCGTACATGTGTATCATCTCCTTCTTCTTCTTTATAAGAATGTTTACAACAACACCAAAAAATAGAAGAATCCTTTAGGTGAAGTCTACCACAATTATCTCGAAAATGAAAACAGGGCATGCGCTGACCGATAACAAGCACCTCACTTATGTAACGATGCTGATCGTAGGCTGCGCCGTCACTTTGCTGTATGCCGGAATACTCTTTGTCAGCCATACATTCCCGCCAACAATCGAATGAGCGCCAACAACGGTATCCCCACCTAAAATGGTGGCGCCGGAATAGATGGTAACATTATCCTGAATAGTAGGATGCCGCTTGTTTCCTTTGACTATGTTTCCTGCTTCATCTTTACGGAACGAAAAAGCACCTAACGTTACCCCCTGGTAAAGGGTAACGCCGTTGCCGATCTCCGTAGTTTCACCAACAACGACCCCTGTTCCATGATCGATAAAGAAACTCTCTCCGATTTTAGCTCCCGGATGAATATCAATGCCTGTTTTCCCATGCGTTAATTCGGATACCATTCGCGCAACGATAGGATACCCCATCAAATAAAGCTCATGCGAGATTCTATGATTAATAATGGCATAGATGCCCGGGTACGAAGCGGCCACCATATAATAACTCGTCGCAGCCGGGTCTTTCTCATACGCCGCTTTAATATCCAGCAGCGCATATTTTCGTAACCCGGGCAATTTTTTCATCAGCAGAATAGCGTCCTCCTGGTGCTTTGCCGCGTTCTCGTGTTCATACTCGAGAAGCTGGACAAGCGTACCATGGAGGCGGCGAATCTTTTCCCCCATCGATATGCTTTTGCTGTCCAGGGCCGGATAATATTCCGGCAGTATCACCTCTTTGACTTGCTGAACGAAACACTTAAATAAAGGAATATCAATTTGCTTGCGGTATGTATTGTTTTCAAGCTTATCCTTGTAAGACAATTCGAGTTCGTGTTGTATCTCTTTATAGAAATCATCCTGTAACATACGATGCACCTTTCCTTATGAATTGTGACATTCGACTGGCAATCGGCTGTGCGGCAGTTGCGCATCAGCATAAAGAGCGTTCCCCTACATTATACTATATTAAATATAGTACCTATTCGTGAATCAGGATGCAATCACTCTCTCTTCCACAAAATCACCATGGCCTTCAGCCGCAGCTCCGACATGAAAATGATGGGAAGGGCGGCTGACTTTTGTGGTACGAGGGAAAAGAGAGAAAGGAATGAGGAGAGGATTTTAATGGGGAAAAAGGCGACCGCCTTTTTCTTCCTTAGATCTTTTTTCCTCCCTCTTCTTCTTTCTTCATGATTTTCACAGAAAAACACAGAAAAGGCATTCCGTTTTCAATCCGGAATGCCCAGCTGCCCATCGGATTAGATTTGCCCGTCAATCAGCTTGTACAGCGCCTGTGTTCCGCTGTTCTCTTCTCCTTTTGCCGCCAATTCCTCATACAGTGACTTGGCCAACTTCAATCCCGGTGTCATCATCCCCATCTCTTCCGCCGCTTCCAACGCAATGTTCATGTCCTTAATAAAATGCTTAATATAAAAGCCAGGTGCGAAATCGCCTTTCAGCATCCGCGGCGCCAGATTGCTAAGCGAAAAGCTGCCTGCCGCTCCGGTCGAGATGCTTCTTAGCACATTCTCCGGATCCAGGCCTGCCCGCTTCGCATATACCATCGCCTCACAGACGCCGATCATACCGGATGCAATGGCGATCTGGTTGCACATCTTCGTATGCTGACCGGAGCCGGCCGGTCCCTGATGGATAATATTGGTCCCCATCTTCTCAAAAATCGGCTGCATCGCATCAAACGCCTCTTTATCGCCGCCGACCATGATGGCGAGCCGCGCTTCACGTGCACCGATGTCACCGCCGGATACCGGTGCGTCCAGCGCATGAATGTTTCTTTTTTTGGCTTCCTCATAAATTCTCTTGGCCAGTATCGGGCTTGAGGTCGTCATATCGATAACATAGGCATCTTCTTTGGCGTGCAGCAGAATGCCGCCTTCGCCCAAATACGTCTCTTCGACATCTTTCGGATAACCGACCATTGTAATAATGACATCCGCTTCCGCTGCCAGTGCGGCTACGGTGTCATTCCATACGGCGCCCGCGTCAATCAGCTCTTGCGCTTTTTCTTTCGTTCGATTATAGATATGTACCCGGTAGCCTGCTTTCATCAGGTGACCGGCCATGCTTTTACCCATGACACCCGTGCCGATGAATCCGATAACGGTGTTTGCGTTAACTGCCATCGCTTCCACTCCTTATCTGTAATCAATGCAAAATTTATTCTTCTATTATATATAAAAATTTCGAAATAGGAAGAAGACGGCATTCTTTTTGGAAAATGTTAATTTATCATCCATACGACAATAGAGGGGACAAGTATCGAAACAAAAATCCCGTTAACCCCCATGGCTACCCCGGCGATTGCCACCTGAAGCTCGCCTTCCGATGCCGCTCGCGCCGTTCCTATGCCATGTGCCTGCGTCCCAAGCGCAAGACCTCTAGACAATGGATGATAGATTTTCATTCTGTTCATTATCGAAGGGCCTGTCATCGCCCCTAACATTCCTGTCAAGACTACAAAAATGGCAGCCAGCACCTTATCACCGTGGATAATCCCGGCAACTTCCATGGCGATGGGAGTAGTAATGGTCTTCACGCTCATCGAACGAACAACTTCGGAGGATAGATGTAATCCTTTTAACGTCAGAATGGTTGTTAGCATACAAACAACAGAGCCTACCAATATACCGGCAAAGGAAGGAATAAGATTTTGATATAAAACCTTTCGTTGTTGATACAATGGCACAGCAATGCCAACCGTAGCCGGCCCCAGAAAAAAAGTGAGCACTTCTTTCGTGCCCTGATACTCAGCATAAGGAATATGGCTGAGTACAAGAATGAAAATGATGAGAAGAGTACTTAGAAAAACCGGATTCGTCAAAGGACTGGAATATTTTTTACTTAAGTGTACACTCCACAGATAAATGCCAATGGTAACTGCCAGTGTATATAAAGTAACGAATTTATCCATATCTTTGTTCTCCACTCTTCAAGTTTTCTTTTACGTTATCTTCTTGCTTAAGAGCAATCGTTTGGGATACTTTTCCTGTCGCATACATTCCAATCCACAGGCTTAATAAAATACAAAGGAAAAAAATCCATCCCTGATGTAAAAACAGATCTTTATAGCTCATTAATCCTACTGCCACGGGAATGAAAAACAAAGATAAATGTTTGAGTAAAAGAGACGAGCCTTCACTCACCCAGTGCAGGGGAATCATTTTCGTAATTAACAAGAGAAAAAGGAGCAACATTCCTACGAGATTTCCGGGTAAAGGAAGCCGGGAAATCTCAACAATGAAATTCCCTATTTCACTAAGGATATATAAAAGCAATACTTGCGCATACAAGCGAAAGACAATGGCAACTTTTTTTTTCATATTTTCCACCCCTGTTTATTTCAGGCTTTCTCTTTACCTGACACTGCGGGCATGCCTGCTACTACCCTTAGTGAATGTTTTCTACTTGTATACAAAATTTCAGGATAGGGAGTGCCCTATCCTGAAATCGCAACCTTTACTATTTTTCTAAAACAGGGAATAAAGAGGGCTTCTTAAAACGACGAACTGGTTCTATTTATTCCATTTATTCTTCTTTCTTATTGATGCACCGTTCACAAACATGGATGTAAGATTCAAACCGCTCTTGAATTTCGCACCCGCATTCACTGCACGTTTTTTTAGGAATACTTCCATCGAGTTCCAATCCCATTTTAAGTCCCTCCTGTTTGCTATTTTTCATTTTTATGATATATTTAAGTTTAACCTTTTATTTTTCTCAGTGCTGAAGTATAGGAAAAGTACATTACGCTTTCGTGAATTGTTCGGCTTCGGTTGAACCTGCCAGTGCAACCGTTGAAGATGTCCCGCCGCTAATTACCTGGGAAACTTCATCAAAGTAGCCGGTACCTACTTCGCGCTGATGTCTTGTGGCAGTATAGCCGTATTGTTCAGCTGCAAATTCTGCTTGCTGCAGTTCGGAGTATGCTGCCATTCCTCTTTCTTTATAGCCACGTGCTAACTCAAACATGCTGTAGTTGAGGGCATGGAATCCTGCCAGCGTAACGAATTGGAATTTGTACCCCATTTTACCCAGTTCAATTTGGAAGTTCGCAATCGTTTCATCATCCAATTTTTTCTTCCAGTTGAAGGAAGGCGAGCAGTTGTATGCGAGCAATTTGCCAGGGAACTGTTCGTGAATAGCTTCGGCGAAACGTCTTGCTTCTTCGACATTCGGCTCGGACGTTTCGCACCAAATCATGTCAGCATACGGCGCATATGCAAGACCTCTTGCAATCGCCTGATCAAGACCTGCTTTGGTACGATAGAAGCCTTCCGGCGTACGCTCACCGGTAATGAACGGTGCATCATACGGATCAGCGTCGCTTGTAATCAGGTTTGCTGCGTTGGCGTCCGTTCTTGCGATCAATACCGTAGGAACGCCCATGACATCGGCAGCCAAACGTGCAGCAATCAGGTTGCGTACCGCGGTTTGCGTCGGAAGCAGAACTTTTCCGCCCAGATGGCCGCATTTCTTTTCAGAGGATAATTGGTCTTCTAAGTGAACGCCTGCCGCACCCGCTTCAATCATGGCTTTCGTCAGTTCGAATACGTTTAATGAGCCGCCAAATCCTGCTTCCATATCGGCAACGATAGGAGCAAACCAATTGATGTCATTTTTGCCTTCAGAATGATGGATTTGATCCGCCCGCTGCAGCGCCTGATTGATGCGCTTTACCACATGCGGCACACTGTTTGCCGGATACAGACTTTGGTCAGGATACATATTTCCGGAAAGGTTTGCGTCAGCTGCAACCTGCCAGCCGCTTAAGTAAATGGCTTTTAAGCCCGCCTTTACCTGTTGTACGGCTTGATTTCCGGTTAAAGCACCCAGCGCATTCACATAGTCCTCTGTGTTGACCAGGTTCCAGAGACGCTCAGCTCCCATACGAGCCAGTGTATATTCAATTTGAACGGAGCCACGGAGCCGGATGACATCCTCGGCTGAATATGGTCTTTCAATCCCTCTCCAACGGCTGTCTTTCCAACTCTCTTCTAATTGTTGTGCGTAATGTTCTACCATCTCTATCCACCCTTTCAAATTTTTAAGTAAGATATTTATAACCAGGAAGCGTTAAGAAGTTTTCGAACTCATCATCGAGGATAAGCTTGGAAAACAACTCACTCGCCAACTGGTAATTACCCGAATGATAATTGTCTCCGCCAACCGCTTTTTTAATCTTCAGCAATTCGTCTGCAAGCAGC
>Ga0310836_100920_pt1 | contig 19516 bp, 19 predicted proteins | sample SM_ome_4_FD_201310 | JGI IMG/M metagenome (GOLD analysis project Ga0310836, IMG submission 201310) | Sorghum-adapted microbial communities enriched on stacked mutant (SM) sorghum from Joint BioEnergy Institute, Emeryville, California... ... | reverse complement strand
ATAACATGTGGTAACCAACCCACGGATAGCAGCGTGCCGACCGTCGCTCGCATTTTTGCTCTCGCGCCACGTGCTCAGGCAGATTTAAAACCGAGGGCTTGACAAAAACGTTCATAGCAACGGACTCCACAGCCCTTATTTAGGTTGTTTCAGTCGAATTCTTGCCCGTACCCGCCTTATAAAGGCATTCCGGTCCGTTAGAACAGGAAATCGCTGGGAAATCAGAGAATAAGGGCCATACGGTCCGTTAGCTGAAAACTCAAAAAAAGCACCAGGCTGCCAATAAGACAGCCTGGTGCTTCGGCCGGAGCGTCGCCTACCGGTCCGGCAGGCTGGCCCAAGCGTCCGGCGGGACGCGGGCCACGATGTCGTAGCCCTGCCCCCGGCCGCGCGAGTGTACAATAACCGCTCCCATTTCGGGGACAATCATTTCTGGATGGTTAACTCCATTCTTGTTATACTAAGACTATGAAAACCACGACAACTACAACCCAATCGGAACCAAAGCTTACGAAGAAGGGGAGAGAAACGCGCAGCCGCATCATTGCGGCCGCCGCTAAACTGATGTTCGAACGCGGAGTCGCGGGAACGAGCGTAGAGGATGTGCAGAAGGAGGCCAAGGTCAGCTCCTCGCAGCTTTATCACTACTTCAAGGAGAAGCGAGACCTGGTGCTCGCCGTCATCCTGTACCAGAGCGAGCAGGTGTTAGGTTCACAAGAACCGTTGCTTAGCCATCTGGACAGCATGGAGGCGCTGCAGACCTGGCGCGACGCCGTCATCCAATCGCAGGTTGAACGGCAGTATCAGGGCGGCTGCCCCATTGGTTCATTGGCCAGCGAACTGGCCGATATGGAACCCGCAGCCCGCGCTGCGCTGGCTACCTGCTTCCTGCAGTGGGAGCAGTCGATTAGCCAAGGGCTTCGTGCGATGCGGGATCGCGGAGAAATGCGCGCCGACGCCGATCCGGACCAACTGGCATTAGCGCTGCTGACGGCGCTGCAAGGCGGCCTGCTCATGACGCAGGTTCGCAAAGATATCAAAGCCCTGGAGGCCGTGCTCGACGCGATGCTGGAGCATATCCGCACCCATTTAGTTTAGACACACCCGAAATAGAAACAGAATAAGGGCACTTTAGAAGGAGGGAAATCCGTAATTTTTGATCACCCCGTAACCGGCGGAAAGCGCTGGGTTGCGGGGTTTTTGCGTTTTCAGAATTGGAGGGATGCCAAAGTCCGAAAAAAAATGGAGTTGACAATCCAAAAAATATTGAATAAGATAAGTTTACCAATTAAATTGGATTGATCACTCCAAAACAGGAGTAAGAGCGGCAGTCTCTCCTGCTAACTCAGAGACCTCCGTATCCTAAATGAATGAGGTGCTAGATGATGTCTTTCACACAAAACTTGGACCAGTTGAAACAGGAAGTCGTTACAAATACACCAGCAGATGCATATAACGAGTTGCAGCGCTTGATCCGGGAGCAGCAACAGGCGGGAAGTGCGTACGGTCTATTGGAAGGTCAGAAGGCCAAGGATTTTACACTGAAAAACCCGCTGGGTGAAACGGTGAATCTATACGATGAGCTGTCTCAAGGTCCCGTTGTGTTAACCTTTTACCGCGGTGGATGGTGTCCGTTCTGCAGCATGCAGCTGCGTGCGTATCAGAAGGTATTGCCGCAGATTGAAGCGATCGGCGGCCGACTGATTGCCATCAGTCCGCAAAGCCCGGATAACACACTGTCCCAGAAGGAGAAAGAAGAGCTGCAATTCCATGTCCTCAGCGATCCAAACGGAATTACGGCAGCCGCATACAACGTCTTGTACGATGTCCCGGAATATATTCAGAACATCTTCTTGAATCAGTTCAATCTGAATCTGGCGGAATACAACGCCACGAACCGTTGGATTCTGCCGATTCCGTCGACGTTTATGATCGATGAATCCGGTATCATCCGCTCCGCCTATATCGAACCTGACTTTATGAAACGTCCTGATCCAGAGGATATCCTGGAGCGGTTGAGACATCTGTAATTATCGTCTTAGATCCGCGATCCGAAGCATGTCCCGGTCGATACTGGAACCCCACCCGCGCCGTGTCAGGCGAAGGGCATTCAAAATCACCAAAATCACGCTGAACTCATGAATAAACATCCCCGAGGCTAAATAAATCCGCCTCGTTAATACCCCCGCCAGCAGCAGAACCACGACCGCGATGGCAAAGAATACGTTTTGCTTCATATTGCGAACCGTGCGCTTCGCCAGCTGGCGGGCATATACGAGCTTATCCAGCCGGTCCGCCATAATGACCGCATCCGCAGTTTCTATCGCAATGTCCGTCCCCGTGCCTCCCATGGCCAGCCCAATGTCCGCGGCGGCGATCGCCGGCGCGTCGTTGATGCCGTCGCCAAGCATCGCCACACGGCAGCCCTGCCGCTTCCACTCCTGAATCAACGCCATCTTATCTGCTGGAAGCAGCCCGGCGTGCACCTGATCCAACCCCAGCTGATCCGCAACCTTACTAGCCACATGTCGATTGTCGCCAGTCAGCATCACCACCCGCTTCACGCCTTGCCGCTTGAGCCCTTGGATCACTTCCTTCGCTTCGGCACGAATCGGGTCTGTGATGGCGATAACGCCAATCAACATGCGGTTAACCGCGGCAAATACCACCGTACACCCGCGCTTCTCTTGACGTTCTGCCTCGTCCCATACCTCCTTGCTTATGGACACGCCTTGCTGCTCCAACCACTCCCGCTTCCCGACCCGAACCGTCTGTCCACGAACCTCACCGTAAATCCCGCTTCCTTTGTGTACTTCCACCTGCTTCGGTCGATCCGCCGGCTCTACCTTCCGAGCCTTCGCCGCATTTACAATCGCTTGTCCAAGCGGATGCTCCGAGGCCGCTTCCACTGCAGCCGTCAGCTCCAACAGCTCGCGTTCCTGCATGCCGCCGTAGGTGTGTACCGCAACCACGGAAGGGTTCCCCTCCGTTAATGTCCCGGTCTTATCGAACGCAACTACCTCCGCCCGGGCCAGATTCTCCAGCACCTCCCCACCTTTGATCAGCAAGCCGTTTGCAGCGCCGTTTCCCAATCCGGCAACCATTGAGACCGGTGCGGAAATCACCAAAGCCCCCGGGCAAGCGATCACCAGAAACGTCAGCGCGAGCTCGGGATTCCGAGAGACGAGGAACACCAGTACCGCCAACAGCAGCATCCCCGGCGTATAGTAGGAAGCGAACTTGTCCAAAAACCTTTGCGTCTTCGCCTTAGATTCCTGGGCTTCTTCGACCAGCTCAATAATTTTGGCAAAGGTTGTGTCCTCCCCAACCTGCTCGGCAATGACTTCCAGGTAGCCCGTATCCACGGTCGTTCCGCTGAATACTCGGTCACGGACCTGCTTGCCGACGGGTACCGGTTCGCCGGTAATCGCCGCTTCGTTAACTAGGGCTTGGCCGGAAGCGACCTGGCCGTCGACCGCGATCTTGCTGCCGGACGGCAGAAGCACCCGATCCCCGCGCACCACTTCGGACGCGAGCACTTTGACCTGAACGCCGTCCCGCAGGACGAGGGCTTCCGCCGGGGCCAGATCGATCAAGGCTTTCAAGGCGGAGCGCGTCTTGCCCAACGTAATCGCCTCAAGGTATGCCCCGAGCCGGAATAAGAAGGCCACCGCGGCAGCCTCAACGTATTCGCCGAGGATAACCGCCCCGATCATCGCGATCGTCACCAATAGCTCGATGCTGAAGACGCGCATGCGGAGCGATCGAAAGGCTCGGACAGCGATCGACCAACCGGATAGGGCCGAGGCCAGCAGCAGTGCGGCGCTTCGGGCCACCTCCCATCCCAGGAGGTAGAACACCCCCGCCAGGGCCAGTATCAGCCCCGACGCCAGCAGCGCCGCCGCTTTACGAGGCTTGGCCATCGCCATGCCCTCCCCCCGCCAGCACCGGATACCCCAGCTTCCCCAGCATGCTCTGCAGCGGCTCCTCCTGCACCAGATTCTCATCGAACCGGACCTTCACTTGGCTAGAGTGGAATAACACTTTAACTTCCTGTACCCCCGGCTGTTTCAACAGCGCGCTTTCGATTTTCTTGATGCAGCTTGGGCAGGTTAACTCTTCTACGTTCCATTTGACGGTGATCATTGGACATATCCCCTTTCGGTTATCGATGGCTTCATCGTAACTCGGGTTCCAGGTGCTTTCCTTGATTCGCGTCAATTTAAAGATGTCCTAGAGTTCAGAAGCTCTGCGCCAGCCGGTCAGCCGCGGTGGAGCGGCGGATTGATCAGGATGCCGTGCTGGCCCTCGCGACAACGTAATCAGGATGCTGCCACTTGCAACGGTTATTTTCGCGATACCGCCTCACGCACGATTGATCCAGGATAACACCTTTTGCGACGGTTTGAACGTGATGCCAGCCTTTGCGACAGATTGAACGTGATGCCAGCTCTTGCGGTGGATTGAACGCGATGCCACATCCTGCGACAGGTTGATCGCCGAATGCCACCTCTTTGCGACCTATTGATCGTAGTACCACCCCTCGTAAGTCTAACGCTTATGACAAACGCTATTGCCGCCAAAATACCCGATTTCTAAATCTAACGCTTGCCACACACTCTATTTGCTCCATTTTCGGCATTTCACCGCGCTTTTTCCGCAAATAAGCACGCTCACAAGCGTTAGAACGCCAGCCCCTCTGTTTTTCGCCAAATAAGACGCCTGGTAAGCGTTAGCGACACTCAACGGAATTCGAAGCGAAACTTGGAACGAAACTCGGAACGAAACTCAAATCAAAACGCTAATCGAAACTGCGAAACGAAACTGCGAAACGAAACTCAAACCGTAAACAAGTCCCTCACTTACCAAAAAATTATTTTAAATTTACTATTGCCCTCCGAATCAGTTCCTGCTAATATTAAGGAGCATGATTTTTGGAAAGGTTGTATTCAATATATCGCGAGTCTTTCCAAGCAGATAATTTTTTGACCACTTTCTTCGGAAAGTTAAGGCCATACGGACAGCCGGGTCAAATGCCGATTGGCAACGTAGTTGCCTTATTGATTGAGTTAAAAGCTCAAATTTTATAAGTTGGTTACTTTACAACCAGTGCATAATGCACATCAACTTGTGAAACGGTCAATAAGAGTGGTAAAGGCGAATTATTTGCTAAATAGACTCTGATCAAACATGATATATTGAATATTAAGAATTCCGGAGCGTGCGTTCGTGCGAAGTCATTTCGTGCGGCGATGAAGACGGGCGTTCGTCCGTTGTGATGGAGCTTTTCTTAATATTGACTATATCAGAAGCAAGTGATGCGCAGGTTATGCGTTGAATCACTTGCTTTTTTTACGTTTCACAGCACTTGTCAAATTTTAAAGAAGGTAGGAGATGGACAAATGGGAAAAGCATTAATCATCGGCTGCGGCGGCGTGGCTTCCGTAGCGATCCACAAATGCGTGCAAAACAGCGAGGTATTTGAAGAAATCTGCATCGCCAGCCGCACCAAGTCGAAATGCGATGCGCTGAAAGCGAAGCTGGACGGCGGCAAAACCAAAATCACGACAGCTCAAGTGGATGCCAACAATGTCGACGAGCTGATCGCATTGATCAACGAAGTGAAACCTGACATCGTGATGAACCTGGCTCTGCCGTATCAAGATTTGACGATCATGGAAGCCTGCTTGGCAACCAAAACGCACTACCTGGATACCGCGAACTATGAGCCGGAAGATACGGCGAAATTCGAATACAAATGGCAATGGGAATACCGCGAGCGCTTTGAGAAAGCCGGCATTACTGCACTGCTGGGCAGCGGCTTTGACCCTGGCGTAACGGGTGTATTTTCCGCCTATGCGCTGAAACATCATTTTGACGAAATCGAGTACATCGACATCCTCGACTGCAACGCCGGTGACCACGGCTATCCGTTTGCGACGAACTTCAACCCGGAGATCAACATCCGTGAAGTGTCTGCGAAGGGCAGCTACTGGGAGAACGGCCAATGGGTCGAAACCGAGCCGATGGAAATCAAACGCGTCTACAACTTCCCGGAAATCGGGGAGAAAGATATGTACCTGCTGCACCATGAGGAAATCGAATCCCTGGCCCTGAATATTCCGGGCATCAAACGGATCCGCTTCTTCATGACATTCGGTCAAAGCTACCTGACCCACCTGAAATGCCTCGAAAACGTCGGCATGACTTCCATCGAGCCGATTGAATTCGAAGGCAAGCAAATCGTGCCGCTGCAGTTCCTGAAAGCCGTCCTGCCGGATCCATCTTCGCTCGGACCGCGCACGAAGGGTAAAACGAACATCGGCTGCATTTTCAAAGGGAAAAAAGACGGCAAAGAAAAAATGTACTACCTGTACAATGTCTGCGACCACGAAGAATGCTACAAAGAAGTTGGCTCTCAAGCCGTAGCTTACACGACGGGTGTTCCGGCCATGATCGGTGCGATGATGATCCTCAACGGCACTTGGAACAAACCGGGCGTCTACAACATCGAAGAGTTCGATCCAGATCCATTCATGGATGCACTGAACAAGTGGGGCCTGCCTTGGAAAGAAAGCTTCAATCCGGTACCGGTAGATGCCTATCCGGAAGAGGAAGTCGCCGAAGAGCGCAAAGAAACGGAGTACGTTAGATAATATGCGCTTCGAGGAACTGCCAACACCTTGTTACGTGGTCGATGAGAAACTTTTGGAGCAAAACCTGAAGATCCTGGCCGGGATTATGGAGCGGACGGGTGCGAAGATTATTTTGGCGCAAAAAGCATTTTCGATGTACACGACCTACCCGCTGATCGGTAAATATTTAAGCGGCACGGCGGCCAGCGGCTTGTATGAAGCTCGGCTCGGCCGCGAGGCGATGGGCAAGGAGAATCACGTCTTTGCCCCAGCCTACCGGGAGGATCAGATCGACGAAATCATCGAGCTTTGCGATCATGTGATCTTCAACTCGTTCTCCCAAGTGGAGAAATATCGCGATCGGGTGCTGGCGGCTGGCAAAAAAGTCGGCTTGCGCATCAACCCGGAATGCTCCACCCAAGTAGGCCACGACATCTATAACCCTTGCGCGTATGGCTCGCGGTTTGGCGTGACCATCGAGCATTTCCGCCCTGAGCTGCTGGATGGCATTTCTGGCTTTCATTTTCATACCTTGTGCCAGCAGAACTCAGACGATTTGGTCACGACGCTGGATGCGGTGGAAGAGAAGTTTGGTCCATGGCTGTCGCAAATGGAATGGATCAATTTCGGCGGCGGCCATCATATCACGCGCGAGGACTACGATATTCCGCTGCTGGAAGCGTGCATTCGGCGGATGCAGGACAAATACGGCTTAGAAGTGTATCTGGAACCGGGCGAAGCGGTGGCGCTGAACGCCGGTTACCTGATCACAACAGTGCTGGATACGATGAAAAACGGCCTGGATATCGCCATCGTTGATGCCTCGGCCTCCTGCCATATGCCAGACGTGCTCGAGATGCCGTACCGTCCGCCGCTGTTTGGATCGGGCGAACCTGGCGAGAAGCCATACACGTACCGGCTGGGCGGACCAACCTGCCTGTCCGGGGACAATATCGGCGACTACTCGTTTGATGAGCCGCTGAAGCCCGGCGACCGTCTGGTGTTCGGCGACATGGCCATCTATTCGATGGTGAAGAACACCACCTTCAACGGCATGCCGTTGCCGGCACTCGTGTTGCAGCACAAGGACGGTGACTGCGAAATTTTGCATGAGTTTGGTTATGAAGATTTCAAAATGCGGTTGGCGTAAGGCGCCTCGATCGCTTAATCGGGGACTGCCCGGTCAGTGGACTGACGGGTGGTCTCTTTTTTTGTCCAAAACCATCAGTGCGGTATCTAAAATGACGGGTGCCGCCTTTGTGCTGAAGGAACGGGATAATGATGAAAAAGTCGATCAGGAGAGAGACCCTGACCGACCTTTTGGGTGAACCGGAGAGAGGACTTAGATCGGCAACAGCTTCATACGCTCCTTCGCTTTCAGGCCCTCCACCATGTCGTACCACGCTTGCGGCTTGTTCGGCAGCACCGTGTAATACCGCTCCAGGAATTGCACAATCAGCGCCGTTTCCAGGCTGTCATCGTTGCCGTCCATCGGCAGGAAGCAGAGGTTGAGCCCGCTGACCGCTTCTCCGTCATTGTTCCAGGACGGATGCACGTACGGGAAGTCCAGGCGCATATATCCGAGATGAGACAAGACTTCGCGGCGTACGTAGGGATCCATCGGCTTCACGCCGCCGAATTCGTGATGCTCCACCCGGTAAGGATCGTAGATTTCCGCGAACATGCCGCGCAGCTTCTTGCCGTTCGCTTCGGCTAATGCGTGTAAATCGCGCAACCGGTGATCTGCCAGGAACCGCCCGATGCCCAGCCCAGCTTGGCCGATAATCGTGAAGTCGGTCATCGCCACGTTGAAGTCCTCATAATAGCGATACTCCGTCGCCCCAACGACCTGGCCTTCGTGCACCGCCACAAAGACGCGAATGCCGGGGTCTTCCAGCGGCTCTTTCCATAAATCGAATTCCAGTACTTCTTCTGGCGGGAACACGTTTTGCATCAGCTGATGCATCGATTTGAATAAAGGATCCTGAATATTCGTAATTCGGATGTATTCCATAAAGGTACATTGCCTCCTTTTTTGTATTTTTATATTATATACCAAACAATACGGCTCCAGCTAAAATAACAGCCTTTCCGCCCCCTTACGGGAAGCGGAAAGGCTGTGGCAATTCCTTCATTGCATTATTGGATTTTTTGGGTCATTAATTCGACAATGGGATATTCTCCGCCGCTGGTGCAGGTTCAAACGCTCTGCGGTTCGTCCACCCCACAACAACAGCAATTGCGCTAACCGCAGCCGCCAGCAGATATATCGACGCCACGCCAAAGAGATCCGCAACGATACTCATTGCCATTAAGGAGATTCCATAAATTAAACTTAAAACCGTGTACTGCGCACTAAACACTTTGGGCAACAACAGCGGGTCAACACTCCTTTGCGCCAACGTTCTTCTGCAGATATTGGACATCTCAGTCATCGGTCCGGTCAGAAACATAATGAGCAGAGCTATGACAGGCACGGTATTAACGGCGTACAATGCTGTAATTGCCGCGTAACCGAAAGTTCCAAAAAGCAAGGCTGCAACTATTTTATTTTCCAACCGTTTAACCAACATAATTAGGACGATGCCGCCCAATACCGACCCGCCAAAATAACTCGCGTTGATATAACCCCACCACCGTTCGCCTTGTTTTAAGACATCGATCACGAAGACGAGCATAAAGGAACCGGCCCAAACCGCCCCTCCAAATTGTTCGGTGGCATCCATAATCAGCAGTGAGCGTAGCCTTCTCGATTTCCAGAGGAGTACCCAGCCTTCCTTCAGCGCCTGCCAATCCGAGGAATCGGCAACGTCATGCTTCCGCCTGCTTCTCAGGCTCCATACGGAGGTTCGCGGGGTCTCGGTTGGATCCGTAACAAAAATGGTGAACGTCATGGCTAATCCATAACAAACCGCTACGACGCCTATAACGTTGAGCGGCCCGGCAAAGGACAGTAAAATCCCGCCAAGCGCCCAGCCGGCAAATTGGACGATTTGATCGGATGTGGAAATCAGCGTATTCGCCTTCATCAATCCGCTGTCATCCACCAACCGGGGAACCAAAGCATTGCGTGATGGCGTAGACCAGCCGTCAAGAAATGATAAAAGCAAAACAATAATGAGGATAAAAATCAGGTTCGGTCCCCCGGATTGATCAAACCATAGATATACCGTCAGGCAAGCGAAAAGAACAAACTGCCCCATTTGCGAGATGAACAACAAAGCAGGCAACCTGAATCGGTTGATCAAAAGCGGGGCAAAAAAACCGCTGATCAGACGTGAAATGACCGTGATAAACGGGATTAACGTAGTCACAATAATCGAGCCGCTAGTATCCAGCACCAATATCGTTAAAGCGAGCGTATATAACAAATCGGCCATGTTGGCTATGGTTTGCGTACTCCATAAATAATAAAAGGATTTATGATACATGCCGGAACCTTCTTTGCCTATTTCTTTTTCTTGTGAATTTTCAAATCCTCACTGTATTTATAAATTAGAGACGGGCTGTCTATGATATGATTTTGCAAAGTTTTGGCTACGGCGTTTTGGCTTTGAACCGCGTAACAATACTGACAGTTAAACTTGCATGTATTGTACACGCCCACGTCTACCGCTGCGGTGCAAAGACAGGTATTCCGCTGATTTTTATCCTTGGCATAGTCCAGCTCCCGCCCGATGATGCTCGAGAGGAGCCGGGCATCAATACAACTGCCATGACGAATTCCGCAGTGCTCCAAATCGGCGGCTTCCGAGCAAGTCTCTACGGAAATACCATGAGCGGCTCCGATACGGCTTATGTTCGCGGCAAATTCGTCCAGTTGTTCTCTGTATTCGGGCAAAGTAATATCGGTGCATAATACCGCATGGTTTTGCTGCAGTTTATTGAATCTCGCCACCGTTTTCCCGTAATAATCCATAAAACTTATCACCAATCGATGGGTGTACCCTTCCAGTTGGCCAGCTAAACGTTCCAGGCGTTCAAGATGGTACTCCACCGGGGTGATATTGCTGATGATGATCGGATCGTACCTCCAGATAACCCGGTTTGCCCCAAGCCGCTCGCTTAACTCACGGAAATAGTCCACGCGGCTCGCAGCGAGGGGCAAATTAGGCTCAAAAATTTCCGGGTAATCATTTAGTGTGTATTGAAAATAGTACATGTAGCCTTTATCGTCCAATTGTGACAAGTGCCTCATGAACGGCTTGGGATTTTTAGTCCAAAACACCATGCCGTCCACATCTTCGGGCAATAAGCTAAAGGCCGTTACCTGCTTGTAATTAAACGGATTCACCCGGTGAAAATACCCTTCGGCAATTCTGCGCATAAACCAATCTCCGAAAAAGGCCGGGATATCCGTTCTTCTGCTGGCGCTAATAATCAACTTCGCTCACCTGCGGTTCACCATATATTTAAGTTAGGCTGTTCAACTTTAATTTTATCAAATAATCCAGGAAAAACAATTTTCCCCATATAAACCAGTTTGGCTGCCCTTTGCCCGGATTCCAGGGAGCGAATATAAAACTTCAGCGCTCTAAGTTTATGCAAGTACCTATTTGCGTAACCCAACGTAAAATATTTCTCCGCAATATTTGCCCCTAACGCGTCAAGGCATTGCCGATGAAATGGATCCTTCTTATTCCAGAACTTCTTTTTCTTCTCTTTATTACGAACTCTTATTTTACACAATTCAATTTTCGTCCATTTATCCAACAACTCACGGTTTAGAGCAAGCTGTTCCAAGTCGAGTTTTTGCCGATCAAGAAAAGCGTACAGATTATCTTCACCATGATGATATATAAAATGGTAATCTTTGATAAAGCAAATATCGCTGTTTTGAAACACCTTCAGTAAAAACTCCGTATCCTCACAAGCCATCAAGCTTTCGTTAAAACCGCCGACCTGTACAACTACACTTTTTCGAATTACGGCGGTGTTAATATGGTAGAAATAAAAGTATTCCAGCAAAGAATACTCATAGAAACGTTGCCGAAAGAAGTAGCGATTCCCTTGAATCTCCGGCTTCAACTCATCGACAGCGTTTTGAAAATAATCTTCCCCTTCATAAGGTTCGTCAACTTTTAACCGCTTGTTTTGCCTTTCCTCGTACCACAGAGACAAAACCGCCCCGACCTTATTTTCCGTTAAAATCGCGGCGCATTCTTCAAGATGATGGCTTAACCACTCATCGTCAGAATCCAGGAATGCAATATACTCTCCTTCGGCTTGGGCAATCCCTCGATTTCTTGCCGAACTCACCCCTAAATTCTCGGAAGAAGCTGTAAATTTGATTCTCTTGTCCATTTCCATAAAACGCGATACGATTTCGGAGGTATTATCGCTGCTGCCATCATCTGAAATGATCATTTCCCAATTTGAATACGTTTGATTCAAAACGGATTGTATAGCTCTCGGCAACAAAAGCGCCCGATTATAGCTCGGGATGATGACGCTTATAAGCGGTTTGGTTTTCACGGTCGCAGCGCTCCTTAAGATAACATCAGATCGGGACAATTCGCACAAGAGGCCGGTGTCTCCTGATCAAGTTTCTCCAGTACTCCGTTTCGCTGGTTTAATATATAATCCATGGATTGTTGCCCGACATTCCCAAAAGCATAATCCGTTTTTTTTATATAGGAGCATCCCGAGGCAAAACCCCGGTGATTGATAAAAATCCCTTGTTTGAGCCATGTGCATTTAGCTTCGCAATCCTTATCGTACAGTTCGTCAAAAAAACCTCTAACCTTGATCCCGTTAAGAAGCTCTTGAATCTCGGCGTCCTTTTCCAATCCCGACTGAAATTGCTTGATCGTTTCGACCGAAGGTATCTCTTTCATCATGCCATCGTTGTAAGCTTCGGTATAGGTGTCCATATTCTGCAAATATTGAATCGTAAACTCGCCGTCAAGCGATAATTGCCGATATAAACGGACGATATCCTTAAATTCGTGAAATGTTGAATTCAGCAAGGTAACGGCAAAACCCAATACGGGGCGAGCCCTTCCTCTCTTTTGTTTTTTATCCATAAACCCCAGCATATTATCGATGATTTTCGGCAGATTCCCGCCGCGGATAGACCTGAATCTATCGGGATTTGGCGACTCTATCGAAACTAAAATACTGTATACATTAGGATTGTCTAATAATCTGTCCGCATTTTGGGAAGTGAGGAAGGTACCGTTGGTTGTAATCGAAACTTTCGCTGCGGGATGGTATTGTGCGATAAGGTCGAGCATGGCGAATAAGTCGGGGTGGGTAAAGGGTTCACCCTCGCCTTGAAGCTGAATATGCTTAACGTTGGACACACTGGTTATAATTTTATGAAATGTGTCTAGCGGCATGATCCCTTGATCCATGGTTCTTCCTACACAAAAACCGCAGGTAAAGTTGCATTTGGTTGTCGGCTCGATTTGAATATACGGAACATCGTAAGTCATCAGGCTGTTGCCCCCCTTTAAAATATTTCCTGGATCAAACCTTCTCCAATCCGCGCGGACGGAACAAAGCGCGGCTCTTCAAATAAAGGAATATACATTTTAAACAAGTAATCATCCTGTAACAGATAGGTCCCGTATTCCCATGAATCCGGCATCTCACCCTCATCCAAAATAATCGAATCATGCTGGTCTCCGGACAAATCATAGGCATATATTTCGGCATCAATCTGGGTAATGCGGGAGCGAGCAAGTTCAAGCGCTCGCGAATGAACTGAAAGATCGTGAGTAGAAATGAGCCAATTATTTCCTTTTTCTAAAAAATGTTCAATTTCTACTCGGTTTAAAACAACTCTTTGCGTCATTCTTAAGTGATACCACCCGGAACATTTCGTCATGTTTCGCGGATATCCAGCATTACAGTTTTCTTTCTCTTGCAAAAACACGTTCCGTTTAATTTCACTTCCCGTATCGACCACCAGATTGCCCCTCGTTTTAAGCGCCCCCTGCTCTATCGCGGAACTTAAAATATTCAGCGCGTCTTTGTCAAACAGGTAATCGTCACCGTCGAGCTCGATCAGAAATGAATCGTTGTTTGGCACCAGCAGATGAATCATGTTATAGAAGTTTCTGGCCGCATATTTTCTGGACAAGTTTTTAACCAAGCAATAGTCCACCTTGTGCTTGTGCAGAATCGATTCCACTTCATCCAGGACGTCATATTCCGAAGCATCGTCAATAACCGCCACCCCAATATCGTGCCGTCCGTTCTGCTCGCAGATCGAAGCGACGCACCGCAGCAGCTTATGCCGCTGATTTCTGCAGCAAATGGTGAAGACGAACCGATTCATCAGAGGTTTACCGGCAATTACGTTTAGTTGGTTCAGCGAGTCGGGGATAACAGGCGTCTTAATGATGCGGGAAACCTGGTTTAGCACTTGTTCTAACCGCTGCCGGAACATATTCATCGTAGGCTGATTCCCAATCAAGGGATTGGCCCTGCGAACCATGAAGTAACGCAAGATCTCAACCGAACATCCATTGCTGGAATAGAACAGCCCCGTCTTATCCCCGCGGCTCGCCCGCCTACTCAAATCTTCGCTTTTAAACGCATCGTCCAGAACCATAAACCGGGCTTCGCGGGGAAGTTCGTCCGGCCGCATCGCGCTCATATCCGCATACTCCAGCGAAGCGGGGTTAACCTTTGGTTTTTGCGGAGACAGAGAGACAAACAGAATGTTCATTTCTGATGGAATAAGCGGATAACCCGACTTTTGCAAATGTTCGATAACCACATCTTCATTCAGCAAATAATCCGAATAAATGACCGCATGGGAGCTCCAGCTATGATCCAGGTTGCACTCCGAAAACTCAAACCGCGGTATAGGCAGAATACCGGACGGTATCTCATACCCCATAGTGAGTTCAACCAACCGCCGCTGTTGTTCATTCTGGTAAATAACGTAATCCGCCAATTTAATGAGCGGGATGGTTTGATAGTTTAACTCAACGACGTAAGCGGCGACTTTTTTGCCGTAGAAGGAACAATAATTTTGTTGGAATACCTCTGCGGTGTGATGGTCCACGATTAGCAAAACCACATCGGATTGCTGCAAATCAGTCCATTCCGCCTCTTCTTCCAGCTGTTCTATAAAAAAGTCATTGATCATGCGGCTCGTTGGCGGGTAGATAGTTAGTTTCAACACTGCTAACACCCCTGTCATCTTTTTATCACGAAGCAGGTCACGAAAGTGGATTCGACGTCGAATCTTGAATTCAGCCGGGCCTTCCGTTGCTCACGTAGACTCACCTACGCTCCGCTACTCAGTCCCTAGCTTCATCCGACCTAAAGCGTTTTGAAAAAACGCACATCGTAAGCATACGCTTCGGTGCTAAAAACCTGACATTTGCACAAGCCCTTTTATGGCTTCGGCAATCTGCTGCACGCCTTTAAATTCACCTACGACATGGGACAATTTCGCGGTTTGGGCCCGGGCGAAATCCCGGCTGGCGTCAGCCGTCGCGATCTCCCCTAAAGTTTTGCCCGCAAGCGCTGAAAGCTCACGCAGAAGGGGCGAAGCTGCTCCGGTCAGCTCGTCCATGTATCGCCGGTAAAAATCTTCGATCTTAAATTGCCGGGCCTCCGGAACTCTGGTGGATAACATCAGCTCGGGGAACGCCTCCCAATCGGCCGCGTCGGATACTCCGTTGCGATATAAGGTCATATAGTTGGTATAATTGCCGTCATGCTGTTCGGGGAGCACCAAGAGCGGAACTTCATAGGCCAGACATTCAAACATCGTCGCCATCCCCGCGGGTGCAATGACCAGCAGACAATCATCAAGCCGCTGCAAAAACTCCGGATGAGTCAAGGCGTAGACGTTCTCCGTCCGGAATACTTTTTTTACCGTATCGGCCAGCGACTCATGCACGGCGTAAACCATCTCATGCCCAGTTCCATATCGGTCCAGCCCTTCTCTTAAAATGGAACGAACGACAAAGAGATAAACGATCAAATCCAATTCGGTCACATAGGGATTGATCATGCCGGAAAATGAAATTAAAATCGTGTTCCTATGCGGCAAAGCCTTCCGATAAGATAAATCCACCATGGGATCCACGAACTGAATTTTGTCCGCAAAACCTTCCAGACTAGCGGGAAGCCCCTGATCAAACTTCTGAAGAAACACTTTTTGAGCAAGGGTATACATCACGCTGTAATCAAAATACTCGCCGAAATGTTGGAGTTTATTGCGAATCTCGCCGAAGCTCTCCTCTTTGTCGATCACCGAAACCGAAGATTGCAGCAACGGTTCTTCCCACTCCCACATCCAATACAAATTGTCTATGCTGACGGAGGGAATATCCTGCTTATAAGCCCATAACAAAATATCAGGCTCCATCACGCTGATCACCAGGTCATAGTTTTCTTGTATGGTAGGATAGCTATCGAACACCCGATGAAATTGCGTCTTATGCCGTAAAGCAAAATCAAGCGCAACGGACTCCCCGACAAAATCCACTTCGGCAAAAACTCCGATTTCCCGAAGCAGCAAACGCAAGGTAGCGCAAGGCCCGTATCCCCAAGCGCCGGCGCCCGTTAAAATTTTCATTTTTTTCACAGGTATCACAACCTTATCCGCGATGATCGCAATGATGAAATCAAATGGCGTACTTGGCCGGTTCGCTTGCCTTTACACGCTCCGCCGCCATCGCCAATTCGGCGGCTTCCGTAGGCGAAGAAGCAAACTTAACTTCCATATTCCTGCGTTCGTCAAAATATTTGCCTTCGTACAAAAAGCCAGGCAGCTTATCCGCCCAACCTCCCGTACCCAAAAGCACAATGAGGGGTACCTGTTCCAAGTAAGCCACCGAGGCTTCCCCCAATGTTCCGTTTCCTCCTCCCACCATAATCACGGCGTCGCTGGATCTGATGGCGAGCGAGCTTCTGACATCGTACCCCATCCCCGTGGGAATAATGATATCCAAATAGGGATTGGCTTCCTGTTCAATATCCCGCGTAGCCAGAAATCCGATCGTTAATCCGTTGTGGCGTTTAGCTCCCTTGCATGCCGCCTCCATCACTCCCGGCCCTCCGCCGGTGACCAGGCGCGATCCCCTTGCGGCGATCATTTCTCCTACTTGCTCCGCAAGCCTCAAGGTTTCCGGGGTTTCATCCTTCCATTTGCCGATCACGCATATGTTCTTGACCATACCCGCTTCTACTCCCCTTTAGAAGTAATTCTCGTATGCCCATTCGCGGCAATCGTCGAATAGGATTTAAGCTTGTCCATCTTTTTCCAAAATTCAGTTTCGATGTCGATATTAAAGGCAACGCAGTTGCCAAGCAGCAAAATGAGCAAATCGGCATGTTCCTCCGCTAAATTCCCTTTATGTTTTGTGAGGCAGGAACAGATTTCGCCTACTTCCTCCATAATCAAATTCATGCGAAACAGAGCGTCCTCTCCCCCATTGTTTTTAAAATTATGCCGCTCATGAAGTTCCCGTACAGCTTCCAATAGATCATTCAAAGTCCGCTCCCTCCTTTCTCAACTGCCGCAGGATCCGCTTATCCTCTTCGCTCATCAGTTCTTCACTCGTCAAAATAACGTTATTCAATACCAGATACTCGTTCCCGCAAACACTGCATTTCAGCAATCCGCCCTGAACATCTGGCCCTGCTTCCCTGAACTCCATTTCGGAATGGCCGTTTTTGCATACAACCAAATCGAACAGGTTTTTGCTTTTTGTACTAACTCCCATACTAATCCCCTCTTTCAATAGAAAAATAATAGTGAATATAATTTTTATCCTCTCCAAGCTGACCATGAGCCAATATGGAGAAACCTGAACGCTTCAGCATTTTGTGTACGCTTTCAATGGATTTATAGTTCGCCGGCGCCCCATACTCGTATTTGATGGAATGAAAATATCCGCGGAACAATTTTTGGAGCGCGGGGGAATGGTCCGACGGAAACAAATCGACAATCACCGCTTTTCCCTTCTTGCTTAACAATCTACCAATTTCATATAAAGCTTGCTTCTGGTTATAGACGCTATGAAACATAAAAGCTGAAAAGATCGCATCAACGCACTGCCCGTCCAAATGAATTTCCTCGGCGGAAGAATTGATCAAATAATCATATACGTTCTTTTGGGCGGCGATGTTTAACATTTCACGCGAAATGTCCACGCCGATCAAGCTGGCGTTGGATCTATTCCTGACCTCTTTTCCGAGCACGCCGGTACCAACCCCCAATTCTATGGCCCTCCGGCCTTCCCGCAACTCAAGGGTATTGACGATTAACTCCGCCAGCTCCGGGTAAGAGTAACCTCTTTTAATCAATTTGGGCACAACTTCATTTTCATATTGCGGCGCCCAGCTATTGAACGCTTTGTAAACCCGTTTCATGTAATACTTCCGAATCATGATAAGCATCCTCCCTCCGTTCGATTAAGGAGCTATACTTCCCCCATACTTCCCGCCTTTGGCATATGGCCACGACATATTCCCCGGAAACGTCGAAATTACGCGTAAAAACCAACATTTTCTCGTACAGTTTCAGCAGAGCGAAGGCCTCGGAATATTTTTCCTGGTTGTAATCAAACAGTTTTTGCAGTCCGCCTATATCTTTCATGAAGGTGATATAATCGTAGAAATTCGCAAATTTAAAAATAAAACGTTCCTTCCAAATACGATAGGGAAAAAGACCTCCTTCGCTTAGGACCTCTTCCAAACCATCCAGCGAAAACCGCCCCAGCACATCTTTCCCATTCTCATGGAATGGAAATATTTCGCTTTGGTATTGTCCTCCAGGCACCATTAAAATGACGATTCCCTCGGGTTTCAGGTATTCCCTAATCTTTCTTAATACAAAGACGGGGTCATGCAAATGATGCAGTACCTGCTTTAGGATAATGACATCAAAACTGGCTTGTCTAAAAATACCGTCCTCTATATCCCCTACAATGTATTGAACGATATTGTTATGATTACCCAGCCGGTCTATTTTTGCCTTGGCGGCCTCGATCATATCCTTGCTGATGTCAAGTCCGACGATACGGCAGCGGTCATAATGCGCAGCGATATGTTCGAGCAGTTTGCCCGATCCGCACCCAATCTCCAAAATCTCCTTTCCATTGCCTAATTCGAATTCCAGTTCTTTCATCATCGGGTTGTCGCAGCCTTGCACTTCCTTGATGTGGTTCCCTTTCTTTTCCCATTCTTTCGCCAATTCCTTACTGAATACGTTTCCAACCTTTAGGCTCTGTACACTCATTTTCGTCACCTCATCTAAATTTGTGAAATATATCACATTTAATCCGATGATGAAAGACGTTAAATCGAGAACATGATGCCGTTAATGCCGTTTGCGGGAGTAGATTTAGCAAGTAAGGTAGAAGTTTGTTTTGAAAATTACGGTTGGGAGGTCAATAGAGTAGAATTTGGGAGTGTAATAAATAATATATAGCATAATTGTAAATATATATCAACAACTACCAAAAAAACACGAACCTTGCTGCAGCAGCCCGATAGGAAAAGGCTTGCCTACTTAACTATTAAGAAAAACGCCTGACGGCATCCTTTAGTTCGTGCGATTTAGTTCATACGTGCAAAATAGCCGGCTGTAGGGAACAATCTATATCCGGCTTATTTTCTTAGTCACTAATCCTGTACTCGTAACCATGAATTCCTTTGTAATATTCCGGGTACATGCCTCCTCCACATTCTTCGCAGCGGAATTGCGGAGGTACGGTTGGATCTCCATAATGTTACCCTTTCTCCGTCATAAGCTTCGATCCGGCTCACCGCTATCGCTGGTCTTCTCATGTATCGCCCGATATATCCGAGTTGCCGCTTGACGTTCCCTTTCTGTTTCGGAGCATGCACATAGAAGCCTTCTCCATTTTCGGAGTAGGCTTTTTGCAAACGGGACTGCACTTGCC
>Ga0310836_100918_pt1 | contig 19553 bp, 21 predicted proteins | sample SM_ome_4_FD_201310 | JGI IMG/M metagenome (GOLD analysis project Ga0310836, IMG submission 201310) | Sorghum-adapted microbial communities enriched on stacked mutant (SM) sorghum from Joint BioEnergy Institute, Emeryville, California... ... | reverse complement strand
CACATGATCAAATGTGAATGAATAAACTGAAGCTTGCCATCCTTGTGGTCGTAAACAAGTCCGCCAAATTTTTCTTTTCTCACTTTCACTTCGTCGCGCAAACGATATTTTGTTTGTTCATTCATATGCCGTATTCTCCTTTTCTTATCGCTGTGCCCATCCTCTATCCATATTCCAGACTGCTCCGGTCACCGACCGGGACGCATCGGAAGCGAGCCACATTACAAGCTCGGTCGTATCTTCCGGCTGAATGAGTCCGGGTAATAAGTGATAGCTGGCAAATAACGTTTTCGCTTCATATACATCTGCCTCGATTTCAGGTGCCAGTCCAGCCAGCATGTCTGTGTCTACAGAGCCCGGACAAATACAATTAACCGTAATTCCATAAGGAGCAAGATCAATGGCTAAAGCTTTCGTTAGCCCTGCGACACCGTGTTTGGCGGCCGTATAATGAACTAAATTAGGGATGCCTTTCATCGCTGCGATCGACCCGACATTAATAATCCGGCCATAATGCTGGTTTTTCATCACAGGAATTACGGCTTTACAGCTATTCCATGTACCGGTTAAATTCACGCCGATCATCGCATCCCAATCAACGTCGTTAATTTCCCACGCAGGTTTGATATTGCACACTCCCGCATTGTTTACCAGAACATCAATTCGACCAAAACGCTTAATTCCTTGCTCTGCCAGCCTCGTAACAGACGTGCTATCACGTACATCGCAGCGTGCACTTACAACCTGTCCGTTTGTTTTATGTGTAATCTCTTCAAGACAAACAGAAAATTGTTCTTCTGTCCCCAGCGAATACGTTACCCCTTCTATATCTTCGCAAATATCACAGACAATAAGCTTGGCGCCGAGCTCGGCAAATTTCACCGCATGGTTTCTCCCCTGTCCTCTTGCCGCTCCAGTAATCATGACAACTTTATTTTCAAACGACTTCATATTTGTACCTCCTCCGTCACGATTACTGGACGGGTAGCCTTTGTTAAGAAAAGTAGATTAATAGACGCCACAGATACAATCAATGGTCATTTCCTCTACCATAAGTTCATCCAACACTTCCGGCTCATTCATCAACTCTTCAATTTCCAAGAGCGCTGCTTGAGGTGCCATACTATGTTCCCCCTCTCTTTGCTGATTTTTCGTACACCTATCAATATAGGCAAAACGCATGCCAATATTTTTCTTATCATTTTCTGTATATTCTTGTCGAAATTGATAGGCGTATACTTTTTTTTGGTATAAACAGGCGAAAATTTGGCACTTCATAGCATGTTTTCGCCCATAAAAAACAGCCGCCCTGGGTGAGGGGCGACTGCCGCGGGGATGGGTTGTCTATATAAATCACACTTGATATACCGACATTCTGGTAGTGGAGCGAGGTAGAAGGAAGAGAGCGAAGTCGGAAAGAAGAAAAGTAAAGATATGCGCTAGGGAAGCTAACAATTTGTTTTTCTCGCACGTTTAAATGGAGAAGCGGCCTTTTTATTTCGTTGTTAGCGAAACAGGCTTCAAAGGGACAATGGTGGAAATGGCTGCTTTGTAGAGAATATTTTGTTTGTTTTCAACCTGTATAGCAACCGTATATTGATCAAAGGAAGCGATAAGCCCCCGCATTTGTACACCATTTATTGTAAAAACAGTAACCGGGATTTTGTTGCCGGTCTTTCCCTCCCTTAAGGTCCACACGAAAAAAGCAACGGTCGGCACACGCCTCGCAGGTTTTTCCTCAATTACTCATGGAGGGAAAGACCTTGTGCACTATTTATATTTGGAACGCTGCACAATAACATTTGCTTTCCGTTCCAGCGGTTGAATCACTGCCGACATATCAAGCTCAGCCAATCCTTGCTTTGTTGCCTCTTCAAAAGCTGTTTCTGCCGCTTGACCCGTACGTACTGACACGTTTGCTTGCAAGAGCATTTGATTGGCCAGGCGGACATCTTTGAGCAAATACTTCACCGCACCACCGGGGGCAAACTGCCGGTCAAGCACGAATCCTTCCATATGTCTGCGCAGCATACGGCTATCTCCGTAGCTGGCACGTAAGACATCATAAAGTTGCTCGGCGTCCAGGCCGAGTGCCGCTCCGGCCACCATTACTTCGCTGGCTGCCAAGGAATGAACAGCGACAAGATATTGATTCAACAGCTTGGCCACACTTCCCGATCCGCTTTCCCCTAAATACTGTATGTTCTCGCCGATGGTTTGCAGGAGAGGGTGCACCTGCGTAAATATGCGCTCCTCCCCTCCTACCATAATCGTCAACGTTCCCTTTTCGACTCCCTCTGGCCCCCCGCTCACCGGCGCATCAAGATAGTACACCTGGTGCTGCTGACCAAGCTTATGCATTCGTATGCTTGTATCCCGATCCACAGTTGTAAAGTCGATACAAATCGTTCCTTTTTTGGCATGGGCAAACACACCCTGTTCTCCTCCATATACCATCTCTACATCGTGAGGCATGGACAGACAGGTACATAAAACATCCGCTCTTCTTGCTACCTCAGCAATGCTTACACACGGTATAGCTCCTGCAGCCATGGCTGATGTCAGCTTCGATTCCGAACGATTGTAGACGTAGACTTCGTATCCTGAAGCTCTCATCTGCTTTACCATACGCGAGCCCATGACTCCTAACCCGATAAATCCAACGATCATTTCTCTTCCCCTTTCTGCCACTTCCAAAGCCAATGCAAACTGTCATCCGTGTCTCCAAAAGGGGTGTATTCACACCCAATGAATCCGTTGTATCCAGTAGCTTCAAGCATCTCAAAAATTTTCACATAATCAATCTCACCCGTTCCGGGCTGGTGCCTTCCGGGATGATCGGCGATTTGGACATGTTCGACGAGCGGAGCCACTTTCGAATAACTGTTCAGCAATTCTCCTTGCATGCATTGAATATGATAGAAATCAAACTGCAAACGGACATGTGGTGAATCAAATTCTCTGATGAATCGCTCGGCTAACGTCAATGATGACATATAATATCCCGGCATGTCGATTTGATTGATCGGTTCGATAAGGATCGTAATACCATATTGTGCCGCTTCTGCTACCGCATATGCCACATTATCGTGCAGCACTGCATAGGCTTCCCCATGTTCAAGTCCATCAGGCAGGATACCGGCCATACAATGAAGTCGTGAACAGCCCAGCTCCGTAGCATAGCGAAGCGCTGTTGTCACGCTCTCTTTGAAGTCCTCCCGGCGCTTCGGATCAATCGCCAGACCTCGCTCGCCCCGCTGCCAATCGCCAGGTGGTAGATTAAACAAAACAAGTTCGAGCTCATGCTCTTGCAGCTGCGCTTGAAGATCCGCAATACTGTGAGCGTAGGGAAATTGACACTCCACATACCGAAAACCTGCTGCGCGTGCTTTGCCAAACCGTTCAAGAAACGGAACATCTGGATACAGTGTTGTTATATTTGCTGAAAACCGAAGCATGTATGCTCCTTCCCTCCCCATGCTGCTAATTTAATATTCAAAAGTTTATTACATCTGCCTAAATAAGAATACATTCGCCGTCATCTTAGCGAATCCTCTCTATCGCTTTCCAAACTTCTTGCTCATGAAAAAGAGTGCCGTAAATGCGGCGACTTTATCGAAGAACAAATAGAACCTTCTATCTATGAATGTGAGCGCTGTTTTGGTCACAACCATGAATAAAGAGGGGAGCGAATGGCGGTAGATGATATGGATAGCACCCTGCGTGTTCCTAAAATTTAGGATAGGCAGGGTGCTTCTGTTTTAATATGTCATCCTAAACCTACAGCCTCCCCAACTATTCCGGGAGGCTGCCGTCCTCGTTTTAATGGTCAACTTTAAACCGGTCGACGCTTCTTTTGCTATTGCGGCTTATGCCGTCTGCGGGCCGCATTCATGCTCCGCATCTTCCTATACACCGATTTGTCTTTTAGCCGTACGAACAGCGACCGGGAAGAACCGATGTTTTCCTCAATTACCCAGAGCTTACCGTTTCTATCCACTGCAAAATCCAGTCCGATTTGCTCGTACGTTCGAGATTCGTCAAATTTCTGGCCAATTCTGTACCCTACTTCTTTCATTTCATCCTGCAGGGCATCGATGGCGTCATCGCGAAGGACAAGGGCTTTTTTCAGCGCATGCCGTACACCTGTTACATAACCTTTACCCCGTGCAATATTAGTCACCGCGCTGTTTGATCCCGCCACCTTGGCCAGCATCCCGAGCGCCTCCCATCTTCCGTTCTCGCGCATCATAGCCAACCGAATATCGAATGGGCGTCCGTTGATTTTTGCCAGTTGAACCCCTTCTTGAATCACATATCGTTTTCCAGGCTGCAGGTCTTGTTTTATTTTCCTATATAATCTTTCCATCGTTCGGCAGCGAACCATACCGCCCCGCTCCCGGATAAACGTATACCCCTCCTTCGTACGCCAAATCTTCACAACGCCTCTGCCCCCCCGTCCGTTGTCCGGTTTTACAAAAACGAGCGGATACATTGCCAAATAGGAGCGCAGTGTATGTTCGGAAAACATCGCCGTAGACGGCAGATACGGTCTTATGGTTTCATCAGAGGCAAAAAAATTCCACAATTCCCATTTTCCCATCTTTCCATGCTTCCGCCTTCCCTCCGACACGCTTATCACCCGCTTTATCCAAGCTTCTTTCTATATCATATGTAAAAGAGAAGAGAAAGGGAGCACTATACTGCAATTTGAGTCGCCACCATGGTTTCTTGTCAATATTAAACCACCTTGTCTTGAACACCTTTGATTGTTTTTTTCCTTCTACTCTGCGCCCTTACGATTTGAATCGATAAAGTGATACCTGTTACAGTAAGAATAATTAAGCCTATCGCCGTAATATCCACCAGGATTTTAACGTTTGTGCCCCCAATCCTTCCCTCGTGAAGCCCTCTAATAAAACCCATAAGACCAAAACCTCCCCTGTCCTCTTCTGGAGAAATTGCTCCCGGTTTACCGGCCTGAGACAGCACGCTTTCACTTTGATTCGTGCTTTGAGAAGGGAGACTCCCCTTTTCCCGGGTTGAAAATGACGCTCGTTGCTCCATCCCCGGTCGCCTTTCACCCTTGTCCATCCCGATAAGCCACGGCTCAGACAGAAGAAGCCCCGTAATAGCTTCAATTAGTATAAAGAAAGAAGTAAGTAATCCAATCCACAAATGTAACTGGCGTCTTTTTTTCATAATCCTGTCTCCTCATCTATAAAGTTTTTAGCATTTTTCATACATACACGCTCCTTACTACGACCTTTTGTTTTAAACAATTGCTACTTTAGGCATGGATGGTGAAAAAACAGTGAAATTTTGCGGGGAATGTAGATTTTTTACGCGTTTTTCACCAAGGTCGTTTACAATCATAAAAGTAAATAAACAAAAAACCGTAGCTTCTATATAAGGAGGAGGACCTGTGAACATTTTATTGGCTGAAGATGATCTGGTCTTGGGCGAGCTCATTGCTCACCTTTTGAAAAAAAAGGGGGGATACAAAGTAGAATGGCTTACTCAAGGAGATGATGTGTACGATTATGCTATAGAATCTCATTATGACCTGCTCATTCTCGACTGGATGCTGCCGGGCGAAGAAGGGGTGAGCATATGCACCCGCCTGCGAAAAGAAGGATATTCAGGTGCCATCATTATGCTGACGGCTAGAGATGCCCTTCAAGACCGGATTATCGGATTGGATGCGGGAGCAGATGACTACTTGATCAAACCGTTTGAGATAGATGAACTTCTTGCGAGAATCCGTGCATTAACCCGACGGAACTATGCGCCGATCCAAGAGCAAATCGTGCAGATACAGAATATTACAGTGAACCTTACGAACCGTACAGTCTCATCTAGAGAGAAAGAAATTTTGCTGACACCACGAGAATTTCAATTGTTGGATTTGTTGATTCGCAACAAAGGACAAGTCCTCTCCCGCGACGTTATTTATGACAGGATTTGGGGATATGATTCTGATGCAACAATGAAAACCATTGATGCCACTGTTAAATTGCTTCGCAAGAAATTACATGAGGCCGGTCAAAAGGACATCATTCAAAGCATTCGCGGGGTGGGATATAAACTTGAGATTTAATTGGCTATCACGCATTCAACATTGGAAAAAAGACGTATTTATCCATACACAAACCCGGCTCACCTTTCAATACAGCGTGTTAATCATGGTTTTCCTTACGCTGTTTATTACCATTGTGTACTTTTTGGTCCACACGACAATCTCTCGTGAACAAGAGCAGCAGCTCCACATCCTCGCCGACCAACAAGCGCTCGAAATTAAAAATGCACTGAAAGATGGAGTGCTTAGCCAGCAGGAGTTGGACAATATCAATACAATGCAAGAGAATGGAAATCAATTTTTTTACTATGTGATAAATCCAAGCGGAAGAATTCTTTTTGGAGAGGCGGTCATTGGTCGGAGCCAGCCGGAAATTTTACGCCTCCTCCAGGGGTGGATGCCCCAATCGAACGAAATCCATTATGGGACTATTACCATCCATCCTCCCAGACGCAGTGGCCAGCATGAGGGGCCTCTTCGTAAAGGACCGCCTCATGAAGAAGAGCGGCATCCTATCGATTTGATGATGACCGGCCGAGCCATTTATCTAGGGGATCAATTGGTAGGGATTTATTATACGGGAAAAGACATTTCCTTTTACTATGAATTGATCCGCCGGCTGCTTGCCATTTTAGTTACATTGGGACTCCTGTTTTTGGGCATTGCGCTCGGGCTTAGCTATTTCATGTCCAAGCGAGCCATGATTCCCATTCGAAATTCTTTTCACCGGCAGCGGGAGTTTGTCGCGGACGCTTCCCATGAACTGAGGACCCCTCTGAGTATTCTGCAATCCTCTCTTGATGTTCTCGAAATGGAGGAAGGCAAGCAGATGTCAGGGTTCTCTCAAAACGTATTATCCAATATGAAAAATGAAGTCAGGCGGATGACGCATTTGGTCGGCGATTTATTAACGCTGGCGCGTTCCGATTCCGGAGTACCCGTTCTTCGATATGAAACCTTTGATTTGATCCCGCCGGTGGAACAATTGATCCGGTCTGCACAAACCCTTGCGCAAGCCAAGAACATCAACCTTCAGTTCCACGCACCTTCGACGCTGACGGTTCACGGCGATCATGAAAGGATAAGACAGTTACTTTATATCCTGCTAGATAATGCCATTAAATACACGCCGAATGAAGGGAGTGTAAGCCTTACGCTCTCCGCCGCATCGCATGAAAAACAGCAGGCCTTGCGTATCGTTGTTCAAGACACCGGTATCGGCATTCCGCCTGAGGAACAAGGCCGCATTTTTGATCGGTTCTACAGAGTAGATAAAAACAGATCCAGGCAAATGGGAGGAACCGGTCTTGGTCTGTCGATTGCCAAGTGGATCGCAGAAGCCCATCATGGAACGATTCAAGTTTCCAGCATACCGGAAAAAGGGAGCACTTTTACCGTTATGATGCCGATTGTGCACCAAAAAGCGTAACGCTATCCGTTGCGCTTTTTCTTTTTTCGCTGCCTCCTTGGTTTTCACCATTCTTTCACCATTCCCTCCTATAATCAAATCTGTCGAAAGGACAAGCCAAAGGAGGAAAGATAATGAAAACAAAAGCATGGAAAGTCGTACTATGGATGCTGGCAGCCCTCTTTATTCTGTTTGCTATCCAATGGGTTATGGGAATGCCGGGGGGACCGGACATGCATGCAGCGCATCATGGTCCTCCATCATTCCATCCCGGTTATGGGCATGGACGTCCCCATTTTATGTCTGAACACCACCCGGCGGGCATGTTCTATTTCATTGGCACTGCTTTATCCCTTGTTTTCTGGTTGGCGCTCATCGCTGTCATAATCGGATGGCTGCTGAAAAAAAGAGGCACACGCCATTTCAATCATGCAATCACAGAAGCGCCGGTTTCTTTTTACAGCTATACCACCAATCCCCATCAGCTAGATCTCTTAGATGAGTGGGAAAAAAAGCAAGCAAACCAAACAAATCATAAGGAGGAACAATAACATGGGAATTTTTAAACGTATCAAGGACATTACCACGGCTGAAATAAACGGGCTGCTCGATCAGATAGAAGACCCGATTACCATGCTGAACCACTATGTGCGGGAGATGGAGGCGGGAATTGCCAAAGGACAGCAGGCTCTTTCAAACCAAATTTTCCTCGAAAAGAAACAGTTGGCACTTATACTAAACACAGAGAAAATGATAGCCAAAAGGACGCGCCAGGCGAAACTGGCTGTGGATCAGGAGGAAGAAGCCATCGCAAAGCTGGCCTTGCAGGAAAAACTGAGCCTGGAGAAAAAAGTAACACTGTATAAAGAACAGTATGAAACGATTAAAAACCAGACAGGCGCGCTATGCGAAAAGCTGAATCAACTCAAGAAGACATATAATGAATTGCAGCACAAGAGGCTCCTTTTACTCTCCAGGCTCAACGTAGCTCAATCGATGAAGCAGATGCACAATACATCCGTTTTCTTGCGTACAGAAACCATAACGAAAGGGGTGGCTCGTGCAGAAGAACGAATTTTGATGATGGAGGCTGAGGTCGAGGCAAACAGTAGACTGCTCCAGGATTCGCAAATCATTTCTTCCTATATGAGGGACGCTGCTCTTGAAGAAGAAGTACAGAAGGAATTAGAGAAACTAAAGAAAACCCGGATTTTATCTTGACAATCCGTAAGCGCTGTCGAGACACCTGGGCAGCATGAAAACCCGGAACTCTAAATTCCGGGTTTTCGTTGTTGAACGGCTTACCATAATAGGCGGGAGCGAACAATCATTTAGAAAAGGGTATAAGAACCGGGACCGATCAGCGCTACGCCAATCGCGATGGCAATCAAAACCAAATTGTATTCAAACCCGTTTGCGGTTGCCCAGTATCCGTTTTTCGCATGTACAGTAAAAGTGGCGACCAGCATAATGATGACGATAAGCGCAGCACCAACCGACGTCAAAATGCCTGCCGCAAACAAAGCACCTCCCACCAGCTCCCCTGCTCCGGCCAGAAAGGCCATCCATACACCCGGTCTCACACCAATAGACTCCAACCATCCACCGGTGCCTTTCAGTCCATAGCCGCCAAACCAGCCAAACAGCTTTTGTGCACCATGCCCCATAAAAGTTAAGCCAATAACCAAACGGATAAGTAAAATTCCAGCGTCCGCCATTTTGCAACCCTCCGTTTATATTTTTGTACATTACTAACTTTATGAAAGTACAGTAACGCTTATTACTTACTTTTATAAAGGCAATATCATAAAAAACCGGCCTAAAAGCAGGCCGGCTTATTCGCTTCCACGTTGTTCATTCTTCCCGAAGCATCCGCCGATTCGTTAGCGGCACTTTCTTAGTACAGCCCTCACCGGACTTCCATCCGCTTCTGCCAGAGGCAATGGAAGAGCCGCTAGTTCATAGTCTCCGGGCGGTACATCGTCCAGCACGATTCCTTCCAGGATGTGAATCCCGTAACGGGTCAGCCTATGGTGGGCGGGCAGCTCTTTGCTGTCCAACGGGTCGACAGAAGGCAAATCCAGGCCAATCAGGCGAACCCCTTTTTCTGAAAGATAGGCAGCTGCTTCAGGCTGTACATGGGGGATGTTCTCCGGGAAAACACTCCGGTCCCGCCAGGCACCTGTATAAATCAATAGCCGGTTTACTCCCTCTATCCCTATGCTATTCAATTCATTCAAACCAATCCTGTCAGTGCCGGGCAGATGAATGACACGGGCACGACCAATATATACATCCAGGTCCAGTTCAATCACCCGCTTTCCTTCATCATCAAAATGAAAAGGAGCATCAATGTGCGTACCTGTATGCACGCTCATGGTGATCTGACCTACATTGACCGATCCGCTGTCCCGCTTTCCCCAATTCAGCCGATAGGAAAAAGGCGTATCCCCCGGCCAAACGGCCGCCTTTTCGTCCAGCCGCTGGGAAATGTCAATCCATGAATTCATCGGTACCCCTCCGTTGGACTCCGCTTACAGCTTCGTTCTCAAACTCCATAATTCAGGGAAAAAGTGCTGCTCCAGCGCCTTTTTTAAATACGTAACACCCGATGATCCGCCGGTTCCCTGTTTATGGCCGATAATACGTTCCACCGTGATCATATGATTGTACCGCCACAACTGTTGCCCGCTTCCGATATCCACCATTTTCTCCGCCAGCTCATACAAATCCCAGTATTTATCCACATTGCGGTACACAGTCAGCCAGGCGGCTTCCACACTGGCATGAGGCTGATACTGTTGTGATAGATCCCTTCCAAGACACTCCCCATCAATCGGCAGTCCGCGGGCTGCCAGCGCTTCAATCGCCGCGTCATAAAGGCTGGGCTCATGAAGCGCTTTCTGCATTTGGGCATACAGTTCAGGCTGATGCCGAAAAACGGCCAGCATATGAACGTTTTTATTTCCAAGAGCAAATTCGATCAGCCTGTTTTGGTAAGATTGGAATCCGGATGCATGGCCCAGTTTATCCCTGAACTCCATATATTCAGCCGGTGTCAGAGTGGACAGGACACTCCATGACTGAATCAATTGCTGCTGTATTCTGGAAACACGGGATAACATCTTACACGGCGCTTCCAGCTCGCCGCAGCGGATACACCGGATGGCTGCGGATAGCTCATGTAAAATCAGCTTCATCCATAACTCGCTGGCCTGATGAATAATAATAAAGAGCATTTCATCATGATGCGCGGACAATCTCTGTTGACTGGACAATACCTTATCAAGCTGGAGATAATCTCCGTAAGACATCTCTTTTTTAAAATCAGTATGAATGTCTTTTCCTAATCCCGACTTGGCATCGTCCTCATTTTTGTTCATGTGCGGCATGACGTTTTCCCCCTCCGCTTTCACAAATGGGCTTTTTATCCGCTTTCGGCTAATTCCACTTGATAATTAAGCGATCACTTCGCGCTCGTTCTTAAATTTTTTGTATTGTTTTTCTTCCATTAATTTTTTCAGCGCTTGCACAGCTTTCCAAATCTCCGCATAAGAGGTATAGAGCGCGATCGGTGCAAGACGAATTATGTTAGGCGCGCGAAAATCAGGAATGACACCGTTTTCTTTCAGCGATTTGCAGATGCGCGCGGCCTCTTCGTGCTCAAGGCTAATGTGCCCTCCCCGGCGCCTGTCATCTCTCGGATTTCCGATGACAAAACCCATATTTGGAAGCTCGTGTTCAAGCAAATCCATCAAATACCGGGTCATATGCAGGGATTTCCGGCGAATGTTCTCAATGCCAGCCTCTGCAAAAATTTCCAGAGAGCCGATCAAAGGAGCAAGACTCAATATATGGGGCGTTCCAATTTGATAAGCACCCGCTGTTTCCGCCGGCGTCAGCGTATGCTCCATGTCAAACTGTTTGTCTTTTTTTGAACCGAACCACCCGGCCAGACCTGGATGACGCCCGAAATGCTTCCGATTAACATACAATCCACCCACACAGCCGGGACCGCCGTTTACATACTTGTAGTTGCACCAGTAAGCAAAATCTACGCCCCATTCACTAAAGGAATGCGGGATTGCCCCAATGGAATGGCATCCGTCGAATCCGATCAAAATTCCGCGGGCATGGGCTTCCTTTGTCAATCGCTCCATATCCAGGATTTGACCGCTGCGGTAAAGAACGGTCGGCAGGATAACGAGAGCAATCTCGTCCGTCATAGCGGCAATGATATCTTCCTCTTCAAGGAATCTGCCATTCCGGCTTCTTACCTGAATAAGATGCGTATCCGGCTCGTATCCGTGCAGACGAAGCTGGCTTTGCAGCGCATAAATATCGGATGGAAAAGTAAGCTCATCCGCTAGAATCCTGGTTCGTTTTCCTTCGGGCTGATAGAAAGTAGCCACCAGTTGATGTAAATTCACCGTGGTAGAGCCAGTTACGATTACTTCATCAGGAGCAGCTCCCACTAATGGCGCACTCATCTCCCCCAGTCGCTCTGACAGATAAAACCAGCGATGATTTCCTCTGCTCCATCCGCCAATCCCCAGCTCTCTCCAATCATCCAGAGATTCCAACAATGTTTTCTCCGCTCTCTTGGAAAGAAGGCCCAGCGAATTTCCATCCATGTAAATGGAGGTAGGAGGTAAGTAAAACTCGCTGCGAAAGCGGGAAAGCCTATCGTTTTGATCCAACTGCCGGGCGCATTCTAACGTTGGTTCAAAAAAATAAAGAGACATAATAACCTCCTTGATGCGGAAGACTGTTACACGAATAAAATCATAGAAACAATATAGTGAGTATACATTACTAAAGATTCCATCATTTTATGCCCGATTTATACACTCTTTTTGCCGGAGTGCTACATTCGCAACAAAAAAGGCCCACTATGAAAGTGGGCAAAAAACGCTTCTATACTTTATTTGTTTTCCGCATTATACTCTTTTAAGGCTTTTTCAATATAAGAGTTATCCACGACTTCTTTGGTATCCACCTTCCTCTTAAGTCCGCCAAGATCGTACAGAAGATCTGCCGTTTCCTGCTGGTTTTTTATCACTTCATCGGTGATCGGAAGGTTCGCCGCTTCGGAGTTTTTGATAACCTGGCGAATAATCTTTTCGTCTACTTTCTTCAATTTTGCATACAATTTAACGGCTTCTTCCGGATGTTCTTTTTGCCAGCGGGTTGCTTTTTCCGTTACTTTCAAATAACGAACAACCAGGTCGGGATTTTCTTCCGCAAACTTACTGCGCACGATTTGAAATCCCGGGCTTGATGATTGAATCGTTTCCCCGTTAGCGATCACTTTCGCACCATTTTTGATAACCTGTGTGGATTGGAACGGCTCCCAAATCGCCCATGCATCGACGGAACCGGTTTCGAAAGCCGGCTGCGCTTCATCCGGCTGTAGTTGAATGATTTTTACATCGGCCGGGTCGATGTTCGCCTTGGCCAGAGCCTTGTATAACAGCCCGTAAGCGCTGCTTCCTTTGGCTACTGCAATTTTTTTGCCTTTTAAGTCCTGAAGCGTGCGAATCTGACTGTCTTTGCGAACCAGAATGGCATCGCCTTTCTCCCCGTTGCTTCCATTTGCGATTTCTTTAAACGGGACATTGGCCGCCTGGCCAGCAAGGACGGGAATGTTCCCCACCCGTCCAAAGTCCAGCCGGTTGGAAACGATAGCTTCAAAATAAGCAGGTCCACTTTGAAATTCCACCCAGTTCACCTTCGCGCCGACTTTTGCGAACTCTTCTTCAAACCAGCCCTTTTCTTTTGCAATCAGAATTGGCCAGATGCTCTGTTGAATGCCGATATTTACGACTTTTTCTTCCTTGGTCTGAGCCTTTGCTTCTCCTGCATCCTTTTGACCCGCAGTTTCTTTATTTCCGCACCCTGCCACCAAGGCAAAAACCACTGTCAAAAGAAAAACCCCCATTAAACCTCTTACTTTTTTCATAACAAGCCTCCTTCTTCTTTATACTATAGGGTGCCTTCTCCTTTATAGCTTTCACGCCATTTCAATAATTTGGATTCAAAATAGCGCACCAAAGAATCTGTCAATTTACCAACCAAAGCAAAAATAATAATGCCTACAAACACAATGTCGGTCTGGGTAAACTGTCTGGCGTCCATAATCATATAGCCTACCCCTTCACTTGATCCCATCAGTTCAGCCACAACAAGGCCGAGCCAGGCAATCCCCAGCGAAAGACGGATGCCGAGCAGAATATTCGGCATGGCCGCAGGCAAAATGAGTTTGGTGACCAGCTTTACTCTGTTAAACTCAAGAATGCGCGCCACCTCAAACAATTTTGCATCGACCCCGCGAATGCCAAGGAATGTATTGAGATAGACCGGAAAGAATGCCCCTTTTGCAATCAACAGCACTTTGGACAGCTCCCCAAAACCGAACCACAGAATAAACAGCGGCATGACCGCCAGATGCGGAATGGTTCGCAGCATTTGAAGCGTAGGATCCACCGTCTGTTCAGCCCGGTTGAAAAATCCGACCAGTGTGCCCAGAATCAGCCCCAATCCCGCTCCTAGCAAAAACCCCAGCACGGCACGGAATATACTGACTTGTAGATGAGAGAATAATTCTCCGGACACAATCAGGTCGATGAAGGCCTGGCCAATTGCTACGGGCGTAGGTAAAATGGTACTGGAAACCAGATTCATCGCCCCAACCGTCTGCCATATCCCCAATATCATCGCAGGAAGAATCATTCCTTGAACTGCCTGTTTTCCTTTTGTTTTCAGTGCCGTAACCGCGTGACGATTGGGTTTGCTTTTTACACTTTCCGTCGCGCCTGTAATGCGAATCGCTTCGTTCGTATTTTGCATACTACCTCCCTCGCTGACTCTTCGTTTTTTAGGGGGGGCGTTATATACCCGACCCACCGATAAACTGAGCTTCTTCTATTTTTTCGAATTCGCTCATCACTCGTTGTCGAATCTCCTGAAAGCAAGTGCCCGCCCGCGCACGGGGATAGGGAAGATGGACAGGAATAATTTTGCTGATCCTTCCCGGCCGCGGACTCATGATGAAGACCCGATTGGCAAGATAGATGGACTCGTCGATATCATGGGTAACAAGGATCATCGTTGTTTTGTTCCGCCGCCAGATGTCCAATAAAACATCCTGAAGGTGATTGCGGGTAAAGGCATCCAAAGCTCCGAACGGTTCATCCAAAAGAAGAATGGCGGGTCTGCGCAGAAGTGCTCTCGCAATCGCCACACGCTGGGACATTCCTCCGGACAATTCCCGCGGGTACGCCTTCTCAAATCCTTCAAGGCGTACAACACGAATCAATTCATCCACACGGTTGCGGATTTCCGGGTCTTTCAAAGATAAATCGGCGGCGATGTTCTTCTCTACCGTCAACCAGGGAAATAAACGGTGTTCCTGAAAAATAAACCCCTGGTTAATGCCGGGACGCTCGATTTTCTTACCGCCGAGAATGGCTGCTCCTTCGTAATCTGTATCCAGCCCGGCGATAATTTTAAGCAATGTGCTTTTTCCGCATCCGCTTGGTCCAATCACCGTGATAAACTCCCCGGGCTTTATCTTAGCATTGATGTTATCCAGCACATGAATTCTGCCCTGCGGGTTCGTAAACGATTTATGAAGCGAGTCAATGCGCAGTTCTGCAGATTGCGTCAAGTCTCTTTTCTCCTCTCTCGCAGATATTGTTCATCGTTAAAGCTGAACGGCGGTATTTTTTTGCTGCTGCAGCTTTCTTTTTACGACGGGCAATAAAAGCTTCCCTGTGATTTCTGCTTCTTCCAGATTTGGGTAACCGGAAAAAATAAAGGAGGAGATGCCAGCGTCCACATATTCAATAATACGGTCAGCCACTTGCTCAGGCGTTCCTACCAGCATCATAGCGCCGCCTCCCCGTACGATGGATAAGCCCGCCCAAAGATTCGGAGCAATCACATACCCATTTTCTTCTGATTCGCTGCGAAGCTGGTTTTGTCTTTTCTGCCCTACTGCATCGGTTTGGGTAAATCGCACGTTGGATTGTTCTACCGCTTTTTTGTCTACTTTACTGATAATTTCCCATGCGGCTGCCCAAGCCGCCTCTTCCGTTTCCCGGACGAGTACCTGAGCCCGCAGACCGTAACGGAGCTTGCGGTCGATCCCCTTTTCCTGCCGAAGCTCCTTACGAATGCGTTCCATTTCGTCGATTTGCTCTTCAATCCATCCCAGCGGCTCCGGCCACATCAGGTAAACATCCGCGATTTCGGCGGCTGTGCGTTTTCCTGCTACTGAACTGCCACCAAAGTAAATCGGCGGATGCGGTTTTTGTACGGGAGGGGGGTAACTGGCCCCGCCTTCAATCTCATAATATTTCCCTTTAAAATGAACTTTTTTGATTTCCCGGTAATTTTCATTTGCAGCCAGATATTTAGACTTATGTGTATTAGAGTTAATCAGCACCTCTTTTACGATGGTCATGAATTCCAGCGTTCTTTCGTATCTTTCGTCATGCGAGAACGCCAGCGGATCGCCCATCGCCACAAGATCCGGTGGTGTACCGCCCGTTACTACGTTAATGGCGACTCTTCCGTTGGAAATGTAATCGAGGGATGTCGCCATACGCGCCGCCGTAATCGGTGAAATAAGACCTGGACGCATAGCCACCAGCGGACGCAATACCTTGGTATGGGTTGCGATAGCCGAGCCTACAATCCAGGCATCCAGGCAGCCGCCTCCTGTCGGAATAAGCGCAAACGTATAGCCCGCCTCTTCGGCAGCCTGCGCTACCTGAATCATGTAACCTGCTGTAGACTCGCGTTCTAATTCTGTTCCAATATATTTCCCATCGCCTGTCGTAGGAATAAACCATCCAAATTCTACATCCTGTACCGCTGTTGACATTTTCTCCGCCTCTCCTTTTTAGTAATGTCTTCGATAATGACGAAGCAAAAACAACAAAAAAAGACTCTATCATTTTGCAAACACAGGCAAAATAACAGAGCCTTCAGTTGACTGATCGGCCATCTAAAATGCTATCAATTTCTCACATTATAAACATTTCTATTCCGATAAGTCAAGTAAGAATAAAAAATCAATGGATGGATCAACACGCCTTTCGGTGATAAAAGGCAGGGGTTTTGTTAGAGCTACGGAAATGCATAGTATGATTAGCGCCCTCTCCAGATCGGAGGACGCTTTTCGAGAAAGGCGCAAATGCCTTCATGCGCATCTTCCGCTACTGCATTTATACTCATCACTTCACGAGCAAAAGAGTAGGCAAGAGACTGTGGCATCTCCATCTGTTTATAGAAGGCTTGCTTGCCGATTCCGACCGTATACGGACTGGCTTCCGCGATTTTGCGGGCAAGCGCTTCTGTCGCTTCCGTCAGCTTCTCTTCCGCCACAGCCCGGTTAATGAGTCCGGCGGCTACGGCATCCTGAGCCGACATTGCCTCTCCTGTCAAAAGCATCTCCATCGCTTTCTTGCGGCCGATGGCACGGGAAAGAGCCACCATCGGGGTAGAGCAAAACAAACCGATTTTCACGCCCGGGGTCGCAAAAACAGCCGTATCCGCTGCCACAGCAAGATCGCACGTCGCTACCAACTGGCAGCCGGCGGCGGTGGCGATGCCCTGCACCTGTGCAATAACCGGCTGTGGGATTGTCTGAATCGTTTCCATGAGTTCACTGCAAACTCCAAATAAATTCCGATAGAATGACGCCGTCTCTCCTCTCATTTCTTTCAAATCGTGACCGGCGCAAAAAGCAGGCCCGGCGCCGCGCAATACGACAACAGCAACAGAACGGTTTTCTTGTATTTGTTTAAAGCAGTGGAGCAACTCTTTCATATGTTCAAGAGAAAGAGCATTTCTTTGGGCCGGACGATTCATGGTTACATAAGCAATCGCCCCTTCAATTTCAAATAAAATATGTTGATAGGCCTCTGTTTGAATAGACAAGTGAAACATTCCCCTTTCAAAACGAATTATTTTTTGTTCCCGGGACTAACGTTCACGCCAGCGCAGCACATAACGCTCCGTCCGCCGCATAATCTGCGTGAGTCCTGCTACAACCAGGCCGATAAAGAGAATCCCGGAGACGACACGTGGATAATCCCCAAAATCACTATAGTTTTTTACATACCATCCGAGACCGGAAGATCCCCCCACAATTTCTGCCGCCGTAAGCAGAATAAATGAAAGAACAAGACCGATCGTCATCCCAGAAAAAATGCTGGGCATCGCTCCAGGCAACAAAATTTTGGCGTACCAATCTTTTCTCGAAATGCCAAGGGTATGCGCGGAATCCAGTAGCCGGTGGTCAATCTGCTTGACTCCGTTCACGGTATTTAAAAAAATCGGCCAGAACGCCCCGATATAAAGAATAAAAGAGGAGGCGAGCCAGAATGTCGGCAGCAGCGCCACTGCATACGGAATGTATACGATCGGCGGAATCGGACTAGCCAGATTTGTGAATGGATGGATAAGCCGCTCGATCCGTTTGCTTTGTCCAACAAGCAATCCGAGCGGAATAGCCGTAACGATAGCGCAGCCAAACGAAACAAATAAAAGAGTAAGGGAGGAGAGCAAACTGGTGAAAAGGAAAGGATAGTCTTCCCCAATTATCGACAGTACGGCTGTCGGACCCGGAAATAAAAAAGGATCTAACCATTGGAAAACATCCGTTGTGATATACCATACGATACCGATAAGAAGAAGCGGCAACCACCCTACCATCCGGCAACCCTCCCTTGCTGTCCCGAAACGTCTTCTCCCTGCAGCAGGCTAAGAAGGCGGGCGCGAATATCGAGCAGCTCCGGATTGCTCAAAAGCTCATTACGTTTGCGCGGCCTCGCCCATGGAATCGCAATCAATTCAGTTATGCGCCCCGGATTGGCTGCCAGAACGGCAATCCGATCGGATAGGTAAATCGCTTCGTCCAGATCATGCGTAACCATAATTACCGTGGGCTTCGGCTTTTTTTCCTGCCAAAGCCGCAAAAGAAGCTCCTGTAGCTGCGCACGGGAAATAGCATCCAGCGCGCCAAAGGGCTCATCCAGCAGCAGAAGCGGCGCTTCGAGCAAAAGCGCACGGGCGATGGCTACCCGCTGCTGTTGGCCGCCGGATAGTTGAATGGGATATTTCTTTTCTGAACCGCTTAGTCCGACCTGGTCAAGGATATGGCGGACCCGCTCCTGGTGATCCCGCCTGGCTCCCTTTCTTTCCTTTTGTTTCAGCGCAAAGAGTAAATTGTCCTCCGCCGTCATCCATGGGAAAAGGGAGTACGTTTGAAACACAACGCCGCGGTCAAGTCCAGGACCTTGAATTTTATGTCCCTGCCACAGAACGCAGCCCTGGGACGGCTCAGATAACCCCGCCAATATATGAAGCAGGGTCGACTTTCCACATCCGCTCGGACCCAACAGGGCAAAAAATTCACCCTGTTGGATCGTGAGACTGACCCGGTCAAGCGCCACAAATTGTTCTTTCTTTCCGGTTGCAAAAACTTTGGATACGCCTTCGATGCTAAGCCCGTTCATTTTGTTCTCCTTTCTCAATGATGCCCATGATTGGCGGCGGTAAAGGTTTGCTGCGCTTGTTTATAGAACGGATCCTGCGGATACTCTTTTTGCAGCTCGGCCAATGCGGTTGCATAAATATCGGTAGTAAAGTGGTCATGCACCTTTGTCGCATCTTTGATGTAGCCCACGGTTTGCATCTGCTCGGCAAATTTAAATACACCGTCTTGATTCGGATCTGCCGAGCTAACTTGATATCCGCCATACAAATCTTTCTCTAATGTGTCTTTGTCCACATTGATATATTTTGCTACATCCGCCACTGTCTTCTCTTTATTTTCTTGCTTGAATTTTTCTGCCTGAATAAGCGCTTTTACAATTTTTACGTATTTTTCCGGGTTTGTTTTTATGTTTTCTGATTTTGCGATGACACGGCAGCACGGATGATCAGGGAATAGTTCATTCGAATAGCTTGTAATCGCCAGCCCCTGCTTCGTAGCAAGCTGAATAAACGGCGTCCATACTACCCCGGCATCCAAACTTCCTTTTTTCACACCCT
>Ga0310836_100912_pt1 | contig 19633 bp, 24 predicted proteins | sample SM_ome_4_FD_201310 | JGI IMG/M metagenome (GOLD analysis project Ga0310836, IMG submission 201310) | Sorghum-adapted microbial communities enriched on stacked mutant (SM) sorghum from Joint BioEnergy Institute, Emeryville, California... ... | reverse complement strand
CACAGACCGGCAAGAGCTGAATCTCATCCCGCGGAAAGCTCCGTCAAGGTTGACGAACCGCCTAGTGCGGACCCGCATGCTAGGTGGTGTGAGGGGACGGGGGTTAGCCGCCCCCTCCTACTCGATCTCGGGATGGTCAACGTCTGCCAATCCGTTCCGGTCAGCAGTTTGGCCGCATAGACGATCTGCCCGATGTGATACGAATAATGATACATTTGCCGCTCGATGGCCTGGAGGACGGTATGGGGTTCATTGCGGATGGTGACCGTCTTCAGCAAATCCTCTTCCTTGATTTCCTCCAACGCACGAAAAAAAACCGTCCATCCCTTTTCCCAGGAAGCCATGATTTCTTCCCTTGTTTTCCAGCGGTTGATAAATTCTTCGTCCCGGTTCCGGTCCGGTTTTTCCCCGTCCGTATGGAAAAAATCCGTCCACCGGGAAACCATGTTCCCGCTTAAATGTTTCACGATGATGGCGATGCTGTTGGATTCTTCGTTGAAACTGTGAAAAAGCCCTTCATCGGAACATTGTTCCATCGCCCTTTCCCCGATTCTTTTCATTTCCCGGAAACGATCCTTCACGACTTTTAAGTATTCCTTCCCGATTTCCATGGGACAACCTCCGTTCATGGGATTTATCAACCATCATTTCGATTTTTATTAGAAAAAATCCTGCCTTGATCCCTTCTCTAAAAAAAAACGAAAGGCTAAAAAAGGATTTTCCTGACATAAGAAGAATTTCATTGAAAAGGGCATTTTCCGACCCCGGAGAAACGGGAGCAAGTCAACCATGAAAGGAGCTGGAAAAATGAGACAAATCATCGCCCTCGGCGGGGGAGGTTTCTCGATGGAACCGGACAATCCCCTGTTGGACTTGTATATTTTGAAACAATCGGGAAAGCCGTCCCCGAATATTTGTTTTCTTCCGACGGCAAGCGGCGACGCGGAAAACTACATCAATAAATTTTACCAATTTTTTCGCCGGTTTCCTTGCCGGCCGTCCCATCTGTCTTTGTTCCGCCCTCCGACCAGGGATTTGGAAGGATTTTTGCTGGAAAAGGACATCATCTACGTCGGCGGCGGCAATACGAGAAACCTGTTGATCTTATGGAAAGAGTGGGGGCTGGTGCCGGTTTTGAAAAAAGCCTGGGAAGAAGGCATCGTCCTTGCCGGGATCAGCGCGGGCGCCATCTGCTGGTTTGAGGAAGGGGTCACCGATTCCTTCGGCGAAGAACTGGAACCGATTGCCGGTCTGGGTTTCCTGAAAGGGAGCCACTGCCCCCATTATGACGGGGAACCGGAGCGGCGGCCGGCCTATCACAAACTGATCCGGACGGGGGCGATCCCCGGAGGCCTCGCCGCGGACGACGGGGCGGCCATCCATTTCGTCGATCGGGAGGTCAAAGCGATCGTCAGCTCCCGTCCGAAGGCAAAGGCATACCGCGTGCACTGGGATCAAAAGAAAAAACAGGTGACCGAGGAAGAGCTGCCCACGAAGTTTTTGGGAGCGCAGCCGTCGTCCCCGTAACCCGGGGCTGTCTCAACATGTGAGACAGGCGCGTTTTTATAAAGGAGTTGACCATCATTGACTTCTTTATATTGGCAGTATATCATCCGGCACAAACGGGCATTTTTCGTGACGGTGCTTTTGCTTGCCGTGATTTTCACGTTGCTCCCATTCGTCCAACCAGGCAGGCAATCCAACTTGCCATCCATCTTATCGATACGCCAGTGATGAAGCTTTCGGCCGTTCCGCTCCGAACTGTTCAATACGATACTTTCTCTGTTAAAAAATTGTTGTATTATAAATTAAAAGCTTAGTTATTTTCGTTTCCATCAATGATGGCAGGCAACTCCCGCATTTGCTTCTGCAGCGGCTCCCGCGGAACGCTCGCATGCCCTTGAAAAGGGGATGCCGCAACGGCAGATTCGGGACGGCTTTGGGCTTTTTTTCGGAACAGCCGGCCGAAGAATTGGACCGTCCGGCCACCGGCGAGGCGGCCGGATGAATCCCGATCCGGCGATGAATTCGCCGGCGAAAAAGATTGGAACAGCCTGTCGGCAAAAGACCACGCATTCAAAACACCGAGTCCTTTTCCAAGATGAACGGGCTCGACGAACAGGAGGCTTCCGATGAACATCCGCAGCTTTCGTAAAGAAGATTGGCCCCAGGTGAAAGAAATTTATGAGCAGGGGATCGCGACCGGAAATGCCACTTTTGATACGGAATCTCCCGCTTACGAGAAATGGGTGTCCTCCGTCGCCGACGGTTTGTGCCTGGTCGCCGAAGACGAAGAGGGCATCCACGGCTGGGTGAAGGTCAGCAAAGTTTCCAGCCGTTGCGCCTATGCGGGGGTGGGCGAGGTAAGCATCTATATCCGGGATCGGAGCAGGGGAAAGGGGGTTGGAAAGAAACTTCTGCAAGCCATCATCGAAGAATCGGAGAAAAAAGGCTATTGGACGCTGCAGGCCGGCATATTCCCGGAAAACAGCGCAAGCCTCTCCCTCCACGAAAAGGCCGGATTCCGGAAAATCGGCGTTCAGGAGCGGATCGGCAAACGGAACGGCGTCTGGCGGGATGTGGTGTTGCTGGAAAGGCGCAGCCGCAAGGCGGGCAACGATTGATCGATGCCAAAAGAAAAGACAGCATTCATTCGACGGCCATTTTTGGGGGTGAATGCTGTCTTTGTTTTTTTCGAAAAATCTCCTTTACGCATTGGATGGCCCTGGCGATGAGTTCATCTTGAACGGCGGTTTTCCGGTAAATGAGATGGATCGGCTGTTGCTCCATTTTATGCCGGGGCTCATAATCCAGCTTCTTGAAAAACATTTTCTCCCCGGACAGCTGAACGATTCGTTCGGGAATGAAGGCGAGGCCCTTACCGTTTCGGACAAACTCCAGCAGCGCCTGGCTGTGGCCGACTTCGACGAAGGGAACATACTCCTCGCCAAATTCCTGGCGAAACCAATGTTCGAAGGTTCTTCCCCAGTTCAAGTAAATGAGGGGAAGGGCGTTCAGGTCCCCGGGCCCCAGCTTCCGTTTGATTTGAAAATTTCTGGCACAATAAAGGAAAAATGTATCTTCCCCGAAGGTTTCCTTTTTGATCTCCGCATCTTCCGGCCCGTCATAAACCAGCCCGATATCGATCCTGCCTCCCAAAACCTCATCCACAATGATGTGGGAATGATCGGCATGGAAAGAGAAACGGAGGTTTTCATCCGTTCCGGCCAATCGATCCACCCAATCGGTAAAGCGGCTGTCCCACAACGAATAGGTGATGCCGAACCGGATCCGTTTCCTTTCCGATTGAAACCTGCGGGCGATTTTTTTGCTGTCTTCGATCAGCTTTAACTGTTGTTCGAACAGGGGCAAAATTTCTTTGCCGAAAGGGGATAAATCCACTTTTTTGTTCGTCCGCAAAAACAGATGCTGGCCGTAAAACCGTTCTAAATTTTTGATCCTTGACGTAACGGTCGATTGGGTGACATGCAGTTCATCCGCCGCCCAAGTGAAATTTTTCAATCTGGCCACGGCAAGAAAGGTTTTTATTTCTTCAAGATCCACGGGTGCTCACCAACCCTATTGGAAAGATTCCCAGATTCCTTTAAAGGATGCCGCCGCGAAAGGAGGGGACAAGCGTCCATGCCCGGAAAAATATATCTTTCCTGTCCGGTTTTGTCTGCAAGGGTTCTTCTGCATGGAAGGGAGGAAAGACAGCCGTTCCCGGCGCGGGAAAAAACGAACGCCTGCTGGGATATAAAAACTTCCAGCCGGCGGAAATGCCTGGTTCAAGCACTTCTTCGGGCCCGTCCGGACCGACGGTTCCGGCGGCGAAGTTTTACGGGGGAGTAGCAGGTTCAAACCGATGAAAGCGATGATGAAAAAAAGCTTTCACCCGCATCGGCCGATGGGCCGGCGGGTGTTTCGGCCGATAGATCTTGTCCAATTCGTCCGAAAACATTCATCCCGCTAAAGGAGCAAATCCGGCAAGCCTCAGGCGCATGATCCCGATGTTTGGGTTTCCGCACGGAAAGAATCGATTATAAACACTATAAATACGTTGCCTTTCATGGCCTTTCCCTGAATCATTACCTTTCGGAATCGGTTTCGAATTAAATTTTAACCCGGAAAAGAATCCCTCGTCTAATTGATTTCATTGATAGAAATTATTGATATTTCCAATCATTCGCAAAAAATGTCCCTGTATGCGAAAATTGAATCGGATGAAAGGAAAGGAGCAGGGAAAAGGGGAAAGATGTCGAACTTTTGTTGTATGAAACGATCCGGACGCATCCGCCAAAGGATCTGCGGACAAAAGGAAACGGAAAACCGGCGTATCCGAAGTTTTCCGAGAAAAAGGGGGACATCGCATCTTGATCCAATATCCCGTTTTCAAAAGAGGAGCGACCATCGGCGTTACGGCAACCTCAAGCGGGGTTAAACCCGAGCTTCATCCCCTGCTGCGCAAAGCGAAGGAACGGATGGAAAAAAGAGGCTACCGGATCGTTTTGGGGGAGACGGTATGGACGCAAGAAAAGGCAAAGTCGACGAGCGCCGAAAAAAGGGCCGCGGAATGGACGAAAATGATGGTAAACGAGGAGATTGACCTCATCTTTCCGCCCTGGGGCGGCGAACGGCTCATCGAAATTTTGGAACATATCGATTTTGATAAAATAAAAACGAAATGGGTGCTGGGCTATTCCGACACAAGCACTTTGCTTTTGGCCATGACCTTGAAGACCGGAATCGCCACCGCCCACGGGACAAATTTCATCGATTTGCGCGGGGAAGAAACCGATAAAACGACGGCCATGTGGGAAAAGGTTTTGTCGACGGAAACCGGCGGTTCCATCACCCAGCGCTCTTCCCGGAAATACCAGCGGTCCTGGCAGCGGAACGATTCTCCCTGCGTCTTTCATTTGACGGAAGAGATCCGTTGGAAAACCGTTACCGGCCAGCCTGAAATTTTAGGGAAGATTGCTGGGCGGCTGGATCGACGTCATCCGGCATTTGATCGGCACCCCTTACGGCGATGTCCGGGCGTTCAGGGAAAAGCATCTGCCCGGCGAACCGATCCTTTGGTACATGGAAAACTGTGAACTTTCCGCCGCGGATTTGCGCCGTTCCCTCGTGCAGATGAAGCTTGCCGGGTGGTTCGATCATTGCGCCGGAATATTGTTCGGGCGAAGCAAGGCCAACGAACCGGTTGAAGGTTATACCGCCGAAGACGTTTATCGCGATCTGTCTTCCGAATTGGGAGTCCCGATTGTCTATGACATCGATTGCGGGCATCAGCCGCCGCAAATCACCTTCGTCAACCGTGCGTTTGCGGAGGTGGAAGCGGGAAACGGAAAAGGGGTTGTCGTGCAACATTTCAAGCCCTGACGTGAATGGCCGGAAGGCAATTTTTTGCGCGCAAAACCCTTTCCCGCACAGCAAACCCTGATCCTTTTTCCGTTGAATCGGACCGAAACGAGGTTGGAAGGATGCTGAAGTATACGATCGGATTTTTAAAGCGAAAGGACGAAATTTTGCTCCTGAACCGGGAAAAACCTTCCTGGATGGGATGCTGGAACGGGGTCGGCGGGAAGATCGCCGAAAACGAGACCCCCGATCAATGCATCTTGCGGGAAATCGGCGAAGAAACGGGAATCATCCTTTCCGATATGGAATTCAAGGGGATCGTCACCTGGCGGGTCGACGGGGAGGAGGAAGGGGGCATGTATGCCTTTTTGGCCGAACTCCCCGCCGATTTCCCGTACCCCACCCCGGTTAAAACCGATGAAGGGATCCTCGATTGGAAAAAACTGAACTGGATCCTCCATCCGGACAATACGGGAATCGCCAATCTCCAATATTTTCTCCCGACCATGCTGAAGGGAGAAGGCCCCTACGAATATCACTTCGTTTATGAAAAAGGAAGGGTGGCGGGCTTTCAAACGAAACCTTTGGACGAGGGGAAGGAAGCCGATGTCCGGTTCCTGCCGGCCGATACAAGGAAGGCGGGGGGAAGGTATTACTGAATGACGGGTTTGGCGTTCCCGCGGCGGCCCGGTCCTTTCCGGCGGACCCGGAAAAACGGCAGGATCATCCGGGGTGTCGGATTTTTTCCGAAGGAAAGATGGCGGGCGCATACCCGGGGCGGCCATGTTTTCTTAGGCAGCCGTTTCGGAAGTTTTGCTTGAACGGGCAGGCGGGAACGGCCTCGGCGTTTTATCCGCCATCCGTTGCAAATGCTCCGGATTTCCGCTATCCTTATATCATCGGGAAGAATGTTGATGTTTTTTCGACAACATGCAAAAGATTGATATAAAAACATCAACTAAGAGGGAGAAGAGGATGCCTGTGCCTGCTGTCTGTTTTGCCGCCGACGTGAAACATTCGAAACAGATGGAAAAAGCCTATCTCATTCAAGTCCTGGAAGAATGCCGGGAAACCCTCAACCGGGAATTTTCCGGGGACCTGATCATTCCCTTTTCCGTCCGGAACGGGGATGAACTGGTCGGCGTCAGCGAAAATTTTTCTTCCGTCTATCCGGTCGTCAAACGATTGTTAACCCTGTCGGCCCTCCGGAAATGCCCCTTTTACCTGGGGATCGGCATCGGCGGATTGGAAACGGCCGGCCGCAGCGTACATACCATGAACGGCAGCGCGGTGATCCGGGCCTTTGAAGCCAGGGACAAACATTTGAAGGAAAAAAGCGAAGACGCGCGGATCTGGAACGGTCCGGATTCGGAAACCAGCGTCTATTTTTCCTCCGAACACGTCCCGGAGGGACCGTTGAACGCCTTGTTCAACTTTATCACGACGATCCGCAGGGGATGGTCGGAAAAGCAAAGACAAGTGATCGAAACGATCGAAAAACATCCGGAATGGACCTATGAAAAAATCGGCGCGCACCTCGGGTACAAGTCGCCGAAGTCGACGGTCAGCCATCTGCTGAAACGGGCCGATTACCAAAAACTGAAGGCGGTGGAAGAGAGCTTCATCCGGCTGCTCATCCTGTATGAAAAGGGATTGAACCAGAAGGAGCGATAACTTTGTGGATCTATTTCTATGCCGCCCATTTGCTGGGGGATTTTGCCGTTTTTCCGGACGCAGTTGCGGAGAAAAGCATGGACCGGAAGGGAGGAGCGCTCCTCCGCCACGCTTTCGTCCATCTCCTGTTCATGTTTGCCGCCGGACTGTTTATCTTTTTTACCGACCCGCATTCTTCCCTCCGCTTGTTGGGGGCATTGGGAACGGCCGCCATCCTGATCGCCATCGCCCATTTTGCCGTGGACGCGGCAACGCTTCGGCTTGGCGGAAAATTGCAAAGGCCCGGATCCCGGGCCCTGCTGTTCCTGCTTGACCAGGCCGCCCATCTGTTCCTCATATTGTTCCTGCTTCGGCTCCTTACCGGCGGTGCGGCGGTCTCCGGCGGCCTCGAAGGGCTTTTTTCGGGCAATTTGTCCGTATCTGAAAAGGCGGCCGCCACCCTTTGCATTTTCATCTGGGCCACGTCCGGAGCCGGAACTCTTCTCGCCATCCTCCTGAAGAATATCGCCCCCGACGATCAGCTGGAGGAAGGCGTGTTCCGCATATCGGATGAAAGGACGGAAATCAAAACAAAATATGCCATAAGCGGGAGAGAGGAGACGGAAATTACTACCGTCAAAACGGAGCATTATTTCCGCGATTCGCCGGAAAAGACCGGAAAAACGATCGGCATGCTGGAACGTTCGCTCATTGTGCTCCTGTTGATGATCCGTCTGCCCGAAGGGCTGGCGTTTTTGGCTGCGATAAAAACATTAACCCGATTTAAGCAGTTCGATCAGAAGCAATTTGCGGAATATTATTTGATCGGCACCCTGTCGAGCGCCATGATCGGGATCTTATTGGGGGTCGCCGCCGCAAGTCTTTGGTGAAAAGCTCTTGGTTGACCAACGCAACCTTCACGCGGCATCCGCCGCCGCAAGTCTTTGGCGAAAAGGCCCCCGGGGCCGGCTCAAACCGGCTAACGGGGCCCGCTCCGTGATGTAGGCTTCCATCTCAGTCGCAGCAAGATGAGCTTCTTTTTGCCGCCTTATCTTTAGAAAGAAGCCGGTTTTGGCGTTTTGCCGCCCCCGTTGACGAAAGGCGGGATCCCGGCCGAATCCGTCGTCCGCGCTTTTTTCGACGCGGCATTCGTAGCATTCGCTGAAAAAGCTTGCCGAAAGAATTCATTGGAAAGCAGGGATAAAGGTGATCCGCACGACAGCCGTCCTGGAAGACAATACCATTGCAACCGGTCTGTCCCTGGAGGAACTGAAAGCAAAGGAGAAAGAAATCCGCTGGTTTTGGACGGATTTTAACCTTCCGGACGAAAAGGAAATCGCCGAATTGGAACGATTCTTCGGCTTCCACCCGCTCGCCGTCGAAGACTGCGTGAACCGGCTGCAAAGGCCGAAAATCGATTATTACGAAGGCTATGCCTTTTTTGTCCTCCATTATCTGCACACGGAAAAAATACAAAAGAAGGAAATCAATATCTTTTTGGCCGACCGCTACATCGTCACTTTCCATTCCGAGAAATCGGATCAGGTGGAGCGGGCCTGGAAGGAAATCACGATGGGGACGGTGACGAAAAGATGGGGCCCCTTTTACGTCTTCTATCTGATTTTGGACAAGACCGTCGACGATTTTTTTCCGATTCTTTACGATTTGGAAGACCGCATCAACGTCCTCGACGAACAAAGAAATATGGAAACCTTGTTTGAACAGCTTTTTCAAATCCGAAGACAGCTTTTATATCTCCGGCATACCATCCATCCGATGCAGGAAATCGTCATGGAAATCCTGGATTCGGAACATTTGATCCGGCACAAGACGGACAGGGCCTACATCAAAGATATCTACGACCATCTGTTGAAAATCTCGGAAATGATCGAATCTACCCGGGAAATCACGGCCGACATCCGGGAAAACCATCTTTCGATCAACACCCACCGGACAAACCGGATCATCCAGGTTTTGACCGTCATCACGACGATCTTCATGCCGTTGACGCTGATCACGGGAATTTACGGGATGAATTTTTCCAACATGCCCGAGCTGAAATGGAAATACGGTTATTTTGCCGTGCTGATTTTCATGGCCCTTCTGGGGACGGGGTTGTATCAATGGTTCAAACGGAACGGATGGTTAAAATAAGGATCGTTTGCCGCGGACCATCCGATGAGAATTCCGCCGAATTTGAAGACCGAAGGGGGAGGGGAGATGGACTTTTCAATAAAAACCATCCCATTGGGATCTGCGGCAACCTTTCTTCTTCACCAATGGGACAGGAATGATTATCAGCACAAAAAACCATTCGGGGGAAATGGAATGGGGATTCAACGATAGAAATGCAGATCGGGAAGATAACCCTCTTTCTTAATATAACAGCAACAAAAAAGGGGGATACAAGTGAAAACGAGAACCGAACAAGAAATGTTGGATTTGATCATTACATTTGCTAAAAAAGATCATAGTATACGCGGAGTGCTAATGAACGGCTCTCGTGTAAATCCGAATATAAAGAAAGATATATTTCAAGATTATGATATTGTATATTTAGTTACGGATGTTGAACCATTTAAAGATGAAAACTTTATTTTGTCTCACTTTGGGGAAGTAATGCTTATGGAAAAACCCGAAGATAAAATTTTTCCGCCTCCCATTGGCGATGGCCGTTATACCTATTTAATACAATTTATGGATGGGAACCGAATTGATATGCATTTTATTCCCATAAATAAAGTGGATGAACTGATTCAGGACAGTTTGACAAGGGTTTTACTAGATAAAGACCACAATATTCCAGATATCCCGCCTCCAAGTGAACAAAGTTATCTTATTAAAAAACCAACGGAAAAATTATATAACGATTGTTGCAATAGTTTTATATGGGGATTAGGAGCCCATATTCCAAAAACCATTTGGAGACAAGAATTACCATTGTTAATGCGTTTAATCGATATTGTTTTGCGTGAGCCATTAATTCAAATGCTTGAATGGTATGTGGGGATTAAAACAGATTATAAATACTCCATCGGGAAAGGAGGCAGGTATTTAAAAAAGTTCCTGGAGCCTGAAATTTGGAATGACTTTGAGAAGACATATACAGACGCTAATTATGATCATATTTGGAGTTCATTGTTCTTATTTCATGACTTATTCAAAAAAACGGCTGAACATGTTGGACAAGTATATGGTTTTCAATTTCCTGAGGAAGAATGTAAAAGAGCGCTGTCTTTTCTAAAACACGTAAAAGAATTGCCGCAAGATGCAAAATCAATTTTTTAGGTTAGATGTAAAAATGAAATGCCACAAAAAAATAAATAAAAGCCATAGATAAACCGTGTTATGATTAGAGGTGCCCAAACCACGATCAAATGGTCTGCGCCAAAACGCTGTGCAACTACATCGAACGCGGTTTGATCATTGTAAAATCCAAAATTGAAACTATCAACAGTTTTCATTCTCGGATGAAGAAGGATTGACCGTTTTTTTAAAGGTGTGGCTGCAAAATATCTTGATAATTACCTTGCTTGGTTCTTATTTGTGGATAGCCGCAGTAACGAAAATACCACGCCACATATCAAAGAGCTTCTGCTTACATCTGTATTTGAAATGACAGAAAATTTTGAAAGTATCCGCCTATCTAAGTTCAGTGCTTTAAAAGGTCATTTACGGGCAGTCGGCTTATAAATACCGGGAGAGGAGAACTCAATTTATGGAAATTAGAAAACCAAACGATTCGGAATATAAAAAGATTTTATCACTTTCACCACAAGCATTATTCGAAGGTACATTAGGCGAAACAAAACCGTCAGATGAAAAAGTCAAACAACTGATTGAACCATTATTGCAGAAAGGAAGCTATTATTTGATAGCAACTGAAGGCGATAATCTAATGGGTTGGATTCTTATCGGAACAAGTAAAGACCAATTAACTGAAAAGATATATGGATTTATTTATGAATTGTTTGTGTTAGAGGAATTTAGGGGAAATGGAATTGCAAAACAATTGATGGAAACTGGTATCGAACATCTTAAACAAGATGGATATTCAGAGGTTCGCTTAAGTGTATATGCAGGAAATCAAGCGATTAAACTGTACGAAAAATTAGGATTCAAAAATAGAACCATTACAATGAGTATGAACATATAAAACAAACATCTTTATTGAATATTGAAAAAATCACCATTAAACATTAACAGAGGCTATGGAAAAAGCGAGATCGTTTTTCTGCCTTTTTTTTATTGGATCTTCTTTTTGCTTGTCCGGAATAAGAGGTTGACCGGGAAATCACTTCGAACGGCTTCTTCATGGGGACGGCTCATCTCCCTTTGCTCTGAATCACGGGCAGATCGCGCCTGTGATTTTTTCGAAAGGGAGAGGACGATGACCAAAAATGTTTACCGAAAAATAACGAGCGCAGAACTTGTCCGAAAAATGGCGGACATATTCCTGTGCCCCATCTGCAAAGGTCCGATGAGGGTGATCGAAGTTCCATTCGCGCATCAAAAACCCCCGGCCGGCCAGCGGTCTGATCGCAGGACCCGGCGGAAAAACGGGAACGGAAAGCGCATGTGGTTTAACCTGCTGCCCGCCAAAAAACGCCGGATAGTCGAGTGACACAATCTTCCCCACATAAAATGCATTGTTTGGGTAGATTTTTGTCACTGTTTGTGACAAAATTATACCAACAAAGGCTGAAAATTCGACTGTTTGGCGGAAATAGCAAATATCGAAGGAGGAAGACATGGACGTTTTTGCAAAATATTTGGCGGGTATCGATAACCCCGATCACCGGGCCCGAACAGAGGAAATTCTGAACTGGGTTTTAAATAAATTCCCAAATTTGGAACCGCAAATCAAGTGGAATACGCCTCACGGCACATTTATCATCGGCTTTTCCACAGCGAAGCATCATTTGAGCGTTTCACCCGAAGAAGTATGCATTGCGCACTTTGCCGATGACATCGCCAAAGCCGGTTACAGCGCTACCAAAAGGTTGTTTCGAATTCCGTGGAATGAGCCGGTAAATTACGAATTGCTTGGGAAAATGATTGAATTTAATATTCAGGATAAAGCGGAATATACGAAATTTTGGCGGAAATAATACATCACGCCTTAGCAAAAAAACGCATGACACGAAAAAATTGTCATGCGTTTTTGCAACTCAATAATGCAACGGCTCAATAGTAGCCGTCGGGCGCTTTAAATGTGGGGGAAATTGTGTCACTCTAAAATTAAGAAAAAGAAAGGTACGAGATGGATTTTTGCACTTTTCTAGTTTACATAACATAAATTATAGGAAGTAATAGCAATTCGTTTTCGCAATACGCAAACCTATATTTTTTGTGCATGGCTCGTGAACCCCCTTCCTAAATTTTATACAGACAGAAAAAGGCATTAGGGATCGCCTAATGCCTTTCCTTGCGGTTTCAGCAACACTCGCGATCGGATCCGGACGGACAGCATTCCCGTTCCTTTGCGGATATGGGGACCATTTTTTCGCTTTCTTTCATTTCCGCAATTTGAATAGCGCAGCAGCCTTGTTTTTCGCTGGATTTGCCCAAGAGAACTTTCAAGATGTTCATGTGAATTCCTCCTTAAATGATATAGAACAAAAATCCGGACAATGCCGCCATTGTTATGACGGAGGCGACAAACGCCAAAACCAGCTTTTTTCTAAAGATACCGTGCAACAGTGCGATCTCCGGCAGGCTTGCTCCTGCTGAGCTAATCAACGGCGCCATGACCGGTCCCAATGCCATCCCTTTTGCAATCAGGATTTGCGAGATGGGAATCATCGCGGAAAGGCGGATATACAAAGGGATCCCGATGATGGCTGCAAGGGGAACAAGCCACCACTTATCACCTCCCATATGGGTTGATATCCATTCCGTCGGTACGGCGCCGCGGATAATGGCTCCGATGCCCGCACCGATAAGCAAATACGGAAAAACCGTTTTCATTAAACGCAGGGTTTCCAACAAGGCATCCTTTGCTTTTCGTTTCTTTCCGAAATCGGCTTTTCCTTTCACCATGACCTGCTTCACTTGATTTTCAAATCCCAGTTTTTCAAGCGCAAAACCGGTCAGTATGGATAAAAGAGCGGTGATCATGGCATAAACGGCCGCCGTTTTTATTCCGAGCGCCGCGGCCATGAGCGTCAAGATGGTCGGATCGAGCACAGGAGAAGCAAAGAGAAAAATCATCACGATGCCGAAACGGACCTTCTGATTGAAAAGCGTTACGACGACCGGGATCGTCGAACAGGAGCAAAAGGGCGTCACGAAGGCGAACGCGACAGCGATCAGTGCCCCGAACAACGGATGGCGCTTTGATAACAAGCTTTGCATCTTCTCATAAGGAATATATCCTTCCAAAAGGTAAATGACGAATGAAATGCCCAAAAATAAAAGGGTGAGTTCGGACACGATCGCAAGAAAATCTTGAAGAATCCCTGGATCCATAGGGTCTCTCTCCTTATCATTTATTTGTAAAGTGCAAGTATATCCTCAAGGAACAGGCAAGCTTGGAAGGCTTGCCTCAAAATAACGGTTTGCAGCAGACGCTCGATTTTGCCATGCATTCATTCAACAACTTTATCGAACGGATGACGGTTTCTTTCTCAAATTCCGACATATGGGAAAAAATCTCATCCAAATACCGGTTGATTTCTTGATCGATGGCTGCCGCGACTGATTTCCCTTCGGCGGTCAACGACAAGGTGTATACCCTGCGGTCTTCGGGAAGCGGCGTTTTTTTTACGAGTCCCCTTTTTACCAAATTTTGAATCTGCCTGCTGAACGTCGTAATATCCATCCCCAATGCATCGGCCACCTGTTGCATGGATGGGGACTTTCCCTTATCAATTTCGTAAAGAATATGGCTTTGAACGAGCGAAATATTTTCGGAATCAATCGAACAGCAATTTTTATTTAACAATCCGAAACGGCGTGTCAACACTTGAAACAGCTCTCTCGTATTTTCCATTTTTTCACCCCTATATGTTTATATATAGCATATTATTTGCAAATTGCAACTTTTATTTTTAAAAAAACAGCCGAGAACTTCTTCTCGGCCCCACATTCCATCTTATTCGCCCGTCTCTGCAAATTTCTTGATGCGTTCGCCGATTTCATCGCGAACCCGGCGGAATACGGCCAATCTTTCCTCTTCCGTTCCTTCCGCCTTTGCCGGATCACCAAATCCCCAATGGACGCGTTTCACATGCGGCGGGGTCACCGGACAATGGTCCGCCGCATGGCCGCATAATGTCACAACGAGATCTGCTCGATTCCATCTTTTCGGATCGATGACATCCGATGTCTGGTTCGAAATATCGATCCCCACTTCTTTCATGACCTTCACGGCGGCCGGATTTAATCCGTGAGCCTCGATGCCGGCACTGTACACTTCCCACTCATCGCCGAGATATTTTTTCGCCCATCCTTCGGCCATCTGGCTGCGGCAAGAATTGCCCGTACATAAAAAGTAAATCGTCTTCTTGTTTTTCATGTTTCACTCCGCCTGTGTTAAAGTAGGATAAGGTGCCGCCTGGACCAAGGCAAATGCCGCAAAGTTTGCCGATGCCGGCGGCCTATGCCAACCGAAACGGATTCCCAAAACCTTCTGGAACTAATACTAAAGCAATTTTCCGCAAAACGCAAAATTTTGAGCCGTCGATTTCGCGTTTCGCGAAAATCATCGACATTTCTATCATCGACAAAAAAGGTCTTCCTCCCTCTTTTTTTGTTTACATAATATTTTTATGATAAATTAACCTTTGTACGGCTCCCCTCCGCTGAAAAATGCCCGTCAACAAAGGAAAAACGAGGAAGCTTTCGCTCCCCCGTCTTCCGTTAAAACTGCTTTTGATACCATTGCCGCGCCTGTTCCACTTCCGATTTCTTGATCGAATGCCCCCCTTTTTCCCAATGGACGGTCACGTCGCTTCCGGCGTCCCGCAACAGGCTTTCCAGCTCTTCCGCTTCCTCTTTCGGGCAGATCGGGTCCGCTTCCCCGGCGGCAATCCACACCTTCGTCCCGCTTAAATCGGGAAGGGCGATTCCCCGCCGCGGGACCATCGGATGGAAAAGGAGGGCTCCTTTCAGACTGCCCGGAATATGGAAAAGGAGGCTTGCCGCCATGTTCGCCCCATTGGAATAGCCGACGGCAATGACCCGCTTTCGGTCGAAGGCATATTGTTCCGCGGCGGAATCGAGAAATTCCGCCAATCGCCGGGTGCGGAAAACCAAATCCTCCACGTCGAAGACGCCTTCGCGGATCCTGCGGAAAAACCGGGCCATGCCGTTTTCCGATACTTCGCCGCGGACGCCGAGCACGCCGGCTTCCGGATCCAGGATATTCGCCAAGGGAAGCAAGTCGCGCTCGTTTCCGCCCGTTCCATGGAGCAGAAGCAAGACGGGGCTTCCGTCCCTTTTTCCCCTACGGTAAAAATGTTTCATTCTCCCGCCACCTTTGACTGAAGGTTTTTCGCACATGATCGGCATGGAATGCCGTCCCTCTTTCGCTCTACTTATTCGTCTTCCTTCCAGACCGTAGCCAACGGTTTTAATACGGATTCGATCCGTTCCCTCATCGGCTCCAGAAATGGAGGCAGGGCGAGGGATTCGCCGAGATGCTCGAATTCCTCGTCGTTGGCAAATCCCGGGCCGTCCGTGGCCAATTCGAACAAGATGCCGTTCGGTTCCCTGAAGTAGAGGGAACGGAAGTAATAACGGTCCACGAAACCGGAATTGGGAATGTTCCGTTCGCGCAAAATTTTCACCCATTCATGCAGCTCTTCCTCATTTTCCACGCGGAAGGCGACATGATGGACACCGCCCCGTCCCAAACGTTCCCTGGGGAGATCCTTTCTTTCCTCCACATGGACTTCCGCGCCGGTTCCCCCTTCCCCCGTTTCAAAAACTTGTATCCGGGACCCGCCGGGGCCATCGGAAGGGTATTCGCCCTTTTTCCGGAAGCCTAACAATTCCGTTAATACGGCAACGGTTTTTTCCCCATCGGCCACCGTAAGCTTCGCGGGGCCGAGCCCGCGGATGGCGTATTGTCGCGGAACAACCGAACGTTCCCACGGCCTTCCTCCCTGGATCCCGCGATTATTTTCATCGGAGACGAGGATCATCCGGTGCCCTTCCCCGTCCCGAAAGGCCAGGGTCAGCCGGCCGGCCCGTTCCTTGATGCCCTCGTGCTGAACGTTCAATCGTTCGAATCTTTCCTTCCAGTAGTGTAAAGCTTCATCATCCGGCACCCGGAAGGATACGGCGGAAATGCTGTTGACGCCTTCATGGTTCCGCCCGGCCATCGGGATTTCAAAAAAAGTCATCACCGTTCCCGGGTTTCCGATCTCGTCCCCGTAGTAAAGATGGTAGACGGAGATATCGTCTTGATTGACGGATTTTTTCACGAGACGGAGCCCTAAAACCTTCGTATAGAAATGATAGTTTTTTTCCGCGTCCGCCGTGATCGACGAGACGTGGTGGAGCCCTTTCAAGATCATTTTCGTCCTCCCCTTTGTTTTTGCAGCTTGCGCAAATGCGTAAGCATTCTTTTTTTCTCTTCCGCCGTCAAGGGGGAAAATTGGGCCGCCTGGAAGCGTTCCTGCTCGGGGAGCGCCGCTTCCAAGAGCTTTTTTCCCTTTTCGGTCAACGAAAGATAATTCGTCCGCCATTCCTTTTCCCTTTTAATCCAGCCCGCCTTCTCCATCTTGGCCAGGATTTGGGCGATATTTCCCTTCGTCACCAGCAGTTTTTCCGCCAGGTCCCGCTGGCAGATTTTTTCGTTGGTCCCGATATGGACCAGACAATCGAATTGGGCCAAGGTCAATCCCCATTTTTTCAAATGTTGATTGGACAGACGGACGCTTCGGTTGTAAAATCTCGACAGCCGGTACCAAAGCAATATCCCCAGCCGTTCATCCCGCGTCGTTCCCGGAAATTTGCCGTTCATTTCCAATCCTCCCGCTTTCAGTTTATAACTAAACCGACATATTGGTCAAAGGATTCGTCCCGGATCTTCCCTTCTTTCCCCCGCATGGACCGTCGGCTTCAAGCGGCCGCGGGCCGGAGAGCCGGCTTCCGGCTATAAAAAAATCCGCCAATCCCCTTCCGGAATTGGCAGATTCCCTCTTTTCCCGACTTCCGTTCCCGATATTTTACATAATATTTTTATATTAAATTTTCAGCGAAGCCGTTTTCCCTGATCCGCATCATAAAAAGCGTTTTTCCAGTTTTTCGGCGTAATTTTTGAAAACGGAGGAATTGGTCTTGATCCGCCGTTTGGAAAGAAATTGATTGTACCGCAGCAGTTTTTCCGTCAATTTTTTTTGCAGCCGGGCCCGTTCCGTTTCATCGCCGCACGCCTGGATCAGCTTTTCAATCGTCAGCATTTCCTGTTTCAGTTTATCCTCCTCGGCACTGATGGTAAAATTGGCGTTTTTTAGCAGCCGGTAGGCCAGCCGCAATTCTTCCGGTACGGAGGACAAATCTTCCAGTTCCAACGGTTTTCCGAAGCCGGGGAGGTCGTCAAACTCCCCGTTTTGATACGCTTCGCGTATTTTTTCTTCGCTCACCCGCCAAAAATCCGTCATCGGCCTTCTCCTTCCCCTTGATTCTCCAAATCCGAGGCCCGCTGCCCGCCCCCTGCCTTGACCGGTCCGTTCCTTTCGATCCACAGTTGTTTCCCGTATCCCTTGTCTTCCGCGGCGAAGGCAAAGGAGCCGTTCGAATACCGGTCGCCCAGCCGGATCTCCTTGACCGGGACGGTCACCTTTTCATTCTTTTCCGTCCGGACGGCGATCGTATCCGTATCATAGACCGCAGCCGTTCCGATGTTCCGGTGCGGATTTTTCTTCAATTCCCGGAGCATGATCAGCCCGCGTTTTGCCCGCGAAGAGGTTTCCATTTCCGAAAGGGGCATCCGTTTGACCGCCCCCCGTTGGGTGGCGAGGACGATCGTTTGCCGTTCATCCTCAATCGGATGGCCGGAGACGACGAAGTCGCCGTTTTTCAAATTGATGCCCTTCACCCCGGCGCTCCGCACCCCGGTGGGGTTGATTTCGCTCTCGTGAAAACGCAATCCGTAGCCGAAATAGGTGGAAAGGAAGAGCTCTTTCGTTCCGTCCGTGACATGCACGGCGGCCAATTCGTCCCCTTCTTTCAGAAGGATTGCCGCCATCGGTTTGGAATATCTGTTCACCCGGTAATTTTTCAGCCCGGTCTTTTTCACCATTCCCTTTTTCGTGACAAACAGAAGATATACCGGCTGATTGAAATCCTTTACCGGCACGGCGCCGATGATCGCTTCGTCCCTTTCCACGGGGATGAGATTGGCAATGTGCTGGCCCGGCTCCTTCCAGCGGATGTCCGGCAGGATGTGCACGGGGCAATACAAAAAGTTTCCTTTGTTCGTAAACAAAAGCAGCACATCCGTCGTATTCATTTCAAAGGCCGAAAGGAGATGATCCCCTTCCTTCATGCCGAAATCCTCGAGGTTGGAAGCGGCAAAGGAACGCAGCGAAGTCCTTTTCACGTACCCTTCCCGCGTGACGCTGGCGATCACGTCTTCATTTCCAACCAAAACTTCCAGGTTGATTTTGATCTCTTCGATTTCCTCTTCGATGGCCGTCCGTCTTTCATCCCCGTATTTTTCCCGGATTTCTTTCAATTCCTTGATGATGACCTTGGAAAGCTTCTTATCGCTGTCCAATATGGAAGACAGTTCCTTGATTTTTTTCGCCAGTTCTTCGTCTTCCTTGCGCAATTGGGTGATATCCGTATTGGTCAGCCGGTACAGCTGCAAGTTGACGATCGCTTCCGATTGGGGCTCGGTAAAAGAAAATTCCTCCATCAGCCGCATTTTTGCGTCCTTTTTATCCTTGGACGACCGGATCGTGCGGATGACATCGTCCAAAATCGAGACGGCCTTCATCAACCCTTCCACGATATGCTTGCGGTCCCGGGCCTTTTTCAGTTCGTGCCGGGTGCGGTTTTCCACCACTTCTTTCCGGTGTTCGATGTAGGCATCCAGCAGATCCGTAAGGCCCATCAGCTTCGGGCGGCGGTTGTGGATGGCCACCATGTTAAAATTGTACGTGATCTGCAAATCGCTGTTTTTGTAGAGATAGTTCAAAACCCCTTCCGCGTCCGCGTCCCGTTTCAATTCCACGACGATGCGCAAGCCCGTCCGGTCGGTTTCGTCGCGGACGTCGGCAATCCCGTCCACCTTCTTTTCGTAACGGAATTCGTCGATTTTTTTGACCAGTTGGGCTTTATTGACTTCGAAAGGGATCTCCGTAATGACGATTTGTTCCCTCCCGTTTCGCAAGCGCTCGATCTCCGCCTTGCCGCGGACGACGATTTTCCCCTTGCCCGTTTCGTATGCCTTCTTGATTCCGTCGATCCCCTGGATGATCCCGCCCGTCGGGAAATCCGGGCCCTTGATCACCCGCATCAGATCCTCCACGATGCATTCCGGATTTTCCATCCGCATGATGACGCCGTCGATCACTTCCGCCAAATTGTGAGGAGGAATATCCGTCGCATACCCGGCCGATATTCCCGTCGAACCGTTCACGAGGAGATTCGGGAACCG
>Ga0310836_100902_pt1 | contig 19738 bp, 25 predicted proteins | sample SM_ome_4_FD_201310 | JGI IMG/M metagenome (GOLD analysis project Ga0310836, IMG submission 201310) | Sorghum-adapted microbial communities enriched on stacked mutant (SM) sorghum from Joint BioEnergy Institute, Emeryville, California... ... | reverse complement strand
ATAAAATATTCCTCCAAAACAATCTGTAAAAATATTAGCAGATTGTTCAGGAGAGATTGAAGAATATTTGTCGTTTGAATTTGAAAAAAGTCCCCCGAATTACGACGGGATAAAGTGCATTTTCACACCATTATCAAATGGAGAGAACGAAACGTGATGACCTTGCGTTTATTTCTTACACTTCTGGAACGACAGGAAATCCAAAAGGAGTAATGCATACTCACAGTTGGGCATATGCGCATCAAAGGGTGGCGGCTAAATTGTGGATGGGGATTGAAGAGAATGATGTAGTGTGGGCTACCGCAGGTCCTGGATGGGCGAAATGGGTCTGGAGCCCGTTTGTTTCCACGCTTTCCTCCGGTGCTGCTGGATTTGTCTATCATGGCAGATTTGATGCTGAAAAATATTTAGCTTTAATCCATCAATATAAGGTAAATGTCCTTTGCTGCACACCCACGGAATACCGGCTTATGGCAAAAGTGGACGCTTTGGAACGATTTTACCTGTCATCCCTTCGTAGCGCTGTAAGTGCCGGTGAACCATTAAACCGGGAAGTAATCGATACGTTTAAAAAGTATTTCGGCGTTGAAGTAAGAGATGGATATGGCCAGACAGAGAATTCTCTCATAGTCGGAACTATAAAAGGAATAGAGATTAAACCGGGTTCAATGGGTAAACCAACCCCTGGCAATCGAGTGGCGATTGTCGATGAAGATGGACAGCCGGTACCAAAAGGACAGGTAGGAGATATCGCAGTTCATCGCAGTGCACCTTGCCTTTTTAAGGGTTATTATCGTGATCCTGAACGTACATCAATGGCTTTTAGAGGAGAATGGTATATTACTGGTGATCAGGCGCGGGAAGATGAGGACGGATATTTCTGGTTTGAGGGCCGTGCAGATGACATCATCATTAGTTCGGGTTATACCATCGGTCCGTTTGAAGTAGAAGATGCGTTGGTCAAACATCCGGCAGTGAAAGAATGCGCAGTTGTGGCGAGTCCGGATGAGATTCGCGGGCATATTGTAAAGGCCTTTGTCGTTCTGAAAGATCCGTCTGCTATTACCGAGGAAACAGTTAGGTATGAGTTGGTAAAAGAACTCCAAGATCACGTCAAACAGATTACAGCTCCTTACAAATACCCAAGAGAGATCGAATTTGTCGAGGAACTTCCCAAAACGGTCTCTGGAAAAATCCGACGTGTTGAATTGCGTAAATTGGAGAAGGAACGAAAATCATCATAACTATCTAAATTGCTGTATATCAATGTGCCCTCAAGTTCGAGGGTATTTTTCTGCCCTCCACAGGCATAACCCTCCGCAGTTAAGTTTTCATTTGATCAGCGATATCACTTCATGAATCTTGTTTTGAGCCTCTCGTTCCCCCGCTTCAATGCACTCTCGGATTCTGCCAATGTCGAAGGCGAAAATATGCCCTACTTCAGGCCGAAACACTACATCCGCGTACTTGAGATTGGTCCGGCGCTGTACCGTGGTCATAATCGTAAAAGAGCGGTAGACCACTTCGAAAAGATTGCGCGGCTCCTGTTCCTCATGTTCTCTTTCGACATCCACTGCAAAGACTACATCCATTCCCGCCGTACGCAGAAGATCGGCAGGGAGATTATTTAAAACTCCCCCGTCCACCAGCACCTTGCCCTTATAATGAACGGGAGAGAAGATACCGGGAACCGATGTGGTGGCCCGAATGGCTAAAACGAGACTTCCTTCTTCAAAAACAAAAACTTCCCCTTTCATCAGATCTACAGATACCGCCCGGAACGGAATCTTCAGATTCTCGATGCTAATGTCGCCAAGTCCTTTTTGTTCCAGAAATTGAATCAGCATGGCGTATATTTTATTCCCGGCAAAAATCCCGCGCTTACGAATACCGATATCCACGAACCGGTAGGAAGGCGTGTTCAGAATAAACTCTTCGATTTCCTCGATGTCGATACCGGCCGCAACCAGCCCCCCAATTGCGCCGCCCATACTGGTACCCGCAATAAAATCGATCGGGATTTGATGCTTCTTAAAAACTTTTAGCACACCAATATGAGCTAACCCGCGTATCGCGCCGCCCCCCAAAGCTAATCCCACTTTCATGCCCATTTTCCTTTCTGCCACAAATTTATTTTGCGAACCTTACCACCGGCACTGGTTTTATTTTTTTCTGTTACGATCAGTCCATTCCTCTAGTCTTCCGCTCCACGGATAACTTCAATTCCCAATTCGGGCTCGTAGAATATTCCTCTTCTACTTTTTCGTTGCTCTTACTTTCTCCGATCATTTTTCTGCGATATACATCAAATTGCCAGAAACGGGTTTGGCCGAACCTGCTTTGCTCGAGCAGAATCCCTGGAAAGATTCTTTAGCGGAACCGGCTTCTTGTTATCATGGATATGCCCGGATACCGTGCGTCTAATTCTGGACATTGACCCCATATAAATAAAACACATAGTCCGTAGGGATCCCTGGATATCCCAAGTGCCGCAGCATAGCCGTAATGTTACCGCGGTGATATGTTCCATGATTGACCACATGCTGAACGATATCGCCATATCGTGCGTTCAGTGTACCGTAATGGGGATGGGGGTAAGGTGAAACGGCTTCCATTTCGACTGTGTTGAAAAACGTCCTGTACCGTTCGTCCCTTTCTCTCCTGGAAGTATATTGACGTTCAATTCTTTCAATCTTCTCTCAGCCTCTTCAAAATCTTCTTCATTTATTGTAAAGGCGATATGAGTATACGATTCTTTTATTTCACTCCTTGGAATATCGGGCTCTTCGTTCAAAGCAATCCATAGTCCGTTCATATCAAAATAAGCAAGTTTCCGACCTCTTCCCAATAGCCTAACACCGAAAACCTGTTCATAAAAAAGTATGGATCGGCTAAGGTCAGAAACAGAAAAACAAAGATGATTGATCCCTTTGAGGCGCATACTACCTCACCTTTCTATCCTTTATGCCACTTGTTTATGAATTACTCCATTCGTCTCTCAACATTCCATATACGACATGGTTATCGTCCGCGATTACAGTCCCGAGAACATTAAACACAACAAGGCAACCGAGAGGTAGCTGGATTGGCAGATGTGTCTCCTGATCTACTTCTCGAAGCGCAAACACGGAAAGGTTGCAATTCGCCGCAAGAACACGTTGTGTGCAGCCCCTTCTTCGAATCGGCTAAACACTATTTCCCATCAATCCTCTATCAATAAAATTAGCCGATACTGGTTTAATCCCCATCTCTCTAGCCCAAACGGACAACTGTCCAACATGATGAATTTCGTGGGCAATCACATGTCTTAAAACTTCACCGTAATAATACGTCTCGCCTGACCAAGGTACTATAATTTCTTTATACTCCATATCATCAGACCACCTGTTGATAAAATCTTTAATACTTTCACGATATTCGTTTGACAATTTTTGTACCAGTTCCAAGCTCATATAATCTTCGTATTTCGGATCCGAGACTGGTCTACCCATTAATGCTTGAATCCAACTATATTCAACATCTACGATATGGAAAATAGTCTTGAGTATGGAGCCAACACCGCCTATACGTTCTCGGATAAGTTCTTCATTCGGCAGTTGATGAAATAACTCCAGCCATTCATCACGAATTTTCCAGTTATACATAAACAATTGTCTCATCTATTTCTGCCCTCTGTTTCTATTAGTTTTGACTCCTTCTAGTTTTACGGAAATCGTATCACGTTTCCGCGTTTACGATTCCTCTAAGCTACGAGTGATGACTAAAACAAGCTATATTATTTCGCCATATGTTATTCCATGTTCTATAAAAAATTTTAATAATGTTAACGCTTCTCCCCACCCCGTTGCACAACCTAAACATGCCCTAACGTCTCGTTCAGAATTTGAGTATCCTGTCTCTATGACAGTAAGTATTGTACCGGATTTGAACGGTTCTAGTGTAAACGACACATTGGTAATTGAATCACCGACACGTTCTACCGCAGAATTAATATACGTGCTATGCTCGATAATCAAATTGCCGTTTTCCAAGACTCCACCTCCAACTTAATGGGACAACTGTCAAATTGCACTTTACTGCATCAAATCCTCTTTACCTATATGAATCTTCTTTGAGACCCATAGAATAATCACCTTTACAGATTACCCCGGAAATATTTTCTTTCTACATTTTCTTTCTTATTTCGCCTTAACCATCCTAAATCCCTTTTATGAAATGGCAAAGATACACCATTTTATCTTTCTACAGCATGATCATTACAAGAATTGGATGCTATTACAATGGTATTAGGAAGAACAAAATCGCTAACGCGATCTTTTCAGTATGCGACTCTAGCCAAGGATAGTTGTTAATCCTTGGCTTCTTCTCTTTTCATTTTTAAAGTACCGTTACACTCTGGGCAAAACATCTCAACTTCTTCGCCCTTTTTTAACCCCCATGAGAATTCATCTACGATGAATTCTGGAACGGGTTCCTCATAACCACAATCTATACATTTAAAAGGTAACATGACATCTTCTTCATTGAGACCAAACAAATCATCTAGATCTCCCAGATCATCGAAGGTGACTTTACTATCCTGTTTTCGTTTTTCTTTTTCGCTCATAGATTTTTATCCCCCATCTTTTTTCTTCTGCCCTCCAAAAGTCTGCCATATAGTGATACAGAAAACCATAGTCGGGATGATATATTTCTACCAGTTCCATTTGGCATTTACAATGAGGGCATAGTATTGGATCTTGACCGAAGGTCTCAATCATTCTTTGGCGATACTTCTTTTTCCTTTGTACCTGTTGAAAGCTTAGTTTCAATTGTCTAGTAGCCATAAAGTTCCACAGATCTACGATTTTTTGTGACTGTTTATTCTTTTGACGACTGTATAAACCATATCTTCCAACCATACGGAAATGCTTTGGTGGAATATGTTGTAGCAACAGATAAATAAATCGATAGACTGGAATAATCTCGTCCACCCTTTTCCCCGTGCGATGATCTTCATACCAAAAATGTACTTTTTCTCCGTCATAACTCACTATGCGGTATTCAGCAATTGCAGGACGAGCTAAGTATCTTCCGATATATTTCGCTGCACCTTTAGCGTCTTTCATTCTTTGTTCTGCATTAACATAAAAACCATGCGGATATTTACGATACATATGGTCGATAAACCGTTTGACCTTTGGATTATTTGGAAACCATTTTTTCAATAAATCCATTAAAAGTTTTTGCCATGCTCTTCGTAAAAAAGAGTATGGGATGTACTCTACCTTAACCCATTCATGATGCTTGTCAATTGCACCTTCGGTGACTAAGGCATGAACATGGGGATTAAAGTTTAAATCCCTACCAAAAGTATGAATGACCGTGATAACTCCAACTTCCAATTCACGCTTTTTGTATTTATTCTTGTACCAATATTTAAAGACATTGGCGACTTCTTTGCTTAATTCCGTTAACTTTTTTCGGTCATCGAAGAAGAATTTTCGCATCTCTTGAGGTACTGTAAATACAGTGTGGCGATGCGGAACATCTAAAATACGTTCAATTTGTTTTTCAGTCCAATCGTCTGTGTATTTCTTTCCGCAACCATGGCAAAAACGACTTTTACAAGTAAAGCAAACAAACACAGGTTTAGGATTACCTTCACAACCAAGGCATTCATATTTTGCATAACCCAAGTCTTTTGTGCCACATCGGATTGCTTTCTGTACTGTCTCTTGGATATCTTTCTGCATTTCCTTCGGAAATCGATAATCGTTCAGATACCAAAACCCATCGAAATGATCTTTAAGAATCTGCTTGATGATCCCACGCTTTTTATATTTACTCGCCATCATTTACCTCAACTTATCTCTTTATATATTTAAAGTATAAGTTATCCACAGAAGAGATCAATCTATAGTTTCCTAAACGACAAAAAAGCATATGTTGACGGTATTTTACCTCCGTCACATATGCTTTTACTTTATTTTTTCCTATTGATAATGCTGCGCGCGATCCAGACGCCGGCTGCCCCGGCTTGCGCCAGACCTCTCGTAATGCCTGCGCCATCTCCTCCGCAGTATAGGCCTGCAATCTCCGTCTCGAATTCCTGGGTCAGTTTAGGTCGGGCCGAATAGAATTTAGCCTCCACGCCATAGAACAAGGTATGGTCGGATGCAATTCCTGGCGTTACCTTATCCAATGCTTCAATCATCTCAATAAGGCTCTTCATCGTATTATACGGTAGAACCAAGCCGAGATCCCCGGGCACAGCCTCTTTCAGGGTAGGCTCGATAAAACCTTCTTTGATTCTTTTCTCCGTGGAACGCCTTCCCCTGATAATATCTCCATATCTCTGTACGATTACTCCTCCGTTGGACAGATCATTAGCCCTGCGGCAGATCTCCCGCGCATACTCGTTCGGCTTGTCAAACGGCTCTGTAAACTTGTGGGAGACGAGGAGCGCAAAGTTGGTATTGTTTGATCCCAGAGCCGGGTCTTTGTAGGAATGACCGTTGGCCGCCATGACTCCGCTATGGTTCTCCACAACCACATGTCCAGATGGATTGCTGCAAAAGGTGCGGACACGGGTGCCTACGGAGGTGTTAAAGATAAATTTCCCTTCATAGAGATGTTCATTAATCTCCCTCATCACCACATCGGAGGTTTCAACACGCACACCGACGTCAACTTGGTTGTTGTACATCTTCAATCTTCTTTTCTTTAAAATCTCCGTCAACCAAGCCGATCCGTCTCTCCCCGGCGCGATCACGACATGCTCGGCGGCATACTCCTCGCCATTCTTTAGTACAACTCCTTGGACCTTGTATGCTCCATCCTCTTTTACAGTCAGGATATCCGCTACCTCTGTTTTAAACATCATGTCGATGCGCTCTTTTAGATATTCATATATCGACTTCAAGATTTCCAGGTTCTGTTCCGTCCCCAAATGCCTTACCCTTGCGCGCAATAATTTTAAGCCTGCCGCATAACCTCTCTGCTCAATCTGTCTGATCGTCTCGGTTGTCGGATCGGTAATGGCCTCGGTCGCGCCATGCTTAAGGTTGATCTGGTCCACATACTGAATCAAATCCAATACTTTGGAAGGATCGATATAATCGGTCATCCATCCGCCAAATTCGGTGGTGATGTTAAATTTCCCATCGCTGTAGGCCCCCGCTCCGCCAAACCCACTGGTGATGGAACAGGCGGGCAGACACCCTGCATACTCCTTTTTCCCTGCAGGCGGCGGGCAAAGGGTGATTTTCTCTTCCAGTATCGGGCAGCGCCGGTGGTAAATATCATGGCCCTTATCGATTAGCAATACTTTTAAATGAGGAGCTTTCAGCGTAAATTCGTAACATGCAAAAATCCCCGCCGGACCTGCACCCACTACGATTACATCGTATCTGTTCATAGGATCACCTCAAATCGGTTTTTAAAATAACCCACCCGGCTTACGACCACCCCAAAAAGTGAAGGGAGGCTTTGTAGCTTATTCCGATTACTTTTTGGGGACCCCGGACCTGCGCTGCGCCGGGCGGCTTTCTTATTCTATTTAAAAACTCGGCGACTGCCGACTCCTTGGTGATGGAACCGTCAGAATCATACCAATTCTGATTGACTAAAAATAAAAAAATCCCGGCTAAGAACAGGTATAGCTATTCTACCCGTTCGTAGCCAGGAATTTACGGTTCCTTGTAGAGACCCTCAAACCCTATCTTTGAGGATATACGAACAATACACGAAAAGATTCAATTCAACACTGAAATCTTAACGTATAATGCCGAATAAGTCAACCTAATGTTCAATTTTATATTCGTGTTTTACACAATAACTATTTGTATATAATGAAATACCTAAATCAAATCCAGCAAAATACGAATATTGTTGATCCTGATCGTATCAATCATCGAAACCAGGTATGTTAATGATTTTCTCTATATCCACCCATTCCTCATGCCATCCGTTTGCGATCTTCACTTTTCGCTCCCGCTGTTCAATTCTTACGATTCTTCCCGTGATTCTCCGCTCTGCAAAATCGCCATACAGGCATAAGGTAATCTCCTTGCCTGTCATCATCGATTCCGCAATGATCCAGGAGAACCGTTCAATCTGTTGACTGTCCAGCACAGGGAGCTTCCTGCGGTTCAGCTCCTGCTGATGGAGAAGATAAGCCTCTTTATGTTCCGGCAGCATCATGCGGGATGATTCAAACAAGCCATTTCCACGCAGCTTTTTACTCATTTGTAGTGACCTCCTATTTTTTTGGCTCTATCCTTAGCCAGCCCTGCCGCCTTCAGAGAAGCGGCGCGCATGATTGAAGCATTGCCGTATCTTTGCTTGATTTGATCCAGGGTCTTTTCCAAGTTGATCTTTCTTTCAAGGTTATCAAACAGCCGCAACTGATACTCTTTATCGGGCACCAGTTCACTCAGAGTCACAGCGATTCTGCGGATGGGGAGCCCATCCCAATGTTTTTCAAACAGCTTAACAGCAGCTCGGTAAACTTCATCGGTTAAGTTTGTCGGTTCATCTAATTTCATCTGCCGGAAAAACCCCGTTGGACGCTGAAAATCGGCTCCCTGGCAGCCGACACTCACCACCCATCCCATATATCCCTTCTGCCGGCAGCGTTGGCAGACCAGTTCTGATAACTCCAAGATGGAAACCATAATCTCCTGGGGGGAACCATAGTCGCGCGGCAGGGTCATTTGATGACCGATCCCCTTCTGTTCTCTATGTGCATGGGGACTTACCGGAGAAGAATCAATACCGTTTGCAATCCCCCAGATCACCTCGCCGTTAACCCCCCATCTCTTTCTTAGTTTTTGCAGAGGAGTCTTGGCCAACTGTCCAATCGTGCGAATCCCCATCTGATGCAAGTGGGATGTCATCCTGGAGCCAATCATAAACATGTTATGGACGGGAAGCGGCCATAATGTCTGTTCTAAATCCTCTTGCCGGGGAATCCAGAAAATTCCTGTCTCGTTCTTTTTCGCAAAGTTATCGCAGGCCATTTTAGCCACCACCTTGCAATAGCTGATGCCGATTCTCGTATAGACCCCTGTCTGTTCCATCACTTCCTGCTGAATGCTCCGGGCGATGGTAAGAGGGTCGCCAAAAAGATGGAGGCTTCCTGTCACATCAAGAAACTGTTCGTCAATGCTGTAGGGCTCCACCAAATCGGTATAATTTTGCAGAATGCGGGTAATCTGTAAAGAGACGCGGATATACTCCTGCATGCGCGGTCGAATGATGACAAGCTCCGGGCATTTGTTAAGAGCTTCCCTTAAGGTTTCGGCCGTTTTAACGCCATATCTTTTCGCGATTGGACAGGCGGCCAGAATGATGCCGGAACGCCGCTCAGGATCGCCAGCCACCACCAACGGCCGCTCGGCATATTCCGGATGGGCCGCTTTCTCCACACTGGCAAAAAACGATTGACAATCGGCCAGCATGATGACAGATTTTGCATTCTGATTCATCCGTCTCACTCCGTCACTCAGGATCATTCACACGCATATAGAAGCTTAATTTTTTCTCCATTTCGGCCTTCACCAAACCCCATAACATGGCAAATCGATAACAATAGCCCCTGCATACATATTCCGCTTCGATGCTGGTCTCGGTCCGTTGCGGATCATAAACCTTAAATCCGTATTTTCTTAATTTTTTCCTTACGTCATGCAAGTCTTCGATAATCCTGTCTTGAACATTTCTAAAGCTTTTGATGTAAATCGCGGGCATTTTCAATGGTGTAACCGCTAAGAGCTTTATATCCCTTTCCAAAACATCGAGAAGGATCGGCAGAAGAATAAAATCTTTCACTAGCATCAGTTCATCCCCCGTTGGCAAAGGAACTCTTTTCATCCCATACGCCTCCTTGATTCTCAGATGACTGTAAAATATTCGCTTTCAAGAAGATGGGAAACGTTTGTTCTTATATCAGTATATTCAGCATATCGAACAAATATTCCTGTTTCAAGAGGATAATTTTAGCATTTCTTTCAGGCATCTTTACGGGGAAACAGAAGAAATGAAAGGGGTCCAAGTGCGGGAGATCAGTCCGTAACAAATCTGAGGCGAACCATGAGGAGAGCGAATCAGTAAAAAAACCGATTATCCCGCATGAGCAGGATGAATCGGTTTATAATAGATTTATTAAATCGGCCAAAAAGCTTACTTTGCTGCCTTAGCCGCTTCGATGGCTGCTTCGTAATTGGGATGAGAAGTTACTTCAGGCACATACTCTACATAGGTCACTTTGTCATTGGAGTCGATGACAAAAACAGCGCGGGCAAGCAGACGAAGCTCTTTGATTACCACACCGTAAGCCATTCCGAAGGAGAGATCGCGATGGTCGGATAATGTTTTTACTTTATCAATCCCTGCAGCGCCGCACCAGCGAGATTGAGCAAAAGGAAGATCGACAGAGATGGTCAGGATGTTGACCCCTTCCAATTTTGCCGCTTCTTCATTAAAGCGTCTGGTTTGCGCATCGCATACGCCTGTGTCTAAGGATGGAACCACCGAGATAATGCGAACGGTTCCTTTGGTGTTATCAAGCGTGTAAGGCGAGAGGTCGTTGGCCAGAACAGTGAAATTAGGCGCCTGATCTCCAACTTTAACTTCATTACCCAAGATGGTAACAGGATTTCCTTTAAAAGTTATTTGAGCCATAATTGATCTCCTCCTAGAAATATGTAAGGGTAGACATCTATCATTATAAACTTTGGATGAACGAATGTAAAAGACTCTTCTATTCATTCATCATTTTTCTATACTTGATCAGCATGGAGATGCGCCACGGCAATAACATCCCGAAGGCCAGAATGAAAAAGAGCGAACCGGTCTGCTCAATGGAAATGAAATTCTCAATGTAGCGATGTAGACTGATGCGAATCATCATCAGCACGATCAGGATTAGAATAAAAGCCTTGGATCGCTTCACATATAAGAAACCATCCACCTTCTCAAAGGTGGTTGTTTGAATTAATGGATAGGAAAGCACGATGGCTCCAATCAAAAAAGCAATCACTCCCCATTCCCATGGAATCCTCATCGGCGGATACAGAAACATCAGAAAGCCGGTGCTCATGCCCAAAGGCGGCATGATGATCTTCATTAAGGATACGGGATTTTTTGACCCGCGCAAGCGGATCAACAGAAAAGCGACCGCCACGAAAACCGATCCAATGCCTAAAGCTATATGTAAAAGCGAATTGAACGGAATTGTCATAAGGATCACCCTCACGAAAATGGTACCTATAGAATACTCGAAAAAAGCTGTCAGCACAATCGAAAATCATTGATAAAACCTCCAATATGGGCAATCATATCGGAGGTCTGGATCTTAACGGAATTTCTTATGGTTCCTTTGCATTTTGTGAATCTTTTTCCACTTTTCTTTTTCGATCAATTGCAGCTTCTGGTTCTCCTTACGGGCCAAATAGGCAAGTTCCCTCTGCATCTTCTTATAGTTCTCGAATCTGGATGGATCCAATCTACCGTCGGCCAACGCCGCTTTAACGGCACAGCGGGGCTCTCGCTCATGTGTACAATCATTAAAAAAGCACTCTAAAGCAAGGGCTTCAATGTCCTCAAAGGTGCCCTGGAAGCCGGCATCGCCCTCCCACAACTGCAATTCCCTCATTCCGGGAGTATCGATCAAACATCCGCCCTGCGGAAGGAGAATCAACTCGCGATGGGTCGTTGTATGTCTGCCGCGATCATCGCCATGGCGCACCTCATTGACGGCTTGAAGCTCTGCACCGACCAGACAATTGACAAGCGATGACTTGCCTGCTCCGGATGAACCAAGTAGAGCCACCGTTTCTCCGGTCCGCAGATAGCCGTGAAGCTGATCAATCCCTTGACGATCAATCACGCTGACCGCATGAACAGGCACTCCGATGGCAACCGATTCCACCTCAGCAATCTTATCATCCGGATTCTCACACAGGTCTGCCTTACTCAAGATAATGACCGGATTGGCTCCACTTTCCCAAGCCATGATCAGGTATCTCTCAATGCGGCGAAGATTAAAATCATTATTGAGCGCGTTGACCAGAAAAACCGTGCTGATGTTGGTAGCCACGATCTGTTCTTCTGTTGCTAATCCTGCCACTTTTCGCGAAAACTTGCTTCGCCGGGGCAAAATCGCATGGATGGTGGCCTTCCCTTCTTCCCATCTGGGGCGAATCACCACCCAGTCACCCACAGCAGGATAATCCTCCCGTCCGATCGCTTGATGACGCACCTTACCGGCTACTTCGGCTAACAATTCACCATGCGCGGTGAAGACGCGATAGATGTGTTTATGCTCTAATGCTACTCGGCCAACGGAGTAGCCTTCTTCTTTATACGGCGCAAAATGTTGTTCAAAAGAATCATTCCAGCCTAAGCTTTGTAAATTCAAGTTGGGAATCCTCCTCATCCGTTGATCAATATCACTTGATCACAGAAGGATCCTGCCTGCAACTAAAATCAATCAGATCTTGAGGCCTCCTGCGACCATGCCTTTAAAAACCGACTCTTCTCTATTTACAAACAACATAAAACATCACTCCCTAGTAAAATGGTTTTAGACTAAAGCAATTCCATAATTTAGTCTATTCTATTATAGAGGGGTTGTAAGATGCTTTGCAAGCACAGTAGAATAAAGAAAACTCGGCTATGCCTAAGCCCGTGGCGGTGTTTTGACGCACAGGATAATTTTTAATAGAACAAATGTAAGCCCGCTTCGATCCTCTTGGAATCAAGCGGGCTTAAACAAAGCGATTTACATGATCCGATGCCACTTATTGAACGGGGTTTTCCTGAAGGATGTTGTTCCTCTGCGCTGCTGAATGAGCGCATCAATCTCATCCTCATCCAAACTTAACCGATGTTCATCCAACGACTGGAGAAAATCCAAAGCCTCTTCCCCGATTACCGCTCTTTGCCACGCCATCTGCTCAGTGTGATTCATTTGCTCCACCTCCATGCCTATTCTTAAGCATTATTAGAATAGACAGATTCTTCTTAATCTATAACCAGCATAGCATGGCAAATTTGCTTACACGTTAACAAGTATGAAACTTTGGTTAAGTTTGGGTTAAAAAATTATTGATTTATGCAAATCTCCAAATGCTTAAACTTAAACTGCCATATTGGTAAGACTGATAAAGACGTTCCGCTTTTCTTGCGTCGTCGCCAGCTCCCATTGCGATCAATAATGGGATAAAGTGTTCATTGGCAGGTACCGCCTCTTGTGCATAAGGCGCCAATCTTTCATAGTGAAAGAGAGCGTCAAGATCCCATTTTTCCAATCTCTCTTTAATCCAATCATCAAATTCTACGGCCCAGGCATCGGCTTGGTCGGCAGCGCCCGCTCTCATGCTCATCATGACCCGCCAGAGATTATGAACAATCCCGCCGCTGCCAATCACCAATATGCCCCTCTCCTTTAGAGAAGCTAATGCCTTGCCAATCCGATACTGCTCCTGATTGGGCAATGCCGGGTTGACCGAAAGAGCGATCACAGGGATATCCGCAGCGGGATAGATCAATTTCAAGATGGTCCATGCGCCGTGGTCCAATCCTCTCACCGTATCGATCCGAGCCGGGATGCCAGCTTGTTGGAACAAACCGACAATCTCTTCCGCCAAGGCTGGATCGCCCTTTGCTGGATAGGTGATCCGGTACATCTCTTCCGGAAAACCCCCGAAATCATAGATGGTGCCATACTCCTCCACCCCGCTTACTGTCTGCACATTGGCTTCCCAATGAGCAGAGAAGAGAACGATTGCCGTTGGTTTTGGAAGCTGACCTGCCAGGCTTCGCAATTTTTCCGTATATGCATTTTTCTCAATTACGATGGTCGGCGACCCATGCGCGATAAATAATGAAGGCATCATCATAAAAACTCTCCTTACTCAGATCGAATATCTGCATATTTTACTTTCATTATTTAGTTTACTTTATTTTTTATAGTAAATAAAGCATAAGTTTTGCTCGATAAGAACAATAGATCCCCAGGGACCCATGAAAGTGTAACCGAATTCATTAGAGTGTAACGATGATCATGGTGAAAACGAGATTACGTTTTTGGCAGAAATAGCCCTTTCAAAATGGAATCTACCAGTTCATAATCCTTTAAAGCTATATCCATCTCAGGGAGCCGAATCAAAAATCGCTTCTTCTCGTGGTCATAAACCAGTTGACCCGCCGGGTCGATTTCGTATAAAGGCATATCATCCTTCGCTAATTTTTTGAATTGATGAATGATGTTAAATACTTCGCCCCAAAAAGGCAGATACGGTTTTCGGGATTTTAACCCAATGATCTTCTTTAAACTTTCTACCAGATGATCTCTGCTTTCAGTCATCGTACATTCTCTTTCCTAACCAATTTGTAGAATATAGTCGAATATTCACTATTCTCATGAATTCGATCTCATTATAATGGAAGTAGATCATACTTAGAAAGGGTATAAAGTCATTGAAAGCAATCCAGAAAACACTCCAATCTTTGATCCTTCCCTTTATCTTGATGATTTCTACGGCAGCCGTTATCACCAACATAAACAGGATCCCCCTGATGGTGAAAGAGTTTATACCGGCATGTTCATATATTTTATTGCTGATCGGCTTACTGCTCTCCGTCTGGTTTAATCGCAGCCGATCCTTCTTCATGCTTCTGGCCATCACATTGGTTCAGTTTTTTCTGATCGATTTTAAACCGGCAAATGTTCCTCACGAACAATATCTAAGATACGTTGATGAGACGATAGCTGTATCGCTTCCCGTTAATCTCATAATCTTTTTCTTTATCAAGGAGCGGGGGATTTTCACTCTCTGGGGGGCACAGCGATTCTTGATCATTCTATTGCAGATGCTCTTTATTTCCTCCAGCCTTCTCTATCACAATGAGGAATTGATGAAAGGCATCGAAGCAACAATCCTACCATGGGAGATGCGCTCCTATACCCCTCTTCCGCAATTATCGATGTTGTGCTTCCTGGGTGCTTTTTTGCTGCTTGCCTGGCGACAGCAGAACTCAAGGACGCATGTGGATAAAGCATTCTTGGGAGTCTCCCCGCTCTTAATCCTTGCGCTGCATTTTAAAGAGGATTCACTCGCTGCTCACCTGTGTATGATTGCATCTGCACTCTTATTTATTATCGCCTTAATTCAAGATTCTTACCGCATGGCGTATCTGGATGAATTAACCGGCTTACCCGCACGTCGAGCATTAAAGGAGGAATTGATGAAGCTAAGCGGAAAATACGCAATTGCGATGCTTGATGTGGACCATTTTAAGAAGTTTAATGATACATATGGACATGAGGTGGGTGACGAGGTTCTTAAGTTGGTCGCGTCATGTCTTAAAAATGTAAAGGGAGGCGGCAAGGCTTTTCGTTACGGCGGCGAGGAATTTACCATCCTCTTTCCGAACAAACAGGCAAATGAAACCTTACCTCATCTAGAAGAGTTGAGGGAGGCTGTTGCGAATACAGGATTAACCAGAGATGCTGCTGGAAACGAAAAAACTTCACAAAGAAAAAGAGGAAGCTCAAATCGGACTCTCCATGTAACGATCAGCATTGGCGTGGCAGAGAAATCGGAGAAATATAAGACGGCTGACGAGGTGATATCAGCAGCAGACAAGGCGCTTTACCGAGCCAAAGATAAAGGCAGAAACTGTGTCAGTAAATAAAGGCAGGTACACCATCCATCACAGGGATGACCAAAAAAGTAATTTTCGATTCCCCCAAATGGCATGATTAACTTATCCAAGTAAGGTCAGTTTTGGTTACTTGCCATTCGCCTTTTTTGTATTCAACACTAACTTTTACTCCAATTGCTCCGAGACCAGATCTATACTTGGAACATTCGACAATTACTTGTTGATCTGATATCTCAGTCTTTGCGACTCGCAACAAAATACCATATAGAGCATTTGTCTTGGGGTCATACAACCCTTTTTCTTTTAGTTCTTCATAGGTAGCTTCCATTACTTCAACATTGTATTTACCGAAATGCTTTAGTATCTGCTCCTTATCTTTTTCATTAAGATTTATAAAATTACTCATGTCAATTGCAATAAATTGCATATCACCATTTAGCCCCTCATCCATAGGCATTAACGCATCTAACGCCAAACTATAGATCTCTCCCATATCTTTTGTGGGCCCGGAGTTGGAACAGGCAGTGGCAAACATGGAGCATAGTAACGCCAAACATAATAATAGACTGGTTGTCCTCATTTTTCATCCCTCCTATTTTCTCAGACGAAATAAATAATAGTGATGTTAACTGGATTTATAACGGGCGAACCAATTTTTGATTTTTTTCATGTAAACTTTTTAGTAACTCTGATAAACTTCTGGGAGCCAATTTACTATGCTTATTTCTTATTTCACTGATTGAAATTATATGATTAGTACAAATAGTGGAAAGTGTATCGAGTACACGCCAATCTTCTTGAGTCAAAATGATTAGTGAATGATTATCTGATATAACTTTTTGTCTTAGATCTTGTATAACATCATAGCGATGAGCAGTAAGTTCTGTATCATTTTTTTCTACAAGGTTCACCATATTTATGATATTGGATAACTCATTTAATACCTGCGAATAATTATCAAAGATTCTCAACAGTTCATCTTTAGCGATCGGTTTCTCTCGATCTGGATAGATGTTTATAAAATGATCTATATTATCTTTTGTAGTTTTTGAATATGACTCAAGATTTGCTATTGTATGATTTATGCTATATACAACGATTGCTTGGTAATCCTTGAAAACATAATATCCATAATAAAATACTATTCCTATCAAAGAAATGATAATTAATAATAGAGTCTTTATTTGTAATTTCATATCATTCTCCTTTACCATTACTGTAATAAATTAACATTCTTTTTTTATGTCATGAGGTATTGCCTTAGAGCCTCAGTCCCGATCCAGAGCACGGTAATGGATCGCTTCTGCCAGATGGTGCGGTTGAATCTTCTCTGCCTGCTCCAAATCCGCAATGGTTCTCGCCACTTTAAGAATTCTGGCATGGGCGCGGGCCGATAATCCCATCTGATTAAAGGCAGAACGCAATATTTCCACGCCCTCCTTATCCAATTTACAAAAATCCGCAATTTCTCTCGCACTCATCTGTGAGTTAAAAAGAATGTTTCTTCCTTTAAAACGCTCTTTTTGAATCGCAATAGCCCGTTCTACCCTTTTACGGATACTCTTTGATGACTCCGGAACTTCATCCGAATGCACAGTCTCAAAGCGTACACGCGGCACCTCAACATGGATATCAATCCGATCAAGCAGCGGTCCTGATATACGGCTGCGGTAACGTTGCACCTGAGTCGATGTGCAGGTACATACTCTTTCTCCGTCCGGAAATCCATAGTAGCCGCAGGGACAACCATGCAGGAAACAACCTTGGACTATACAATTACACGTAAAAATATAATTCCACCAAGATCAGAAGTTCCATCATCTAATGAATCTAATAATCGAATAAAAATTGCTAGACTTAAAAAGGGGTTGACTATAGAAGAATTGGCTGAAAAAGTTGGAGTAAGTGCTCCCGTGATTAGTAAATTTGAGAACAACCATAGAATTCCAAAATTAAATAACTTACGAAAATTAGCTGAATCTTTAGGTGTATCCGTTGCTTATTTAGGTGGTTTTGAGACGTTACCTGAAAAAACAATTGCAGAAAAGATTAAGAAGACTCGCTTGTACTACGGGTTAAGGCAAAAGGAGTTTGCTGAATTGCTAGGTGTTGATGAAAAAACAATTAGAAACTGGGAAGCAGGTACAGTAAAACCCACAACAGAGAAGCTAAAAATTTTACAATCCCTTTTTAAAGTATTAAAAAATTCTATTCATCACTGAGAACAGAAATTATTTTGTCTTGATAGGCAATTTGTACAGTATATCCTTCTAGAAGTTTTACTTTTATTACATCACCAACAAACACAAGTTTTGCAATGACCGTCATATTCTCGATGACAATGCAACTTTTTAATCCATATTTTTCCGAAAAGTAGACTTCAGCACTAAAATTATGGTTTATTTTCCAATCATCGAAGATATAATCTCTTGCAAAATAAGGCTCCATTTCCTCGCTCACAAAAAATCCTCCTTTCGTTTTTAGATAGTATTCTACGAAAGGAGGATTTTACCTTTAAGATGTTTTTATATCTTCTACCAGAATCTGCGGTCTTTTTAAGCCGTTCCATTCGTTAATCACAAGTTTTCCAACAACGTCAACCGGATCAAAAACTGGCAACGTTTCGATTTTGTCTCCCCATCTGAAGGCAATCCCATCTAAACTGTTCCCCATTTGATCAAATCGAAATTTTATATGATCACCTGTTCCTACACGTTTAATATCGTAAATATCCGTATTTTGAATTGCAAACAACGGCTCTGGATTTCCTGTACCAAACGGAGCAAGCTTTTGAATTTCCTCAAGTAATTCCAAATTGATCTGATTAATATTTAAAGATAGATCAATATGAAGTTTTGGCCAGAGATCTTCTTCTGGAATTTGTGATGCTACTTGATTCATCTTTTCCCGAAAAATATTGATATTTTCTTTAAGAAGACTCATACCAGCCGCCATTTCATGACCACCGTATTTTAAAAGTAGATCCTTGCATTCAGTAAGACCCTGATATAAATTGAATTTTTCTATACTGCGTGCTGATCCTTTGGCTATTCCAGTTTTAGGATTAATCGATAAGACAATGGCTGGTCGATAAAAATGTTCTACCAGTCTGGATGCAACAATCCCAATTACTCCTTCATGCCAATCCTCACCAGCTACCACTATAGCAAACTCACTTTTGTTTTCATAAGCTTGCTGCAAGGCTTTATTAAAAATTTTTTCGACGATATCTTGTCTCTCCTTGTTAAGATCGTCAAGTTTTTTTGCACGGATTTTTGCTTTTTCTAGATCTTTTTCCAACAGAGTGAGAACCCCATGCTTAGCATGATCTAAACGACCTGCCGCATTCAAGCACGGTCCAAGTATAAAGCCAACATGATCAGAAACAAGCTCTTTCCCTTCAAGCCCAGCCACTTTGAGCATGGCCCGAATCCCCGGATTTTCGGTTTCAGCCAATGCCTTTAGTCCTTTATAGGCAATCAATCGGTTTTCGCCTCTTAAAGGTACAATATCTGCAATGGTACCGAGTGCTGCGATGGCCAGATTTTCGCTAGACGGTTCTTCTTCTGTTAATGCTTGAATCAATTTTAAAGTTACACCTACCCCAGCTAAAAAGGGAGTAGGATAAGAACCATCTCTCTGTTTAGGATTAATTACAGCAAAAGCCTCAGGGATCTCTTCTGGAGGCTCATGGTGATCGGTTACGATAACATCTAACCCTAATTGATTCGCAATAGATACCTCCTTCTTAGCAGAAATGCCCGTATCCACGGTAATCATTAGGGAGTAACCAGTTTCAGCAATCTTGCGAACCGCATTTTCGTTTAGTCCATATCCTTCCGAAAATCGGTCAGGTATATATATTCCCGGACATGCACCTAATTTACACAATGCCTTGTACAAAAGCGTTGTAGACGTTTGCCCGTCTACATCATAATCTCCATAGATAAGAATTTTGATTCATCACCATTTTTTGTGAAAATGGTGAAATAAAATGAAAAACACTCGCAACCTCTGGCAAGAATGTTAGTGACCAAACCACATTCAAAGGAGGAATTGCGAGTGTCTAAAACACTTTCCATAC
>Ga0310836_100897_pt1 | contig 19812 bp, 16 predicted proteins | sample SM_ome_4_FD_201310 | JGI IMG/M metagenome (GOLD analysis project Ga0310836, IMG submission 201310) | Sorghum-adapted microbial communities enriched on stacked mutant (SM) sorghum from Joint BioEnergy Institute, Emeryville, California... ... | reverse complement strand
GTTTCTAGCTGAGCTTGAAAAGGAACTCAAGCGTTCCCAAGAACTATTCATTAAGCATCATTATGAAAAGTATGAGGGAAAAATACCAGTTTGGGTGGCTATTGAAGTTCTTTCGTTTGGAGTGCTTTCGAAGTTATTTTCCAATATGAAAAATGATGATAAGAATCAAATTGCCAAAAGAAATTACAACGCTCCAGCCATATATCTTGAAAGTTGGCTTAAATGTATGTCCTACATTCGAAATATATGTACCCATTACGGCCGTCTTTATAATCGTCCATTAACAAGCAAACCTAGGCTTGACCGAAAATCAAAGCAACTTGGGATTGATCAGGGTAAAATTTTTGCTCATCTATATGTTTTAAAGGATCTTATACCTGACCGAGACAAGTGGCTTAATTTTATCATTCGATTAGAAGCGTTGTTGTCCGAGTATAGCGAAGTAGTGGAGTTGGATCGGATTGGATTCCCGGAGGATTGGGAGGCTGTTCTGATGATGGGGAAACACATGTGGAGTCGGTAATATTGTTAATTCGTAAAGAATAGCTGAGGTGTGATAGCCTGCCCAACTAAAATTCTAAAAGGTCTTAGTGGTGTTTTTCGCAAGAGAAAAATGATCATTTTCGCAGCGAAAAATGCCAACGGCAACTTGCCAGCGTAATGATCATCCCGGAATGCGTTCCATCGCTTGCTTGAAGCGAAAGCTTATACTGCCCCCCGCTGTCAAGACACGTTTTCGGAAATCTAAGTTAATTCCTCCTTCCGTGTTTTGATTGTTTAGGCAGCGACTGACATCCGACCTGAATAGACGTCATCGGGACACAGATCGCCAATGGATGAGTGTGGTCGGTAGGTATTATACTCTTGAATATAGCGATGCAGTTCTTTTCTGAGTTGCCGGGGCGTCTCGAATTCATGGATGTAGATCAGATCATATTTCAAGGTCCGGAAAAACCGTTCTGTTCTAACGTTATCCAGGGCTTGTCCTTTGCCATCCATGAATATGCGCACATTGGCGCTTTCCAGCAGTTCTACATAATCCGGGTTTGTGAAATGACTTCCCTGGTCGCTATTGATGATTTCAGGCTTTCTGTGTGTCAGAGCGCGCTTTAAGCAGTTGAGAACAAACGTCTTCTCCAGTGTGTTTGACAACTCATAATCGACAATTTTGCGGCTATACCAATCCATGATGACGAACAGATACATGAAACCTTTCTGCATGCGCACATAGGTAATATCGATTCCCCAGACCTGATCGGGGCGGGTGATGCTCAGCTTACGCAACAAATACGGACGGACGTACTGCGCGTGGTATCGCTTGCTCAGATTCGGCTTCGGATAGATCGTGTACACGCCCATTTCCCGCATGAGACGTCGTACCTTCTTGCGATTTACGCACAGCTTGTCATCACGCCGAATGACCTTCGTGATCGTTCGGTAGCCCCAGGTGGGATGGTCAGTGTGAAGTTCATCGATTCTGCGCATCAGAAATAAATCCGCATCAGAGACCGCTTTATCCTTCGGGGGATCACGATAAATACTGGTTCGATGGATACTTAACAACTCTGCTTGCCGGCTGATGGTCAGATGCTTGTCGCTGAAATCAACGTGTTTTTTTCTTCCAGCCGGGTCCGAGGATTTCTGCAGATTTTTTTTTGAGCCAGTCTACCTCGTAGGTAAGCTGACCGACTTTCCGCTCTAATTCAGCGATATGCGCTTTACTCTGTTCCAGTTCTTTTTCCGCTTCAGAAGGCCCTTTCTTAAACACTTCTGAAGCTCGTTCAAGGAACTCCTTTTTCCATCGGGAGAGGACCACAGGACTGACATCATACTTGGCTGCGATCTGGTTCACGGTTTCCTCTTCAGCGAGGATCTCCAGCACAACCTTCGTTTTGAACTCGGCGGTGTAATTCGTTCGTTTTTTCATGGTCTTAGTATAACTTAGATTTGCAATCCTGTGTCTCACCCTTGGGGAGCATTTTAGAATTGTATAGCTCTACCTATTACTCAAATGCATTCATATCTTGCAAACACGCCCCCCGGAAGCTAACATACAACAAACTTCCGAGGAGGCGTTTTTCATGTCCAAGCCCATCCGTTTGAACCTGTTGGATATCGACCCCGCTACCGAGCGGCACCTGCTTTCCCTTGCCCAGCGCCATCTCAAGCTGGTACTCGAAATTAGCCACCGCCGGACTTCCTCTCAGTGCCGCGCCGAGTGTTTTTTGTCAAGAAAAATTACCCCTAAAAATCGTGTATTTTTACCCATCATCGTCATGGGTATTTTTATCGTTGTTTTATCAGTGCATGCTTCATCCTGTAACTTTCGCCTTCAAATACGAGAAGGTTTCCATGGTGTGCTAGACGGTCGATCATAGCAGCGGCCATCTGGTCATCGGTGAAGACAGATCCCCATTTTGAGAATTCCAGATTCGTTGTAATAATCAGACTCCGGCTTTCATAGCAGTCCGCTATTACGCGAAACAACAACTGTGAGCCTTCTCGGTCAACGGGCACGTATCCCCATTCATCCAGGATGAGTAACTCTGAACGCTGGATCTCCTTCATGAGCCGTTCCAACGTGCCGCTGCGCTTGGCCTCCGCCAGCCGCATCACCAATTCCGCCACTGTGTAGAATTTGACGGCCATTCCCACCTCGCAGACCCGGATTCCCATCGCAATGGCCAAATGCGTCTTCCCTGTGCCCACAGGGCCGTAAAGTACCAGATTGCGCTTCGCTTGGATAAACAACGCGTCCGTCAGATCGCTTCACTTCAGGGAGGTCGGAAGCTTGACGCTTTGCCGGTCATAGCCCTCAAGCGTTTTGTACACCGGGAAGCAGGCGCGGTTCATCAGCCGACTGCGTCTGCTTCGTTCCCGGTTTTCCATCTCTTCCGCCAGCACGCGGTGAAGGAATTCCTCTTGCTTCGGCGTTGCCTCTTTCTCGCACAGTTCCACAGCCCGCTGGCTGAGCACCAGCTTCTTGCAAAAGGTTGAAATCTCGCTCCTCAGCTGCTCCCATTCCTTCGCCAAACTAATGGCATGCTCACCGCCGCTTCCAGCATCGCATCATAGATGCGCAGATCGACCGGTGCCGTTTCCTGCGGCTCAAATGAGGCCATCCGAGTCGCCAGCACGCCTGCGTTTGCGTTTGTCAGCCGCCCTAGCTTTGAGGACTGTTCCATCGCAACAAAAGGCGACGTTGATTTCAACTTTCTAACACAGACGGTCCGTTAGCGTATGCTTATTCGCACATCGGGCTCTGCTTGCTCCGGTCATCATACTAGGAGGCATATATGTGGGAATTTTTACGCCAACCGAGGCATCCGTGGTGGCGGTGGTGTACTCCTATATCATCGGAAAGTTCGTGTATAAGGAACTGGACCATAAAAAGGTCCTCGTCACGATCAAAAATGCGGCAATCATCAGCGCTGTAACAACGTTTCTTCTTGCTTTTTCCACAACATTCGCCTCCTACATTACCATGAAACAAGTGCCGCAAACCGTTTCTGCTTTTTTGATATCGCTTACATCGAACAAGTTTATTCTTTTGTTGCTCATTAACGCCTTTTTGCTTCTGATCGGGATGCTGATTGATATATTGCCGGCCATTATCATTTTGGCGCCGATTCTTTTGCCGGTAGCAGTAGAGTCAGGGTTGACTCCGATACAATTTGGCATGGTGATGTGCGTCAACCTCGCGATCGGCTTTATCACGCCGCCTTATGGGATTAATTTGTTCGCCGCAAGCGCCATATCACAAATATCCATGATGCGGATCGTGAGGAATACCGGTTACTTCATCGCTGCTTTAATTCTTGTTCTCTTGCTCATTACCTATGTTCCCGGTATCTCAACTTTGTTGCTTGGAGCAACATAAATAAAGCTAAAAAAGGGGAAGATGAGATGAAAAGAGTCATGTTGATGTTGATGGTCCTGACATTAGCTGCCGGTCTGGTGCTGACAGGATGCGGGGGGAGTCAGAAGTCGCCGGCTGCGGGGAACCAACAAACCTCAGCCGGAGGGAGCCAGCAGTCATCAAATGCGGGCAGCACGGATAAATTAACCATTCGTTACGGCAGCGCCGATGCTGAAGATGCAGCCATAGTACAGGGAATTTTCGCTTTTAAAGAGTACGTTGAAAAGGCTTCAGGCGGCTCAATAATCGTTGAAACGTATATTAATGGCGTTTTGGGCGGTGACCGGGAGCTGGCCGAAGCTCTGCAACTCGGTACTGTGGACATGACCGTAGTTTTGGGCGGCATCTTGGCAAACTATGATCCAGCGTTGAATATTTTTTCCCTACCGTAATTATTCCAAACCAAACAAGCAACTTATGATGCGGTAGACGGCGAGTTTGGCGAAACGCTGGCGAAACGGATTGAAGCGATTAACTTTAAACTTATGGGTTGGGGCGACGGCGGAACTTATCAAGTGGCCAACTCAGTTCGGCCGGTAACGTCTCTCGAGGATATCAAAGGAATTAAAATAAGGGTTCCGGAAATAGAGGCGGATATTGAATTTTTCAAAGCGGCGGGAGCTTCCCCCATACCGATCAGTTTTAGCGAAACCTTTACCAGCCTTGAACAAGGGGTGGTGGACGGTTTGGAACTTCCCGTAGAGCTCATGTATGCTTCCCGACTTATGGAACCGGTGAAATACTTGACTTTGACGGGGCACTCGGAATCTATCTTTCCTGTATTGATGAGCATGAAACTCTGGAATAAATTGACCCCGGATCAGCAAAAAATCGTAATGGATGGAATGAAGGTTCAGATCGAGACCAATCGTGAATTGGCGCAAGAAGCAGAGACAAAATATATCGAGGAATTCAAGAAAATGGGCGGCGAGGTCCATGTGTTGACTGATGAAGCAAGGCAAGAGTTTATCAAGGTGGGGAAACAGATCCAGGAGAGATTTGCACCCAACGTGGGCACTGACTTGATTGAGCTTGCCAAGTCGTTCAATAAGTAACGGATTCTGCCGGAGATTGCCAGGTGTTACATCTGGCAATCTCCCTGCAATAGCGAACTTTCTTTTTGTGACATAGAAGGTGAGTTGAGTCAAATTATAATATATTACATATTATATTTTATACATCATAACAAAAATGTGTGGGACATGCTGGATTTGTGGAAAGGAGATTAACCGGCTATGAATCATCATGTTGCATTAAAATATATTCTGAATCGAAAGGCGCGAGAGGGAGGCAAACATCCAATCCCTTTTATTAACATGGAAATCGTAGCCAGGGTAAGGGCGTTTCACAGAAGCTTTCCGCAATATGCGAAAACGCCCCTGCACTCTCTCAACGCTTTGTCACGTTTGCTGGAAGTGGGGAACATATGGGTGAAGGATGAGTCTTACAGATTCGGTTTAAATGCCTTTAAAGTGCTGGGAGGTTCGTATGCGATCGGGAAATATTTGGCGAATCAATTGAATGTGGATATTTCTGAGCTCTCCTATGAGAAATTGAAATCACCCGAGATTAAAGAACAGATCAAGGATATTACCTTTGTAACCGCAACGGATGGAAATCACGGCAGGGGGATTGCTTGGGCGGCCAATCAGCTGGGATTGAAATCAGTTGTATTTATGCCCAAAGGATCTTCCGAATTCAGACTCAATAGTATTCTTAAAGAAGGCGCACATGCGGAAATAACCGGGGTGAATTATGATGAAACCGTCAGAATGTCCAGGGCATATGCAGTTGAACATCAGGCGGTTCTAATGCAGGACACGGCCTGGGAAGGGTACGAGGAAGAATCCATTTGGATCATGCAAGGATATTGCACCTTGATCGATGAAGCGATGGAGCAAATCAGGGAGGCGGGAGCCGGATATCCGACCCACGTGTTTTTGCAGGCAGGAGTAGGTTCCTTTGCAGCGAGCATGCTGGGATACTTGCTTGCAAAGTTTGATCAAGAATGGCCTGTGACTGTCATTGTCGAACCTGAGGCAGCGGCATGCATCTATAAATCTGCTGAGATCGGCGATGGGAAACCCCATGCGGTTACCGGTGATTTGGCAACAATTATGGCGGGTTTGGCCTGCGGAGAACCCAGCACTGTCGCTTGGCGGATCCTGAAGGATTATGCGGATATGTTTATCTCCTGTTCGGATGCTGTTGCTGCCAAGGCCATGCGAATACTTGGAAATCCGCTGCCGGGTGATCCTCAGATCATTTCGGGGGAATCCGGCGCGGTTGGGTTGGGCGTGTTAAGCTTGATCCGACAGCAACCTTCCCTGCGGGAAATTGCTGAACAGCTTCAATTAAATCATCGTTCACGAATTCTTATCATCAACACAGAAGGAGACACGGACCCTTACGGCTACAGGGATATTGTGTGGAATGGCAAAAATCCTTCTGTTTAGACGGGGAAAGCAAAGAACAAGATAATAGGAGGATACCATGTCTTTCGGCACTTCACATCTATCCATCGATTCTTCCAGATTGCTGCGCCGGCTCGAAGAACTTGGACAAATAGGACGCGACAGTGACGGGAAGTTAACCAGATTGGCCGCTTCTGATGCCGATAAGGCCGGACGTGACTTGTTGGCTTCTTGGATAAAGGAGGCCGGATTGGAACTGGCGGTTGACCGCATTGGCAATCTGTTTGGAATTTGGCAGGCAGGAGATTCGTCAAACGCACCGCTTCTAATCGGCTCACATATTGATACCGTAATACATGCCGGAATCTATGACGGCTGTTACGGGGTGCTATCCGGCCTGGAAGTTATCCAAACGCTGCGCGCGTCCGGCTTTGCGCCTTTGCGGCCGATTGTCGTATGTGCTTTTACGAATGAAGAAGGTGTACGTTATGCTCCCGACATGTTGGGTTCACTGGTATTCGCAGGGGGAATGCCTGTTGAAGAAGCCTTGGCTGCTGTCGGAACAGATGGAAGTGTGCTTGGGGATGAGCTGGCTCGAATTGGGTATCTGGGCAATCTGGAAGCGGGTTTCATGAAACCTTTTGCTTATTTGGAGCTGCATATTGAACAAGGGCCGATTCTGGAAGCCGAAAGCATCCCCATTGGGGCTGTTGAGAGCGTGACTGGAATATCCTGGATGCGGATTACGATCGAAGGAACAGCCAATCATGCGGGCACTACGCCAATGTCCATGCGCAGAGACGCCGGTTATGCTGCGGCACGGGTCATTACTTTTCTAAACGAACGGGTGGCGAGTTTGCGATCGCCCGCTGTTGTAACCGTCGGCTGCATTGAATTCGAACCGAATGCGATTAACGTGATTCCCGCGCGTGCCACCTTCACTGTTGATCTTCGCGATGCCGATGAACAGAGACTGCAAGAGGAAGAAGCGGCATTGGCCGAATATCTCGCGGAACTTGCTGTTGAACTGAACGTTAAAATTTCGGCTGAACCCCTTGCCCGGGTCGAACCTGCACAATTTGATGCCAGAATCGTCGAACTTGTGGAAGCAGCCGCCAGGCAACGCGGTCTATCTTCGAAACGGATGATTTCCGGTGCTGTTCATGATGCCCAGATGGTGGCCAGAATTTGCCCCGCGGGGATGATCTTTGTTCCAAGCATTGGCGGGATTAGCCACAATCCGAACGAATTCACGCCGGAACCAGATCTGGTGGCTGGCGCCAATGTTCTTCTCGATGTGACAGTCAAATTGGTTGGCTCGTTATCATCATCGGGCATCAACCTCACGCTATGACCTCTGCGAAATAAAGCGGACGAGGCGGTTATCAGTGCCCCGCCGCATCCCCGACGGAGCTCGTAAGCTTCCGCCGGCTCCGCTTTCCTGGCGTGCGGGATCAGTGCACGATCGGCTGCCGCGGGTCGGCCTCCGGCCCCGATTCGGAGATGCCGAACCGGTTGTGCAGCTCGCGCAGCGGCCTCGGCAGCCACCAGTTGGCGCGGCCGGCCAGCTTCATGAAGGCGGGAACGAGCACGGCCCGGATCAGCGTGGTGTCCACGAGGATCGCCAGCGTCATGCCGATGCCGAGCATTTTCAGGAAAACGACGTCCCCGAACGCGTACGCGGCGAACGTGAAGGCGAGGATGCCTGCGGCCATGGTGACAAGCGAGCCGCTTCGCTGCAAGCCTTCTGCGACCGCTTCTTCCAGATTCCCCGACCGGTCGTACTCTTCCTTGATCCGCGAGAGAATGAACACCTCGTAGTCCATCGACAGCCCGTAGGCGATGCAGAACATGAGAATCGGGATGCTCGGCTCGATCGAGCCGGCCGGCGTGAACGCGAGCAAGCCGGACAGGTTGCCTTCCTGGAACACCCACACCAGGGCGCCGAACATGATGGTCAGGCTCAGCATGTTGAGCACGGTGGCCTTGAGGGGAATGAGCAGGCTGCCAGTCATCAGGAACAGCAGGACGAACGTCACCAGGAAGATGAGGGCGAGCGCCAGCGGCACCCGTTCCAGCAGCGCGTCCCGGAAATCGGTCAGGTCGGCCGGATAGCCGCCGACGAGCACGTCAAACGGCGCCTCCGCGGCCCGGACTTCCCGGACGATTTCCGACGCCCGCTCGCTGATGGCTTCCCCGGAAGGAATGACGAACAAGTAGGTGCCGCCGCTTCCCGCAAACCGTTCATGCCACCTTTCCGGTTCGATGGCCAGACGTCCGTCCGCGTAGGATCCCGCCAGCGAATCGACCTGGACGATGCCGTCGATTTCCGACAGGCGGGCCGCATAATCCCTGATCGCCTCCAGATCGGATGCGGGGTCCGCCGCCGGGGCCACTACCCGTATCGCGTCGGTCTCCTCCGCGAGGAAATTCGCATTCTTCTGGTCTTCCACGACGCGGCTGCTCACGTCGGGCGGCAGCACGCGATGATCGGGCAGCCCGAAGCGCAGATCAAGCACGGGGGATGCGAGCAGCAGAAGCACCGCCGCCGCGGACGCCCCGTAGAGCGCGGGCCGCTTCATCACATGCCGGGCGTAGCGGGTCCACAGCCCCTGCCGGGCTTCGGCCGTCCCATCGGACGCCCTGCGCCTGCGAGCAAGCCGCTCGCCGAGGACGGCGAACCACGCCGGCAGGATGATGATCGAGCCGATCAGTCCGAACAGGACGACGAGCACGCCGGTGTAGGCGAAGGATTGCAGGAACGGAAACGGGAATACGAACAGCACCGCGCATGCGGCCGCAACCGTCACCCCGCTGAACAGCACCGTCCGGCCCGCCGTGTTCACCGTCCGGACCACGGCTTCCTGCACGGACCGGCTCGCAGCCAGTTCTTCCCGAAAACGGGTGATCATGAACAGGGAGTAGTCGATGCCGAGTCCAAGCCCCATGACCAGCGCCAGATTCAACGCGAAGGTCGATACTTCGGTGAAGGAGACGATGCCCGCAAGGCCGGCGAGCGTGCCGACCATCGCGTACAGCCCGGCGCCGATCGTCAGCGCCGTCGCCCGGAAGCGGCGGTACACCAGGAAGAGGAGCAGGAACACGCCCGGCAGAATGATCATTTCCGCGCGGATGAAGTCCTGCCGGGCGAGCCCCGCGGCCTGCCGGAAAATTTCGTCCTGTCCGCCGACTTCCACCTTGAGCAGCCCGTCGTCGCGCATGTAGCGCGGCGACAGTTCGCCCAGCGCCGTCCGGGCTTCCGTCACGGTGCCGTTCAGGGAGGCGAGGATGAGCGCCTGCCGGCCGTCCTCGCTGCGAAGCGTCGGGGAGCCGCCGCGCAGCCAATACGAATCGGCCTGTTTTACGGCGGGCTCCGCCGCCAGCTCGGCCGTCAGCATCAGCCCTGCCTCCCGCACGTCAGGATCATGCACCGAACCGGTCTTAGCGGTAACGAGCAGCACGAGCGTCGGACTGGCGGCATCGAACGCTTGCTCCAGCAATTGTCCGGCTTCGTATGATTCCGAACCGGGCACCTCCCAGCGGCTCAGCGACAGTTGGCTCACGGCGCCGGCCCCGACGACGGCAAGCAGCACGAACTGGATAAGGCTCATGACAACGATGGTCCTTCTGGCCCTGTTGATGAAACGTCCGAGTTTGTTCACGATGGGTCTCCTCCTGAAATACGGAATTTTGTTTGATTGATCAAACAAATCTGTATCATAAAAAATTGCCGAACACCGGATTGCATTCGCCCGGAGAGAGAATACCCCACTCCGGATTTGATTGAACGTTCAAACAATACAAAGGTAAAAAAGAATCAGCCGTCCCTCCCGGCAACGCGCCGCACATAGGCGTCGAGCAAGTCGGCCAACGCCTCGTACGCGCCATCGTAGTCGAACTCTTCGTCGCACAGCCGCTGCATGCCCAGGCCGTCGAAGACGGCGAGCAGAATCGGCGCGAGCGCGCGGGCCTTGTCCTCCGGCAGTTTTCCGACCAGCTGGATCAGCCCGGTCAGGTGCCGGCGCTTGCTCTCGAGTGTCTCCCGGATGTTGGCGGATACGGCTTCGTTGCGCATGCCCAGTGCGTACAGTTCATACCGCAGCTTGATCCACGACGGATCGTCCTCCGCCCTCGACTTCGGCACTTTCAGGACAGCGCGGATCGACTCCGCGCTCACCTCCCGTTCCCCCTGTTCGCGGATGAACGGCAACGATTCGCAGTATCGCTCGGACTCCCGGCGGAACACCTCTGCGAACAGCGTGTCTTTGTTCGAAAAATAGTACCCGATCAGCCCTTGCGCCACACCGGCGGCTTTGGCGATCTCCTTGGTAGACGCCGCGTCATAGCCCCGTTCGGCCAGTACCTGATATGCAGCCTGGATGATTTTCTCGCGCTTCTCTTGTTCCTTCATGCTGCCACCCCGCAGGCGTCCGAGTTTGATTGTTCGATCAAACAAAATATAGACCGCCCCGGCAGTTTCTGTCAAGGGTTTTGTTCGCCTCGTGTTGTTGTTCTGTGATAATGTCATCCTGTAACTGTTCTGATATAATGTCACTATGGGAGGACAGGAGGAAGTGACATTGACCAGAGCAGAATGGAAAAAGGCACTTGTGGTGGAGAAGATCATCGCCGGACAAATGACCAACGCGGAAGGAGCAGCAGCACTCGGACTGAGCGAACGGCAAGTGATTTGGTTGAAGAAACGATACGCGAACGAAGTAGGAGCCGCAGCACTGGCGCACCGAAATCGAGGACGCAAGCCGAAGCACGCTTTGTCCGATGAGCTGAAAGATCGCATCGCCGTTCTGTACACCACAACGTATCACGGCAGCAACAACTGCCACTTCGCGGAGCTGCTTAAGGAACACGAATCGCTGAAGCTGAGCCCATCCAGCGTACGGCGCGTGTTGCTGTCCAAAGGCATCAAGCAAGCCCGACAAAGAACGAGGCCATAAACTTGCAATGCTTATCTTGAAAAGGTGAAGGTGCTTCAGCAAGTCAACAACTTTCGAGAAGTGATCTCCGCATTATTGGCGGAGATTCTTTATTTGGAGCATCCTCACAGGTAGGGACCCCACTCAATTGTTTGGTGGGACTATGGTATAGTATTCATTGGACAAAGGATTGATGGGGACAGGGGATCACAGGGCGATGAAATTATTCGAGGTATTGCCGGGCAACTTTTTTCGTTTGCTGACGGGATCGAACAAGCAACTGTATGCAGAGGCGGGTTTGCTCATTTATGAGCATTCACAACGTGAACGGTTCGGCATCCGTTATGATGTGATGCGGGATGCGCTGCAGGAACTGATTGAGACGCAGCAGGAACTTGGCTTGACTTATACGCCGGATGACGACGAACTGTTGGAAGAGGAAGTTCGTGCGCCGGGCGCAAGAACGAGATCAGCAAGCGGCGGCAGCGGGTCTTTGCGATTAAGCGGAACGGGACCGCAGCAAATCTCCGTGGAAGAAGCGGCCAGAATGCAGGCGAATGCGATGCTGCGGCGGTTTGAAGCGCTGAAATGGATCAATGTCGAAGACCGTGATCAATTTCAGCGTTATATCGTACTGCCGCATTACTCAAGCCGCATGTTGGGCCTGTTCAAAGAACTTTGCGAAGCCCGGGCCGTGGAGTATCAACGATTTGCTTTTGCCACGTTTCAAATTTTGGCCGGCGGCGAGGCCGAGCGGAGACCATGCTTTGCCGTACGCGAAGCGCTGCAGATTACGCTGCAATTTCGTCAAGAGCTGATCACCCTGTACAACAATATGAAGCACCATATGGAACAGATTGTCCAGAAAACGTCCATCCAGGAAGTGCTTGACCATCATTTCGACACCTACAAATCGCAAATTGTGGACAAAAGCTACCATCGCCTCAAAACGTCCGACCACGTATCGCGTTACAGACATCACATTTTGCAGAAGGTACAGGACTGGCTCCTGGACCGGGACTTGATGGAGGAGACGATTGCCGACGGTTTGCAGAGCGATTTTTACCGGTCGCGGGAAGAAGCGGAAGACGACATTCGTCGGTCCCTCTTGACAATCGAGGAAATTTATGCCGGGTTGGACGAGATTTTCTATCAGATCGATGTGCGGCATAATCAGTATTTGCGTTCGTCCTACGATCGTGCGCGTTATCTCAGTCAGCATCAGACCGGAGTGAAGCAACAGTTGGGCATACTGCTCGAGCACTTGTCACAGCGTGCCGCGGCACTCGGCTTGAATACGGATTTCGACGATGAAACGACGGCGGGTGCGCGTCTGTTTCGTATTCAGCACATTGGACAGTTGAGTGAGGGCTCCCTGTTTACACCCCGCCAGCGCCGCCAGTCTCATCAGCCGGAGCGCCATATTGTGGTTGACATTCCCGAGGAATGGAAAGAGCAGCTGCATCAAACCAACCTGGAGCGGATGCGGCGGTCGATCACCCGCAAGAAGGTCGAGCGATTCGTGTTGGACAAGATGGGGGAACGCGACAAAATGGAGATGCGGGAATTGGCGCCGGACAGTGTGGAGGAACTGCTGCTTTTGACTTATGTGTATTTGTACGGACAGGACGACTCCTCAGTCTTCTGCTTGCTGCGGAACGAGGAGCGGGTCATTGTCCGGATCGGTCCGTACCGTTTTCACAATCATACCGTCGTGCGGGCAGCGGGGAAAGCGGGACGCGCGTTGGTGAAACGATGAAAGGTCAAGAATGAAGCCGGAAGGTGTGAACGCCATGTCCATGAACGACGAAAATCCCTCTGCCTCGGCGGGCGGGTTGTTCCTGCTTGATGCGCTCGGAGAATCGGACAAGCTGAAAATGGGCACCGCGCTCAATCGGCTGCTTGCCAACAATTTTCTGGTCAAGGAACGGGACAGGGAAACTTACATGTTCCTTCGCAGAAATCGGGAGGCCGCGCAGGCTTTTTTCCGTTTTTTGCAATGGGAGTTTATTCTTGATGATCGGCACGAGATCGTCTATGTGCAGGGGCCGGACAGCGCGATCCGTCGGTCATTCAACCGTGATGAAACGATCTGGATGCTGATCCTGCGCCTGATTTACCAGGAGAAGCGAGAGTCTCTGTCGCTCAGCGAATATCCGATCGCGACGCTGTACGAGATCCGGTCGAAGTACGACACTTTCCGTCTTCCTTGGATCAACATGACGACGTTGGACCGGCTGGTGAAACTGTGCGCGCGCCATCAACTGCTTGACGCGCTGGACGACGACATACGTTCCGATGACTGCCGGTTCCGGTTTTTTCACAGTTGGATCTATTTTATCAACATGGATGAAGTTCGGGCATTGGCGGAACGAATCGGGCGATACCGTCAGAGGGAGGAGGACGACCTGTTCGATGAAGTGGATGAAGAAACTCAGGCTGATTAATTGGCATTATTTTGTCGATGAGACGATGGAATTTGGCAGGCAGACGCTGATTACCGGCCAGAACGCCGCCGGAAAGTCGACGATCATCGATGCGCTGCAAGTGTTGCTGATCGCCGATCAACGTCAAATCCGCTTCAATCCGGCGGCCCACGAAGAGGCCAAACGGTCGATCATCCACTACCTGAAAGGGAAAATCGGCAGCGATGATCGCTCTTTCGTGCGAGACGGGGACTTTACCACTTACATCGTGGCGGAATTTCGCGACGATATGAAGAAAGAATCATTCGTGATCGGCGTGGTCATCGATGTGTTCTCAGATCAGCAATATGTGGAAGAGTACTTTATTCTGGCAGATTGTCGGCTCGATGATCTTGATTTCATCAAGTCGTCCGGCCATTTGCGGAATCGGGATGAGTTTAAGCGCAGGCACGCGGTTTCCGGCGACCGTTCGCGGGCGCGGTCGATTTTCGAACGGAATAAATCGGTATACCAGAAGGCGCTGCTTGCGAGATTGGGTGGGCTGAACGAGCGCTTCTTCCGCATTTTCCTGAAAGCCCTCTCGTTCAAACCGATCCAGAATGTCCGGGAGTTCGTATACGATTACATCCTGGATAAAAAAGAACTGCAGTTGGACCTGATGAAGCAAAATTTCGACATACACGAAAAATACAAGGGCGAACTGGAGCAACTGCAAATTCGCAAGGAAAAGTTGCAGCGTATTCGCGACGTGTATGATCAATATGACAAACTGCGCGTCACGGTTCAGGAGCAGGAGTATGTGATCCGGCGGCTCAAGCTGACGCTGGAGGAGGAACAGCTGGAAGAATGCCGAAGGCAACTCGCCGGATTGGAGGACCGGTTGCGCGGGATGGAAGCCGAGATGTCGCTCGCCGAGATGAAGTACGAAGAAGCGAAGGCCGAAGCGGAACGAGCGTTGACCCGATGGAAGAGCCATGACGCCGTGAAACGGGTGGAGGAACTGAAGCGTCAAATCGATGAATGGAGCGACGGCCTGGAGCGCCTGAGACAGGAACTGAATATGGCCAGGCGGGCGCTTGAGGGAGAGCGGCTACTCGTCGCGCAATTGGCGGATTGGCCGGGAAACGACGGGTGGACGCTCCAATCGGATGAGCGTGCTGATTTGACGATGGGTGTGGAGACGATATCGGCGGCCATTCGCCACCTGGAAGATGCGTTTGAATCCGGCCTGGAGCCCACGAAGACGTTCGGCGACGATCTCGTAGAACTCATGCAACGGATCACGGATTTGGGGACGCGGCTTGGCCGCATCCACGAGCGGCTGCTTATCGAACGGACACGTGCGGAAGAACGTGTTCGGAACTTGGCCGACCGTGTGCGTGAACTGGAACAGGTCATCCGCGATCTGGAGAACAAGAAGCGCCCATACCCGACTTCCGTTGTCCAACTGAGGCGTGTGCTCGAGGAGCGGCTGAACGGACGGTCGCCGGTGTGGATTTTCTGTGAAGAAATGGAAGTTGAAGATGAGGAGTGGCGCAATGCTGTCGAAGGATATCTGAATACGCATCGGTTCGACCTGCTCGTGCGGCCGGAAGTATTCGCCGAAGCGCTGTCAATTTATGAGCGGGAGAAATTCCGGTTGCAGCTCGAAGGCGTCGGACTGGTTGATACGGAAAAAGAGCAGCGATTCATTCATACAGCCGAAGCCGGATCGCTGGCCGAGGTGCTCAGCACGGGCAATCCGTTCGTCCGGGCGCATATTGATCATTTGCTCGGCCGCGTCATGAAGGCGGCGGACGAACAGGACCTTCGCCGGCATCGGACAGCCGTAACGCGCACTTGCATGGTGTACCACAACATGGCCGCGCGGCAGATGAGACGTCACCAATACGAACTGCCTTACATCGGTGCCAAGGCGATCGCGCGCCAACTCGAGCTGAAAAAACATGAAATGGCGGAAACGTCGAAGGAACATGCGTATTGGACGGAAATTCACCGGGACATTGCCGGATGGGCGGAAAAGTTGACTGACAAAAAAGCGCGCATGGAACGGCTTGGTGGTCATCTGGCCCTGGCGTCGCAATTTTCGGAAACCCGCCTGCGATTGGCAGAAGCGGAACGTGAGCTTGAACAATTGGACCTGAGCGAAGCGCGGCGACTGGAGCAGGCCTATCATGTCTGGCAATCCGAAGCGGAACGCTGGAGCAACCGGAGAGTGGCACTTGGAAAGGAAATTGGAAAAAAAGAAGAAGAACGGGACCAGATCCACGCCAAAATCTACATTCAGACCAATAAGGTAAAGGACGCGCAGATTGTACTGGACAGCTGGGAGGCAGAGTACGATCCCGGACTTTTGCAGGGCGCGCTCTCCCGCTGGGCCGATGCCGAGAAGCAGGACATCCCGACCTACCGCAAACTGGAGAACTGGCAAAACAACCAGAAAGGCAATGCGACCCGCCGCGACGACACGCGCAATGTTCTTCACAAACTGCGTCTGCAGTTCAACGCCGAGCATCTGTTCGACGGACCGGGGACGGCGGAGGGCAATGAAGCGTATGACGCGGCGCTGAGGACCGTCGCCGATATCAACATTCCCGATTACCAGGACAAAGTCGAAAAGGCGCTGAAAGATTCCGAGGAGGAGTTCAAGTCGCATTTTGTTTTCCGGCTCAGGGAAGCAATCGAGATGGCGAAGCGAGAGTTTCATGAGCTCAATTATGCTTTGCGGAATTTTCCGTTTTCCCGGGATCGGTATGTCTTTGAGGTGACGCCCAGAGAGAAATATCGGCGGTTTTACGATGCGGTCATGAATCCGATGTTGGCGGAGAAAGGGTCATTGTTCGACCTGCAGGACAATGACTCCTCGGAGACTTTGCATGAACTGTTCGAAATGCTTGTCCGGGGAGAAGCGGGCGATATGGAAGCGTTCACCGACTATCGCAGCTATCTGGATTTCGATATCAGAGTCCATACCGGCGAATCCAGTTATTCTTTCTCCAAGGTTTTGCGGGAAAAGTCCGGCGGAGAGACGCAGACGCCGTTCTATATCGCGATTCTGGCCTCGTTTCACCATTTGTACAGGACAAACAAGACTTCCCGGCTAGTCGTGTTCGACGAAGCGTTCAACAAAATGGACGAGCAGCGTATCCAATCGAGCCTGCGTCTGATCAAAAAGTTGAACCTGCAATTGATCGCCGCGGTTCCGGATGAGAAAATGCAGCACATGGCGCCGGAGGTCACGACGACGCTGATTGTGACAAACCGGAACTATCGTTGCTTCGTCGATATGGTTGACCGTGCGGATATCGAGGAATTGTTGGGCGGGGAGGAAGGAGACGGTTCCGCCAGCGTCAGTATTGACGAGGCGGATGAAATCGCGGTTGAAGTGAGTCAAAGCGAGTTGTTTTGATGATAGAGCGTGCGAGGAGGCATGCGGACGTTGGCAGATGGAGCATTTTTGAGCGAGACGGAATACAAAAAAGGGTTCGGGCAGCGGTTGTTGGTGCACTTGATCCAGAAATACGAGAGCAGCAAGGCGTTTGCCAGCGGAAAACCGGTGAATCAGAAACCGCAGTTTTCCTTTGCCAATAGTCCATTTCAGGCGGAATACGAAGATGAGATGGATTTTCGCAAGAAGGAATGGATCCATGAAGTGATCGAATCGCTGAGTGCGCAGGGTATTGTTTCGGTGAAGTGGGAAAAGTTCCGGGAGGGCCGCCATTTGGCCAAAGTGTATCTGGAACCGGGTCGCATCGAGGCAGCGTATGAGCTGGCAGGGGTGACGCCGCGAGGAAAGAAGATGGTGCGGCTTCGCAATATTCTGGAAACATTGGAACATCACCCGTGGGAATGGGTTGCCCAATGGGCGCGGGAAGCGGTGAGTGCATTAGTCGAGCGCAAAACTGCCGGTCTCGATCTGGACGACCCGGAAGGGTACGAACTGCTGGTGAATGTGCTGCAGGAATTGCCCAAGCTGGAGGACGACATCCCGAAACGCGTGTTGAGCCAACGCCTGTTCCAGAACACGAAGACGTTCGAGCGCCTTGTCGAGCGGCGTCTGGTCCATCTTGTTCAGACCCGTTCCGGGATAGATTTCGATAGCGATGCGGATGCGCTGGAGAGTGTCGGGATCGCTGATCAAACCCGCAGTGCGTGGATTGCCGGGGGGCTAAAGTGTTCCATTGGCGCCGATACGGTCTCGCTTGCCATGTTCCCCGGCGGCATTGGATTGTCGCGGGATACGGTGCGTTCTTTGACGGTCGACAGGATTGATGGAAAATGCATCATATTGATCGAAAATCTCACTTCTTGGCACCAGTGGGTGAAAGAGCGGCTGGGAGCGAACGAAGTTGTCGTCTATACCGGCGGATTCCCGAACCGCACCGTGCAACAGCTATTGCATAAACTCGGCCAATTTGTGTACGGTGACGGTGATGCAGGCGAGGAAGAACAGAATACCAGTACCGCTGGCAGAATGCCCATTTACCATTGGGGCGATATGGATGCCGGGGGCATTTACATTTTCGAGTTTCTTCGCGTGCATTTTTTTCCCGATCTCAGGCCGTTGGGCATGGACGAGTCGGACTATTTGCGCCATGTCAACTCCGGAATGGAGTACAGCCGTTCCTATGCGAAGAAGCTGGAGGACATGCTGGCCGACGAGCGGTATGCTCGTTGGCGCGGCCTGATTCGACTGATGCTGGTCCACGGAAAAAGAATTGAGCAGGAAAGTATGGCAATCCCGGCGCAATTTGATGAATGAACCGCCGCAAGCAATGCGACATGAAAGCGGGCCTCATATTTGACTGCGCATCGCGCCAATTGCCTTATGCTCCAACAACATGACCGTTATGAAGAACGCCAATATCCTGGATAAGCGGACAGGATGTTGGCGATTTTCTTCTTTTGGCGAAAACGTTATCAAATGGACACGTCTCGAACGGACTGCTCAACGATGGCGGTCGTTGTGTTTCAGAATGGAATGAAAATGAAAAAGATGGAGAAAAGTATGGGTGCTACAACCACTTAGTGTTTCACTGGGTAAGATTTTATAATCTGGGGGAAATCCCTTTTTCGCAGGAATCCGCATGCGTGGAAACGGATTGCATCCGGGACTGTACGCAACAAAGATTCCTTGCGAACGCTCAAAGTTAACGTACAAATCGTGTACCCTGGCAGGTATAAACTGTAAGCTGTGAAATACAGCCCGACAAAGACATTCGATGAGGTAATTGGAAACGTCCAAAAGTTAATTTGGATGAAATTGAAGTAATGGTAATCGCTACAAAAGAGTGAATAATAGAGGGATTGCTCTTAAAGGGCAATCCCTTATTATCGTTTTAGACTGAGTCGTTGATGACAGCCCGGCAGAGCATTCACCGGGTCATTCTGCCGTCCACATCTCAATCTTATAAAATATGCCCGGTCATTTCACCAATGCGGCTCTTAAGCGGTTTACGCCAAATTCCAGATAGCCCTTCAAGCAAGTGAGCGCATAAACCCAGCCTTCTTTGTTGTCCACCAATTTCGCGATCAATTCCGAATCATTATCGGCAAAACCGTCCTCCGTCACTTCGACGACAGTCGTTGACGGATCTTCTTCGTGCAGGGTGATCGTTACCAGATGAGGCTCTCCCTCTTCTCTTCCCCATTCGTATACAATCTTTTCATTCTCAATGACGTTCAGAATTTGAATTTCTCCTTCCGCATCGTATTCGTCATACCGCAGTGTGATCGTTTTGCCTTCTTCCCATCTGTTCGAGCTGGACGAAAACCAGAAGTTGCCGATTTTCACCGGATCAACGAACGCTTCGAATATTTCCGCCCGTGGCCTGCAGATTTTGATTTTGGTCTCCGTTTTCATGCGATTCCCTCCGATTTAACTGGAATGATCAAAAATTGTTTCATATTCTGCATACAGTTCCCTGTACCCGTATTTCACCACCTCACTACCTACCATCAATGGCATGTTCATTCCCGCCAGCGTTCCTGCAAGCCCGCGCAGACATAAATGCCATCCTGCCGCGTACGAAGGCGCCATCCGGCGATCCGAAAATTTGTGACGCAGCGTCAGCAGCGTTGATTGTCCGGCTTCTTGCAATTCCCAGCGCAAAATATCA
>Ga0310836_100892_pt1 | contig 19884 bp, 19 predicted proteins | sample SM_ome_4_FD_201310 | JGI IMG/M metagenome (GOLD analysis project Ga0310836, IMG submission 201310) | Sorghum-adapted microbial communities enriched on stacked mutant (SM) sorghum from Joint BioEnergy Institute, Emeryville, California... ... | reverse complement strand
ACTCCACGGAATAAGTGGTCTTCCCTTTCGGTGTTTGCTTGGTCTCGAACATAAACAAATCCCTCCAGTGTTTTTACTGACAGTATGGGCATTTTCCCAACTGTCTACACTAGAGGGATAATATCATTTTAATGTTGGGTATTTTTTAATGTCATGGATTTTTTTCAAATATCCGCTGGATGGCGTCCAAAATCTGGGATTCCTCAAACGGCTTGACGACAAAATCCTTCGCCCCCGCTTTAATCGCCTCGTACACCATCTTTTGCTGGCTGAGGGCCGAACAAATGATCACTTTCGCATCCGGGAATGCTTCCCGGATCTCCTTCAACGCCGCCAAGCCGCTTTTTACGGGCATGGTGATATCCATAAACACGAGGTCGGGGAGAAGTTCCCGGTACAGTTCAACCGCTTCTTCCCCGTTTTTCGCCTCCCCGACGACGATGTGTTCCGTCTTTTCAATGATCCTTCTTAACGTCATCCGCAAAAATTTTGCATCATCCACGATCAGGATTCTTCCCACGAAGCCTTCCTCCCATTTGCATGCAGGGATTCGCCGGTTAAAAACCCGTAAAGCCGCCGAACAACGGATTCAGCCATTGGATGAAAAGGTTCATCCAATCAAAGTACAGCATGACGCCGACAGCCACCATGAGGGCTCCCCCCGCCTTCATGATCTGCGCGCTGTGCCTGCGGATCCATTGCAGTTTTCCGATAAAGAAGGACAAAAGAAGGAAAGGAAGGGAGAACCCGAGGACATAGGCGATCATATAAAGGACGGCGAAACCCGGATTGGTCGACGCGAGAAAAATGACCGACGCCAAAATGGGGCCGGTGCAGGGCGTCCAGCCCGCCGCAAAGGCGAGCCCGATAACCGCGGACCCGAGATAACCGGAAGGGCGTTTGCTGAACTGGATTCTCCGGTCCTTCATGAGAAAGGCCGGGCGAAACAGCCCGAGGATCACCAGCCCGAAAAAGACGATGAAGACGGCCCCCAGCTGCCGGATCAAGTCTTTATATTGGGTAAAGAAGGAACCGATAAAGGACGTCCCGAAGCCGAGGGCGATAAAAACGACGGAAAATCCGAGCAAAAAAAACAAGGTATGGAGCAGGCTCCGCTTTTGGAGCAGCGCGTTCTCTTCCTGCAATTCGCCCACGCTCATGCCCGTGATGTAAGACAAGAACGACGGGTACAGGGGGAGGCAGCACGGGGAAATAAAGCTTAAAAAACCGGCTCCGAACGCAAGAAAGACGTTTATGTCAACCAATCCCGACACCCTTTCCGCTGTGGTACCAATCGTTACATTGATTTTACAAAACATCCGGGGAAATGCCCAGAAAAATGCAACGGGGAATTGTTACATTTTTTTGAACAGGATCCCGGGACGGCCCGGACGACCGCCGGCGCCTCCCCTCCGGTTTCCTTCTCCGCTATAATTTCAACAGCAGCCGGCCTCCGAAAATGAACGTAAAAAGCAGCAACAATCCGGAAAAAATCGACATGCCGTTCCAGGAGGTGGGTTCCCGATGTTCCTCCGGCCCTTTTTCTATTTTTCCCCGGCCCGCCGGTTTGAGCTTCTCCAAAGGCGCCGCCTGCAAAATCGTCCCGTCGGCGGATTTGATCAATAAATTCCCGGAACGGTCCACCTTCGTTTCCGCCCTTTCCCCCTTCGGCAAGACGTAGTACACGTCGTGCGGCAGGAAGTATTCGCCGTTTTCCGCGGGGAATAGCGTTTGGCCCGTCACCTTCTCCACCGTAAAATTTTGAAAGCCGTAATCCAGCATTTTCAGCGTATCGGTATAAGGAACGTTTTTATAAGGCGTATTCATCGTCACGGCAATAAGCGCCATGCCGTCTTTTTCCGCCGTCGTTACGAGGGTATGCCCCGATTCGTTGACGAATCCGGTCTTCCCCCCGGTGATGCCTTCGGCGGGAAATTCGCCTTTCAGCAGCCGGTGGTGGGTATGCAAGATCGTCTTCCAGCCTTTTCCGTTCCACGGATATTCCTTTAAACCGAAGATCCGCCTGAATTTTCCGTTTTCCATGGCATAGCGGGTGATCCGCGCCATGTCATAAGCGGTCGTATAATGGCCGGGATCGTAAAGCCCGTGGGGGTTGGTGAAATGGGTATTGATGACGCCCGTTTTTTCCGTCAAAAAGCGGTTCAAATTCGCGGAAAAATGCTCAACGGACCCGTCCAGGTATTCGGCGATCGCTTCCGCGGCATCATTCCCCGAATTGATGACCATCCCGGTGATCAGCTGTTCCAGGGTCATTTTCTCCCCCGGCTCCAAATAGACCCTCGTCCCGTCGACTTGCGTCGCCCTTTCGCTGATTTCGACCGTATCCGAAAGGTTCCCCTTTTCGATGGCGTAGATGGCCGTGGCGATCTTTGTTATGCTGGCGGGATATTCCTTTTTATGCCCGTTTTTTTCATAAAGGACCGTTCCCGATTTTGCCTCCATCAAAACGGCAGAATCGCTTTGGATGGGGAGATCCGCTCGTTCTTCTCCCCACGCCGCCTGGGGATGGAAAGCAAGCCAAAGGATCGGCGTCCAAAACAATAATCCTTTTATTTTCATTAAGCTGCACCTGTTTCTTCAATAGATTCCTGGATCTTTCGGCGAAAACAGCGTCCCCGGGGAAAAAGAATAGACCGGAAGGCAGCGGAGTCCCTGGGACTGTCGCTTTGTAAGCCACAGGAAACATAACGGTCCGGCGGGGGGATCGTATTAAACGATTTTCCCGTTTTTCTTCATATATTGTAAATAATGGCGGGCGATTTGTAAATTTGCCTTTTCATTGATTTTTGTCGCCCGCATCACCAGCGGGTCCCACGGGGATATGGAAGCTTTCGGGTATTCCCCGCATACGTCCATCCCGATGACCCGCTTTTCGGCAAACAGGGCTTCCAGAAAAGCGCGCAATTCATCGAGGGTGAGCTCCCCCTGGTCCCAATTCGTCACCGCGCAAGTTTCCGACAAAACATCTTTATCGATACTGATGTAAATATCACGCCCGGCAATTTCCCGCAAAAATTTTTTGTTCAGGTCGGCTTGATCGGCGGAAAAAACGGAGAGCTTCGGCGTACGGACATTCTTTGGAGGACCGATGATGAGCACCTTTTGGCAGAAAGGGATTTTCAAGGCGAAGGAAACCCAGGAACCGCAGGAAAGATAATCGTCTTCCATTTGGCCGAGGTCGGTGTGCCGGTCGAAGAGGACAAGGGTGAAGGGGACGGTTATCTTTTTTAATAGAAGATAGGTGATATAGTGGTAATTCCCGCTGCCCAAAAATACGACAGAAGGCCCTTCCCATCGGGAAAGCCGGGATTGGATCGCCTTGACGGAAAACGGGTCGGCGATCATGTTCGTCGAGCGGATATCCGACATGTCGATCCACCGGTGGGGAAGTGTCAACAGCCGTTTCTGGGAAGGATAGGTATCATCCAAATTCAAGATCGTTATCGGAGCAAAATCCATGCCTTTCACCCCAATATGGATAACGTTTTTCCGTTTTCGAAAGCATCCTTCCTGAAATCCTGTCATCCCCGTTTCGGAATCGCCCCGTCCCTGCCCCTTTTTACGCTTCCCAAGTTCCTTCCCCTCTCATCCTTTCCGCAGTCGGAACGGATGCAGGAAACAGGCACTTTTATTATACACCAAAATCCTTTCAAGTTTGGGGGCGCCGTTCAGGATCCGGGACGGCCGCTGGACAATCTTCATCCGGCATGCGGCGCGGGCCCTTGCCCCGGCATCCCGCCCCGTCCATTTGCTGGAAACGATTTCTCGGCACCGCGGCGCAAGGCGGCATCGGATCAATCCCCCGCCCCCTTTTAGAAACTATTTCCAGTCTTGCCCGCGCAAGCCTCTCCGGAGGAAGGACCGAAACTTACCGGGTGGCCTGTCCCGTATCCCGGCAAATGTTCCCGGATCCGGAACGGGACGAAAGTTCCCGATTTCGGGGAGGAAGCCGAAAGAAGACTTGAAGAAAAGCCGCGGTTTCCCGGAGGGCATTTTTAGCCCCGCCCGGGCGCCGCGGCTATCATCTTTCCCCTTGGACCAACAATTCATCCATTTTCTCGGTCAAGCCGTTTTGCAGCAAATACATTTTATAATAAAGTCCCTTCTTGGCCAGAAGCTCCGGATGGGTTCCCCTTTCGACGATTTCCCCCTTATGGAGGACGAGGATCAAGTCCGCATTTTGAATCGTCGACAGCCGGTGGGCGATGGCGATCGTCGTCCGTCCCTTTCGCATCTTCTCCAGCGCCGTCTGGATCGCCTCTTCGGTTTCCGTGTCGATATTCGATGTGGCCTCATCCAAAATCAAGATCTTCGGATTGGCGGCAATCGCCCTGGCAAAGGTGATCAGCTGCCGCTGGCCGGTGGAAAGGGTCGACCCCCGTTCGGAAACGATGTGGTCGTAACCGCCGGGCAGTTTTTCAATGAACGGATGGGCCTGCACGAATTTGGCGGCCTCCACGATCTCCCCGTCGCTGATCTCCGGGTTGTTCAGGCGGATATTGTATTTGATCGATCCGTAATACATGAAGGGATCTTGGAGGACGAGGCCGATCTTTTTCCGCAGCTCCTCCTTTCCGTAGCTCTTGATCGACCGGCCGTCGATCAAAATGTCTCCCCTGCCGAATTCATAAAACCGCATAAACAAATTGATGATCGAGCTTTTCCCGCTTCCCGTCTGCCCGACGATGGCGACCGTTTCCCCGGGCCGGACGGTAAAGCTGATGTTTTTTAACACATCCTTCTTGCCGTCGTAGGAAAAGGAAACGTTTCTGAATTCGATTTCTCCCCTTTCAATGACGGCCTTCCCTTCGGGATGCTGTTCCGGGGACATTTCCTTTTCGTCGAGAAGGCGGAACACCCGCGCGGCGGAAACGATCGATTGCTGAAAAAAGCTCAATTGCTCCATCACCTGGTTGACCGGTTCGAAAAATCGGTTGATGTAGTTGACAAAGGCGAAAATAACCCCCACTTCCACCGATTCGGACCAAGAGGTGATGCCGAAATAAGTGAGCAGGATGATGACGGCGAGGATATACACCAAATCGACGGCGGGGCGGAGCAGGAGGCCGTTCACCTTTACCGTCCGCATCCCCGCGTCAAAATGCTTTTCGTTGATGGCGTCGAATTCCCGGCGCATCCGCTTTTCCTGGCGGAAGATTTGGATGATCCCCATCCCTTGCAGCGATTCGTTCAGCTTCGCGTTCAACTGGCTCAGCCGTTCCCTTTGTTCCTGATAAAATTTGGAGCTGAATTTCCGGTAAAAATGAATGATCAGGAAGATGAGCGGCAAAAACAGCAAACAATACAAGGCCAGGACAAAATCAAGGGAAAACATCGCAATAAAAATGCCGATCAGCAAAAAGGCGCTCTGGATAAATACCGCCAAAACGCTGACGAACATCTCTTTAATCGCTTCGGTATCGTTCGTCACCCGCGAGACGATGGCGCCCGTCGGGGTCCTGTCAAAAAATTTCATCCCGAGGGCCTGCACCTTGGCAAACACGTCGATCCGCAGCTGCTGGATGATCTTTAAGGCGATCGTCTGAAATTTTAACGATTGCAAATAGAGGATGACGCTGTTGGCGAACTGGATAAAAAGAAAGCCGGCGGCCAAAAGGCCGATTCTTTGCCAGTCAAAATTTCGCGGCGCCACATGGTCGTCGATGAATATCTTGATCAAGATCGGGCCGATCACTTCCCCAAGGGTGGCCAACCCGAGGAGGAAGAAGGCAGCGGCCATGCTTTTGGCATGGGGCTTCGCATATTTCAATAGCCGCAGAAACACCTTGAAATGGCTGGTTTTTTCCCGCATGTCCTTCCGGCCGTTTTCCGCCGTAACGTTTTCCACCGCCTTCCCCCCCTTTCTCCACCAAAGTTTCCAGCTGCTGCTGCATATACATCTTTTTGTAACGGCCGTTTTCCGCCATCAGCGCACCGTGGGTGCCCCGCTCGACAATTTTTCCCCCTTCGAGGACGAGGATCAGATCGGCATGGCGGATGGCGCTGATCCGATGGGATGAAATGATCGTCGTCTTGCCTTTCCGGATTTCCTTTAACGATTGCAGGATCGCTTCCTCCGTTTTCGCGTCAACGGCGGAGAGGCAGTCGTCCAAAATGAGGATCTCCGGGTTCAATAACAGGGCGCGGGCGATGGAAATGCGCTGTTTTTGTCCGCCGGAGAGGGATACCCCCCGTTCGCCGACAAGGGTTTGATAGCCTTCGGGAAAAGACAGGATTTCCTCGTGGATGCAGGCGAGTTTCGCGGCCCGTTCGACCTCTTCCATCGTCGCGTCCGGTTTGGCAAAGGCGATGTTTTCCAGGATCGAGGCGGAAAAGAGAAAATGGTCCTGGGGCACGTAGCCGAACAGGCTGCGGTAGGCTTCCAGGGGATAATCCTGGATCCTTTTCCCGCCGAGCAAAATCTCCCCGTCGTACCCTTCAAAATCCCGGATCAATAACCGCAATAAGGCGGTCTTTCCCGAACCGGTCCGCCCGGCGATGCCGAGGGTTTGGCCTTCCTCCAGCCGGAGTTGGATATCCTCCAGCACGATCCGCTCCGGGTTGTTCGGGTAGGCGAAGGAACGGATGTGAAAGCTGAGGTCTTTCCGTTCAATTTCATGGCCCCCCTCCCGGTCCCGGATCTCGATGTCTTCCTCCAGCAGCCGGGACACCCGCGCATAGGAGGCGCTCCCCCGTTCCACGATGTTGAAAAACCAGCCCAATGCCAGCATCGGCCAAATGAGCATCCCCAAATAGGTGGTAAAAGATATCAATTGCCCGATGGTCATCTCGCCGTCAACGACAAATTTCGCCCCAAAGGCGACGGAAAGGAAAAAAGAGACGCCGATGACCGCCGTGATCGTCGGATCATAGAGGGCGTCGATCCGGGCTACGGCGATATTCTTTTTGACCACGTCCCCGGAGAGTTCCGAAAAGGAGGCCACTTCCTCCCGTTCTTGGCCGAAAGCCTTCGTTACCTTGATGCCGGATATGCTCTCCTGGGTTTTATCGTTCAGCTCGGAAAAGGCCGCCTGGGCCTTGTCAAACCGTTCATGGAGCTTCTTCCCGTACCAGCTCGTCAGCACGGCGAGAAGCGGGATCGGAATCAAAGCGATGGCCGTCAGTTTCCAGCTGATCGTCAGCGCCATGGCCGCGACGACAAAACCGCCGGTGGCAAGGGAATCAACCAGCGTCAAAACGCCGGTTCCGGCGGTCATCTGAATCGCCTGGATGTCATTCGTGGCATGGGCCATGAGGTCTCCGATCCTTTTCCTTTGGTAAAAAGACGGGCTCATCTTCGTCAAATGGGCATAAAGGCGGCTGCGCAGCTGACGGGCGAGCTTCAGGCTCGAACCGAAGATGTAGATCCGCCAGTAATACCTGAGCACGTACATGATCCCGCCGCAAAGGATTAAAGTGCCGATGTAGAAGGCCAGGGTTTTCGGGCCGATGGTCCTGGATGCCACCGCATCCGCGGCGTACCCGATGATTTTCGGGGGGACCAGCTGCAGTACGGCGATGACCAGAAGCAGCGTCACCCCGATAAGATAGGATTTTTTCTCCTGTCTGAAAAACCAACCTAAATCGATAAAGATTCGCATGTGGATCCTCCGCCATTTGCGTTACTCATGTTCAATAGTTTAACAAATTTTCACACAAGAAGGAAGATTGACTTTTTCCTGCAAAAATTAAAAAATCACCTTTTCATTGACGAATAAATCCTCAATCGAAAAGGCGATTTTTCTTGAACGGATGATCGATCCCTTGCGCTTCTCGCGGAAACCAAACATTTATTTGCTTGACATTTGTTTGTTAATTGCCTGCATCATTTGATTGATTTTCTTTTGCGAGGGCTTCATGCCCATTTGCATCATCATGACGCGGATCATTTGTTCATTGATGGGCGGGTTTTTTTTCAAGTAATTCATCATATATTTTCTTGCGATAAAAAATCCTAGCGCTACTCCGGCGAGCAATGCCAGAATACCTACTAGAACGAGCTCCCACATACCATTTCCTCCTTCATGTTGTCTATTTTCAAGTGTACTAAACGTACGGGCATTTTACAATACGGGAACCGTTATTTTTTCCCATACACCGGAAGGATCCGTTACAGGCGCAGGCCCCTTTTCAACGGTTTCAGCCAGCCGTACCGCCCGTTTTCCCTGTCGATGGCCAAAAAATTGTACTCCGTTTTCTTCAGCAAATCCAGAAAGGTGTTTTCCCCTTCCCCATATCCGTTGGATTCGAGGAGAATGGCGCGCTGATCGATTTGAAGGCAAGCCTTCCCGCGATGGTTTTCGATCACCAATTTGCCTTGGCGGATGTAAAAATCCTGCCGGCCTTCCAGCAGCCGGATGATTTGCGAGTGGATTGTTAAGACGGGGATCGGTTTGGTGATGAAATCGATTTGTTTTTCCAAAATCTCTTTTTTCGGAGGTGCAGATCCTTCATATTCTTTAAACAGGTTATAGAATTTCCTTTCCCTGCCGTAAAAAAAATCGGCCACCTGTTCATCGATCAGATACATTTCATATCGCTTCATCTCATCCACCCTCATCCCGATGTTGATCCGGTCCGGCTGCAAACGGAACATCCCAGGAAGCCAAGATAAACCGTGGAAAGATACGGGGCTTCGATCAGCGAAGAGCAAAAATGAAGGAATAAAAAAAGCCTGTCCGAATATTTAGGAAAAATTTCCCGGATATGCGGAGGAAATCCCGCAAACGGGAACCAAACCCCATCGGCGGAATCGGCAAAACGACCCCGGTTTACTGCCAAAAAAGCGGGATTTTTCTTTTAGTATACAAAAAAATAACCGAGGGGAAAACCGAACATATGTACCGGAGGAACGGGAAATCCGAAAACCTTTTCCCCCTTTTTCTTCCCCATCGGAAAAGGCGACGCCCGGGGAAGGTTTTCCCCGCTGCCGGCTCCGAGGAAGTCCTTCCGGATTGTCTCCGCCACTGTCTGCGCGACACTCCCTTTGGTTGTTCGGTCCTTCCAAGCAGGGAACAACTTCATTTGTCCCATGACCGCTGCGGTTGCTCAACAGCCCATTTCCGGACGGCTTACCGACTCGATCGGCGTACCGGTCAGACCTCCCCGGGCAAGGGCGCAATCTTTCCTTCTATTTATCTACTCCCCTTCGGCAAAGAAAAGATCCGTTTTGCCCGCCTCCTTCGGATTCCGCTCCGCCGCGTACACCCTTTCGTTGGCTGATCGCCGCTTCTTCCTTCGCGGTCCGGGATTTTCACCCGCTAGATGGCACCTATGCCGGGCGCACAAGAAAAAACACCACGACGGGTGCTTTTCGATGTGCATGAAAAGTTGTTAAGTTGTTTCGCAGACTCGTCCGGTGAGGCCCAGCCTCGTATGGGGTTCGTGTTCCGAGAGACCTAAAGTTTGCCGGCTTTACAAACAAATCTTGAGTTGCTTATGGATTAGCCCATAAAATTCTTCCGTCAGAATCTTTGATTTGAGTATGAACCGCGAATGGGGGAAAAAGAGGACGGCGTTGTGACTCCATTCCACCAATAAGGAACGGTTTTCCTCTTTGTTTCCCAAAAAAATGTCCCAAAAGCGAACGCGACGCGAACGCTTTTGGGACACCGTCGGAAGGTTCCTTCCGCTCAGGCGAGCAGTTCCTTTACGATCCGTACGATATTTTCCACCGTGAACCCATATTCTTTGACGATGGTTTCCCCCGGTGCGGAAGCGCCGAACCGTTCGATGGACAGCACCCTTCCTTCCTCTCCGACATAACGGTGCCAGCCGAGGGATGAACCCATTTCGATCGCCAGGCGCTTTTTCACCCGTTTCGGCAAAACCACTTCTTTGTATGCTTCCGGCTGGGCCTCGAAGCGGTCCCAGGAAGGCATGCTTATGACCGCGGCGTCGATGCCGGATTCCCGCAATTTTTCCTGGGCGGAGACGGCCAGGGAAACTTCCGATCCGGAGGCCAACAGGAGGACATCCGGGATTTCCTTTTCCGAAGGCGATAGGATGTAGGCGCCCCTCGAAACGCCTTCCAAAGCCTTTTCCTTCGTCCCTTTCAAATTCGGCAGATTTTGCCGGGACAAGACGAGCGCCGTCGGCGTTTTTTCCGATAACAGGGCCAGCCGCCACGCCGCCGCCGTTTCGTTGCCGTCGGCCGGGCGAATGACGGAGAGATTGGGCATGGCCCTGAAGGAGGCCAAGTGTTCGACGGGTTCGTGGGTCGGCCCGTCTTCCCCGACGGCGATGCTGTCATGGGTCAAGACGTAGGTGACGGGGAGTCCCATCAACGCGGCAAGGCGGATGGCCGGACGCATGTAATCGGAAAAGACGAAGAAAGTACCGCCGAAAACCTTCAATCCCCCATGGAGGGCCATCCCGTTCAATATGGCGCCCATGGCAAATTCCCGCACGCCGAACCAAATATTCCTTCCTTCGTAGGAGCCGGGGAGAAAATCCTTGTCTCCCTTGATCGTCGTTTTGTTGGAGCTGGCCAAGTCCGCCGATCCCCCGAAGAAATAGCGCAATTTCTTCGCGATCCCGTTCAGTACTTCGCCGGAGGAGGCGCGGGTCGCCAAACTTTTCCCTTCTTCATAGACGGGGATCTCGCTGTCCCAGCCTTCGGGCAATTTCCCTTCGATGGCCAGTTCCAGTTCCCGTCCCAGCTCGGGGAAGGCGCGTTTATAGTTTTCCAGCAGTTCATTCCATTCTTTTTCCTTCTGTTCCCCTCTCGCCAGCACTTGGCTGCGGAAATGTTCATACACTTCATCGGGAACGTGGAATTCCTCAAATTCCCATCGATAGGCCGCCTTGGCCAGTTTCGCCTCCTCTTTGCCCAAAGGCGCGCCGTGAACTTCGCTCGTTCCGGCCTTGTTGGGGGCGCCGTACCCGATGACCGTTTTCACTTCGATCAAGGTCGGCCGTTCCTTTTCCTCCCTGGCCGCTTCGATCGCTTTGGCGATGGCTTCCAAATCGTTTCCGTCATCCACGCGGAGATAGTGCCAGCCGTAAGCGATGAAACGGTCTTTAACGCTCTCGGAAAAGGCCTTGTTCAAGTCCCCGTCCAAAGAGATGTCATTAGAGTCGTACAGGACGATCAAGCGTCCGAGTTTCAAATGGCCGGCGAGGGAGGCAGCCTCGGCCGAAACGCCTTCCATTAAATCCCCGTCCCCGCAAATGGCGTATGTATAATGGTCAATGACGGGGTAATTGTCCTTGTTGTACAGGGCGGCCAAATGGCGTTCCGCCATCGCCATGCCGACGGCCATCGCGATCCCTTGTCCCAAGGGACCGGTGGTCGCGTCAACGCCCGGGGTATGGCCGTATTCGGGATGGCCGGGGGTCTTGTTGCCCCATTGGCGGAAATTTTTGATGTCTTCCATCGTCACATCGTAGCCGGACAGATGAAGAAGGCTGTATAACAGCATCGAACCGTGGCCCGCGGACAATACGAACCGGTCGCGGTTGAACCACTTCGGATTTTTCGGGTTATGGTTCATGAAACGGGTCCATAAGCAATAGGCCATCGGCGCGCTTCCCATCGGCATGCCGGGGTGGCCTGAATTCGCTTTCTCGATGGCATCGATCGACAAGGCGCGGATCGTCGCGACGGCCAATTGATCTTTTTCGGTAAACATGGAATCAGCCCTTTCCTCCAGATTGTTCCTTCATTTCTAATATTAGCTTTCCTCGTCCGTTCCAACAACCTAAAAACGGAAAAATCATCGGCTGTTAAAAGAATTTTACCAATTTGATCATTTTCCGCCCTCCGGCTGTTTTTCCGGCGGGACGGGAAACCATTTTCGGGAAATTTTTTCCGGCCCCGTTCGGCCGGAAGAACGGGCCGCACCGAAAAGGCGGCGGAGTGACCGCCTTCCGGCTCGGGGGGCTTCAGGGGGAAATGGGGGAAAAAACCAAACGGCCGCGCCGGCGGTTCCGCTGCGAAGATGCGGACAATCGCATGCGGTCCGACCGCCGCCGAAAACGGGATCCCCGCAATCGGCCGAAATCATTGCATAAATTTCTTCTTTTTTATTTTAACCGCCTCAGGCGTCACGTCATTTCCCAGCGGGTCGTAGACGATGACCCTTTCCAAGGTCATTTCCATCATTCGGCGGAAATCGGCGAGGTATTCCTTTCTCAAGTTCTTCTGCTCGATTTCCTCTTCGGGCGTCAGCCCTTCCCGCTTCTTTTTCCGCGCCAGCGCGTTGATCCTTTCGATCTTCTCCTTCGACAGCATGCCTTTCCCTCTTTTCTTTTTCGATTCATGTTGCCTTCCCGTTTATCCCTATCATTTTAGCATAAAAAAAGAACGAAAGACAGGCCGATGCATTTTGCCGATCACCATTGCCCGCTTTCGTCCGCCGCTTTCCAAAGAACCGCCGTCTCGCTTGAAGAACCGTGATCTCCCTTTTCCAACGTCTCGACAAAAAACAGCATGCAAATAAAGGCGACAACAAACAGCAGAATCACATAGCCATATTTTTCAAACACCTTGGAAACCGACACGCCTATCACCCCGTACGAATGTATGTTCGCATTTATCATATACCGAACATATGTTTTGTGTCAAGGAAAAAGCGAACGGATGTTTGTTCGCCGCATGGAGATATGCTATACTAGTAAATAAATACGGCTGGAAGGTGGAAAATATGTCCAAATTGTCCAAAAGGCAGATCGAAATTTTTGATTTTATAAAAAAGAACGTGAAAGAGAAAGGGTATCCCCCTTCGGTGCGGGAAATCGCCGAGGCGGTCGGGCTCTCTTCCAGTTCCACGGTCCACGGCCATCTCGCCAAGCTGGAAAATAAGGGGCTCATCCGCCGGGATCCGACGAAGCCGAGGGCGATCGAAATCCTGGAAAAGGACGAAAACGGCTCCCTTTTTGCGCCTTCGCGGCCCGTGCCGGTGATCGGAAAAGTAACCGCCGGCCTTCCGATTACGGCCGTTGAGAATATCGAGGATTATTTTCCTTTGCCGGAACACATCGCCCCGAAAGATGCGAACGTGTTCATGCTGGAAGTCGTTGGCGACAGCATGATCGAAGCGGGGATTTTGGACGGGGATTACGTCGTCGTCCGGCAGCAAAACACCGCCGAAAACGGGGAAATCGTCGTGGCCATGACGGAGGAAAATGAAGCCACCGTGAAAAGATTCTACAAAGAGAAAAACCATATCCGTTTGCAGCCCGCCAACAGCCAAATGGAACCGATCATCGTCCGGAACGTGACGATTCTGGGGAAAGTGATCGGGGTATTCCGGTATATCGACGGGTAACACATCCATCATCTTTAGCGCCTGGAGATCAACGAAAGGCGTTTTTCTTTTATAAAAAAATTTTATTTCATGTAAAACTCAGGAAAAAGTGGAAAATTGAGGTTTTTTGTGCAATAATGGTGTTGAAAATTCCGTTTCCGGGGAAAAAAAGCGCCTGCTGTCACCAGGGAGCAGCAGGCCAATCAACAGAGGGTAATGATTGAAATATCATTGGTGCGAACTAGGAGGTTGAAGGATTAGTTCATTGGAATGATATTTCATTTTTTATTATAACGAATCTTGACGTATCTGAAAGATTTTTTCATAAATTCAATAATATTTCGGCAAACATTCATTTAATTTAAGCGGAACAGGTGATTCTATTGCACATCGGCAAAAGATTATTGTATTTGCGTAAAAAAAATTCATTATCCCTGGAACAGGCGGCCCAGGGCATCGTCTCCTCCACCCATCTCAGCAACATCGAAAACGGCCGTTTCCAGCCTTCCGATGAAATCCTGCAATTGCTGGCGAAAAAATACAAGGTCCCGGAAAAATATTTGCTCGCCTACGATAAAAAGGATCCGCAGATCGACCAGCCGTTAAAAGAAGTCCTGTTTTTCCTCATTACCGACAAGACGGCGGAAGCGGAGACCCGATTGAAGAAAGTCCGGGAAAAGGGATTCATTCCCCATCTCGAGCAGGAATTGGAATACAACATCCTGCACACCTGCATGCTGGTCAAAAAAAATCTCCCTTACGAGGAGGAACTGGAAAAATTAAATCTGTTGGTCAGCGGGGATGAACTGGAATACCCGAGCTACGTCCATCAATGCTACGCCTACCTGATGGAACAGATCTCCTTTCGCCAGGGCGATTTCGAGAAATGCTACCACTACATCCAAATCTTTTTAAAATACAATCTGCCGCCCTCCGTCTACGCCACCATTCAATTTCACCTGCTCATCATCCTGTTTCATCTGCGGAAGCGGATTTTGGCCGTCAAGCAGGCGGAAAAAGGGTTGAAAATCTTTTTTCAAAACCACCAATGGAAGTTTGTGACCGAGACATACAACATCCTGCTTGCCATTTACTGGACGGAAGAAGACTATGAAACGGCGTTAAATTACGGGAAAAAGGCGCTGGAATTGGCGGAAACCTTCAAGTTCGAAGATACCAAATCCAGGGTATACCACAACTTGGGAATCACCTATAAATCGCTGAAAATGTATGAAACGGCCGAGGAGATGCTCGCAAAATCCATCGAATTGCATCGGAAAGCGAACCAGTTTCCGAGAAATTCCCTTTGGTCGATCCTCGACATGTTTGCCGAAATCGACGACAAAGAAAAGTTCGCCCATTGGTATCAGCAAGTGGAACCGGATGATGAGGAGTTTTTCTATCTGTACGTCAAGATGAATCCGGACAAAATCGGCGAATACCTCGACAAATTGGACAAGCTGGCGCAAAAGGCGGAAAAAGACGGCCGATGGGACTTGGCCGTGGAAGCCTATCATCTCTTGAGCAAGTATTTTTACGAAAACAGAAAATACAAAACGGCGATCCGGTATTATCAAAAAATCATCTGCATCCACGAAAGGGACAAAAAAACCCTGTGGAAAAAAATCGGGTTTACCGTTCCCCTGTCCTTTTTCGCTTTCGCCATTCCCCATTAGATCCCGGAACCGGGAGCTTCCGCCGGTCCGGGATCCTTCCTGTCCGGGACCCCTTTCGCGGGGGAAAGCCGTTCAAACTTCACGGCGCGCAAGGAATCCCTTTCGGCATACGTCAGTCCCCCGGGAAAGCCCCGCCACTCCTCCTCCGTCCGGACAGGCTCCGCCAATCCGGGGAATGAAAGGCGGCGGAAACCGGCGCCCCTTTCACCGGGATCGCACCCGCGTGGGGACCGCCCCATTCACCGGGGCCCCTTTGACGCATGGCTTTTTTGAAATCCCTCCCGGATGCCGGAGAAAAGATGCGTTTTTAGCGCGCCGGGCTCGCCAAACCTTGTTCCAGCAATCGATCCAGGGCCGCGCAGACGGCCAATTTCACATGTTCATAGGTCAGGCCGCCTTGCATGTACACGATGTACGGCGGCCGGATCGGCCCGTCGGCGGTCAATTCCAGGCTCGCCCCTTGAATGAACGTCCCCGCCGCCATGATCACTTCATCCGAATAGCCGGGCATTTCGCTCGGCTCGGGCAGAACGTGGGCATTCACGGGAGAGGCGCTCTGGATCGCCTGGCAGAAAGAAACCATCCGCTTCGGATCGGAAAATTGGATGGATTGGATGATGTCCGTCCGTTTCTCGTTCCAGGCCGGGTTCGTCTTCATTCCCAGCTTTTCGAGAACCGCCGCCGTGAAAACCGCTCCTTTCAAAGCCTGGCTGACGGCATGGGGCGCAAGGAAAAACCCCTGGTACATTTCCAGCAGGCTGTACAGGGTGGCTCCCCCTTCCCTCCCGATCCCGGGGCTCGCCAGGCGATTGGCGCATTTTTCCACCAATTCCTTTTTTCCCGCAATATAGCCGCCGGTTTTTACGATGCCGCCCCCGGGGTTTTTGATGAGGGAACCGGCGATGAGATCCGCGCCGACATGGCAAGGTTCCTTCTCTTCCACAAATTCCCCGTAGCAATTGTCGACGAATACGATGCAGTCCTCCTTGATTTCCTTGACAAAGCGGATCATTTCCCGGATTTCCGCGATGGTGAAGGACGGCCGGTCCGCATATCCCCTGGAACGCTGGATGCCGATCACCTTCGTCCTTTCGGAGATCGCCTCCCGGATGCGGGGATAATCGGGAAACCCGTTATCCGCCAGGGGCACATAGCGAAACCCGATCCCGAAATCCCTCAAGGAGCCTGTCCCATCGCCGGAGGCGCCGATCACCTTCTCCAAGGTATCGTATGGTTTCCCCGTGATGTACAACAGCTCGTCTCCCGGACGGAGGACGCCGAACAAGGAAAGGGTGATGGCGTGGGTGCCGGACATGATCTGCGGGCGGACGAGGGCGCTCTCGGCGCCGAAACAGTCGGCGTAGACGGCCTCCAGCGTCTCCCGGCCGTAATCGTCATAACCGTAACCGGTCGACGGGATGAAATGGGATTCGCTGACCCGGTGCCTGCGGAAACTTTGCAGAACCCGGTATTGATTGTATTCGGCGGTCCGTTCGATCGCTTTATGGACCGGTTCGATTTGCTTTTCCACTTCTTCCACCAGAGGTCCCAATACAGAAGCGTGTTTCAAGTCCAGCATCGCAGTTGCTTTTTCCATCTTCCGTAATCTCCTTCTTGCCTGCATTTTTGTCATCGGCTGCCGGAAAAGACCGGGCTCCTCCCCGCCTAAGCGCGGATTTTGGAAAACCTTTCGATTTCCTTTTTTAACGGATGCCCGGGCAAAATATAGCCGCTTGCCTGGTAGCATTCCCCGTCTTTCATCACGGAAAAATGCTCGAGAACCGTTTCTTCCTTCAGCCGGGAATAAAGTTTGCCTTCCGGGAAAGGAAGCAGGATCTGATATCTTTCCATCTCCCGGACCGCCATTTCCTCCATCTTTTTTCTCAAGCGGCGGATGTCTTCCGGTTCGAAGGCCGAGATCAGCAAATAATCCCCGCTGACGCTCGGGAAAAACGGTCCGTCGATCCGATCCGCCTTATTATAGACCGTCAATTGGGGAATATGGCCGGCCCCCAATTCCGCCAAAATTTTTTGCACCGTCTTTTCCTGCTGTTCATGGTCGGGATTGGAACCGTCGACGACATGGAGCAGAAGGTCCGCTTCCAACGCCTCCTCCAGCGTGGAACGGAAGGCGGCGATCAGCGCGGTGGGCAATTTTTCGATGAAGCCGACGGTGTCGCTGAGGAGAACCCGGTATCCGCTCGGCAGCGCCATCTTCCGGGTCAACGGATCCAAGGTGGCGAACAGCCGGTCTTCCGCCAGGGCGTCCGCATCGGTCAGCCGGTTGAAAATCGTCGATTTCCCCGCGTTGGTATAGCCGACCAGGGCCACCCGGAACATCCCGTTTTTTTTCCGCCGCTCCCGGTACCGCTCCCGGTGTTTGATGACCGCATCCAGCTGCCTTTTCGTTTCGTATATCCGCTTTTGGATATGGCGGCGGTCCGCTTCCAGCTTCGTTTCCCCCGGACCGCGGGTGCCGATTCCGCCGCCGAGGCGGGAAAGCTCGTTTCCCCGGCCGGTCAGCCTCGGGAGCATGTATTCCAGCCTGGCCAATTCCACTTGCAATTTCCCTTCCCGGGATCTGGCCCGCTTGGCGAAAATTTGCAGGATCAACTGGGTCCGGTCGAGGATCTCGGCATCCAGCAACTCTGACAAATTCCTGACCTGCACCGGCGTCAATTCGTCGTTGAAGATGACCAGATCCGCACCGAGTTCGCCGATCAGGGCTTTCAGCTCCTCCAATTTCCCCTTGCCGAGATAGGTATTCCCGTCGATTTTTTCCCGTTTTTGGGAAAGGACCGCGGCCGTCCGAAATTGGGCCGTATCCGCCAAGGAACGCAATTCTTCCATGGAATAGCTGAATCTGGAATCATCGGTATTCGGCAATTGACATCCGACAAGGATCGCCTTTTCCATAGTACCCCCGTTTTCCGCATGAAATTTGCAGAAGGAATGCCTTCCGCTTCTAGGATCAATACCCATTATAACTTGTCCCCGTCCGAAAAAACAAATGGGGCCTTTTTGCAAAGGAATCCTCGCCGCCGAAAGCAGAAAAACCCGGGTTTCCTCCGGGAACATGGGGATGCCGGCGATGATGGATCGCTTCGAGTCGCAAAGGGTCCGTCTTGTTCTCCTGGAACAAAGGAAATGCCGGGGATTTCCCCGATCGGACCAACGGCCGCTCATTCCCCCTTAAAAGGGAACCGGGCGGAACTTCCTCCGGACCCGGCTCCCCGCGACGACCGATGGCGGATTGGCCAGCCGCCACCGATGGCGGATTGGCCATGAAAAGAGCCGCCCTTGCAAAAAGGAGCGAGCGGCCGGATTGTTCGCAGGTACGCTTCTGCGGCTTCTCCCCGAAAGGCCATCCGGAAATTTCGGACTCCCGCACCTTCCGGGATTTTCGGCGGATGCGAAGGTTTCCCCTCCGCGTCAATCCTCGTCGGGAAAGACCAGATCGCGGCTTCGGATCGTCATCAATTCCTTTCGGTTGAAATCGTTATGGAGGACGAGCCGCATCGCCTGGACACGGATCGATTTTTCGATGATATTGCGAATATACCTTCCGTTCGAAAAGCGGCCGTTTTGCAGCCGGGATTTGACCCGGACGAGATGATCCCTCAGCCTTCTTTCCGCGTCCGGGGTAAGGACGTACTCCCTTTCCTGCAGAATGATTTTTCCGATCTCGATCAGCTGGTCGACGGTATAATCAGGGAATTCCAAAATGATCGGGAACCGGGATTCCAGCCCCGGGTTCAGGGACAAAAAATAATCCATCTCCTTGGAATATCCGGCCAAAATCAGGACGAATTCACGGGATTTGTCCTCCATATGTTTCACGAGGGTATCGATGGCTTCCTTTCCGAAGTCCTTTTCTCCCCCCCTCGCCAAGGAATAGGCTTCGTCGATGAACAAAATCCCCCCGTTCGCCTTTTTGATCAAATCCCTCGTTTTTTGGGCGGTATGCCCGATATATTCGCCGACCAAATCCGCCCGCTCCGCTTCGATCAAATGGCCTTTCGACAAAACCTCCACCTTATGAAAAAGTTTTCCCAGGAACCTCGCCACCGTCGTTTTTCCCGTCCCGGGATTTCCTTTAAACATCATATGCAAAACCTGGTTCCCGGTCTTTAAACCCAGTTTTTCCCGCTTTTTGTTCACGATGATCCAGGCGTAAATCTCTTTAATGACCTTTTTCACTTCTTCCAGGCCCACCAGATGATTCAATTCCTCATCGATTTCCTTGAGGAATTCCAGTTCCTTCGAGTCCTTCGCCATTTCCTTTTGGCCGGCAGCCTTCGGTTCCGGTTTGTTTTTGGAATGGAGCACGATGTTAATTTGTCCGTTGCTTTTCATGCGGAATGGCTGTTCCATACGTTCACCTCGGCTTTCTTCCTATCCCAGTGTACGTCCGGGTGCAAAAAAAGGTGACAAACGCCCATCTGAAACTTGCGGCCGAACAAATTCCCCGATTTTTTGACAAAGGCGGAAAGCTTGTCAAAAATTGCGCTTTCCCGAGAAATAATCGGCCGCTCAAGGCAAAAAGACCCAGGGTGTAACTATATTTATTCATAAACGGCCGAAGTCATGCCCGTTGTCCGGGTTTTGCCGCCTTCCGCGCCGATCGAGTAGGAGGGGGCGGCTAACCCCCGTCCCCTCACACCACCTAGCATGCGGGTCCGCACTAGGCGGTTCGTCAACCTTGACGGAGCTTTCCGCGGGATGAGATTCAGCTCTTGCCGGTCTGTGCTCAGCCCTCTGACTGAGGCCTTCCGGGCTTCACCCATCTTTCCTCAATCGAGTTCCCAAGGGGAATTCTGCTTCCACGCACAGCTCTCGAAAGAATCTGCTTCACCCCTGAGTTGACGTTCGGCCCTTCCTGTTTCAGGCGTCCCTTACTCCAGTACTATGGCCTCTGCTGACTCCTGTACGTTCAA
>Ga0310836_100889_pt1 | contig 19982 bp, 19 predicted proteins | sample SM_ome_4_FD_201310 | JGI IMG/M metagenome (GOLD analysis project Ga0310836, IMG submission 201310) | Sorghum-adapted microbial communities enriched on stacked mutant (SM) sorghum from Joint BioEnergy Institute, Emeryville, California... ... | reverse complement strand
GTGCTCGATTTAATTCCCCGGTTTGTTCAGATTACGAAGACGGATAAGTATCTGCTTCATTATCAATGGGCGGTCATTCTTGGTGCGTTTTTTTCTACCGTATTCGATTTTTTTTCTCCCGGGCTTAACCTTTCGCCTGTCCTGCTTGGCATTCCTGGCGCGTTTATGGGAATCTTCGTCGGGTTTCTCGCCGCTGCGCTGACCGAGGTGCTGAATGTAATTCCGATTCTTGCCAAGCGAATTCAGTTATATGAGTATCTTCAACATTTTATTATGGCATTGGCCTTTGGCAAAATTGTCGGTTCCCTGTTTCATTGGCTGATTTTTCTTAAATAATTTTAGAAAGGGAGGGGAAGTGATTATGGCTTCTTCTGTTAAGACACGCAACCAAGAGCGGCTTGCCAAAGCGCAGAAAGCGTACAATGAGCGTGCAGCCAAATACAAGCCGAAACCGCCCTATCTAAAGAATATGACGAAAGCGTTTCTCGTCGGCGGTGCTATCTGCGCATTCGGACAGATTATATCTGATTTTTATACTGGCTTTTTTAACTTTACCAAAGAAACGGCAGGCGATTCGACGGTAGCAACACTCATCTTTATTTCGATCCTGCTTACGGGCCTGGGCATCTATGATAAACTTGGGCAGTTTGCCGGTGCAGGCTCGGCTGTTCCCGTTACGGGATTCGCCAATTCGATGTCGTCGGCTGCAATTGAGCACCGTGCGGAAGGACTTGTCCTGGGCGTAGGCGGGAATATGTTTAAGCTGGCGGGTGGCGTTATTGTGTATGGCGTGGTGGCTGCGCTCATCGTGTCACTGCTTAAATGGCTCATTATCAAAGTGTAAGGGGGAAGCGGAATGAAAGCGCAGCATCAATGCGGACGACAAACGTGGAAGTTTTTACATGACATTCGCATTCAGGGGAGCGCTGTAGCTGTCGGTCCGCTTGAAGGAGAGGGGCCGCTGGCCGCAGAATTCGATCATATTCACCCGGACATGTACGCCGGACAGGCGTCCTGGGAGAAGGCGGAACGGTATATGATGTATCAGGCGGTACAGACCGCGATTAAAAAAAGCAATTTGCTGGAAAGCGAAATCGATATCGTACTGGCAGGAGATTTATTGAATCAAACAATCTCGTCTAATTTTACGGCCAGCCAGCTCAATATTCCGCTTATCGGTATGTTCGGTGCCTGCTCCACATCGATGGAGACTCTCTCCGTTGGCGCGGCGCTAATCGATGCCGGCTATGCATCGTACATAATCGCCACTTGCAGCAGCCATAACTGCACGGCGGAGAAACAATTCCGCTATCCGACCGAATACGGCGGACAGAAGCCGGAGTATGCCCAATGGACGGTGACGGGGGCGGGCGCTGCGGTGGTCGGACGCGGCGGCGCCGGGCCGCGCATTACGCATGCCACTATAGGCAAAGTAGTGGACATGGGAATTAAAGATCCGTTCGATATGGGAAGCGCCATGGCGCCTGCGGCTGTAGATACGCTCTCTACGCACTTTCGTGATACGGACCGCATGCCCTCGGATTACGATTTGATTGTGACAGGAGACCTGGGCAAAGTCGGCTATGCGATTTTAAAAGACGAAATGAAAGATCTGGCGTTCGAGATGACGCCAGTCTACAACGACTGCGGTCTGATGATCTATAGCCCGGATCAGCAGGTATTCTCAGGAGGGAGCGGCTGTGCTTCGAGCGCTGTCGTTACCTATAGTTACATTATGAACCGTCTGAGAGAAGGAAGCATTAAGCGTGCGTTAGTCTGTGCTACAGGTGCGTTGTTCAGCCCGGTTAGCTACCAGCAGGGAGAGAGCATTCCATGCATCGCGCATGCGGTAGCACTCGAAGCGGTAGAGGAGGTGTGAGGAATGGGACAGGTGGCGATTGCCTTCCTTGTCGGCGGCGTAATCTGTGTGATCGGTCAGGCGCTGCTGGATTTCGCGAAATTCACTCCTGCTCACGTGATGAGTATTCTTGTAGCGTCTGGAGCAATCTTGGACGGGCTTGGTCTGTACGATCCGTTGATTGAATTTGCGGGTGCCGGTGCTACGGTGCCGATTACAAGTTTTGGACATGCCCTCTATCACGGTGCGTGGCAGGAAGCGGAGCAGAACGGGGTCATCGGCTTGATTGCCGGAATCTTCGAAGTGCCGAGCGCCGGTATTTCAGCCGCCATTGTCTTTAGTTTTTTTGCTTCCCTTATTTTCAAGCCGAGAGGGTAAAGAAATGGAACCGCAAACACAGAAGAAGCGCCGCATCATTATAATTACGGACGGAGATATCGTGGCACGCGATACGGTGGAGGAGGTGGCACGCCGCATCGGAGGCCGCTGCATCTCCCGTTCGTCCGGCAATCCGACTCCGTTGACGGGCCCGCAAATCGTAACATTGATTAAGCGGGCCAAACATGATCCGGTGCTGGTTATGTTCGATGACAACGGGGATATGCGGATGGGAAAAGGGGAAGAAGCTCTGTATTACGTAGCCAAACATCCTGACATCGAAGTGCTGGGCGCTATCGCTGTCGCTTCCAAAACGAAAGGAGCCCTTGGTGTCAAGGCGGACATTTGCATCGATCGGTATGGACGTAAAGTCAAGCGTCCCGTCAATAAAAATGGGTTCGTAGAGGCGGGAAGCGAAGCATACATTATAGGGGATACGGTTGATGTGCTGAACATGCTGCACATTCCCGTTATTGTGGGCATCGGCGATATAGGAAAAATGAAAGGAAAAGATGAAGCGTGTGTCGGCTGCCCGGTAACGATTTCGGCTGTCCAGTTTATTCTGCAAAAAAGTGGTTATTTCCAAAAACATCCAGGAAATTAGCGAAAGAAATAAAATGCGTAGTTGTCATGTTTTCGCATGATGTGGTACTGTATAAGATATTCAATGGGTACGTAACGAGGAGGAAGCGGAGTGTTTTTACACGGAACGAGCAGAGTAAACGCGAGAGGACACTTGGAGATTGGAGGATGCGATACGACCGAGCTGGTCCGTACGTACGGCACACCGCTGTACGTATATGACGAAGCGCTGATTCGGGAGAAATGTCGCGCCTATGTTAAAGCGTTCGAAGCAAGCGGATTTCGGTTTCAGGTCGCCTATGCGAGCAAGGCATTTATGTGTATGGCAATGTGCCAGCTGGTAATGGAGGAGAATATGTCGCTCGACGTCGTGTCCGGCGGCGAATTGTACACCGCGCTTAAGGCTGGTTTTCCAGCGGAGCGCATCCATTTCCATGGCAACAATAAGACGGAAGAAGAGCTTTCCATGGCACTCGATGCGGGGATAGGCTGTTTTGTCGTAGATAACTTCTTTGAATTGGAGTTGCTTCATGACCTGGCACAGAAAAAAGACCGCGTCGTGCCGGTTATGCTTCGCTTAACTCCTGGAATTGAAGCCCATACGCACGAATACATCTCTACCGGTCAGGACGATTCGAAGTTCGGGTTCGGCGTAGCGAGCGGTCAAGCGCTGCAGGCGGTTAAGCGGGCCCTCGACAAACCTTTTTATAAACTGCTCGGCATCCATTCGCATATCGGTTCGCAAATTTTCGAGACAACGGGATTTATCGGTGCGATTGAAGTGCTTAGCGCGTTTCTTGAACAGGTGCGGGATGAGACGAAATACGAAGTGGAAGTGCTAAATCTCGGCGGTGGTTTTGGCATTCGATATACAGAAGAGGATGATCCGCTGCCGGTAGGCGAATATATAAAGGTGATTACAGAGGGAGTGCGACGCCAATTTACAGCAAGAGCGTATCCGTTACCGGAAATTTGGATTGAACCGGGCCGAAGCATTGTCGGGGATGCAGGTACGACGCTGTATACAGTAGGCTCGATCAAAGACATCCCCGGTATCCGCAAATATGTCGCGATTGACGGCGGTATGTCGGATAATATTCGCCCGGCGTTGTACCAGGCAAAGTATGAAGCTATGCTGGCTAACCGGGCCGGGGAAGAGGCGGAGGAAACGGTATCGATTGCGGGCAAGTGCTGCGAGAGCGGCGATATGCTTATCTGGGATTATGCGCTGCCGAAAGCGAACCCGGGTGATATTCTGGCTGTTTCCTGTACCGGGGCATACGGCTATTCCATGGCCAACAATTATAACCGTATTCGCCGTCCGGCCGTCATATTCGTTAAAGACGGAGAGGCTGAAGTCGTGGTGGAACGTGAAACATATCAGGATCTTGTAAAAAATGACCGGGTAGTTCCGCGTGTGCTAAGCCGCACAATTTAATGTAGAAAAAGGCGAAGGCCTTTTTCTTCCTTGGATCTCATTTCCTCTTTCTCTCCTTCTTTCCTCACGATTTTCACATAAAAAGGCGGAGCCGCAGGGTTCCGCCTTTTTATGTAAGAAGATGTTACGATTCAATGCCGGCAGCAATATGCGCGGCGATTTCCTGCAAGTCGCTCGGCGTGTATTGATCGTTATGCTCTTGAAACACCGGATGGAATCCGTCTTCTTTGCCGTAGCGCGGCAGAATATGCATATGGTAATGGAAAACGGTTTGTCCGGCGACTTTGCCGTTGTTATTCAGCAGGTTTACTCCTTCTGCGTTGAACTGTTTTTTAATCGCGTTGGCAATTTGGGGTACGCAGGCGAACAGGTTGGATGCGACTTCAGGCGTTAGCTCGAAGATATCTTGCCGGTGAATCTTAGGCACAACGAGCGTATGCCCTTTAGTAACCTGACTGATGTCTAGAAATGCTACCACATGCTCATTTTCATATACTTTGGCGGAAGGAACTTCTCCTTGAATAATTTTGCAAAAGATGCAGGTTGGATCGTGTGACATCGTATCATCCTTTCCGTTTTCTTTCTATTCTATCATTATTTGTTTACAGGATAAATATAGGAGGTTGCTCATTATAAGACTGTTTATGTTTAATGCTAAAATGCATTTGTTGATTCTAAAATGCATTAAATAGATTATTCAACAAAAACTTAACTAAATCATTTATCATACAATTTTTGTTTCTCTTTTTGATGCATGTATGCATTACACCGTTTTGACTTATCTGATTTTTATACATTTTTAAAATTGGTACAATATTTGCTATACAATATTTTGAAGTTTAAAATAAAACGTATTGTTTCAGGCAGGAGGAACGTGGATGGCAAAAGGGATGGACTTATCGATTCGGAAGGCGACCAAGTATTATGGAAGTTTCAAAGCGGTCGACAGCATAAGTCTGGATGTCAGAAAGGGTGAATTTCTTACCATTCTGGGGCCTTCCGGATCAGGAAAAACATCGTTGCTTAAACTCATTGCCGGTTTTGAAGAAGTCAGCAGCGGAGCGATTTATTTGAACGATCAGGACATTACAAAGAAGAAACCGTACGAACGGGACATTGGGATGGTGTTTCAAAATTATGCCCTTTTCCCGCATATGACAGTAGCCGAAAATATTGCGTATCCACTTACACTGCGCAAAGTACCAAAACATGAAATTCGCGAGCGAGTTCAACGGGTACTGGACATGGTTCATATGGAGCATTTGGGGAGCCGATACCCGAAGCAGCTCAGCGGGGGGCAGCAGCAGCGTGTCGCGATTGCCCGGGCGATTGTTTTTAACCCGCCGCTTTTGCTGTTGGACGAGCCGTTGGGAGCGCTCGATAAAAATCTACGAGAGCGCATGCAGCTTGAAATTAAGCATATTCAGGAGAAGATTGGGATTACCACGATTAGCGTGACGCATGACCAGGAAGAGGCATTGACTATGTCCGATCGAATCTGCGTTATGAATCAAGGACGCATCGAGCAAGTTTCATCGCCTGAAGAACTGTATCAACTGCCGTGCAACCGCTTTGTAGCCGAGTTTATCGGCGAGATCAATTTGTTGGGAGGTGAGGTGACAAAAAGAGACAGAGATAGTTCGGCCGTACGGCTATTAGACGATACCTCTGTCGTATTTTATGCGCATGGGACGAAGCCGGAACAGGAGAAAGTATTTATCGCACTGCGTCCGGAGAACATTCATCTGGCCCGCGAGTCCGGTGAATTTGAGAACACACTTCTGGTTCAAGTACAGGAAAAAATTTATCTGGGAGAGTCCATTAAGCTAAAAGCCAAAACGGCGTTTGACCAGGAGATGACGGTTCGAGTACCGGTGGCAAATGCGGCCCAGCTTGCAATCGGCCAGGAAATTCTGCTGGGATGGAGCAGAGCAGATATGATTACAATTCCGTACGAAGCGGACGCCAGCTAACACAAAAAGGGGGATGGGAACCATGAAGAAAAAGAAGAGAAGATTATTTGCAGGATTGCTTACTCTCGCGCTTAGCGTAACGATGACTGCCTGCGGTGGCGGAACAAGCACAGACAAAGCGGCTTCTGCACCGGAGGGCAAAAAAGCACAGGAGCTGGTGGTCGTAGACTGGGGCGGAGCATCTTCAGAAGCGGCCAAAAAAACCATATACGAGCCGTTCGAGAAAGCTAACAATGTGAAAATTACCGTCGTGTCCCCGACAGATGTAGGTAAACTGAAAGCCATGGTGCAGAGCGGCAGCGTCGAATGGGACGTCGTGAACAGCGACACGGACGTTGCACTCCGTCTTGAAAAAGAAGGTCTGCTTGAAAAGCTCGATTATAACATCATCAAAAAAGACGATATCTATTCGAACCTTGTAACGGATTACTCTATAGGATTGCAAGTGTATTTCACCAATATTGCATACAATACAGAGGCGTTTAAACCGGGCAGCCAGCCGAAAAACTGGGCAGAATTCTGGGATACGGCCAAATTCCCCGGACCTCGTTCGCTATACAAAAATCCGGTAGGTACGCTGGAAGCAGCCCTGTTGGCTGATGGCGTAGCACCGGATAAGCTGTATCCGCTCGATGTGGACCGCGCATTCAAAAGCCTTGAAAAGATTAAGAAAGACGTGAAAGTCTGGTGGGAAGCAGGCGCCCAGCCGCCGCAGCTGCTCGGCACGAAAGAAGTGGTACTCGCTTCTGCATGGAACGGTCGCGTTTCTGCTGCCAAAGCGCAAGGCTCACCGGTTGACAACGAATTTAGCCAGTCGCTTGGTATGGCTACATCCTGGGTTATTCCGAAAGGTGCGCCGCACAAAGATCTGGCACAGAAATTTATTGCTTATGCGATTTCCCCTGAAGCGCAGGCCGCCTACTCCAATGCCATTGACTACGCACCGACCAATAAAAAGGCGCTGGAAAAGCTATCAGATGACGTGAAGAAGCGCATTGGCCAAACGCCGGAACGCGTAAAGTCGCAAATCTTTATCGATAATCGCTGGTGGGTGGATAACTACGACAAGATTAACGAGCGTTTCAACAAATTCATGCTTGAATAGACAGACAGTGCCAGGTTGAAGGAGGCGTGAAGAGATGACTACAAAACTAAAGACAGAGGTACCGGTGCCTTCCCTGGCACCTCCTCTGCACCGTTTGGTCGGAATTCCGGGATTGAAATGGCTTCTTTTGTTAATTCCTCTCGCATATACGGTGCTTTTACTCTACTATTCGATGATAAGTGTCCTAAAGCTTAGCGTTTATGATGAAAATGGTTTTACGCTGGAGTATATTCGACAGGTATTTACCGAACCGCTGTATCTAAAAGTGCTGGGCGTAACACTAAAGACTGCATGTATCGTAACGGTGGCAACCCTTCTTATTTCATATCCGATCGCATATTTGCTGGTTGTAATGGAATCACAGCGGTGGAAGAAGGTTGTCATGTCGCTTGTTATGATTACGTTATGGATTAGCCTGTTGGTGCGTACGTTTACCTGGACGGTCATTCTCCAGGATCAAGGTGTGATTAACAAAATGTTGATTTCGCTGGGACTCATATCGGAACCGATAAAACTTCTATACAATACGACCGGAGTTGTTATTGGAATGACGCACATTCTGATTCCGTATATGGTGCTAAGCCTGTATGCGGTCATGGAAGGAATCGATCACAGGCTTGTGCAGGCGGCTCAGGGGATGGGAGCGCGCCCCTGGCAGGCGTTCATTCAGGTATTCTTTCCGCTTTCTTTGCCGGGCGTATTGTCAGGCTCCCTCATCGTATTTGTACTCGGGCTTGGCTACTTTATCACGCCGGCACTGTTAGGTGGACAGGGGAATATGATGATTTCCAAATTGATTCAAGAGAACATACAGACAACGCTGAACTGGAGCATGGCTTCTGCCATTTCTCTTGTACTTCTTCTGGCGACGTTCTTGCTTCTAGGGTTGGCGGCCTGGGTATCCCGCCTGTCTCCTCTGCTGAAAGGAGAGAAATAACATGTGGCTGCGCATTTACGTTGTCCTTATTCTTTTTATCATTATCGCTCCTATTCTCGTACTGATTCCTCTGTCATTCAGCTCGCAAATAACATTTACGTTTCCGCCGCCGGGCTATTCGGTGAAATGGTATGAAGCGTTTTTTGATAATTCCCAGTGGATGGACGGATTATGGCGCAGCGTGATTACCGCGCTGCTCACCGCAATTGTGGCTACGGTTATCGGCACGATGGCTTCGCTTGCGGTGCATCGATTGAAGTTTCCGGGGAAGAAAATTTTTACCAACCTTATCGTAGCCCCGATGGTTATTCCCGTTATTGTTGTCGGGATTGCCATGTACCATACGTTTTCCATGTATAAACTGACCAATACGATTCCAGGGCTGGTATTGGCGCACTCAATTCTTGCGCTTCCAATCGTATTCGTGACGGTATCGGCAAGCCTGAAAGGCATAGACCGCAATCTGGAATTGGCGGCATTGAGTCTTGGTTCAACACCGATCGGCGTATTTTTCAAAATCACGCTGCCCCTGATTCGCTCAGCGGTGATTGCCAGCGCGCTTTTCGCATTTATTACATCGCTCGATGAAGTCGTTGTTTCCATTTTCATTGCGGGAGCGCAGACAAAGACTCTTCCGATTGTTATGTGGGAAAACATGCGGACCCAGGTTGACCCGACCATTGCGGCCGCTTCCACTCTACTCATTATCGGTACGGTCGTATTGTTCGCTTTTCAAGGCTTTACACGTTCCAAACAAAAAACAATGTAATATGATGCTCATGAAGTCTCCGTTTTACATGGAGGCTTTTTGTATTTTTCTCCTTTACGTTGCGTTTTTGATGCAAATTTGCATTTAAATAATGCGATATAGCATTTAAAACCAACAAAGTTAAAATTAATGCTTTGATTAGAATTATTCAGTATATTACAATAAATTTGAATGCAAAATTGCATTAAAAATTCATGTCCTTCTCTTAAAATTCCTTATAAATCAAGTTTTTAATTTTGGCATGATAGTTGCTATGTTAAAAGGTGAGGAAGATAGGAGAGGAGGGCGGAAAAGCGGGTGAAAATATTGGAAGCTTATGTAGTGCCGAATATTGATAAATTAGTCCGCCAGATGCCATATGGTTTGCTCATCCTTTCACCGGACGGGTTTGTCACAGGTTGGCAGGGCGAAATGGAGAACTGGTTTTTATTCAAAGAAAATGATGTTGTACGGAAACACCTGGCTGACGTCCTGCCTCTTGTTTTTTCTTCCTATGAATCGTTCTGCCGTATCGGACAGGATTACTGGGAGACGCAGATTCGAATGCCTTCTCTCTCGCTGCGCGGAGAATGGAAGCGGTATGAAGAAGGTGGTATTCACACAGCCGATTTTCTTGTCCTTAGGCGCGATGACCAGTATTTTGAGCTGGAAAACATTTTTGATACGTCGTTTGACGAAATCCTCGTTACAGATGGAGAGGGGCGCATTCTGCGTGCCGGACCGAAAAGCGAGCAGTTGTATGGAAAGAAGATGGAAGAGCTTCTTGGCATGAAGACTACGGATTTGGCCGAGGAAGGCGGTTTTACGCCGAGTCTAACGCCTGAGATCATCGAGAAGCGTACCAAAGTGTCTGGTGTACAGGTCACTGCGAATGGCAAAAAACTGTATGTTATCGGCAACCCGGTATTTAACCCGGATGGGAGCATTCACCGCATTATTTTTAACTCGCGCGAGTATGAGGAAGTGGAAATGCTGCGCCAGCGTCTGGAGACGACGGAAAGCCTGCTGGACGCATACCGGATCGAGCTTGAGAAGCTTAAGCAGAACAAAGGAGAAACGCAGGCCGACATGGTCGTGCTGTCTCCGGAAATGCAGCAGATTTACCAATTGGCCGAGCGGGTAGCCCATGTAGACTCTACCGTGCTGATTATCGGGGAGTCCGGAGTCGGGAAAGGCATGATCGCCCAGCGGCTGCACCGGGCAAGTCACCGTCACGACAAGAATTTCGTGCACATCAACTGTGGTGCGATTCCGGAAACGCTGATTGAGTCCGAATTGTTCGGTTATGAGAAAGGGGCATTTACGGGCGCGAACACCGCAAAGAAAGGTGTGCTTGAGATTGCGGACGGAGGGACGGTGTTCTTAGACGAAATCGGGGAAATACCGGTAAATGTGCAGGTCAAGCTGTTGCAGTTTCTGCAGGACAATACGTTCCGCAGGCTGGGAGGCAACCAGCTACTGACCGTAAACACCCGGATTATTGCCGCCACGAACCAGGATTTGCGGAAGTTAATTGCGGAAGGGCGTTTCCGCGAAGATTTGTTCTACCGGCTGCATGTCATTCCGATTTCCGTCCCCCCCCTACGGCGGCGTAAAGAGGAAATTCCGGCTCTTATCCAGCATTTCGTGGCGCGTTTTGCGAAGAAATACGGACTTGTAAAGACATTCCATGAAGACACCATCGAATTATTGACTTCATACGACTGGCCGGGCAATGTGCGCGAATTGGAGAACATGGTGGAACGCTTGATTGTTACCAGTGAAGGGAGCGAGGTTCTTCCCCATCACCTTCCCGTGAACATTGCAAGAGACAGCGAAGGTTACCGTGCTGCGCCGACAATTAAAATCAAAGGACTTTGCCCGCTTAAGCAGGCGGTAGAAGAAGTAGAAAAGCAGCTCCTCACGATGGCGTACGATAAGTATGAAAATACGTATCGCTGCGCTGAAGTATTAAAGGTCAATCAGTCTACGGTAGTACGCAAGTTAAACAAATATTTGGGAGCAGGAAAGGGAGAGACAATATGACAACAGATATGAAAACCATGCCAGGTCAAAAATCGGCGCAGCTCCATGCGCGCCGCCAGGATGCAGTTGCAGTAGGGCCGTATCATGTAACACCGTTATATGTAGGTTCCGCGCAAGGCGCTACCATTACAGATGTGGACGGCAATGAATTAATTGACTTTGCCGGTGGCATTGGCATGCAGAACGTGGGACACTGCCACCCGAAAGTGGTACAGGCCATTCAAGAGCAGGCGGCGTCCTCCATTCATAGTTGTTTCCATGTAATGCCATATGAAAGCTATATTGAACTTGCAGAGAAATTAAATGAGAAAACCCCTGGCGACTTTAAAAAGAAAACGATGTTCGCCAACAGTGGGGCGGAAGCGGTAGAAAACGCGGTGAAGATTGCGCGCAAAGCAACCGGACGCAGCGCCGTTGTGTCTTTCGAACGCGCTTACCACGGCCGTACGCTGATGACCATGTCGTTGACAAGCAAAGTAAATCCGTACAAACACGGCTTCGGCCCGTTTGCTCCGGAAACATATAAACTTCCGTATCCTTATTATTACCGCGCGCCGCAGGGCATGCTGCCGGAAGAAGTGGATGAGCAAATCTTGAATCATTTTGAACAGTTCTTCTTAGGCGAAGTGGCGCCGGATAACGTAGCAGCCATTATTATGGAGCCGGTACAGGGCGAAGGCGGCTTTATTGTTCCGTCCGCAAACTTCGTGCAAGGCGTTCGCCGCATATGCGACAAATACGGCATTATCATGATTGCCGATGAAATCCAGACCGGCTTTGCGCGTACAGGCAAACTGTTTGCAATGGAAAATTACGGCGTAGCCGCTGATATTACGACACTGTCCAAATCGATTGCCGCAGGTATGCCGTTGAGCGCAATTACAGGCCGTGCGGAATTGATGGACGTTCCCGGACCCGGCCAATTGGGCGGTACGTTCTCAGGAAGCCCTGTCGCATGTGCCGCAGGCCTTGCCGTGCTTGATGTGATTGAAGAAGAAAATCTTGTGGAGCGTGCACAGATTATCGGAGGCCGTATGATGGACGCATTCCGCAGCTGGCAGGACAAATACGACATCATTGGCGATGTACGCGGGCTCGGCGCGATGGTAGCAATGGAGCTTGTTACAGACCGCGCGACGAAAGAGCCGGCGAAAGAAGCGACCGCCAAAGTGGTCAGCGAATGCTGGAACAACGGACTGCTCGGTTTAAGCGCCGGCATTTTCGGCAATGTTCTCCGCTTCCTTCCGCCGCTTGTTATTACGGATGAACAGTTGGAGAAAGGTCTGGACATTCTAGAGCAAGCGATTGCGACAGCATCTAAATAAATTCTATAGGTGGGAGAGAGCCATGCGTTACAACAACTATATCAACGGACAATGGAAAGAGCCTTCAACCGGAGAATACAGTGAAAATCAGAATCCTCATAACCAGGAAGAAGTGTTGGACGAATTCCCTCTAAGCGCTGCGGAAGACGTACACGAAGCGGTCGCTGCAGCAAAGAAAGCATTTCCGGCCTGGAAAAAGCTCTCTTTCCAGCAGCGTGCTGCCTATCTGCAGAAAGCGGCAGATATTTTAAAAGCGAACCTCCAGGAAATAGGCCGTGACCTGACGCTGGAAGAGGGAAAAACGCTGGCCGAAGGTATCGGGGAGACACAGCGTGCGATTAGCATCCTTGAGTATTACGCAGCGGAAGCTCGCCAACCTGTGGGAGATGTTATCCCTTCCGCAAACCCCGAGACGTTCCTGTACACCACACGTGTACCGGTTGGACCGATCGGTTTGATTACACCGTGGAACTTCCCGATTGCCATTCCGGTGTGGAAAATAGCTCCGGCTCTTATTTACGGCAATACCGTTGTCATTAAGCCGGCGGACATTACTCCAAAATCAGTCTACCACGTTATGAAGGCGTTTGATGAAGCGGGCATCCCGGCCGGTGTGATTAACTGTGTGTTCGGACGCGGATCTGTCGTAGGCGCGGAGATTGTTGAACACCCGGACATTAAGGCCATTTCATTCACCGGATCCAACCGGGTAGGTTTGCAAATCCAGGATCGTGCGACCGCCAAGGGCAAGAAGGTACAGCTTGAGATGGGCGGTAAGAACCCGCTGATTGTACTTGCGGACGCAGATGTAAACAAAGCGGTAGAGATTGCCGTTAACGGTGCGTTCCGTTCTACGGGTCAGAAGTGTACGGCGACAAGCCGCGTCATTGTTGAAGCGGGCATTTATGAGGCGTTTCGCGATCGGCTTGTGGAGCGCGTAAAGGGATTAAAAGTGGGCAATCCGCTGGACGACAACACATTCATGGGACCGGCCGTTTCTAAAACACAGCGTGACAGCGTAATGGCAATGATTGAGGCCGGTAAGAAAGAGGCGACGCTGCTGTGCGGCGGAGAGGCGCCTGCGGATGAAGAACTGGCAAACGGCTTCTACGTGCAGCCGACCGTATTTGAGAATGTACCGGTCGATGCCAGAATTGCACGCGAGGAAATTTTCGGGCCGGTTATCGCGCTGTTTAAGGTGAGAAGCTACGAAGAAGCGGTTGAGATGGCGAATGACACGGAATACGGTTTGAGCGCGGCCATTTGCACGAACAATTTCACACTGGCCCAGCGTTTCGTAGATGATATGGATGCGGGGATTGTACACGTGAACTCGGAAACGGCAGGAGCTGAGCCGCAGGTACCGTTCGGTGGCTGCAAGAATTCCAGTACCGGCTCCCGTGAGCAAGGCAAAACTGCAATTGAATTTTATACGCAGATAAAAACGGTCTATATGGATCGGATGTAAACCACCTTTTGCGGCGGAAATTGACAGTACGCAAAATGGAAAGGTATGATCAGGAGAAATAAATTTCTCCTGGAAAGTGGTGTTGCAGGGATGTTTACAGGCAAAACGTATTTTATTGCGGGTCACGCCCGCCTGCCGCAGGGAATGGCGGCGCGCAGCATTTTTGATACGCTTACGATTACGGTGGAAGCGGACGCAAAATATCATGTGATTCTCGAAGCTTCCTGTACGCTTGCTACAGATCATGGCCGGGATTTTATCGGCCAACTGTTGCGCGGATGCAGTCTGCAGGACGGAATCGACGAGCTTAGCCGGCGGATTGCGGACTATTACCAAGGAAAAGCCCAGAATGCGCTGGTGGCTGCGCTTCGTGATCTTCATAATCAGTATTTGCTGTATATTCAGAAATCTTCAAGTTAAAAACGCATCACGCTTTGTCCTGACATTGTATCCTTTCAACATCAAAGCATCACTTCTTGTACAGGGCAAAAGCGAGACAGGATGAGGAGCCGGCGGTGGAGATCTGACTCTATCTTGCTTTACTCCATCGCCACGGCTTTTTCATTCACCAGGCTTCGACTTTTGCTCTTGTTTTTTGCAGACTAAATTTATACTGTAAATTCTAAATTTTTTATTAAATCTGTTTTTTTTAGCAGTATTTTCAGTTGACTTTACTATGTTTATTTTAAAGGGGTGGGATTTTGGCTAATCAACAACAAGAACTGCACAAGGATTTAAAAACAAGACACGTAACGATGATTTCAATCGGTGGGGTTATCGGCGCCGGATTATTCGTGGGAAGCGGCTCGATTATTAATTCAACAGGGCCCGCTGCCCTCGTATCCTATATCCTTGGTGGGCTAATGGTCGTTTTTGTGATGCGTATGCTTGGAGAAATGGCTGTGCTAAAGCCTGACAGCGGCTCTTTCTCCACATATGCACATCAATCCATCGGACCGTGGGCCGGATATACAATCGGATGGTTGTACTGGTTTAATTGGGTCATTATTGTCGCGATTGAGGCAACCCTGGTCGGTGCGATGATTCATGATTGGATACCTTCAATCCCGGTGTGGGTGGGAAGTTTAACGCTAACCCTTTTGATGACGATTACAAATATTTATTCCGTTAAATCGTATGGAGAATTCGAATACTGGCTGGCGTTTACTAAAGTGGCCGCGATTGTCGTGTTTCTGTGCCTGGGTGTCGCTATGATATTCGGATTAGTACCGGGTATCAAATCACCGGGGCTTACGAACATTATCGGAAACGGCGGATTCTTTCCGCAAGGAATTTTGCCTGTTTTTCTGAGTGTTGTCTTTATTACGTTCTCTCTTGTAGGAAGCGAGGTTGCTGCCATCGCGGCCGGAGAATCGGAAAATCCGGAAAAGAATGTCATGAAAGCGATAAACAGTGTAGTATGGCGTATTCTTTTGTTCTTTGTCGGTTCCGTGGCCATTCTGGTTACCGTTCTGCCGTGGGATGACAAGGAATTGATGAAAACTCCATATGCAAGCGTATTTGATATGGCGGGTCTGCCGGCAGCGGGAACCATTATGAATATTGTTGTCTTCATCTCGTTGCTTTCAGTTTTAAACTCGGGGCTTTATACAAGCTCACGCATGCTGTATTCCCTGGCACAAAAAGGAGACGCCCACCGTATATTCCTGCGGGTGAATGAAAGAGGTGTACCTGTCTGGGCGGTACTGGCAAGCACATTGTTTGCTTACGTTTGCGCCACATTTAAATTCATGTCTCCGGATAAATTGTTTGTGTTCCTGGCTAGCAGTGCAGGTGGTGTAACGATGATTGTGTACATCTTTATTGCCATTTCACATATTCGCGAAAGAAGAAAAATTGAAAAAGAAAATCCGGCGGCTCTTAAAGTGAAAATGTGGTTGTTTCCGTATTTAACATACGCAACGATCGTTGCGCTGGCCGCCATTTTTGTGGCTCAGGCTTTCATCGAGGACATGCGTTTACAGTTCTACCTGACTTCACTCATTTTCGTTCTGGTCGTCGGCTCCTATTTTATGTTTTACCGTGCGAAAGGGAATACGTCACGACCGGAACAAAAAGAAATAAAAAAATCAAGAAAAATTGTATAAAAGATTATTGACAGAATGTTAACAATACGATAGGATAAAGACATAAGCACAGTAGAAAATGTCAGAACTTGCAGAGAAGTTTCCCTTCTCGCGTCCCGGTTTCTGTCTTGACTGTGGAATTAGTAAAGCTTATTAACTGCATGAATCGCATAACACAGACTGTCTAATTTACTGCACTTCGAGCAATCGAAGCCGTTTCGTAAATAAGAGCCAGTTATACTATCTGTCCTTCAGAAATGGAGGGAGAAGTGTAACTGGCTTTTTGTTTTATACAGGAGAATATCAAACGGCTAACCGAATGCAAGAACGAGCAGGGAAGGCGGCCGGCCTCCACCCCGGCCGGTCGCCTTACAAATATAGAAGCAAATTAAAAAGATGCAAAATGGAGGAATGAAGCATGACAATTGCAACAGAAACAAAAGTGGAAATGAAGTATCTTACCAAGCAACCAGGCTATGAAATCATGCCGCATCCGCAGCACAAAAGAATGTACCATATCCAATTGGATAATCAACTGCTTCAGCAGTTCTTTGCAGGTTGCAAAGATGTAAGTGAACAAGTGCTGCAATATACACCGTATGCCCGTCAGGTGCTTGCGTACCAGTTCAGAGAATTATTCGGTCAGTCGTTTATGCAAAACATTCGTGATATCCTCAATGAGCGCGAAACCGGGGGCTTCACCATCGGCGTACAGGGTCAAACAGAAGAAACCGAGGAATTCGTGAAATTCGCGACTGCATTAACGCACTTAATCGGCATTCCGAACTTCGATGCGATGACAGGCACATTCTATGCACGTTTTACAGTAAAGGATACCGATAACAGCGACTCCTATCTGCGCCAGGCATACCGCCTGTTCACACTTCATACAGACGGTACATTCGTTGACGAGCCAACCGACTGGCTGCTGATGATGAAGATGGACGAGAAGAATGCGAAAGGTGGAGAATCCCGTCTCCTTCACCTGGACGATTGGGAAGACCTTGATAAATTCAGCAAGCATCCACTTGCCAACGTAAAAATGACATACAAAGCGCCGCCGAGCAAAAACGTACAGCAAACCGTAGAGCGCACGACGTTCTACGAAATCAACAACAAACCGTGCATTTGCTTTATCGACCAATTCGCATATCCGGAAACGATTGACCAGGCGATGTACTTAAAAGAGATGTCCGAATCCCTGGAGAACTCTCCGGCGACGCATGCTCTGAAACTTCCGGTTGGCGACCTGGTTATGCTGAACAATACGTTCTGGATGCACGGCCGTGCAGCGTTCGAGAAGCATCCGGAACTGCATCGTGAATTGATGCGCCAACGCGGATACTTTGCACGCGTATGATATAATAAAGGATAATAGAAAAGAGGATGATGAGAGAGGACGATGTAAAGGGAGGAAAAAGCGAACGCTTTTTCCTCCAATAAATCGTCCTTATCTCTCCCTTTCAATTCTTAACTTCAATATTCTAATAATCAGGCAGGTCCTTCCCATGAAGACCTGCCTTAGGTAGCATACATGGCGAGATTTTTCGAACCACGAAAGAATGCCGATATCTTTAAAGTAGATTTATATAGGAGGAAGACAGCATGTATGATTTTGCGATAGTCGGTGGAGGGATTGTAGGATTGTCGACCGGAATGGCGCTGACGAAGAGGTATCCCGGAGCGAAAATTGTCATGATTGAAAAAGAGAAGGATTGGGCTCGCCACCAGACCGGGCATAACAGCGGTGTAATCCACTCCGGCATTTACTATAAACCGGGCAGCTATAAGGCACGCTTCGCACGCGAAGGCAACGCCGCGATGGTGGAATTCTGTAAAGAGCATGGCATCGCCTATGATGTATGCGGTAAGGTTATTGTGGCTACGGAGCCGAAAGAGCTGCCGCTGCTTGATAATTTATACCAGCGTGGTCTGCAAAATGAGCTGAATGTAAAGAAAATCGATAAAGACGAACTGAAAGAAATTGAGCCGCATGTAGCCGGACTGGCAGCCATCCGCGTACCAAGCTGCGGTATTGCTGACTATAAAGGCGTATCCCGCACGTTTGCGCGCATCATTCAGGAAGGCGGCGGTGAGCTGCGTCTTGGCACAAAAGTGGAAAATATCGCGGAAGAAGCGAACAAAGTGACAATCGAAACAAACCGCGGCACCATCGAAGCGCGCTTCCTCATTAACTGTGCGGGGCTACATAGTGACCGCGTGGCAAAAATGACCGGCATGAAAACAGGCATGAAGATTGTTCCGTTTCGCGGTGAATATTACGAACTGGTGCCCGAGAAACGCCACCTCGTTAAGCACTTGATTTATCCGGTGCCGAATCCTGATTTTCCGTTTCTCGGCGTTCACTTTACCCGCATGATTAACGGAGAAGTGCATGCAGGTCCGAATGCGGTTCTGGCATTTAAACGTGAAGGATACACCAAGAAGGATATCGATATAAAAGACGTGCTTGAGGTATTAACATATTCAGGCTTCTGGAAAATGGCCATGCCGAATATGAAAGAGGGCATGAAAGAAATGGTACGCTCCTTCAGCAAGCAGGCGTTCCTGCACAGCTTACAGCGTCTTATCCCTGAGCTAACGGAGAAAGACATTGTCCCGACTCATGCCGGCGTACGCGCACAGGCGCTCATGCATGACGGAAGCATGGTGGACGACTTTGCCATCTTCTCCGGTAAAAGTTCCATGCACGTATGCAACGCTCCGTCGCCGGCGGCTACCGCTTCTATTAAGATTGGCGAGGAGATTGCGAACCGAGTGCCGGAAAGCCTGGAAGCAAAAATAAAAACGCATGTCGTACCGGCGGTTTCGGTGTAATACAATAAAGAAATAGAAAATAGGCAAAACCCGGTTGTGAACCGGGTTTTTTGCTGCTGATTTTGTGAATAAGATCACGAGAAAAGTTGTATTTTATAACAAATAGAGAGCGTTGTTTGTTACAATTAAAGTAAGACGATACTTTTATCAAGAAATAAAGGGGAGATTAGTCGTTGGAGTATGTACAAGAGTATAAGCGGACGCATAAAAAGCTGACCAAAGCGAAAATTGCCAAACGGGCCTTGTTTATTGTTCTGGGGGCCTGCCTGGTGGCTGTCGGTCTGGAGATTTTCCTGGTGCCCAACCAGATTATTGACGGCGGCATCGTAGGCATTTCTATTATCCTTTCTCATTTGACGGGAGTAAACCTCGGTATTTTCCTCTTTGCGTTGAACCTGCCTTTCCTTATCATGGGATACAAAGAAATCGGGAAGACGTTTGCAATCTCTACGCTGCTGGGTGTAACGATTATGTCGATTGGCACGTCCTTTCTTCACCCTGTACCGGAACTAACAGATGATCCATTGCTGGCTGCGGTATTCGGTGGAATTATCTTAGGTATCGGCGTGGGAATGGTTATCCGCTATGGCGGCTCGCTTGACGGAACGGAAATCGTTGCGATTATGTTCAATAAGAAGCTCCCGCTTTCGGTGGGGGAGACGGTCATGTTCTTCAACATCTTCATTCTCGGAAGCGCGGGTTTTGTATTCGGCTGGGACCGGGCGATGTATTCGCTGATCGCATACTACATCGCATTTAAAATGATTGATGTAACCATTCAGGGCCTGGACGAGTCCCGTTCCGTGTGGATTATCAGCGACAAGCACCGGGAGATTGGGGATGCGCTGCTGGCCCGTCTTGGACGCGGTGTTACCTACTTAAACGGAGAAGGCGCCTACACGGGGGATGATAAAAAGGTCATCTTCTGCGTCATCACCCGTTTGGAAGAAGCGAAGCTGAAATCAATCATTGAAGACGTCGATGAAAAGGCGTTTCTGGCCGTCGGTTCCATTAACAATGTAAAGGGCGGAAACTTCAAGAAGCGGGATATCCACTAACCCATGAGTATGAAATAAGCGCAAAAAGCAATCTATGTTTCGAAACACGGATTGCTTTTTTTTCTGTGAAAATCATGAAGAAAGAGGGAGAAGAGGGAGGAAAAAAGATCTAAGGAAGAAAAAGGCCGTCGCCTTTTTCCT
>Ga0310836_100887_pt1 | contig 19985 bp, 19 predicted proteins | sample SM_ome_4_FD_201310 | JGI IMG/M metagenome (GOLD analysis project Ga0310836, IMG submission 201310) | Sorghum-adapted microbial communities enriched on stacked mutant (SM) sorghum from Joint BioEnergy Institute, Emeryville, California... ... | reverse complement strand
ATTACGAAACCTTCTTCGGGAAGGTACAGGTAATCGATTTTTACTCCGTCAAGTAAACTCTGTGTTTTATCGAGAATAACATCGATCTCCTTATCCGTGTGAATAATCTCATCGTTTTCGCCGGGCGTATCGAGATCAAGTCCATAGTGTGCGTGGTCTCCGTGCGCATGGGTGATGAACACGCGCAGCATTTTGCCCTCCGTGTCTTCCTGTGCCAGGATTTCCTTGATTTTTTTAGCGGCATTTCTTGTGATTTTACATTTCATCCATATTCGCTCCTTGCTTTTGTAAGATGGAAAAGCTGTATCGTGGCCTATTATACGCTATTTTGCCGTAATAGGGAAATGAAGCGGCACCAAAAAAAAGAGCCCTCAAAAGGACTCAACAGAAAAGAGGTGTGCCCATATGCTTTTACATCAGGGTAAAGGAGTGTGGGGACAAGACTATGTATCTTTAGGATACAGAGGGAATGCTAAGAGTATATGGAGTTCGCATTAAGTTTCTGTTAAAAAGCGGTCCCGGCTACTGCCGGGACCAAATGAGAATGGAGTTACCACAGGATGTGGTAAAATTGTGGAGATCAATCCACCACTTATCCTACTACAGATGTGTAATTTTTTTGTTTTTCTCTCATTAAGATTATGTTAATTTTGTAGGAGATGCGCTGTATTTTTTCGTATTTGCTCTTTCTTTGCTCACGATTTTCACAGAAAAAGGAGGACATAGCAATATGCTGGAACAACAACTTGGGGCACTGCTTACCCGATTGCGTGAGAAAAGCCCGCTTGTACATAACATTACGAATGAAGTGGTGACGAACTTCACAGCCAATGGTTTGCTGGCGCTTGGCGCATCTCCGGTGATGGCGTATGCGCCGGAAGAGGTGGCCGATATGGCCAAAATCGCCGGGGTGCTTGTGTTGAATATGGGGACATTGACGAAAGAAACCATCGAAGCTATGCTGATTGCCGGAAAATCGGCCAACGAGCACGGTGTCCCAATTGTATTCGATCCGGTGGGCGTAGGCGCAACGCCATTCCGTACAGAAATGGCTCGTCGTATCGTAGAAGAGCTTGATCTGGCCATCATCCGGGGAAATGCGGCGGAAGTGGCCAATATTATGGGTGAAGCCTGGGAAATTAAAGGCGTAGATGCAGGGAAATCCGGCGGCGATATCGAAGCTTTGACCCGCAAAGCTGCAGATAAGCTGAATGCTGTGGTAGCCATTACCGGAAAGGTGGACAGGGTAGCAGGTCCGAACGCGCTGTATGCGATTCATAACGGGGATGAAATGCTGACACGCATCACGGGTACAGGCTGTCTGTTGACCTCCATTCTCGGCGCTTACGCTGCTGTGGAGCGAGATTGGGCGCTGGCGGCTGCGGCTGGGCTTGCGATGTACGGGGTTGCGGCAGAGTTAGCGCGGCAGACGGTGTCCGCCCCGGGCTCGTACCAGATTGCCCTCCTGGATATGCTGTACAGTGTGGATGAAGATCAAGTTGCGAGCATGGCTCGCATCGAACGGAAATAACTGCAGAAAGAGTGACAGACATGAACAACCAGACCTGGAAAGAGAAGCTTGGCGTCTACCTTGTTATTGGGATTGAAGATGCGGGCGGCCGCACCGCGCTGGAGACGGTGCGGTTAGCGATTGCAGGAGGAGCGGATGCTGTACAGCTACGTGAGAAGCATGCGCCGCTTTCCCGGGTGCTCGAAGTCGGACGGGAGATGCGTGCACTATGCCGGGAGCATGGTGTACCGTTTATAGTCAATGACCGCGTGGATGTAGCGCTTCTGCTGGACGCGGACGGCGTCCATGTCGGACAGGACGACTTGCCGGCAAGCGAGGTCCGCAAGCTGGTAGACGGGCGGATGTTTATCGGAGTGTCGGCATCTTCTACGGAGGAAGCGCGGAACGCGCTCGCGCAGGGGGCGGATTATCTGGGGGTCGGATCGATTTATGCCACCAGCAGCAAAGCTGACGCCGGCGATCCGGTTACACCGGCTTTGATTGGTGAAATCCGTAAGTTTTCTGATGTTCCAATTGTTGCTATCGGCGGAATTACCGGGGACAATTGTCCGGAAGTAATGAAGCAGGGAGCAAATGGTGTGGCAGTCATTTCGGCGATCGTCGGACAACCGGATCCGCGTCAGGCAGCCGCCCGGCTACGCGAAGTCGTCGCTTCCTGCACGTTAGAGTAGCCAACAAAAACCACCATGGCGTTTCAGCCGCAACCCCGACATGAAAATCGCGGGAAAGACGGCTGACTTTTGTGGTACGAAGAAAAAGAGAGGAAAGAAGGAGGAGAGGATTTCAATGGGGAAAAAGGCGAACGCCTTTTTCTTCTCTGGATCTCCTTTCCTCTTTTTCTCCTTCTTTCCTCATGATTTTCACAGAAAAAGGAGCGGGACACCCCGCTCCTTTTACTGTCTTGCTTTTCCTTCCCTGGATCTTATTTCCTCTTCCCCTTCCTTCTTTTCTCATGATTTTCACAGAAAAAGCGAACAAACATTCTTATTTGATGTATAATAAAAAGGAAAAGGACGGCAGGTAAACTGGCTTATATTGCTTTTCGCGATAAAAACCAGTACATTGAATGAAAGAAACAGGAGGGGAAGGACTTGAGTCGTCAAAACGTATCACCAACCATACCAGCTTATAGCGATGATGATATTCGCGTTCTCAAAGGCCTGACCGCAGTACGTGTCAGACCGGGAATGTACATCGGCTCGACCGGAAGCCGCGGCCTGCACCATCTTATCTGGGAGATCATCGATAACTCCAAAGACGAGGTATTGGCCGGGTATTGCGATACAATTAAAGTTACGATTCACCCGGACGGGAGCATTAGCGTCGAAGATAACGGACGAGGCATTCCGACAGGGATAAACAAAGATGAAGGCATTCCGACGCCAACGGTTGTCTTCACTGTACTGCATGCCGGCGGAAAATTCGGCGGCGGCGACGGATATAAAAAATCGGGCGGTTTGCATGGCGTGGGAGCGAGCGTAGTGAACGCGCTGTCTGAATGGCTCGAGGTAGAGATTTATCGTGACGGAAATATTTATCGCCAGCGATTTGAATATGTGGAAGAGGCGGACGGACAATTCAAGGCCGGCCATCCGGTGACCGACCTCGAAATTGTCGGGACAACGCGCAAGACAGGCACCCGCGTTACTTTTATGCCTGACAGGCGTGTTTTCGGCGACACGAACGTCCAATACAGCGTGCTGCGCGAACGTTTGCGCGACAATGCGTTTTTGTTGAAAGGCGTGACGATTCACCTGCGCGACATGCGTCCGGGCGCTCCGGAGAAAGAGGAATTCCACTTCTCCGAGGGAATCAAATCGTTCATCGAGTTTTTGAATGACGGAAAAAACACGCTGCATAATACGGTGTATTTTGAAGGCGAAAAAGAGAACATCGAAATTGAACTGGCGTTCCAGTACAATGACAACACGTCGGAAAATCTGCTGTCCTATGTCAATACGATTCCGACGATCGATGAGGGAACGCATGTATCCGGCTTCCGAAACGCGTTTACGAAAGTGTGCAATGACTATGCGCGCCGTAACAGCATGCTTAAGAAGAATGACAAAAATCTGACCGGCAATGACTACCGGGAAGGGCTGATGGCCGTGCTCAGCATCCGAATGGATGACCCGCAATTCGAAAGTCAGACTAAGGAAAAGCTCGGCAGCGAGGAAGCGCGCTCTGCGGTGGAAGCATTTATCAGCGAGAAGATGAGCTTTTTCCTTGAAGAGAATCCGGACATCGCCAGGCTGATTATCGAGCGGGCGATTGAATCGCGCCGCATTAAGGAAGAAATTAAGAAAGCGGCCGAAGCGCTCCGCAACCCGAACAAGAAAGGCAAAAAGAAAGGCAAACGTACGATCAGCGATAAATATACGCCCCCGAGCAAAAAGGACGCAGAACGCAACGAGCTTTTTATCGTGGAGGGGGATTCGGCGGGCGGTTCAGCGATCAACGGGCGCGACCGCAATTTCCAGGCGGTGCTTAGCCTGCGCGGAAAACCGATTAACGTAGAGAAGAAAAAAATCTATGAAGTCATTGGACCGAACGGCAATGAAGAGATTAACACGATCGTTGAAGTGCTGGGTACGGGAATCGGTGACGATTTCAATGCCAACAAGTGCGCGTTCGACAAAATCATCATTATGACGGACGCCGATTACGATGGCGCTCACATTCAGATTTTGCTGCTGACCCTGTTCTACCGGTACTTCCCGGAGCTTATCAAACGCGGTAAAGTATTTATTGCGCAGCCGCCGCTCTATAAAGTATACAAACAGGGGAAGAAGGGCCAGGAGATGATATACGCCTGGACGGATGAAGAACGAATTGCGGCGCAGAAGAAGTTGGGCAGCCAGGCGGAAATTCAGCGCTACAAGGGACTTGGCGAGATGAACGCCGAACAGCTATGGGATACGACCATGAATCCTGAGACGCGCAAGCTGATTCAGGTGGACCTAGAAGAAGCGGCGGAAGCCGAGCGTATTGTCACCGTTTTGATGGGGGACAAAGTACCGCCGCGCCGCGAATGGATTGAAAGCAACGTGAAGTTTGTTATGGAGGAGGAATAAAGAGTCGATGTCATTGCCGCATGAACAGTACTTGCAGATGAGTGTGCGGGACGTGTATCGCTCGCGGTTCAGCGATTATGCCCGCTATATCATTCTATCAAGAGCCATCCCGGATGTGCGGGATGGCTTAAAACCCGTGCAGCGCCGCGTGCTGTACTCGATGTATAAGGAGAAAAACACTCCCGATCGGCCGTACCGAAAGTCGGCGAAGACGGTCGGGGATGTGATGGGGAACTACCACCCGCACGGCGATTCGTCCATTTATGAGACAATGGTCAACCTTGTGCAGCCGCACAAAATGCGCGAGCCGCTGATTGACGGCCATGGCCACTGGGGTACGATCGACGGCGATACGGCGGCTGCGATGCGTTACACGGAAGCGCGCCTTATGCCGATTGCCATGGAGATGGTCCGCGATATTGAGAAGGATACGGTAGAATTTATCCCAAACTATGACAACACCGCGAAAGAGCCGGTCGTGCTGCCGGCCCGTTTTCCGAATTTGCTTGTCAACGGTGTTACGGGCATCTCCATCGGGTTTGCCACCGAGATTCCGACGCACAACCTGCGCGAAGTTATCGATGGCACAATTGCCCTATTGAATAATCCGGATATTACACTTGATGAGCTGATGAAATACATTCCGGGTCCGGATCTTCCGGGAGGCGGCATCATTCAAGGGAAGGATGAGATTCGCAAAGCGTATGAGAAAGGAGCGGGTCGAATCATTATCCGTGCCAAGACACATACCGAAAACGGCAAGCAGGGCCGCAGGCTCATCGTAGTCGACGAAATTCCTTACACAGTGAAGAAAAAAGCGCTTGTAACGCAAATTGAAGAGGAAATTCTCGAAAAGAACGTAGACGGTCTTATAGAAGTGCGGGACGAGACCGACCGCCAGGGCATGCGCATCGTGCTGGAAGTGCGCAAAGACGCCGATATGGACGGCATCCTGAATTATCTGTTCAAGAAAACCGATCTGCAGATTTCGTATAGCTTTAATATGCTGGTTATCGCCGATGAGCGGCCGCAGCAGCTCGGGCTCAAAGGTATCCTTGATGCGTACATCGTACATCAAAAGGATGTTATCACGAAGCGAACCACCTACGATTTGGAGCGTGCGCAAAAACGCCTGCATATTGTCGAAGGGATTATCAAGGCGATCTCCATCCTGCGCCAGGTCATCGACACGATTATGGACTCGGATGGTCGGGAAGATGCACGGGAACGCCTGATGAAAAACTACGATTTCACATACGAGCAGGCCGAAGCCATTCTCGATATTCGCCTGCACCAGCTGACGCGCCTTGATATTAAGAAGTATGAGAAAGAAGAAAAAGATTTACAGAAAAAGATTACGACTTTTGAAGGCATCCTGAAGAGCGAGAAAAAGTTAAACAAGGTTCTCGAAAAAGAGCTGACCGAAATTCGTGACAAATACGGCAATGAACGCCGCACAGAGCTTGAGGATGAGATTGAAAGCATTGAGGTCGATATCTCCGTTACCGTGCCTGCGGAAGATATCATCGTGACAATTACGGAGGACCAGTACATCAAACGCACCTCGATGCGCTCGTTCAACAGCTCCGGTGCTTCCATTGAAACCACGGGACTCAAAGAGGGCGATACGGTGCGGTATTTCTTCAAAACGAATACGATTCACCAGCTGTTGCTGTTTACGAACAGCGGACAACTCTACCAGTTGCCGATGCACGAAATTCCGGACGGACGCTGGAAAGACATCGGGACAAGCCTGGTGAACGTCGTGTCGCTCGGCAAAGAAGAGAAAATTGTTGCCGCTTATGCAGTGGAGTCACTGGAGCAAATCGCAAACGAGTCGTTCGCGTTCGTGACGGAAAACGGCATGGTCAAGCGAACCAAAGTAGAAGAGTACAGCAAAACGCAGAAAAAACGTGGCATTGTGGCGGTAAAAGTCAAAGACGACGATAAGATCGAGTCTGTGCATTTGTGCCGGGAGGAGCAGGAATTTTTGCTTGTCTCATCCGGTGGCATGGCGATTCGATTTCCGGCATCCGATGTGCCTCTCACCGGACGGAACACGGCCGGCGTACGCGGCATGAAACTTGAAGAAGGCGGACGGATTATAGGCTCGTTCATCCTCTCGCCGGATGCGGAAGATGTACTGCAGATTATAACGAAAGAAGGCGTCGTCAAGCGTACGTTTGCCGCCCAGTTTACGGTACAGGGCCGCGGCGGCAAAGGTGTGCTGATCATTCGGCGCCGCAAAGTGCAGCCGCATGAAGTAAAGGCGGCGTTCCTTGAAGGAGAAATGAAGCACGACTTAAAAGCCCGTACAAGTGCGAATCGCATCATTCCGGTAGACTGGGAAGCGTACCGTCATAGCCTGTCGATTAATGATCAAGGGTCGATCGGGCGGACGATGGTGGCTATGGACACAGGCGAGGAATTGGTTCAAGTATACAGGATCGCGCGGGTAGAAGAAGAGCGCACCGAAGAGACCCCGGAGAATTCTTCTATATAAGCAGGAAAGAGTACCTTTTTGTCGAATTGGGAATACTATAATATAGGAGAGTAGTATGCGTTTTGCCAGCGATTGCGGGATGCAAAGTTCTTTATTATTCTTTTTGTTTCATGTATAGTAATTGTATAGTAAATTCTTTTAGGGGGAACATTTTTTGAGTAACATCGCTGTCGGCAATATTTTAGAAGGTACCGTGGTAGGAGTTCAATCTTTCGGCGCTTTTGTTAATATCGGAGAAAACAAGCAGGGGCTTGTGCATATCTCGCAAATCGCTTCTTCTTATGTAGAAGATATTAACCAGTTTGTCAAAGTTGGCGACAAAGTGACCGTAAAAGTGCTGGAGATTAAAAACGACGGTAAAATTTCTTTAACCATGAGAATTCATGAAGAGAAGAAAGAAGATCGTCGTCCGTTTAAGAAACGCGATGACAATCGGGGGCCGGGGGGACGTTCCCAGGGTCAGGGCGGACGCTCTAGCTCGAAAGAAGATTTCGAGTCGATGATGAAGCGCTGGATGAAAACAAGCGAAGATAAAATGGGCGATCTGGGTAAGCGCGAAAAGAGACGCTGAACTTTTATGCCTATTACCATGGTAAACCAACCACTCTGATGCAGGTCAGAGTGGTTTTCTATGCATAGATGATTTTTACCATACATAGTAAAGGGGAGTTGTATTGTGTCATTATACCATGTATTAGGGGCCAAGCAGTTTACCCGTTCGGTATTGGACGAGATTTTCGAAAATACCCGCCGGATGGAACGCCTGGTAGAAGAGGGCGGCAGCGATCGTTACAGTAATAAGGTGATGACCACGCTGTTTTTTGAACCGAGTACGCGGACGCGTCTTTCGTTCGAATCGGCGATGTCCCGCCTGGGGGGCAAAGTTATCGGTACGGAGAATGCGGCCCAATTCTCGTCCACTATTAAAGGCGAGACGCTCGAAGATACGATTCGGGTTGTGTCCGGCTACAGCGATGTTATCGTTATCCGCCATACCGATATAGGGGCGGCGGAGCGCGCGGCTGCTGTGGCGAGCGTGCCTATCATCAATGCCGGAGATGGTGCGGGCGAACATCCGACACAGTCGCTGCTCGATTTATATACAATCGAAAAGGAACTCGGGCGTCTTGATAACCTGCATATTGTAATGATCGGAGATCTGGCGAATGGCCGGACCGTTCACTCGCTGTCGTATCTGCTGGCCAACTATAAGAACATTCACATTTCATTTACGGCGCCGGAAAACGTGCAAATTCCGACATATGTAAAGAAATACTTAGATCAAAAGGGAATCACGTACGAGGAAGAACACGATTTAGCAAAAGTGGCGAAAACCGCAGACGTACTGTATCAGACGCGCATTCAAAAAGAACGCTTTACATCGTTAGATGAGTACGAAAAAGCCCGCGGCAAGTATATTATTAACCGCGGGCTGCTTTCCATCATGAAACAGGACAGCATTATTCTTCATCCGCTGCCGCGTGCAGGCGAGATTGCGGTGGATGTGGACCAAGATCCACGCGCCGCGTATTTCCGCCAGGCGCAGAACGGACTATTTGTCCGCATGGCCCTTATTGACAAATGTTTTTCCTTTTAAGCTAGCTGACATAGAATAGACGAGAACCGGGGTGCTGCTTTGCATCCCGGTTTTTTCGTGCTTTGTTCATAAAAGAACAATAAATATTTCCCTTCTCTCCTGTAAAAAATATGAAAAACAATTTAGGGAAGAAGGAATAATTATGCACAAACGATTGTTTGTCCCGCTTGTGGGCGTATTGTGCGGAGTGCTGCTGCTCATGAATGACTGGCTGGATTCTCCGGCGCTAAATCCGACCGATACCCTAATAAAAAAAGAAAATTCATCAAGCGTACGGGAAAGTATGGCAGATACGTGGGATGTGACCCGCCTATATCCGAGTGAGGCGGCGTGGAGGGAAGATATCCGCCGTCTGGCAAAAGAAATTCCCGAGCTGTCCGCTTACAAAGGCAAGTTGGAAGATGCCGGGCAGTTGTACACTATGCTAAATAAAGAAGAAAAGATGGCTCGGACACTGGAGAAGGCGTATGTATACGCCCAGCTGAGATTTGATACGAATACGACGGATCCAAACGCCCAGCGGCGGCTGGATGAAGCGAGACAGACTGCGCAGAAACTGGCATTGGTCGCATCGTTTGCCGGCCCGGAACTTGCGGCGTTAAGCGACGCCAGGCTTGCGGAAATGTACCGGCAGGAGAAAAGGCTTGAACGGTATAAACACTACATCAGTGAGCTGCGCAAAGAGAAAGCGCATATTTTGCCTGAGCGGGAGGAGAGGCTGCTGGCATTGACAGGTGAGGCCATGGGAACGGCGTCGCAGGCGTACCGTTATCTGCTGGATGCAGATCTTGTCTTTCCTCCCATTGAAGACGGAAAAGGCAGGAAGATTTCGCTTAACCGGATGAATTATGCCGCACTCATGACGTCTTCCGACCGCGAGCTGCGTCGCCGCACTTTTGAAGCAGTATACGGTACATATAATCAATTTCGGAATACATTCGCCTCGCTTCTGCAGGGCGAAGTACGCAAGCATATCGTCTATGCACGGGCGCGGAATTATCCTTCGGCGCGCTATGCCGCACTGCACACATCCGATATCCCGGAGAATGTATACGACAATTTGATTGCCACGGTGCGCGGTCGTATTCATCTGCTGCATCGGTATGCCACATTGCGTAAGAAATTGCTGGGTGTTACTACCGTACACAAATACGATTTATACATGCCGCTCTATCAAGGAATAAAGAAAGAATATCCGCTGGCAGAAGCGAAGAAGATGGTGCGTGAAGGACTGGCTCCGCTCGGCCCCGAGTATCAAAAGAAACTGGATCAGGCGTTCAAAAATCGTTGGATAGATGTATACAGCCGTAAAGGAAAGACGGGCGGTGCATACCAAACAGCCGTCTATGGATATCCACCGTATGTGCTGCTGAACTATCATGGTCAGCTGGACGACGTGCTGACGATGGCGCACGAACTGGGACATGCCATGCATTCGCAGTATGCCAATGAAGCACAGGATTATCTGGATGCTGAATACGATGTATTCGTAGCGGAAGTGGCATCGACGGTCAATGAATCGCTGCTGCTGCGCGGCTGGATTGCGCAGGCGAAGGACCCGGAAGAGAAGGCGGCACTGTTAAATCGCTACCTGGATGCCTTTCAGAGCACGCTGTTTACCCAGACACTGCTGGCGGAGTTTGAGCGCGATATTCACCGGGCAGCGGAGCGGGGGGAAACGCTGACGGCAGAGTACCTGGCGCAAGAATACCGCAAGCTGGTCGCAGCCTATTACGGACCGGCGCTTACGGTGGACAAACATGTCGGTGTGGAATGGACACGCATTCCGCATTTCTATAAGAATTTTTATGTGTACCAGTACGCGACAGGATTTTCCGCCGCCACCACCCTGGCGGATGGTTTACTGCGCGGAGGCGAGAGAGAGCGGGAGAGGTATCTTGCATTCCTGAAGGCAGGCGGCTCTGTGCCTCCGCTTGAAGCACTGACACAAGCCGGGGTAAATCTGCGTGATCCGCGGGTTGTCTCCCGCGCGCTGGATGTGTTTGAGGAAGCGCTGGGAGAGTTGGAGAGACTTGCGAATGAACTTCCCACACAAAAACAAGCATAATATGATTTGCGGGGAACGGTAGGCGAGAGCCCAATTTGGGCAGGACAAAGGACATCCGCCCTTTACTTTCATAGTGTAGTAGCATGTAAATATTATTTTGAGAATGTGGAGGGCACTTATGGAGAATAACGAAAACAACCAGCATCCGTCTTTCGCCCATGAATCCTATCCAGCCGATTATTCCGCTTATTCGTATTACGCGCAGCCGGTTTCGTACCCATACCATTACGGCTATACGCATGATGAGCGCGGCATTTGGCCGATTATTCCGTTTCTGCTTCTGGCGCCGCTTTTATACAACTACAACAGACCGAAGCCCGTTCCGTATCCGGCACCGTATCCATATCCTGCACCCTACCCGTATCCGACTCCTTATCCGCCGTATTATTACGGAGCCAATCGGGAAGAACAATAATTCATGAGAAAAGGACGGGAGTGCAGGCTCCCGTCCTTTTTCGCATTTATTGAGCGATTTTATAATAGCTCGGATAGTTTTTCTCGTATTCGGCAATTTTGTCTTCCTGCATCAGCGTAACACCGATATCATCGAGTCCTTTCAGCAGACATTCGCGGCGGTATTCATCCACGCTGAATGGAATTTCTAGTCCTTGTCCGTCCGTAATCTTGTTGTTTTCTAGATCGACAGTTAACTGATAGCCTTTGTGCTTGGCCACGTTTTGGAACAATTGTTCCACGGTTTCTTCCGGCAGCACGATCGGCAGGATACCGTTCTTGAAACAATTGTTATGGAAGATATCTGCAAACGACGGTGCAATGATCACTTTAAATCCATAGTCGAGAAGCGCCCATGGCGCATGCTCACGGGACGAGCCGCATCCGAAGTTGTTGCGTGCAATCAGGATGTGTGCATCTTTATACTGCGGTTTGTTCAATTCAAAGTCGGGATTCGGGTTTTCCTGTTCATCAAAGCGCCATTCATAGAACAGGAACTGTCCGAAGCCTGTACGCTCGATACGTTTCAGAAATTGTTTGGGAATGATGGCGTCTGTATCTACGTTTACGCGGTCGAGCGGAGCGACCACACTGGTAATTTTTTTAAACGGTTCCATGTGCTTTTCCCTCTCTTTCTTTGACTTCCCAATTACGTACGTCTACGAAGTGACCGGCGATGGCGGCAGCGGCGGCCATTTCCGGGCTGACCAGGTGCGTGCGTCCGCCGCGTCCCTGACGGCCTTCAAAGTTGCGGTTGGACGTTGATGCACAGCGTTCGCCCGGTGCAAGTACGTCCGGGTTCATCGCAAGACACATGCTGCAGCCCGGCTCGCGCCATTCGAAGCCGGCTTCGATGAAAATTTTATCGAGTCCTTCTTTTTCGGCCTGCTCTTTGACCATGCCGGAGCCCGGTACAACCATAGCGTTGACATGGGGCGCTACTTTGTAGCCGTTGGCGATTTTTGCCGCCGCACGCAGGTCTTCGATACGGCCGTTTGTACAGGAGCCGATGAATACGCGGTCGATTTCGATTTCCGTGATCGGCGTATGCGGCTCAAGGCCCATATATGCGAGCGCATTTTGCGTTGCTTTGCGCTCATTTTCCGTTGCAAAATCTTCCGGTGCCGGTACTACACCGCTTATACCGATACCCATCCCCGGACTTGTGCCCCAGGTTACCTGCGGTTCAATCTCCCGGGCGTTGATTACGACACGGCGGTCGTATTCGGCGCCTTCGTCAGTCACAAGCTCTTTCCAGGCAGAAATGGCTTTCTCCCACTCTTCTCCTTTTGGAGCGAAACGACGGCCTTTAAGATACGCAAACGTTGTTTCATCCGGTGCGATAAGGCCCGCGCGTGCGCCTGCTTCGATGGACATATTGCAGACCGTCATCCGCTCTTCCATGGAGAGCTTCTTAATCGCGTCACCCGTATATTCAATGACGTAACCGGTCGCAAAATCCGTACCCCACTTGGCAATAATGGCAAGGATGATGTCTTTGGCCGTCACGCCGGTTGGCAGTTCACCCTCAACGTGCACTTCCAGTGTTTTCGGTTTCTTCTGCTGCAGGCACTGTGTTGCCAGCACATGCTCTACTTCACTCGTACCGATGCCGAATGCGAGCGCACCAAATGCGCCATGGGTGGATGTATGACTGTCGCCGCATACAATCGTTTTGCCGGGATGGGTGAGGCCAAGCTCGGGTCCCATAACATGGACAACGCCCTGCTCGGGGCTGTCGAGGTCATAGAGTGTGACACCGAATTCTTTACAGTTTGCCCGCAGCGTTTCAATTTGTTGGCGGGAAATCGGATCTTCAATGGGCAGGGAGCGATCCGTTGTCGGTACGTTATGATCGATGGTCGCAAACGTCAAATCCGGCCGGCGTACCTTGCGGCCGGCGAGGCGTAATCCTTCAAACGCTTGTGGTGATGTAACTTCATGCACAAGATGCAGGTCGATGTATAGCAGGCTGGGTTTGTTCTCTTCCGAGTAAATGACGTGGTTGTCCCAGATTTTTTCAAACATGGTGCGTGGTTTCATTCATCTCTCCCCTTTTTGTTTTATTCATTCTATATTTTTTTAAATCTTTATATAAGTTTTAACATAGAAAAAACAAATGTTCAAAGATATAATATTTATAGTTTGCATAGGTTTTTCCTATAAAACAAAAACACCACAGTTTGCCAGCCGCAACCCCGACATGAAAATGATGAGAAGGTCGGCTGACTTTAGTGGTACGAAGGGAAAGAGAGAAGAGAACGAGGAGAGGATTTCAATGTAGAAAAAGGCGAACGCCTTTTTCTACCCTGAATCTTATTTCCTCTTTCCCTTTCTTCTTTCCTCACAATTTTCACAGAAAAAAGAAGGGGATAGAGATGGAATTACGACAATTGCTGTATGCGGTAACGATTGCAGAAGAGAAGAGTTTTTCACGTGCGGCGGAGAGGCTGCATCTCGCTCAACCGTCGCTTAGTCAGCAAATTGCCAAGTTGGAGAAGGAAATGGATATCATTTTATTTGAACGTTCAACAAGCTCCATTCGTCTGACGGACGCAGGTGAGCGGTTTTATGAGTCGGCGGTCAATATTCTTGATTCTGTAGAACGGTTAAAGAAGGAAATGCAGGATATGGCTGAGCTGGAGAAGGGAGGGCTTACAGTCGGTAGTCTGCCAATTACCGGTGCCCATATTTTACCGCTTGTATTGCCGGTGTTTAAGAAAAAGTATCCTGGCATTCAGGTGCGCCTGCTTGAAGAAGCGACGCTGGCGCTTGAGCAACTAACGGCGCGCGGCAAGACAGAGATGAGCCTGCTGTCTCTGCCGATTCAAGATGCGAATCTGGAATGGGAACCGATTCTTGAAGAGGAAATCTGCCTCGCCTTGCCGACGGATCATCCATTGAGCACGCGGGAGGCGGTGGAGATTCGGGAGCTAAAAGACGAGGCGTTTATTATGCTGAAAAAAGGCCAGGGTTTTCGCAACCTGGCCGCAGGATGGTGTGAGGAGGCGGGATTTACGCCGCATGTCGTATTTGAAAGCAGCAACATTGAAACAGTCCAGTCACTCGTAGCGGCCGGTATGGGCATCGCATTCGTGCCAAAAATGGTTACGCGCCTATTCAGGGAAGGACTGCTGCCTAAGTACATAGCATTACGCAATCCGACACCCCGCCGTACGCTGGTTATGGCGTATCGACGAGGCCGCTACCGGTCACGGGCCAGCCGGGCATTTCTTGCGACCGTAAAAGAGGTACTGGCGGCTATGGAGTAAGCGTCCCGTCGCTTTTAACGGTCGCTTTGCGCGAGATTCGGTCCATGAAACGGAAGAACTCCGCTTTTTCGGCACCTTCAATCAGACGGGGTTGTCCGCTTACGATTCGAGCCGGAGTCAGACTTGCTTCTATGCGGTTGCCTCTCACGCTTACTTCGAGAATGGCAGTCTGATTGGAGCGGTCGATCCGGCTGTTGGTAAACACGAAATTGCCGAGCGAGTAGGCAATGAGTTTGCCTTTATACCACTCCACCGGCTGCATAATATGGGAATGATGGCCGACGACCAGGTCGGCACCCGCATCCACGAGCGCATGGCCCATCTCTGTCTGGTACGCTTCCGGCGTGGTCATCCGCTCTTTGCCCCAATGAATGAATACAACGACAATATCGGCTTTTTTCCGTGCCTCTTTGACTTTGCTATACATAAGTCCAGGATCATAGGCGCTGGCCAAACCTGGCCTGGTAGCTCCGGCCATCCAGGAAGTCGAAGGCAGAACACGGCTGTAGTTTAGCAGTGCGATTGTCTTGCCTTTTTTCTTTATGTAGTGAATCTGGGTTGCTTCGGATTTGTCCTTGCCCGCGCCAAGCGGGATCAAGCCGCTTTTCTTAACATAGGCAATGGTGTCAAATAATGAATTCAAACCGAAATCCATTGTATGGTTATTCGCCAGGCCGACCGCGTCAATGCCGCTGTCTGCTATCGCTTTGGCCATCCGCGGATCGGAACGGAAGGTGTATTGTTTATCCTGTGCGCTGCCGCCGGTTGTCAGCGTGGTCTCAAGATTGCCTACGGTAAGATCTGCACGAGATAATACGGATTTTACTCTGGCGAACGGATAACCGGTCCCGTTCTTTTTGATTTGATCGGCAACCGTTCCGGTAAACTGCATATCGCCGACGAAGCTCAATGTAACTTTATCAAAGCTGGTTACCATGACGTCTTGGTTTTTCGTTTTGGCATCGGCCATAAAGGTAAGACTTCCTAACAGCAGGCCAAGGCCGAGTGCGCCTCCTCCAAGCAGCGCTAGAATACGTTTCTTTCTCCCTCTCATCTTTTCGTTTCTCCCTATTATGTATTCCTTATATTTCCTTGTCTACATTCTTGCATCATACCATATTTACGACCGTGAAATAAGTATCAATTGTAAAGTCTCCGTAATTGAGCACATTTCCAGAAATATGCCTAGCCGTCCCGCGCGCCGCATAGTACAATAAGAACAATCAAAAGATAAAGAAAGGGTGGAAGCCGTTGTTCTATGTAGTGCTCACTTTTCATTTGCTGGCGGTAACCGCCAAACTTGCCGTATTGTTCTTGATTCCCCGGCTGAAGGATGTGGAGCAGACCCGGCGCTTTCTCGTTACGTACCGCAAATTGGACCGGACGGCGGACATTGTTTTGTGGGGCACAGGCCTTGCATTCTTCTTTGTTACGTCGTTTCAATATTTGATGCAGATGTGGCTGATTGTTTCAATGCTTCTGTATATGTTCGTATTCTATATGATGAAGCGGTTCTTGATGCGGGGGTTGACAGAGGTGGCGAACAGTCGTAAGATTCACGCCGAGAAAGAATTGAAAACGCTTCGTTTCCAGAATCTCTGTGTTGGCCTGTTCTCCGTGTTTTTAATGGGGTGTATTGCGTTTATGATGATAAACAAGCCGTTTTAAGGAGCGCATGGCATGGAAGACAAAACGACCATGGCGTCTCAGCCGCAACCCCGGCATGAAAATGATGGGAGAGAGGCTGACTTTTGCGGTACGAAGGAAAGGAGAGAAAAGAACGAGACAATGATTTCAATGGTGAAAAAGGCGAACGCCTTTTTCTTCCCTGGATCTTCTTTCCTCTTCTCCTCTTTTTTTCCTCAATGATTTTCACAGAAAACCACCATGGCGTCTCAGCCGCAACCCCGGCATGAAAATGATGGGAGAGAGGCTGACTTTTGCGGTACGAAGGAAAAGAGAGAAGAGAGCGAGGAGAGGAGTTTAATGTAGAAAAAGGCGAACGCCTTTTTCTACCCTGGATCTCATTTCCTCTTTCCCTTCCTTCTGTCCTCACAATTTTCACAGAAAAAAGACGGAGCGGGATACCGTGGTATCTCTTGCTCCGTCTTTTTTGTCGGCTAGTTCACCCATTCCGACACGGTTTGCTTTGCTTCTTCCAATTCACTTTCATGTACGTAAATGGCCGATTGCTTCTCCACAAAAGAACGAATCCCCTTTTCTTCCAATCGCCGTTGCATCGCCTGCAAACGAAAGTCGTTTCGGTCGAGAAATACTACGACCCAGCCGTCATCCCGCTTCGGTGAACTGTTTAGCATATCACGCAGTTTCTTGAACATATCGATTGTCACCACCTCTAAGATGTATACATTCATGCAGATATAACATTCGAAGTGTGAACGCATCTTTTGACCAAGAGAAACGAGCAAAGGGTTTGCCTGTTGTTTTGCCTGTAATGTCCAATGTAGTACAGAAAGGAACATAGTTATCATGCCATGCTTCGCCGGGAAGGACAATGTGTGAAAAGTCCTGACGTATTCGAACACTATAAGATACATCTATTCAAGTAAAAGGGACTATTACCAATTCCATGCAATATTTGCACTGTTAATTAATTGCAGACTTGATAGAATTAAGTAAGAAGATAGTCAACAATGTAGATGACGAAGACTAGGAGGTTATGAAAATGGCAATGAAAGCAACCGGTGTGGTACGGAAAGTAGATGAGCTGGGCAGGGTGGTCATTCCCATTGAACTGCGCCGTAATTTAGGGATAGCGGAGAAGGATGGTCTGGAAATTTTTGTGGATGATGAGAAGATTATTTTGAAGCGTTATGCCCCGGCCTGCATCTTCTGCGATTCAGCAGAGAACATCAGCAGTTACCGCGGCCGCAATATTTGCCAGAGCTGCCTAACGAACCTGAAAACAATCGAATAGTATGAAAAGGTGAAAGGGACCGGAATCGAAAAAGATTCCGGCCCTGTTCTTATGCCTGTGAGGATACACCCTTGTCTGCGAATATGCATACATTACACTACGTGTGTGATATAAAAATGGAGGGAGACGCATGACGGTAAAGAGTAAATATACAGGTGAGAAAGTAGTGAAGATACCGGGTATAGAAAGTGTGGGTAAATCCCTGGCGGTTTCTAGGAAGAAGGGCGGCAAATCAGGGGGCTGTGGCTGTGGTAAGCGGAGATCAAAAAAATAAACGGAAGAGCCGAACGCGAAACATAGTGCGTCCGGCTCTTTTTTTGGTATAGGAAAGTATATTTCGCTTTACAGTGATAAAGCAACATATACTTTCCCTCCATTAGTAAGCGAGAAAAAACTCGCGAGGCGTGTGCCAAACGTTCCTTTTTCCTTGTGGAGCGTGTGAAGCGGAGGGAGACAAAGACCGGCAACGACCGCGAGTTTTTCTCATATTTTTGTCTCGATAACAGCAGCGGCGCCGGCGATAGCCAGTACAAGCAGCAGCAGGAAGGACTCGGGAACAAACACGTAAAGAGCGACGATCAGCGCGGCCGCCCAGATGCCGGTACACCAATAGCAGCTCAAAAGCGAGCCGATAGAGGCCCTGAGCCCTTTGCCTTTTACCTCTACGTGACGAATTTCGTCCCCGTCCGGGGTCTCTTCATATGTGACGGTAAGGAACGGACGGCGCAAAAATGCGGTAATTTCATCAAATACAATAAGATGAGTGAGGCGAAATGACGCCAGCACCAGCACGACAAGGTGCAGCCAGGATAGCTCCGGCAAGCGGGCACCTCCTTTCCAAGAGAGTTGCAAGCAGTGGTCCATGTTGTATTGTATGCTTGTCACCCTGACAAGTACGTATAAAAAAGAATAGAGGGCTGCTGGGTGGTCATTCCGATTGAACTGCGACGCAATTTAGGGATTATGGAGAGGGATGGTCTGGAAATTTCCGTGAATGAAGAAAACCGGCATTTGGTAAGCCGGTTTTTTCATGTAAAAGAGATAGTTACGTGATGACGGTTTGCCACGGCCAAACTGTTACCTGCCGATTTTGAATGCGGAAGCAACCGATTTCAGGGCTTTTGCCGGAAAGCGAGACAATGATGTACGCGGCGTCGGGGTAAGCGGCGTATGCAATGTCGAGATGGGAGGGGTAAGGAGGCGCCGTGGGATGGGAATGGTAAATTCCGATCAACTCTTCCCCCTTCTTTTTCATTTCGCCAAAGACGGCCTCGATTTGTTTCGTGTCCATAGCGAAGGAAATCGGGCTTTTTTCCACATTATCCATTGTCCATAACGTCGTTGCCCGCCCATCTTTCCCGGACAGAAGACCGCAGGCTTCATAAGGGAGTTGTACAATACAATGATGCAGCATTTTTCGTCGTACCTGCTCCGTCACTAAAAAAGGACATGAGGTTGCAAGGGGGTTAGCTTTGTCTGCCGCAGCAGCTTTTAGGGCGGATGGTGAGTGTATTGGATTGAATCTGAGAAGGTACGGCGGATTGGGTTTGTGACCGTTTGAAACAGCACCCTCCACGCCGTGCTGGCTGTTGAACGGTCTGATGTCGCACCGTAGATGACGGCTGGGCAGGTGGACGATCTACCACATGTCCGGGCCAGTGGGAGACAGGCATGCTTTTTCTTCTTTCATAAAGGGCCCGCAGCTCGTCTTTCGTCATTGATAAATCCCTTCTTTCAATTAAAAATGGTGTATTCCAATTACTAGTATATTTATGTCCTGTCATTTTAAATGGTCACCTTCTTGAGAAAGAATGGGTGTGCTATTGATTTTTAAATGGATTAAAGGTCGATGATTGAGAAGGAAATTGGGGTGTATGATGCTGGCGCATAAACGCATTGGATGCGTTCTGATATTTAGAACTAGGAGCAGCAGTCTGCCCGGAAACTGATGTTGACTTGTTTTTAAATGGATTAATCGGAGAGCTCCCGCGCCTCTGATTCGGGTATGGAAGCGGATAATCCAGAGTCGGAGGAGCCAGACAATCGACTTCCTCGGTCGCTCGTCTCATCCAAACGACTACTTCTTCAGGTAACTGTTTAGGAGCATTGATTTTGGGCGTCGGTTGTGCCGGTTGTCTTTGCTGCATAGGTACAGTGCCGCTCTCATGGGTGCTTTCTCTTCTTTCTGCTGCAGATGCGCTGGCAGTGCACAGTGGTTCCGCTTGAGCCGCTTGTTCGGTTAATTGTTTTATATTTTGTTCGTATTGCTCTATTTTTTGTTGGCATTGCTTGATGATTTCATCCTTTTGTTGAAGATTGTGCATAAGTTCCGTTTCCTTCGTCAGAGCATCTTCAAGTTTTATCTCCAGCTGTCCCAGAGCTTCTTGCAGCTCGCTTTGCGCTTGTTCATGTTCCTTCACAAGGCTGTCTTTTTGTTCAAGGGTTTGCTTATATTCACTCTCTATGGTTTGATAATCGGCAATTATTTGTTCCCTTTGCCGAAGAAGCTGTTCCAGTGCTTTTTCAGTTTCTTGATAATCGTGAATCGC
>Ga0310836_100886_pt1 | contig 19990 bp, 21 predicted proteins | sample SM_ome_4_FD_201310 | JGI IMG/M metagenome (GOLD analysis project Ga0310836, IMG submission 201310) | Sorghum-adapted microbial communities enriched on stacked mutant (SM) sorghum from Joint BioEnergy Institute, Emeryville, California... ... | reverse complement strand
TACGCTTAGTCAATGGAACCGTGGGGACCACGGGGATCGCCTACTAAATTAGGGTTCGTTGGAACCCTCTACGTAGGAATCTCCCACTTCAAATTTTCGTTAGAAAATTAAGTGGGGGTAGTTCAATGTTACACAAAGAATTCTCTCCCACGTCCCGTTTCCAAAGAAAAAGCATTACCAACAATACGTTGAGGGGTCAGTCCCCCGACTCATTAGTGCGTTAAAGCAAAAGGGCTAAAAAATGCGATTTTTACTATAACACTTTAAAGCGATGGGGGACTGACCCCCATTAAAATGACTCCCATAAAATAAAATTTCAATTATAAAAACAATATATTGACATAAAAGTTCAGCTCACGCATAATAAGGTTAATGAAAGCGATATCAAAGGTGGATGGTCATGTTAAGAGGCGGATTAAGGCTTATCAAGGAAACGATAGATACCATTTCCCCTTCTGAGCGGTTGGCGGCTCAATATATATTGGAAAATCCTGAAAAAATGGTCGGCATGACGGTAAGTGAATTAGCAGAAGCAAGCGGTTCAAGTCAATCAGCAATTATTCGTCTCTGTAAGAGCCTTGGTCTAAAAGGTTATCAAGATTTGAAATTAAGAGTTGCCGGGGATTTACAAAATTCTTCAACAGGTGAAGAATACCAGGAAATTAGCCCAAAAAGTGATATTAGAACAATTATTTCATCTGTATCAAATAATAATATTTATTCCATCAATGAAACACTGAACATTTTAGATCCGGTAAAAATAGAGGAAGCAGTTTATCTGATTGAAAATGCTAAGCGAATTGATTTCTATGGTACGGGAGCTAGCCAATTGGTCGCTCAAGATGCGCAGCACAAATTTATGCGCATTAATAAAGCATGCACCGCTTATAGTGATACACATCTCCAACTGACTTCGGCGGTCACTTTAACCGAGAACGATGTCGCCGTTGCCTTTTCCCATTCGGGGGAAACCATACAAGTCATTGAGTGCATAAAAGCAGCCAAGGAAAATGGCGCGAAAACCATTGGCATTACGCGTTACGGTGCAAATACGATCGGTCATTTAGTCGATGTTCACATCGAGACGCTGTCAACGGAATCCGACATAAGGAGCGCTGCGACATCTTCCCGCATCGTCCAGCTGAATATTGTCGATATTTTATATATAGCGGTTGTTGGCCATAATTATCATCAGTCACTGACACAGTTAAATAAATCTCGTTTAGCTATTGATAATTGTTATAGGCTGAAAAGGAAAAAGCATATTTATAATTCCTACGGAGGCAATGATGATAAATCTATTTAAGTCAATTAACCATTTTTTATGGGAAAGAGTCGAGGAAGGCCAATTACCTGGTGCAGTTTATGGAATAGTTACAAAAGATAATACAATTTATGAAAAAGCAATAGGTTATGCACATATAAAAAAGCAGATTCCAATGAGTATCGACACTCTTTTTGATTTGGCATCATTAACGAAGGTTTGTGTTACGCTACCTTCAATACTCCTTTTAATACAAAAGGGAGAAATAGACTTAGATGACTCCATCAAAAGATTCTTTAATAATACATTTACCGACAAGATTACAATCAAACATTTACTGACACATACTTCAGGTTTACCTGCCCACATTCCTTTTTATAAATATGGATGGTCTAAAGAAACGATTTGTGACTACATAATCGGTAACAACTTCGAGGTTGGCAGCGAAACCAAACCAGGTCACAAAGTGGTTTATAGTGACTTAAATTTTATTTTATTAGGATTCCTTATAGAAAAAATTACAGGCCAAGCACTAGATGCATTTGCGTATGAAAATATATTTAAGCCATTAGGAATGGGAAATACAACCTTTAACCCCAAAATTAACCGTATCCATATTGCCCCTACAGAATGGAGTGATGCGATTAATGATTATAGATGGGGGGAGGTTCACGATGAAAATGCCGCTCAAATTGGTGGTGTTAGCGGTCATGCTGGTCTGTTTTCAAATCTAGGAGATTTAAAAATTTTCACACAAATGCTATTACGAAGAGGATATACTGCAGCCAACAATATATTCCTCTCACCATCCTTAATTGATTCCAGCCGAAAAAACTACACTTCATCCCTAAATCTTAATCGAGGATTGGGATGGCAATTAGTTGATAGTGAATTTTCTCCAGTTGGTTATTTCCTTTCTAATAATTGTTATGGTCATACAGGATTTACAGGAACTTCTTTATGGATAGATCCCGATAGAGGTATTGGGATAATTTTACTGTCAAATCGTGTACATATTGGACGTTCGATTAACATGAATAGGATCCGTAGAGTTTTCCATAATTTAGTTTCATTCGCGATAGATAAAGTAAGAGAATAATTTTAGATGGTGGGGCAATGGTCATGGATAGGCAGGAATTATTATCGGCTGTAGGGTAGCTATTTATTGTTGGATTTAAAGGAAAAACTATTACTGATGAAGTGAAAAAACTTATTCTGATTACCGTATAGGTAGTTTTATTTTATTTGGACGCAATATTGGAACTGGCCAAAAGGTTTTAGAGTTGACATCGGCGCTGCAAGATGAAGCTAAAAGGGCAGGGCATTCATTACCTTTGCTAATATTTACTGACCAGGAAAATGGTATCGTGCAACGTTTAAAATCACCTGCCACACATTTCCCTGGAGCAATGTCACTTGGGTCAGCCAACGACCCGGAACTTGCCTATAAAATGGGTAAAGCAACTGGACTTGAATTATAGGAGGTTGGTATCAATTGGAATTTGGCTCCAGTAGCTGATATAAACAATAATCCAGATAATCTGGTTATCAATGTCCGTTCCTTTGGAGAAACCGTTGAGAAAGTGGAATCATTAATAGTTCCTTGGATCAAAGGATGTCATGAAGCCAGGTTTGCGGTCACTTTAAAGCATTTCCCAGGACATTGTGATACAAATATTGATTCAAATTCTGATTTGCCCACGATTAACCATCCGCTAGAACGATTATATAATGTGGAGCTTCGACCATTTATAGAAGGGATTAGGGCGGGCTCTGATACTATAATGACAGCCCATATATATTTTCCCGCTTTGGAAGAAAGACATTTATGGCCAGCAACATTATCTAAATCGGTGCTTACGGGTTTGTTGAAAAAAATTAGGGTTTAATGGGATTATGGTAACTGATTTTTTAGAAATGAATGCAATTGCTAATACGGTTGGAACCGTAAAAGACGCTTTGGAGGCAGTTAAAGCTGTAGCGGAAATGGTAATGATTTCACATACTTACTCTTACCAAGTAGATGCAGTAGATTTATTGTTAAAAGCGATTCAAAAGAATGAACTAAACTTTGAACAAGTCAATAATTCCGTCGCGAGAATAAAAAAATTAAAAGCTTTTTATGCAAGCCCTCCAAAAATATCCTCTTGTCAATTATTTCAATATTTTAGGTGTAAGGATCACGAAGAATTAGCTATAAACGTGTATGAAAAATCTGTTTCTGAAATTGGAAATTTGGAGAACCAGCTGTCATCGCCTTTGAAACACAAACACCTGTCATCTCAAATTTTAGAGTGATGGATATGGCAGCAGGAGGGCAACGTGCACCTCTAGTTCCCTATGTTGATTATTTACTTTTTAACAATCCCGAAAAAAACCTGGCTTTACTAAACATTGGGGGAATCGCGAATATCACTATTTTGCTCAGTAACGGAAAATTAGATGATGTCTACGCATTTGATACAGGACCGGGGAATATGGTTATAGATAGATTTGTTAACCATTATTATCATATCCCCTTTGACCCGAACAGTTATTATAGTGGATTGGGGAAAAAATAAATACCGATTTGCTTAATGAGTTGATGGCTGATCCATTTCTTAAGGAAAAACCACCAAAGACCACAGGGAGAGAACGTATTGGTTTAAATTATATTGGGAGACTTTTATATAAATGGAGACACCTTCCGCCGAATGATCTCATTGCTACTGCCACAAAATTTACGGTTAACTCCATGGTTTATAACTATAAGCATTATATATACCCCTTCTATAAAATTGATCAATAAATAGTGAGCGGAGGAGGTGTTCATAATAAAACTCTTATTAAATGGTTAAAGGATGAGTGGCCAGAGGTAGAAATAAAAACTATTGACTATGGAATTTCACCAGATGCCAAAGAGGCTGTCGCTTTTGCGATTCTTGCAAATGATTGGTTAAATGGCAATCCAACAAATTTTAAAAGAGCTACGGGTGCAAAACAATATGTCCTATTAGGGAATTTAACACCATGGCCAAGAGTTTGAATTAACAAGTATAAACATTCACTATCAGTAAAAAATTTTTTCATTAAAATCAAATATATATTGACATAATTATTCATTTAACACATAATTGTGATATAAAGCGCTTACACGCTGGGTGCTTGCACTGTTCTTATTTTTTTGAAATAAAAATTCAGAAGTTTTTGTCCATTCCCGAATAATAATTTTAAAAGGAGCTGTAAGTATGTCTGACAAAAAACATTTAATGGTGATTGATGCGCATTGTGGAGATGGGGAATTACAAGTAGGAGCAATTGCTGCAAAATATGCAAAGGCTGGACATAAAGTAACGTTTTTACATTTAACAGCTGGTGAAAAGGGAAATCCGCCCCATCTTTCTGTAGAGGAATACAGGGAACAAAAGATACGAGAATCAGAGGAAGCCTGTGCTATTTTAGGGGCAGAATGTATCACTTTAGATTACAAAGATGCTGAGTTGCGCTTGACTGAGGAAATAGTCACCCACCTTGCCACTTTGCTAAGAAAATATCGGCCGAATCTAGTTCTTACACACTGGATTAATAGTATTCACTCAGATCATGCAACTGTCCCTAAAATTGTCGAGGCTGCACAGTTAAAAACAGGATTAAGTGGGTTTGATCTTGGCGGATTAAAACCTCATTATTATGGTTATTTACATAGCGAGAATTGGGAAGATATGGAGGGTTATGTGCCAGATATCTTCGTTGATGTTACGGAGACTTTTGATCTCTATCTTGAGGCTATTTCCAAATTTTGGTTCGTCATGAATTCGAAGGACTTTAGGTATTTTGATTACTATAAGGCATTAGGCACCGTAAGAGGTTGCCAAAATCGAACCAGATATGCACAAACATTAAAGTTTCCAGTGGGAGGTAATATTAGGAAGGGGACAGAAATCCCGGGTTTTCCTCTTTAAATAAGAGGTTTGGAGGTTTAAATGAGGATGAACTTACCAAATATCGCTATGAAAAAAGAAACACGTATGAGGATCAATAATTTAAAGACAAAAACACCTTTGATCCCAAAGAAGAATAGTTTTTTAAAATATTTGAAAACCCACTGGCAACTTTATGTCCTTTTGGCTCCGGCGCTCATTTATATCATTGTTTTTAAATATGTACCGATGTATGGCTTGCAACTTGCTTTCAAAGATTATATGCCTTCTAAGGGGATATTTGGAAGCCCATGGGTAGGATTTGATAATTTTTTGAGATTCTTTCATGCCTATTATTTTTGGGATTTAATAAAAAATACATTGTTAATCAATTTATATAATTTGATATTATTTCCAATACCAATTATTGTTGCCCTCTCCTTAAATGAGTTGAGAGATGGAAGGTTTAAGAAGATTGCACAAACAATAACATACGCGCCTCACTTTATATCTGTCGTAGTATTTGTAGGGATGCTCATCGCATTTTTAGATCCTTCAACCGGAATTGTTAATCATGTATTAGGATGGTTTGGGATTGGACCCATTTCTTTTATGACTGAACCCGGTTGGTTTAAAACCATTTTTGTATGGTCTGGGCAATGGCAACAATTAGGATGGGGGGCAATCATTTACCTTGCAGCTCTTGCTGGTATAGATCCTGAACTACATGAAGCAGCTAAAGTTGATGGGGCATCTCGGTTAAGACGTATATGGCACATTAATTTACCTGGCATACTTCCTACCATCATAATCCTCTTAATATTAGATATGGGAAATTTAATGTCAATTGGCTTTGAAAAAATATTACTTATGCAAAATCCTTTGAATCTCGATTCATCACAAGTTATTCAGACATACGTTTATGACATTGGTATTTTAAATGGTCAATATAGTTATTCTACAGCCATTGGGTTATTTAATGCGGTTATTAACTTTATTATTCTCATATTCTTCAACCGTATTGCAAGAAGAACGGGCACAAGCTTGTGGTAAGGATGTGGTCACATGATAAAGCCTTCAAAGTCTGACCGGATTTTTGATATTTGTAATAAAATTTTAGTTTGGTTCTTTATTTTAATAATTATATATCCACTAATTTATATAATCAGTGCATCAATCAGTAATCCTACATATGTGAACTCAGGTGCCATGTGGTTATGGCCGAGAGATATTACATTCGAAGGCTTTAGAAGAGTTTTTGAAAATAAAGAAATATGGATCGGTTATCGAAATACTATCTTCTATACACTCTTCGGTACTTTCATCAATTTGGCATTCACATTGCCTTGTGCTTATGCATTATCTCGTAATGATTTAAAAGGCAGAGGAATAATTATGGGGATCATGGTTTTTACCATGTTTTTTGAAGGTGGACTTATCCCGACATATTTGTTGGTTAAAAATTTACACATGACCAATACAATATGGGCACTTCTTATCCCTAATGCTTTAGCCGTATGGAATGTCATTGTAACAACAACATTCTTTAGAGTGACTATACCTAAGGGGCTAGAAGAAGCGGCAGAAATCGACGGTGCATCAACTTTTCGGATTTTCTTTCAAATTGTTCTTCCGCTTTCGGCGCCTATTATTGCGGTCATGGGTTTATTTTACGGTGTCAGTCATTGGAATCAATATTTTAATGCACTTATTTATTTATCTGATGAGAATCTCTTTCCGTTACAACTAATATTAAGAAAAATATTGATAATGCAAGAAGTTGCAGCTCAAACAGTTAACCTTCAGGGTACGGATGTTGCGGCAATTGGTGAGCAAGCTAAAATAGCTAGCATTATCAAGTATGCCGTTATGATTGTATCTGCAGCTCCATTACTTATTGTGTATCCCTTTTTACAACGTTTTTTCTTAAAAGGGGTTCTTATCGGCTCAATTAAAGGTTAGCCAACTTTAAATAAATTAAGGAAACATATTTAAGTGAGGGAGGTAAGATTCATAAGTTAGTAAAATTCGCACCATGTTGAACGAAAAGGGGGGATCAATAAAAAAATAATTAATGCAAATTCCAATTTTGAAATAACTGGAGGAGTAAAGAAATGAAAAAGTTTTGGATATCAATCCTTTCGTTAATTATCGTACTTTCATTAACGGTTGGTTGCTCGGATAAAAAGGAATCTACGGTAAGCACACAACCGGATGAAAACTTCAACAAAACAGGTTTCCCAATCGTTGATAAACCAATTACCCTAACGATGATGGGTATGAGTTCTCCGTTACAACCTTCATGGGATAAAATGAATTTCTTTAAATTTATGGAAGAAAAAACTAATATCAAATTTAAGTTTAAGATGAGTACATCGGAGGATTATCAACAAAAGAAACAGCTTGCATTCGGTAGTAATGAGTTACCTGATTTATTCTTTGCTGCAAACTTAACACCTGGGGAGGAAGCCGAATACGGTTCTCAAGGTATGCTCATTCCATTAGAAGGTTTGATTGATAAATATGCACCAAATTTAAAAAAGTTAATGGCAGAACATCCTGAAATTAAACCTTCAATTACTTCACCTGACGGTCATATATATTCACTCCCTGCCTATGATGATACCATCCGTAATTATATACCTTTAACTTGGATGGATGGTGATTTTCTCAAGGCAGTAGGTGCTAAACGTCCATCAACCATCGACGAGTTTTACAATTTACTCGTAAAGTTTAAAAATGAAGATCCGAACGGAAATGGAAAAGCTGATGAAATACCCATTTCGGCTCCGGATCTTGCGACATTAAGAAATGCCCTTTTCCCTGACTTTGGGATTGTTCAAAGTAACGGGATTTATGAAGAAAACGGAAAAATAAAGTATGCATTTACATCTAATAATTATAAAGTACTTTTGGAATTTCTGCACAAGTTATATAAAGAAAAGTTAATGGACCAACAAATATTTTCTCATACCTGGGATCAATATGTTGCTAAAGGAGCCGAAAAACGCGTAGGGGTTTATCCAACTTGGCCAATTGTAATGGTAGGATTTAAGGATCCATCTGAAGCAGCCAATTATCCTTTATTACCGCCAATGACAAGTTCAGTAAATGACAAAAAATTAGTACAAGCCACATCAAAAGTTTATCGTGGTCGGGCAGCGATAACCAGTGCTAATAAACATCCTGCGGCAACCATGCGGTGGTTGGATTATCTTTATTCGCCTGAAGGTTCAATTCAAGTTCAATTTGGTTTAGAAAATAAAGACTGGAAATGGACGGACGATTCAAAATCCAAATGGGTTCTCACGCCCCCGAAAGGCATGAATACGACACAGGCATCCGCTCAGGCAGCACCAGGTTCAACTTCACCGACACCTTATGTAATACGAACAGATTTTATGTCAAAAGAAGATAATCCAACGATTCACCTTATTGAAAAATGGATCAGTGATGAATTAGTTCCATATGCCAAACTGCCACTTCCGGATGTCCACTACACAACAGAAGAACAAGATCAAATTAATCAGCTACAGCCAGATATTGACAAGTACATTGAGCAAATGGAAGCAAAGTTTGTCAAGGGTGATGAATCCTTCAATAATTGGGATAAATTTGTTAAAACTTTAAATAACCTTGGTGTTGATAAGTTGGTGAAAATTAACCAAGCTGCGTATGATCGTTACGAAAAAGCAGCAAAGTAAAATTATTTTTAAAGCCAGCTATAAGGGTGTCCAATGTTTAAAGGACACCCTATAGCTAAAAGCAAATTTTCCTTTTTCTAAGGGATGATGTATGAATGACATTTGAAGGAATGGTGTGGAAGCTATATCACGTATTTGAATGGATCACTCACATCATGTACTTAAATTTTTTATGGATCCTATTTACAGTGGTGGGTGGTGGAATGTTTGGATTCTTTCCCGCCACTGCAGCCATGTTTTCAGTCTCAAGAAAATGGGTTATTGGGGAACGGGATATACCAATTATAAAAGCATTTTGGGGATATTTTAAGAAAGATTTTATTCAAACGAATATACTTGGATATGTTTTGATTTTTATTGGCATCTTTTTGTACTTTGATTTAAAAATTTCTTTGAAATCGGATTTATTATTTTTCCGGTTTCTTACATTTACATTTTTAATATTTTTTATTTTGTACTTTGTGATTTTACTATATGTTTTCCCGATCCATGCACATTATAAGTTTAGAGTCCTTGAATATATAAAATATTCATTAATTATGGCGCTGGCAAAACCTTTACAAACTATTATGATGGTGGTTAGTTTTCTAGCAATCGTTTTAATAATAAGATTTTCACCTATCTTAGTTTTATTCTTAGCTGGTGGGCTTATTAGTATAACACTAACAAGTGTTTCTATGAGATCTTTTTTAAAATAGTTTTCTAAAAAATATATTTTGAAAGTAGTGATTTGAGGTGAAGCTCAGACTAAGTTCTTTTTAGGCAATTATTATTTACGGCTTTTTGCATCTGATCGGTGGGGAGAAGGAGAATCCGTCGCTTGTTTAGGTGGGTAGTCTATTGGGGGCAAAAGATTCGTGAAATCAAGACTGCCCAGAAAGTTTTAAGGACGAAATCGATCACTATAGTTTATAAAGAGGCCGAACTGCGTTTGGATGATGAAATAATTACAACAGTTGCTAAATATTTCAGAAAACTCAAACTAGATTAGGTGATTAAGCATTTTGTGAATTGTATTTTTCCTGATTACGCTATATGCTCATTATTTCTTGATAAGGCATGGTTGAACTCTACACTTTAGAGTTTTGAATTGGGTAGCTTGCAGGTGCACGGTTCAGGGGCTATTTACACAGTAGAAATTAGGATGAAATGGAAGACTACACTCACGTATCTATGTGGGGGTTCTTGACGGGATTGATACATATCCGGAAATTATTACAAACTTTTGGTTTGTGATGAATACCAAGGAGTCCAGATACTATGACTATTACCAATATTCGGGGCAATATGCGATTTTCTGAATGGAACAGAGTACGCGTAAACGTTGAAACTTTCGGAAGGCGAAAATATGCGGAAGGGCTTTGAAATTCTAAGTTTTTCTCTATAGCAACACGAAGTTTGTAAGTTATTTCAAGCCCTAAAAGGTTGGGGAAATATGAACATTCGTCAAGCAATGAAATCGGATTTACCTGGTATTTTAGAGTTAGTCAATACTGTATTTTGCCGCGCTAATCAGAAGCCAGAAACGATGGGGAGCCAATTTCCACTTTTGTTTAGTGAAGACAACGTGAAGCATCTTTGGGTGGCAGATGATGAGGGGCAAATTGTCAGTCACGTGGGGGCTTTTGTTACTGAGGCACTCGTTGAGGGAGTCCCTGTGACCATTGCTTCTATTGGGTCAGTAGCGACGGCGACTTCCTATCGTGGCCGGGGGTTGAGTAGCCGCCTTTTACAAATGGCTTGGAAACAATTGCGGGAAGAGCAGGTCGATATCGTTCTTGTCTCCGGTAATAGAGGACTTTATTTTCGTAACGGTTGTTATCAGGCAGGCACGATGTATTTCTTTATTATGAAAGAAAGGGCTGAACCAATGGGCGGATACGCATTGAAAAAAGCCAACCAAATGACATCATGCGTTAGTCAAACTTTCATTGATCTTGAAAAAGGGGAGCGAACCCGCTTTCTACGGACTCCAAAAGAATTTCGGCAATTATATGAGGCGGCTGGTTATTGCCGAATCTTCCCTTGGCGGCAAGAAGCTTATTTTGTTCAGACTCAACATCAAACGGTTGCCTATTTTATCCTAGGTTTTGAGGAAATCAAAGGTAACCGCGAAAAGGCGCACATTATTGAATTTCATGGGGATCGTAAAGCTGTCGCTGTTGGACTTTTACAGCTTTATAACAACTATGAAACATTATCAGAAATGATAGTGCCGGTACTTAAGCAAGACCCATTGTGCAGATGCCTTGAAACCTTAGGTATAACGAAAAGCAACAGCTTGCCATACCCAGGAACGATGAAACTTCTAAATCCCCGACGTTTTTGGCTGAAATTTAAGGATATTTTATGCTTTAATAACGCGGATTCGGTTTTCCGTTATGATCCAAGTACGGGGATGTATTCACTTTACGAAGGCCATGCATGTCGTTGGCAAGGAATGGAAGAACAGTTCGCCCAATGGGTTTTTTCATACATCACGCCGCCTTGGCCAAACGGTTTGAATTATATTTAAACAACTTTAGGGAATTGGAAAGGATAATTATTATGAATCAAGAGGAATGGCTTGATCTTTTAGGGCAACTTTTTGTCGTTGGTTTTAACGGTAAAACCGTCACGGATGAAGTGAAAACATTGATTCATGACTACCGGATCGGAAATTTTATCTTATTCGGCCGCAACATTGGCAACGGTGAGGAAGTGCTAGCTTTAACCTCGTCCTTGCAAGAAGAAGCGCGAAAAGCTGGGCATCAGTATCCGCTCTTAATCTGCACCGACCAGGAAAATGGCGTGGTGCAAAGATTAAAGTCGCCGGCAGTTACTTTTCCCGGTGCCATGGCAATCGGTGCGGCGGATGACAGCGAGCTTGCCTTTCAAATCGGCAAGGCCACAGGGTTGGAACTAAAGGAAGTCGGGATTAACTGGAATTTGGCTCCTGTGGCTGATGTTAATAATAATCCCGATAACCCGGTCATCAATATTCGCTCGTTCGGGGAATCTCCTGAAAAAGTAGCAACATTGATGCTTGCCTGGATGAAAGGGTGCCAGGAAGCAGGTGTAGCCACGACGTTGAAGCATTTTCCGGGTCACGGAGATACACACACGGATTCCCATTTGGATTTGCCGATCATTCATCATTCGCTGGAAAGGCTTAGCAAAGTTGAACTTGTGCCGTTTATGGAAGGGATAAAAAATGGGGCGGATACGATTATGAGCGCACACATTTATTTTTCCGCCTTGGTTGAACGCCCTGATTGGCCGGCCACTTTATCAAGAAATGTCTTGACGGGGTTACTTCGTAATCGACTAGGCTTTAAAGGTGTGATCACTACGGATTGTCTCGAAATGAATGCGATTGCCAAAACCGTGGGGGTAGCAAAAGGCGCCGTTTATGCGATTCAAGCGGGTGCGGATGTTGCAATGGTTTCGCATACCTATCACCACCAAATTGAAGCCATTAAAGCTTTATTGGATGCGGCACAGTCGGGCAAGATTCCGCTGGATCAGCTTGAGCACTCCCGCGACCGCATTTATCATTTGAAAGAAAAATATGCGCAAGCCCCCGACCAAAAAGTATCGGAGGAAAGCTTCACTTATTTTGGCTGTGTTGAGCATCAAGAGTTGGCTGAGAAAGCCTACAGGGAAAGCGTTTGTGTTATTGGAAAGCCAAAGACGCTCCCGATCACGGGCGATGCAAAAGTTTTAGCCGTCTATCCTGGGAAGAAAACGCATCTTCAAGTGGAAGAAAGGATTTACGATACAAAAATTGGTGAAGCCCTGTCACTTTACCCTTTATCAATAGAGCACGAATGCATTGATGATTCAAAGATAGACATCGAAGCGACGATGCAGACACTAAAGGAAAAATCGCAAAACTATGATTATGTCTTATTATTTACGCTCTCCTTTAAAGAGGATAAATACAGTCAGATGGTTAAGGCGTTGCGCGCTTTAGAAAATACTTATCTGATTTCATTAAGAGGACCGTTTAGCCTGCTTCCGGTCGGTGGCTGTCTTGATGCGTTATGTGTCTTTGATGATTCGGCCACTGCAATCCATGCGGCACTCGATGCGCTTTTCGGAAAAAGTAAGATTACAGGGAAAATGCCGGTAACCTTTTCTCCTGGTGGAGAAAGAAGGTATAGATCATGAAGCTAGGTATAGAGATCTTTTTGGAGCGTCATGTCGCATCCTTTAAAGGGAAGCGGATCGGTTTAGTGACGAACATGACCGGTGTCAACCAAAAACTTGTGCCGACTATCGACTTGTTTTACGAACATCCAGATATCCGCTTAACCGCTTTATATGGACCGGAACACGGCATTCGCGGGGATGCCAAAGAAGGAGAAACCGTTCTTTCGGGTATCGATCCATATACGGGGCTTCCGGTGTACAGCTTATATGGAGAAACCCGTAAACCGACGGGTGACATGCTTAGAGATGTCGATGTGATCGTCATCGATCTCCAGGACATAGGCGCACGTTATTATACATTCATCTACACGGTCGCCAATGTGATGGAGGCTTGTAAGGAGTATGGAAAGCAAGTGGTGATCCTCGACCGCCCCAATCCGATCAATGGTCATTCTCGCGAAGGAAACCTCGTGAAAGAAGGGTTTCGTTCTTTTGTCGGCAACTATTCGCTTCCGAATCGGCATGGTCTGACGATAGGAGAAATCGCCCTCCTTTATAAACATGAGTTTGGCATCGATTGTGAACTCGTTGTCATTCCAATGGAGGGTTGGCGGAGAGACATGTTTTTCAGTGATACGGGCCTTATTTGGGTGCAACCATCCCCTAATTCAACAGGAGAAATCATGAGCCTGTTATATCCGGGAACATGTCTTTTAGAGGGAACCAATATATCTTGTGGACGCGGAACGACCAGACCGTTTGAAGTGGCTGGTGCCCCTTTTATGGATGGCTACCGTTTAGCCAAACGCTTTAATAAAAAGGGTCTGCCGGGTGTCATTGCCCGCCCGACAAGTTATGTTCCGTTTTATCAAAAATATAAAGATGAGCTGTGTCATGGTGTGCAAATTCATATTACGGATAAAACGCAACTTCACAGTCTTAAAACTGGCTTGTACTTGCTTGAGACAATCGCTGAATTGTATCCGGACCAGTTTTCCTTTCGGGATGCGGAGGATGTGCGATGCCATTTTAATTTGCTAGCTGGAACGGACGAACTGATGAATAGGATTCTTGAACAAAGGTCGGATGAGTTTCTTACCGCCTGCGATGTGGAATTGGAAGCCTTCCGAAACCGGATCAAACCCTATCTACTATATCAATGATTAACTTAAAGGATGGTTGGTGGCTGATGTGGATAATCAACTTTTAACAACAGAGAGTGTAAACCCCAACACGGTAAATATTGATAGCTTAGAGACGGCGGATATTTTAAAACTTATAAACGAAGAAGACCGTAAAGTGCCGGAAGCGATTGAAAAGGTCATTCCCGAGATAACCAAAGTCGTCGATGCGTTGGTAGCCACTATCAAAAGGGGAGGGAGAATTTTCTTTGTTGGTGCTGGTACAAGTGGGCGATTAGGTGTCTTGGAAGCCGCGGAATGCCCGCCGACGTTTGGGGTGAGCCCCGATCTTTTTCAAGCGATGATCGCCGGGGGTGAACAAGCCATTTTTAAATCTATAGAGAGCTCCGAAGACGATGAGGAACAAGGCAGAAAGGATATCTGTGCCAAAAATGTAACGGCAAAAGATATTGTGATTGGCATTGCGGCCAGTGGGAAAACCCCTTATGTCATCGGAGCGCTTAACGGTGCCAAAGCGGCTCATGCGATTACTGTTGCTTTAACATGTAATGAAAACTCCGTGATTGGTAGGATCGCGGATTATAAAATTGAAGCTGTTCCAGGACCGGAAGTCATTAGCGGGTCAACAAGAATGAAAGCTGGTAGCACCCAAAAACTTATTTTAAACATGATTACAACGACGGCAATGATTAAGGTAGGTAAGGTTTACCAAAACTTAATGGTCGACCTCCATATTAGTAATAAAAAATTAAAAGAACGCGGGATCAATATTATAACTTTCACAACGGGTGTGGACCGCCAATTAGCTGAAAAAATACTAAATGCCGCCCAAAATAATGTCAAAGCGGCCATCGTCATGATTAAAAACGGGGTGGATTATGAGACCGCTTTGAAGCGATTAGAACGATCCAATGGCTATGTCCGTGAGGCCATTGATTAGTTTAATAGTAAAGGAGGAATCGGCAAATGATCCTTTACCGGAATTATCAACCGGGTGATGAGCAGAAAGTGGTAACGCTATGGAATAATTGCTTACCCTATGACCCTATTAATCTACAAAGATTTCGCCGCTTAGTGCTTCTTGATGCGAATTTTGATCCGGAAGGTTTACAACTCGCCTTTCATGACGGAGAACTTGTTGGCGCGTTATATGCGGTGCGGAGGCGCCTGCCTATGATTGACACCGATTTGGAAAACGAAAATGGTTGGATTCCGTTTTTTTTCGTCCATCCGGAATATCGGCGCCAAGGCATCGGTGAACAATTGCTTGAGAATGCGCTCGATTTTTTTAGAAAACATCAGCGGAAAAACATCTTCTTTTCCTCGTATGCCCCGAACTATATCGTTCCTGGGATTGATAAGGCGCACTATCCCGAAGGAGAATCTTTCTTAAAAAAGCATGGCTTTCAAATGGTCTATCCATGCGTGGCGATGGATAGGAATCTGGTGGAGTTTATCTTGACGGATGAAGTCAAAGCACTTGTGAAAGAAAGAGAAAAGGAAGGGTATGTCTTTCGCCGGGCGACAGATGGTGATTTATATGACCTCATCCAGTTTGCCAATACCGTTTTTAATCCCGATTGGGGTAGGGCGATACGTGAAGGCATTCCGCAAGGGCTCCCGCTTGAACGTATTTTTGTTGCTTATCATGGTCGAAAACTCGTTGGCTTTTGTCTGTACGGCGGTTACGAAGGTGTTCCTGAGCGCTTTGGCCCTTTTGGTGTAGCCCCTGAAGAACAAGGCAAAAAGCTTGGAAAAATATTGCTGAACTTGTGTTTACATGCCATGCGGTCCGAAGGGCTTCACGGCGCATGGTTTTTATGGACGGGGGAAAAGAGTGCCGCCGGCTATTTATATAAGAAAACCGGTTTTGAAATCACGCGGACGTTTCATGTTATGAAAAAAGTGCTATAGCCTTTTGATGTGCGTGTCTTTATAAATGATAGATTTTTTTCGGTACGAATAACTTTGGGGAAGAGTGAAGACGATGATGGAACGATTTATCGTCGGCTTGATGTCCGGAACGTCTGTAGATGGTATTGATACGGCTTTGACGCGAATCATCGGAAGTGGACTGACCACAAAGGTAGAGGTGCTGGCGTTTGAGACTTATGCATTCCCGTCTCAAATAAAAAGGAAAATATTAAAGGCCCTTCATCCTGACACGTCCGACGTTCGCTTGATCTGCAGTTTAAATTTTGAGCTCGGTTATTGTTTTGCGGACGCTGTCAAAAACCTATGTCAAAAGGCTAAATTTGATCTGGAACGTCTAGACGCCATCGGCTCCCATGGGCAGACGATCTATCATCTACCAAAAGCCGAAGCAGATGTGGTACCATCCACTTTACAAATCGGGGAGCCTGCTGTCATCGCCTTTGAAACGAAAACACAAGTGGTTTCCAACTTTCGTGTCATGGATATGGCAGCTGGCGGGCAAGGGGCGCCTCTTGTCCCCTATGTAGATTTTTTGCTCTTCCGCAAGGCCCATCAAGCGATTGCTTTGCAGAATATCGGCGGCATTGGCAATGTCACAGTCATTCCCCAACAAGCGACCCTTGAAGACGTCTATGCTTTTGACACCGGACCCGGAAATATGATCATTGACGCATTGGTCCACCATTTTTACGGCGAAGCATTTGATCCTAATGGAAAGTATGCGCGCGCGGGATCGGTTAATGAACGATTATTGGAAGAACTCATGAGCGATCCTTTTATTCGTGAAAAACCGCCGAAAACAACAGGTCGCGAGCGGTTCGGAAAAGATTTTGTCAAAGCCTGGCTTGCGAATTGGAGCCATATCCCGGCAAATGACTTCATCGCCACGGCAACGATGTTTACGGCACAAGCTATTGCCTATAATTACAAAACATTTATTTTACCGAAAGACCCTATTGACGAAATGATCATCAGCGGCGGCGGCTGCCATAATCAAGCACTGATGGGTTGGCTCAAAAAGCTCTTACCCGACATAAAAATCAAAACCGCCGAAGATTGCGGCCTGTCGTCGGATGCTAAGGAAGCAGTGGCGTTTGCGGTTCTCGCCAACGAGATGTTAAACCGTCAACCCGCCAATGTCCCACGGGCAACCGGGGCAAGCTGCCCGGTTGTGCTCGGCAACTTAACACCTTATATGAAATGAAAACCTCCTCAAGTCGCAGGAGGTTTTTTGCATTATAGATTCTTTCATTTGGAGGTGAGATGAAGGTAGATTTTCGTTGGCGACTAAAGGACAAGCCGAAAAAAGATCAGCGTCATCTTCCATGGCCATCTAATCCAACGCTGCCTTTAGTTTGGTTAATAGAGTGGCGTTGCCCCTCTCTGAAACGGCCCCTACCATCGCACCGTAGACAGGGGGATATTCTGGCCGGATCAGGCGAGCACGGATGCCTTCGGTTGCTTTTTCCCGCAGCCATTTTGCTTTCCAAAGGCCGCCAGCCAATACGACCGGAACATCGGGCTCGTCAAATCGGGAAAGGGCGGCGCGGATGAGTTCGTTCAAGTGCATCGCGCTGTTAGTCAAGATACGGATGGCTGCGGCATCGCCGGATTCAGCCGCATCGATGACGAGCGGGGCAAGATTAGCCAGCGTTGTCTTCGTTGTCCCGTAAATCATCGGGATGATGTCGGGCATGGCCGCCACTTTAAAATGCGCTTGGATTTTGTCATAAAGGGGCGTGCGGGGTTCCAGCCCATCATAAGCCCGGAGTGCCGCACGGACCGCCTCTTTTCCAATAAAATAACCGCTGCCATCATCACCGACGAGGTGCCCCCAGCCGCCAATGCGGAATCGCGAGCCGTCCGGAAGACAACCGTAGGCTATCGAGCCGGTGCCAGCAATAACGACCGCCCCCGGGCTGCCGTCCGTGCCGCTCCAAAGGGCGGTGATCGCATCGTTATCGACCTGTATGGCTTCCGTGGGGACGGGTAAGGTTTCCATAAGGACCTTGGTTAAACGTTCGCGTAAAAGCGGGTGATCGCAGCCGGAGACGCCAGCGAAACAACACGCCACGCTCGATGGTTTTTCCTTGGAAAACAATGTCGTAAAAATATCCGTAAAATGTTTTCTCAGCCGTGCGTCATCCAAGGCGCTCGGGCTTGAGCTTTGGCCAATCACGTGTTGGATGATGTGCCCGGTGTCATCAAATAAAACCGCATCCGTTTTTGTTCCGCCACCATCCATCGCCACAAAATATTTCGTCATAGTCTCTGACTCCTTCAATGCTTCCTTTTCATCACTTTCTCGATTCGTCCATCGCCTCGAGTCCTTTGTCTGTCAACTCGCGCTGCCTGTGCCAGAAGCGCTAACAGCAACTCAACAACCGTTCACACTTTTTAAAAGAAAATCAGCAATATGCACGGCTTCCATTTTGCTTTCCAGACCGTGGCGTTTTATGCCAAATTTCATCTGCAATAGGCAGCCTGGATTGGCGGTCACGATGACGTGCGGCATGATGTCTTGGACATGTACCATTTTCCGGTCAATCAGACTCGTGGCCATGTCTTCATGCAGTAAGTTATAAATGCCAGCCGAGCCGCAGCAGACATCGGCTTCCCGGAGTTCGCGATAGGTAATGCCATCGATCGCCTGCAACAGGCGGCGCGGGGCAGTAGCCGACTGCATGACGTTGCGCAAGTGGCAGGAGTCTTGAAACGTCACGACCTGATTGGGCAATGACAGGTGATATTTTTCTAAAAAACCGCATTCCAAAAGCACTTCCGACAGATCCTTAATGCATGAAGAAAACCGCGCCGCTCGCTCGGACCATTCGGGGTCATCCGCGAGAAGATGGGCATAGTCGATCAGATAGGCACCACATCCACCAGCATTCGTCACAATCGTATCACAGTCAAGCTTTTCGAAAGCTTCGATATTCCGTTTGGCGAGTTCCCGGGCTCCGGCGGCTTCACCAGAATGCCCGTGCAAAGCGCCGCAACATGCCTGATCCGGTGGGATGAAGATCTCGCAACCTGAGAGCTGCAACAGTTTTAAAGTGGCCTCGTTCGTCTTAAGGAACATCGTATCCATTAAACAGCCAGCAAAAAAGGCGACGCGTTTAACGGGATTTTCGGCATTATGGTTGATGGGTGCCTCCTCGTTTGTTGCGATATTGGCATGAGTGGTAGCCGTTTCGGCAGCGCTCGGCTGATCCACAAAAATAGGTGCGAGATGTACCGGTCGCTCGCGCATGGCTTTCGCATCCGGAATTTCGGGCAATATGCTCTGCATTGTCCGAAGTGTTTCCGGCAGGATGTTGATGGCACCGGTCGCCTCAGCCAACTTTTTCAACCCGCTTTTTTGGTAAAGCCGCACCAAACCAGTGACTTGCCGCATCCGCTTTTGATTCGGAAAAAGGTCTTTGAACGTAAGCTTGCGGATCGCTTTTTCTTTAAGCGTCTTCCGCTTATTTTCATTGATCGCGCTTCTGGCATTTTCTAAGAGGTGACCGTATTTTACCCCTGAGGGACAAGCGGTTTCGCAAGCCCGGCAACCTAAGCAAAGATCCAGTTGCCGGCCGATATCGTCATCATAGGCGATCGTTCCATCATAAACGCCTTTCATAAGGGCAATCCGGCCACGGGGTGAGGCGGCTTCCTGTTTTGTCATGATATAGGTCGGGCATGCTGGGAGACAAAACCCGCAGCGCATGCAATTAAGCAGTTCATCTTCGTCGAGTTTTTGGCGAAACGCTTGTTGGATGGCGTTCCGTTCTGCATCAGTCGTCACCCGGCTCATTTTTTCATCATCCTCTCAGCCGTCTGCGTGGGCGCAGAAGCCGGATTTCCTGTTCCGACAGAGTTGGCGTGATCAGGAACAAACAATTTTCCGGGATTTAAAAGATTATCCGG
>Ga0310836_100883_pt1 | contig 20037 bp, 17 predicted proteins | sample SM_ome_4_FD_201310 | JGI IMG/M metagenome (GOLD analysis project Ga0310836, IMG submission 201310) | Sorghum-adapted microbial communities enriched on stacked mutant (SM) sorghum from Joint BioEnergy Institute, Emeryville, California... ... | reverse complement strand
GTGGCTCACAGGAGCTTCCTCCTTCTTGGTGTGTTGTGTGCAAACATCACTTTACCAAGGGAGAAGCTCTTTTTCTATATCCGCTTTTTCCAATTCCTACACCCACGGAGATTTTACACTAACAACCTGGAATGGCCCCACAGACCCGGTCAAGCAGGCTTCATCAATCGCCATTGCTGCAACCCGCGCACGGCTCGAACCTCATAGACGCCAACTGCGGAACTCATCGGCTCCAGTCAGCGAATTCGGCTGCGTCGAGCATCCTGCGCGCGCAACCCAGTCCGGCTTCTTACTCCACTTTCCTGGATATGATCTCGGCAATGTGCAGATGCCGTTCAAGCGCAAGGTTGATGATCTTGCCCTTCACATTCACCCACGGCCGGGTCGGATTCGCATGATCCGAGTAGACGATCTTGCCGACCGAACCGTCATTCAGGCGAACGGTATAACCTAACTGATGCTGCGTATTGTTGTGAATGAACGGCTGCACGATCTTCGGATCCAGCTTCCCGAAGGAATCCTGATGAAGCTGCTCCAGCACCACATATAAGGCGCGCCCGTTCTTGTATCTGCTCGTTCTGGTCATCGCATAGAAAATGTCGGCAACCGCTACCACTTTGGAAAAAGTATGGATGGTGCTGCCTTTCAGCCCAAGCGGGTATCCCGAGCCGTCTTCCCGCTCATGATGCTGCAGCGCGGCCAGCTTCACCCCTTCATTGACGACGGACAGGTTCTTTAACTTGTTGTAGCCGATAATCGTATGCTTCTTGACGATCTCCATCTCTTCCGGAGTCAGTGGGCCGGGCTTGTTAAGTATGGCGGGATCAATGGCCATGTTGCCGATGTCATGCAACAATCCGGCAAGAGCGATCGGCATCAGATCGTGCCTCGGCAGTTTGGCCCATCTGGCGATAATATAGGAGATCAATGACACCATGATGCCCTTGTGATAGACGTGATCGCCTACCTTGAGTTTGGACGGGACATAGGACAAGACATCCATATAGTCCATTCTCGGGATGATCGCCTCGAGCGCGCGGCGCAGTTCGGCGATGCTTTCCTTGTCGATGTCACCGCTATGGTTAAAGATCTGCTTCGTGATCTGGAACAGCTGCTCATAATAGTATTCGAATACTTTGCCGACCGGGGGCTCCGGTCTGAAGAATGACTTGCCGTGCGCTAACGATTCCGATTGTTTGCCCGATTCATGTTGGCCCGTTTCCTGCTTGGATACGGACGATTCCGCTGAGGTTTCGGATTCGATCCTGGTCCTGACATTGGCTCTTCTCGGCATCCTCGTTTCCTGATCAGCGTGATGCGTATCCACCTTCCTCGACGAGGACCGGTCCACGATCACGTCCACCACCATAAACGCCTTCAACACTTCGATATCCCGATCCGTGAGAACCTTCCCTTTGTGGAACAGCTTGCTGCCCCTCTGCGTATAGACATCTTCCAACAATTGATCGCCCGACAGCAGCTTTCCCACCTGAACCAGAACCATACCATCACCTTCTTGCCTTAATTTCTGAATGTAGATAGGAGACATGATGCCTTGGAGAGAAGTTAATCTGAGAACCGATATGCAGACAAAAAGGGCCTATGACAATTGGCGTTATGGATTGTCAACCAGGCCCCTGGGTTGTTGCAATGCCGCATCTTCAAAGATTATTGCTGTCCTTCTTCCGATTCACCATCTTCAGAATCGCTCGCCCGGTCTACCTCGGTAACCGACGATACTTCATCATCCTCGCGAATGTGAATCAAGCGCACGCCCTGGGTATACCGCCCCATCTCAGATATGCCGGCAACGCTCGTTCTGATGATCGTGCCTGACGTGGTGATGATCATCAGGTCATTGTCGTCGTTCACAACCTTCAGGCCAACGACTCGGCCATTTTTCTCCGTGACATTGATCGTCTTGATCCCTTTGCCGCCGCGCGACTGAATGCGGTACTCCGACACAGGAGTGCGCTTGCCGTACCCTTTGGCGGTTACGATCAGCACATCGCGGTTAAGATCAACGACATCCATATCAATGACCTCATCGCCGACCGAGAGCTGGATGCCCTTGACTCCCGTTGCGGAACGGCCCATCGTCCGGACTTCTCCCTCGGAGAAGCGGATGGACATGCCCTCGGCGGTGCCCATGATGATCTCCTGCTTGCCGTCGGTCAGCTTGACGCCGATCAGTTCATCGTCCTCACGAAGATGGATGGCGATCAGGCCGCCCTTGCGAATATTGACGTAGTCAGCCAGCGGGGTCTTCTTGACGATGCCCTGACGTGTGGCGAAGAACAGGTTCTTGTCCGAATCGAAACCTTCCACCGGTATCACGGCGTTGATCTTCTCTCCAGCCTCGATCTGGATCAGATTGATGATCGGGGTGCCTCTGGCCGTCCGGCCCAGTTCCGGAATCTCATACGCCTTGATGCGATACACCTTGCCCTTGTTGGTGAAGAACATCAGATACTGGTGAGTGTTCGTGACGAACAGATGGGTGACGAAGTCGTCTTCCTTCGTGTCCATGCCGATGACGCCCTTGCCCCCCCGCTTCTGGCTGCGGTAGGTCGATACCGGCAGGCGCTTGATATACCCGCTGTGCGTCACGGTTATGACGACATCTTCCTGCGGGATGAGGTCCTCGTCGAGGATCTCATCCTCAGCTGCCGTGATCTCCGTGCGCCGTTCATCACCGAATCTCTCCTTGATCTCGGTGAGCTCTTCGCTGATGATGTTCAGCACGAGCTGCTCATTGGCGAGGATCTCCTTGTACTCGGCGATCTTCGCCATCAGCTCCTGGTACTCCTCCTCGATCTTCTCGCGCTCCAGTCCGGTCAGGCGCTGCAGACGCATGTCCAGGATCGCCTGCGCCTGGTCGTGACTGAGCTGGAATCTGGACATCAGGCCATCGCGCGCGATCTCGGTCGTTCGCGAGCTGCGGATCAGCGTGATCACTTCATCGAGATTGTCAAGGGCAACGCGCAGCCCTTCCAGGATGTGCGCGCGCGCTTCCGCCTTGCGCAGTTCGTATTCGGTCCTGCGGCGGATGACGTCGATCTGATGCTGCAGATAGTAATAGAGCACGTCGCGGAGGTTCAGCACCTTCGGCTCGCCGTTCACGAGCGCCAGCATATTGACGCCGAAGTTCGATTGCATCGCCGTATGCTTGAACAGGTTGTTCAGGACGACGTGCGGATTCACATCCTTGCGCAGCTCGATGACGATGCGCATGCCATTGCGGTCGGACTCGTCGCGCAGATCGGTGATGCCCTCGATTCGCTTCTCATTGACGAGCTCGGCGATCTTCTCGACCAGTCTTGCCTTGATGACCTGATAAGGCAATTCATGTACGATGATGCGCGGCTTGTTGCCGTTCTCCTCGATCGTCGTCTTCGCCCGCATCGTGATCGTGCCGCGACCGGTCAGATAGGCCTGTTTGATGCCTTCCCGGCCCATGATATACCCGGCAGTCGGGAAATCAGGGCCCTTCACATATTGCATCAGTTCCAGCGGAGTGATGTCAGGATTGCGGATCAGCGCCAGCGTGCCGTCGATCACTTCCGACAGGTTGTGCGGCGGGATGTTGGTCGCCATGCCAACGGCGATCCCGGATACCCCGTTCACCAGCAGGTTCGGGAAACGCGCCGGCAGGACCGCCGGTTCCTTCTCCTCACCATCATAATTCGGCACGAAGTCCACCGTATCCTTGTTCAGATCGCGTAGCAGCTCCATCGCCATCTTCGACAGTCTGGCTTCCGTGTAACGCATGGCTGCCGCGGAATCCCCGTCAATCGAACCGAAGTTGCCGTGGCCCTCTACCAGCGTGTATCGAAGTGAGAAATCCTGCGCCATACGCACCATCGTCTCATATACGGCGGCATCTCCGTGCGGATGGTACTTGCCGATCACTTCGCCGACAATTCTGGCCGATTTCTTGAAAGGCTTGTCCGGGGACATGCCGAGCTCGTTCATCGCGTACAGGATGCGACGATGAACCGGCTTCAATCCGTCCCGCACATCCGGCAGGGCTCTGCTCACGATGATGCTCATAGCATAGTCCAGGAAAGATTGACGCATCTCTTGGCCAATATCAACATCCTTGATTCTCGATTGCATATCGTCAGCCATGCGGACCTCCTATTATTTACAAGTCAGCCTCAACTCGAGCGCGACTGGTTTTGCGAACGTTGCAAAATTGTCGTTTACCATCAAAGAACTTTCCTGCATGAAAATACATTATATCTATCCTATTATATTACTTTCTCAAAATAAGTACAATTAAACGACTGCCACGGTTCGTTTTCCACTGACGCTTTCGCTTCCTGCATCTCCATGGCAAAACTACATCCGGATCCGGACAAGATTTGGCAGGAACCTGTCAACATCCTGTTCAGCTTTGTCCCATTTTATAATATGCTTAGAATAAAAGTACGTATCAGGAGCAGGGAGAGTAAACACATGCTGCAAAATTGGATTATCGGCGTTATGGAATCTTACGGTTATGCGGGAATCGCACTCATCATCGCGATCGAAAATCTGTTCCCGCCCATCCCCTCGGAACTCATCCTGACATTCGGCGGCTTCATGACCACCACAACGAGCCTGTCCGTCATCGGCGTCATCATCGCCTCCACCCTCGGATCGGTCCTGGGAGCTGTCATCCTCTATCTGATCGGCCGCCTGTTCAACATCGATGTCCTGCAGAAGATCGTCGACCGCTGGGGTCGCTTCCTCAGGGTCAAACCCGAGGATCTGGAGAAAGCCTTCAACTGGTTCAACCGTTACGGATACTGGACGGTATTCTTCTGTCGGATGGTGCCGCTGATTCGCAGCCTGATCTCGATCCCCGCAGGCATGGCGAAGCTGAACTCCGGGCTGTTCCTGCTATTCACCATCGCCGGAACGCTGATCTGGAATACCGTCCTCGTGTCGCTTGGCGCCATGCTGGGTGAAAATTGGGACAAGATCCTCCATTTCATGGACGTCTATTCCAATATCACCTATGTGATATTGGCTGTGCTTCTGATCGGATTCGTCCTGTACTGGTATCTGAAGAAAACCCGCAAATAATCCCCCCGGAATCCTGGACGGGGATCACCCGCTGACATAAGCCGGATAAGCAAAAGGTGCTTGTCGCCGCCATGCGGTACAGGCACCTTTCTGTATCTAGATATCCAGATTCCGCACAAATTTCGCATGTTCCTGGATAAAATCACGCCGCGGCTCGACGTTGTCCCCCATCAGAGTGTCGAAGATCTCATCTGCCTTCAGCGCATCTTCGATGCTGACCTGCAGCAGGGTCCTGCTCTCCGGATCCATCGTGGTCTCCCACAGTTGCTCCGGATTCATCTCGCCAAGACCCTTGTACCGCTGCACATTGGTCTTGCCCTCGCCGAATTCCTTCAGGATCTGGTCGCGTTCCGCATCGTTGTATGCATAGCGCACCACCTTGTTCTTCTCGATCTTGTATAGCGGCGGCTGCGCGATGTAGACGTAACCGGATTCGATGATCTGCCGCATATAACGGTAGAAGAAGGTGAGCAGCAGCGTGCGAATATGCGCTCCGTCGACGTCGGCATCGGTCATGATGATGATCTTGTGGTATCTGGCCTTCGTGATATCAAAGTCATCGCTGATCCCCGTGCCAAGCGCGGTGATGATCGCGCGAATCTCGGCATTGGAGAGGATGCGGTCGAGTCTGGCCTTCTCCACGTTCAGAATCTTGCCGCGCAGCGGCAGGATCGCCTGGAAATGCCGGTCGCGGCCCTGCTTCGCCGAACCGCCTGCGGAATCCCCTTCGACGATGAACAGCTCGCTGATCGACGCATCCCTGGACGAGCAGTCAGCCAGCTTGCCCGGCAGGGAGCTGACCTCCAGCGCGGACTTGCGCCGCGTCAGCTCGCGCGCCTTGCGTGCCGCTTCGCGTGCCCGTGCCGCCTGCAGCGACTTCTCGAGGATCTTCTTCGCTGTCGTCGGATTCTCGCTCAGGAATTCGGCGAATTTCTCGCTGAACAGCGATTCCACGATGCCGCGAACTTCGCTGTTGCCGAGCTTGGTCTTCGTCTGACCTTCGAACTGCGGCTCCGGAATCTTCACCGAGATGATCGCCGTCAGACCCTCGCGCACATCATCGCCGGTCAGATTGGCGTCATTGTCCTTGATCGCATTGGTCTTGCGGGCGTAATCGTTGATCACTCTCGTCAGCGCGCTCTTGAAGCCCGATTCGTGCGAACCGCCTTCATGGGTGTGAATATTGTTGGCGAAGGAATAGATGTTCTCCAGATAACTGTCATTGTACTGCAGCGCGATCTCCACCTGGATGTTGTCCTTCATGCCCTCCATATAGATCGGCCGCTCATGCAGGGCTTCGCGATTGCGATTCAGGTATTCGACGAACTGGATGATGCCGCCCTCATACTTGAATGCATGTTCCGTATCGGTGCGTTCGTCCAGCAGGGTGATCTGGATGCCCTTGTTCAGGAATGCCAGCTCGCGAATGCGCGACTGCAACGTTTCGTAATCAAATTCCACGGTTTCCGTGAAAATCTCCGGGTCCGGCTTGAACGTGATCGTCGTTCCCGTCTCGTCCGTCTCACCAATCACCTTCAGCTCATACTGCGGCACACCGCGCACGAACTCCATCTGATGAATCTTGCCATCGCGCTTGACCTGAACGGTCAGATGCTCGGACAGGGCGTTGACAACTGACACGCCGACGCCATGCAGGCCGCCGGATACCTTGTAGCCTTCCCCGCCAAACTTGCCGCCGGCGTGGAGCACGGTCAGCACGACTTCCACCGTGGATTTCTGCATCTTGGGATGCAGGCCTACCGGTATGCCGCGTCCATTGTCAATGACCGTCACGCTGTTGTCCTTGTGCACGATGACTTCAATATGCGTACAGTAACCGGCCAACGCCTCATCGATCGAGTTGTCGACAACTTCCCATACAAGATGATGCAAGCCCTTGACACTGGTCGAACCTATATACATGCCGGGACGCTTTCTGACGGCCTCCAGGCCTTCCAACACCTGTATCTGACTCTCATCATACGTATTTTGAACCGATGTCATGACTTCACCTACTCTATTATTGTGGGGTTGTTGCTCCATGACGGACTAGATGATCTGATACAACCGTTTCTTCAGCGTTGACGATGAGATAGGAGAATAGAAAATCTGATCCCTGGTCACCACGATCGACTTGACTTCCTCTTCGCCAGCTGTTTCCACACGGTTATGTTCCTTGTTGTACTGCATGTACTGGCTGGAAATCTTCGAAGATTGCTCGATCGATATGTCAAATATGGCGATCAGCTCAGCAGAGCGGATCATTCGGTCACCGCCGATATGAATGTACATGCGATCACTCCTATCCCATTCACCTTGGCATTCGATGATTCCTTTATCTGATATGCACCTGACCGCCCTCTACGGTGTAGATGACGGCGTCATCCAACAGCTGCAGCTTGAGTGACTCGGTGCCGGTCGTCGTGATGAAGGTCTGCACCTTACTCTGAAAGGTCGCGATGAGCTGATTCTGTCTCGTCTGATCCAGCTCCGACAATACATCATCGAGAAGAAGCAGCGGATATTCACCGATCTCATGCCGGATCAGCTCGATCTCCGCCAGCTTGACCGATAAACCAACCGTGCGCTGTTGCCCCTGCGAGCCGTAGACTTGCGCATCCCGCTCATTGATCAGGAACTCCAGGTCATCGCGATGCGGGCCGACCAACGTGGTGCCTCGCCGAATCTCCTGTTCGCGCACCTGTGATAACTTTATCATAAACTGGTTAAGTAATACAGGTTCATCGGCGCCAGGCTCGCATTCAAAGGAGGGCCTGTAGACAATCCTCAACTGTTCCTCCCCCCTGGTGATGCCGGCGTGAATCTCCTGTGCCCAGCCTTGCAGCTGTGTTATAAATTGTTGACGTTTGCGAATGATTTTAGAACCGTACTCGGCAAGCTGTTCATCCCAGATGTCCATCATCATTTGACCCGATGGGGTCCAGTTCTTGAGCATATTGTTCCGCTGCGCCAGCACCTTCTGGTACTGCGTCAGGTGATACAGGTAGGTGGGATATACCTGGCCGAGCTCAACATCAAGAAAACGGCGCCTGATCCCCGGAGCACCCTTGACAATCTCGAGATCCTCCGGCGCGAACATCACCGCATTAAGCGAACCAATATATTGACTCAGCTTGCGCTGCTCCAGACCATTGATGCTCGCTTTCTTCCCGTGTTGCGACAGCCTGACCTGCAGCAGCAAACGGCCGAGATCACGCTCTACTCCGCCCTCGATGATCGCTTGCTCCGCTTGCCAGGCGATCAGCTCCTTGTCCTTGTGCGTGCGATGGGATCTGGTGAGCGCAAGCACGTAGATCGCTTCCAGCAGATTCGTCTTCCCCTGGGCATTGGCACCAACGAACAGGTTCACCTGGTGATCCGTCCTCAAGGACAAGCGATCATAGTTGCGATAGCGGTTCAGATGAATTTCCTTCAGAATCAAGAGAGGTCCTCCTGCTGTTATCTGGCCGTGATCTTGAATTTCCCGAAGCCTTCTACAGCAATTATATCATTTTTGAACAACTTTTTCCCTCTTTTGTTTTCCGGCTCGCCGTTCACATATACCGCATTCTGCGCAAGGAAGGCCTTCGCCTGACCCCCCGTATCAATACAATCGGCCAGTTTCAACAACTGGCCAAGCGTAATATATTCCGTTGAAATGGCGATTTCCTTCATACAGCGTGCGCTCCTCAATTCGTCGTTCGGTATGGAAGTATCAGATGCAGCACCGACTTGTTGTTCTCCGGCGTCACGATGATCGGACTCATCGCTCCGGTAAACGAGATATGAACGCGATCATCGTCCATGACCTTCATCACGTCGAGCATGTATCTGGAGTTAAAGGCGATCTTCAGCGGTTCGCCGATGAAGTTCTCAACCTCGATCTGTTCCGTTACCTTCCCCAGCTCGGAAGAGGAAGAGGAGATCTCGATCCGATGGTCATCGATCGAGGCCAGGCGCACGATGTTCGTCTTCTCTTCCCTGGAGAGCAGGTAAGCCCGATCAAGCGCATCGGTCAGCTGCCGGGTATCGATCGTGAATTCCGTCTTGAACACGGTCGGAATGATCCTCGACGTATCGGGGTACATGCCGTCCAATATCCTGGAATAGAAGAGCAGGTTTTCCATGCGGAACAAAACCTGGTTATCCTCGATCACGATATCGATCATCGCATTCTCGTCCGGCAAGATCTTGCTCAGCTCGTTCAGCGTCTTGGCGGGCACGACGATCGATTTGGCATAGGAGGCAGCTCCGGCGTTCAGCGTCACCTGACTGCTGGCCAGTCTGTGTCGGTCTGTCGCCACGAACTTCAGGCTGTCATCCTGGATACTCCATAGGATGCCCGTCAGGATCGCGGAAGTTTCATTGGTCGATGCGGCAAAGGTCGTCTGACGGATCATGTTGCGCAACACATCGCTGCCCAGATGCAGCATATGCTCCTCGGACAGCCTCGGCAAGAGCGGGAACTCCTCCGGATCCAGTCCGACCAGCTGGACCTCGGTAGCGCCAGCGCGGATCATCGTGATGAAGTTATCCTGCACTTCGATCTCAATCATCGAAGAAGAGAGCTTCTTCACGATCTCGACAAAAAATTTGGCAGGTAGCACAACACTGCCTGCACGCTCCTGTTCAATGATGGTCTGGTCATCCTTCACAGCAGGGATCACATTCTGGATCGATATTTCCGTATCGCTTGCTGTCAGTGTCAATCCGGTTACATCCGCTTCAAGCTTGATTCCGCTCAGGATCGGAATGGAGGTCCTGGAGGAAACGGCCTTGGAAACGTGGGATATGGCCTCGTTCAGCTCTTGCTTCGCGATATTGATCTTCATTGGTTCAACTCCCAGTCATAAGATGGTTCTAATTCGTTTCACGCAATCATATAAATGTATTTAATTTGCTTCCGTAGCAGTAGTAGTAGGCGCTGTGATTATGTGAATATGTGGGCAAACCTCTTCAAGATCAAGGTTATCCACTTGTGGATAAATTGTTGACAAGATTCGCCAGGGTTCCACACTTATCAACAACCTGGAACGGATCAGGAAATGCCCTTCATATTTTTGATCTTCTCGTTCAGATTATTGATGACCTTATAGAGCTCCTGATCTTCCTGGATCGCCTGGGAGATCTTCTCGTGGGCATGGATGACGGTCGTATGGTCGCGTCCGCCAAACGCCTCACCGATCTTGGGCAGCGAGAAATCCGTCAGCTCCCGCGACAGATACATCGCAACCTGCCGGGGGAAGGCGACGGCCTTGGTTCTCTTGCGCGCCTTGAAATCCTCGATCTTCATGCCGAAATATTCGCCCACCACCTGCTGAATATCGTGGATCGTAATGGACTTCGGCCTGCTCGCCGGAATGATGTCCTTCAGAGCCTGGGCGGCAAGATGGGCGGTGATGTCCTCGTTGACAAGAGAAGAATAGGCGATGACGCGGATCAGGGCGCCCTCCAGCTCTCGAATGTTCGTATTGATATGATTGGCTATATACATGATCGCTTCATTAGGGATTTCCAGATTCTCAGCCTTCGCCTTCTTGCGCAGAATCGCGACCCTGGTCTCCAGGTCAGGCGGCTGGATATCGGTGATAAGACCCCATTCGAAGCGAGAGCGCAGTCGTTCTTCCAATGTAGGAATCTCCTTCGGTTGCCGGTCGCTCGAGATGATGATCTGTTTGTGGGCTTCGTGAAGCGCGTTGAAGGTATGGAAAAACTCCTCCTGCGTCTGCTCCTTCCCAGCAATAAACTGAATATCGTCGATCAGCAAAATATCGATATTGCGATACTTCAAACGGAACTCTTCGCCGCGGTTGTCCCGGATCGCATTGATGAATTCGTTGGTGAATTTCTCAGACGAAAGGTATAAAACACGACTACGAGGATTATGCTCAAGTATGTAGTGTCCTATCGCATGCATCAGATGGGTCTTGCCGAGACCAACGCCGCCATAGATAAACAGGGGGTTGTACGCCTTGGCCGGCTGCTCCGCGACGGCGAGTGAGGCTGCGTGTGCGAAACGGTTGCCCGCCCCGATGACGAATGTATCAAAGGTATACTTCGGATTCAGCAACTTGGCGTAGGATTCCTCGTGAACCTCCACTTTGGGGGGTTCGGGCTTGGGCGGCTGCGGCTTGCTGGCGATCGTCCGGGCTGCCTCAGGCTCGATGACGAATTTGACCTCCTTGGACTCTCCGAACAGTTCGATCAGCGTATTTTTGATCAGTTGCGAATACTTGCCCTCAAGCCAATCGCGCGCGAATTCATTCGGTGCAAGGATCGTCAGCTGGGAATCGTCAGAGTGGATGATTTTCGTCGATTTGAACCACGTATCGAAGCTCGGCTTGCTGATTTTCGTCTGAATGGCAGACAAAACTTGTTGCCACAGATCGTGGATCTGGTCTTCCAATTTATGTTCACTCCTTCTCAGGCTTAAACGCGGATGGGTGAGCGATGTGGATAAATAATGCGAAGAAGAAAAAGAAATTTCAACTTTTGACGGTTGAAATTTGTCGATATTATTCACATACGTACATGGTTGAGGATAAGTATAATCACAGCAGGGGAATTTTGTTCACAATGTTATCCACAGACTGTGTATAATTCAGCGTCAGAATCAGTTATTCACAGTGAAAACATCTTTATGATAGCAAAATAAGGCCGCGATTTCAACGGATTTTGATAATTTATCCACAATCTCAATAACTTGTGGCTAACAGTTATCAACAACACTACATATTGTGAATAAATTGTTGATTGTTCGACATGATTCGAATGGATGTGCGAAAAAGTTATTCACAACCCGATTTTTGGCCGCGAAACCGGTACGTTTTTGTTGACTTTTCACATTCGTTTTGGTTATATATTAAGAGGTGTTTTTTCATGCTGATTTCAGATGAACCATAGGTCATTCAGATACCGATCTGTAATGTATGGGGTTTGGAGTAAGGAGGTGCGATCATGGGTAAACCGACATTCAATCCGAATGTGAGCAAACGCAAGAAGGTTCACGGTTTTCGTAAGAGAATGAGCACGAAAAACGGAAGAAAAGTACTGGCAGCGCGCCGTCGCAAAGGCAGAAAAGTTATCAGCGCATAATCCAAAAAGGCCACGGAAGTGGTCTTTTTCTATATCAAATCCTTCTCGTGAGCGGTGATCAGATTGCAGAAAGCATACAGGTTGGCACAACGCTCGGATTTTAACAAGGTATACAAATACGGCAAATCGACGGCAAACCGCCAGTTTGTGCTGTATGTATTAAAAAATGATGAGGTGGAACATTTCCGCCTGGGCATATCGGTCAGCAAGAAGATCGGCAAGGCGGTGGTACGCAACCGGATGAGGAGAGTGCTGAAGGAGATCGTGCGCAACCTGGCTCCGCGCATTGAACCGCACCATGATATGGTCATCGTTGTCCGCAAGGCTGCTCTTGATCTGAGCTTCGATGAGATGGTGAGCAGTGTGATCCATGTATGCAAAAGGGCATCCATACTCAAGAAGGAAGGATAAGCACACATCATTGCGCATGGCATACGGCGGTTCCAGGATGGAGCGGCGCCGGCTCGCCCATTGATTTTGAGTGGATGTGTTGCCAATTTATTTTCTTTCATATATGGATATGGTATAGTTGACATTGGCAGACTAGGACTTCGATTTAGGAGGAAAAACTTTGTTACAGAGATCTGTTCGCAAACCACTACTCGTCATCGGGCTGCTACTCTTTGTTGTACTCTTGTCAGGGTGCTCGACCAGCACGATCCCGACGATTCCCACGGAGGAACTTGCCCAGGGCGGGTTCTGGCAACGATATATCGTATATCCTTTTGCGCTTTCGTTAGATTTCTTCGCGGATCTGCTGTTTAACCAGTATGGACTGGCCATTCTGGTCATGACCATCATCATCCGCTTGCTGATCCTGCCTCTGTCGCTCAAGCAGTATCGCAGCTCCAAGGCGATGCAAGCGCTGCAACCGGAGCTGCTGAAGCTTCGCGACAAGTACAAGAACGATCAGCAGAAGTATCAGGAAGAGATGATGAAGCTGTACCAGAAGCACAACGTGAATCCGCTTGCCGGATGTCTGCCTATCCTGATCCAGATGCCGATCCTGCTGGCGCTGTACAATTCCATCATGTACAATCCGGCGATCCGCGGCGAACACAGCAATTTCCTGTGGATGGATCTCAGCCAGCCGGACAAGTTCTACATCTTGCCGATCCTGGCTGCACTGACGACCTATATCCAACAGAAGATGATTTCCTCCCAGACACCAAATGCCGCCAATAACCCGATGAACGGGATCATGATCATCTTCCCGATCCTGATCTTCGTGATGTCCATCTCGTTCCCATCGGCTCTGCCGTTATACTGGGTATATAGCAACGTATTCACGCTTGTTCAGACTTACTTCATCTATGGGATCGGCAAAAATAACAAGAACGACCAGACTGCGAAGGAAGGCAAGGTCAAGAAGGAAGGTAAGGTCAAGGGAGGCAAGTCTTGATGAATAAGATTACGGTGACGGGCAAAACGGTGGAAGAAGCGATTGAAGCAGGGCTTTCGAAACTCCAGGTGTCCAGAGATCGGGTCGAAGTCGTCATCCTCGAACAGCCGAGCAAGGGGTTGTTCGGCTTGCTTGGTTCCAGGGAAGCCAAGGTTGAGCTGACGGTCAAGCCGGATGCGATCGAGGAAGCCATGGAATACCTGAAGGAGATCGCGTCATCGATGAAGCTGGACATTCACATCGAGCGTCAGGATACCCCGGACGGGGTCGTCCTGCAGCTGTCGAGCAAGGATGATATCGGCATCCTGATCGGCAGGAGAGGGCAGACGCTCGACGCATTGCAGTACCTCGTGAACGTGGTGTCCCATCGCTCGGGCAATGTGAATACGAGGATCATCCTGGATGCGGAGAATTTCCGGGAACGCAGACGCAAGACCCTGGAGGAGCTGGCCGCTCGCCTCGCCGACAAGGCGGTGCGAAGCCGTCGGGAGGTCGTGCTCGAACCGATGCCGTCACATGAACGTAAGATTATTCATACTTATCTGCAGGACCATCCGCATGTTCGATCCTTCAGCAAAGGCGAAGAGCCGAATCGTCGCATAGTAATCGGCCTCAAATAGCAATAGCGTATTTTCCAGGCAATGACTAATCCTTTAGTCATTGTTTTTTATGAACGCGACCAGGAGAAACTGTTATAAGTAAAGGAGGGAAATGCCGATGTTGGCGGATACGATCGCCGCCATCTCCACGCCGCTCGGGGAAGGTGGTATCGCTGTCATCCGCGTCAGTGGCGATGAGGCGGTGAAGCGGGCGGACAGCATCTATGTCGGCAAGCACTCTCTCGAAGAAGTCCCAAGCCATACGGTCCATTACGGCCATATCGTGGATCCGCGCAGCGGAGAACGGGTGGAGGAAGTGCTCGTTACGGTGATGCGCGCTCCCAGATCGTTCACGAAGGAAGATGTGGTGGAGATCAGCTGTCATGGCGGATTGATCTCTGTGAATAAAGTGCTGGAGCTGCTGCTGCTGAGCGGGGTGCGGCTGGCAGAGCCCGGTGAGTTCACGAAGCGGGCGTTTCTCAACGGCCGCATCGATCTCACACAGGCGGAGGCGGTGATCGATCTGATCCGCTCGAAGTCGGATCGGGCCTTCTCGATCGCGCTGAAGCAGGTGGAAGGAAGACTGTCGAAGAAGATTCGGGTGATGCGGCAGGAGCTTGTTGAGGTGCTGGCGCATATCGAAGTCAATATCGATTACCCGGAGCACGACGTGGAGGAACTGACAAGCGCATTTATCCGCGACAAGAGCCATGCCGTCATCGCCCAGATCGACGAATTGCTCAACTCGGCGAGACAGGGGAAGATCCTGAGGGAAGGCATCGTGACTGCGATCGTCGGTCGTCCGAACGTCGGCAAGTCTTCCCTGCTCAATGAGCTGGCGCAAGAGAATCGGGCGATCGTAACAGATATTCCGGGAACGACGCGCGACGTGATCGAGGAATACGTGACGGTCGCCGGCATCCCGCTCAAGCTGCTGGATACGGCGGGGATACGGGAGACGAGCGATCTGGTGGAGCAGATCGGCGTGGAGCGATCCAGGATGGCGCTCGCGGAAGCGGATCTGATCCTGTTCGTGCTGAATTACGGGGAAGAGCTGCATGACGATGACCGACAGTTGCTGCAGCAGGTCAAGGATCGGCAGACGATCGTGATCGTCAACAAGACTGATCTTCCAGGCAAGCTGGATATGTCGGCGATTACGGAGATGTTCCCGGAAGAGCGCATCGTGCGCATGTCGATCAAGGAAGGCATCGGGATGAAGGAGCTGGAGACGGCGATCTCCGGCTTGTTCTTCAGCGGAGCAGTGGAGAGCCATGATATGACCTATATTAGCAATGTTCGACATATCGCTCTTCTGGAGAAGGCCAAACAGTCCTTGCAGGATGCCATAGCAAGCGTGGATGCCGGCATTCCGATCGACATCATGCAGATCGATGTGCGCAATGCCTGGGAGCAGTTGGGCGAGATTATCGGTGATTCAGCGCCGGATTCGCTGATCGACCAGATCTTCTCGCAATTTTGTCTGGGCAAGTGAGCCCGGCGACGGCATGTTGTCCAGCATGTCGAGGCGAGCTCTGCCCACATGAGGAGGGTGTACCACATGCAATACGATGCCGGACATTATGATGTGATCGTGATCGGAGCGGGCCATGCGGGCTGTGAGGCCGCGCTGGCCGCTGCGCGCATGGGCTGCAAGACGCTGCTCATCACGATCAATTTGGATATGGTCGCATTTATGCCATGCAATCCGTCCATCGGCGGTCCCGCGAAGGGTCATGTCGTTCGGGAGATCGATGCCCTGGGCGGAGAGATGGGAAGGAATATCGACAAGACCTATATTCAGATGCGGATGCTCAATACCGGGAAGGGGCCTGCGGTCCATGCCCTGCGAGCGCAGGCTGACAAGCTGATGTATTCGCATCAGATGAAGCTGACGATCGAGCGGACGCCGAACCTGACGCTGCGCCAGGGCATGGTGGAGAAGTTAATCGTGGAGAATGGCGTCTGCAAAGGCGTCGAGACGAAGACCGGCGCCCAATATTTCTCGAAGACGGTCGTTCTGACCACCGGCACCTATCTGCGCGGGAAGATCATCATCGGCGAGCTGCAGTATGAGAGCGGTCCGAACAACCAGCAGCCTTCCGTCAATCTGTCGCACAATCTGCGCGAGCTGGGCTTCGAGCTGGTTCGCTTCAAGACAGGAACGCCGCCGCGCGTGCTGAGGGAATCGATCGACTTCTCGAAGATGGAGATTCAACCGGGAGATGAGCAGCCGAAATTCTTCTCTTACGACACGGTGGAGCCTCCTCCAGGGGAACAGCTGCCCTGCTGGTTGACCTATACGTCGAGCGAGACGCATGAGATCATCCAGTCCAACCTGCATCGCAGTCCGATGTTCTCCGGGGCAATCGAGGGGACCGGCGCCCGCTATTGCCCGTCGATCGAAGACAAGATCGTGCGCTTCGCCGACAAGCCGAAGCACCAGATCTTCCTGGAGCCGGAAGGACGATACACGTCCGAGTATTACGTGCAAGGCTTGTCCACGAGCATGCCGGAGGATGTGCAGTTGAAGATCCTGCACTCTGTTCCGGGCCTGGAACGTGCCCAGATGATGAGAACCGGTTATGCGATCGAATACGACGTGATCGTGCCGACCCAGCTCAAGCCGTCGCTGGAGACCAAGCTGATCGAAGGTCTCTTCACGGCCGGCCAGCTGAATGGCACATCAGGCTACGAAGAAGCCGGCGCGCAAGGCATCATGGCCGGCATCAATGCGGCCCGCAAGGTAAAGGGGCTGGAGCCGGTCATCCTGAAGCGTTCCGACGGATACATCGGCGTGCTGATCGATGACCTGGTGACGAAGGGCACCAATGAGCCTTATCGGCTGCTTACGTCACGTGCGGAATACCGGCTGCTGCTGCGCCATGACAATGCTGATCTCCGGCTCACCCCGATCGGCTATGAGATCGGTCTGATTCCGGAGGAGCGGTACCAGCGTTTCCTGCACAAGAAGCGCATGGTCGAGCAGGAGCTGGAGCGGCTCAGGACGACCAGGGTAAGACCGGAACCGCATGTGCAGGAACTGCTGGAACAGGCGGGAACGGTTGTTCTCAACAATGCTGTGGACGCCATGTCCCTGCTGAGACGACCGGAGCTGACCTATGAGCATATCGAACGCATCTGTCCGTCTCCTTATGAATTGACCGCCGAGATGAAGGAGCAGGTGGAGATTCAGGTCAAATATTCGGGCTATATCGAGAAACAACTGCAGCAAGTGGAACGCATGCAGAAGATGGAGTCGAAGAAGATCCCGGATGACATCGTCTATGAGGAGATTCACGGGCTTTCGACGGAAGCGAGACAGAAGCTGGCAAAGATCCGTCCGCTTTCGATCGGCCAGGCTTCCAGGATATCCGGCGTGTCTCCGGCGGATATCTCGATCCTGCTCGTATACATCGAGCAATATCATAAAGTATTGGCTGCGCGAGGATCCTGATGATGAACGACCGGATGATCGATCAATTCAGAGCTCAGCTGCATGAGCGTCATATTGATGTGACGGATGCGATGCTGGAGCAATTTGAGACGTACTATCGGGAATTAATCACATGGAATGAACGAATGAACCTGACCGGCATTACCGAAAGAGAGCAGGTCTATATGAAGCATTTCTTCGATTCGGCCACGCTAGCTTTCTTTATTGACATACCTGCTTGCCGAACACTGGCGGATATCGGCTCGGGAGCGGGCTTTCCCGGCATCCCGCTCAAGATTCTGTTCCCGCACCTGCAGGTGACCATCATCGATTCGCTCAACAAGCGCATCCAGTTCCTGAATCATCTGATCAACGCCCTTGGCCTGAACGATGTCATCGCGCTTCATGCCCGGGCGGAGGAGGCAGGCAGACTCGCGCAACACCGGGAGCGCTATGATGTTGTGACGGCCAGAGCCGTCGCCAGGTTGAATGTGCTGAATGAATTCTGCCTGCCGTTCGCCAGGGTGGGCGGGCTGTTCGCTGCGATGAAAGGGACTCATCCGCAGGAGGAGATCGATGAGGCGACCTACAGCACGAACGTTCTGGGCGGCAGATTGCAGCACGTTCATGCCCTGCGGCTTCCCCTGGATCAATCGGAGCGGCATATCGTCGTCATCGAGAAGGTGAAGCAGACACCAAGAGCATATCCAAGAAAGCCAGGCACACCGCTTAAACAGCCGTTAGTCAAGCCTTGAACGGTGCAGCCTTACCGCGATGTTTCACGTGGAACATCCGGACGGATCCGCGCCGCTCTGTATGGATATGAGCGAGATGGAAGGAAATCACCGCTGCATAGCGAAATAAACATAAGGTGCCTGACGGGATGATGCGGAGATTCTGAATATCGGATAGGTGATAACGAGATGAAAGAGCAGATTTCGAGGATTTTTGGCCTGGCTGATCGCCACAGCGCTGATGAAGTCAAGCAGCTGCCGGTTGCCGATATCAGTCCGAGTCCATATCAACCGAGATCCGTATTTGACGAGGATCGTATCGATGAACTGTGTCAGACGATCAAGACGCACGGGATCATCCAGCCGATCGTCGTTCGACTTCGCGATGGCAAGTATGAACTGATCGCAGGTGAGAGAAGACTCCGCGCAGTGAAGAAGCTCGGAATGGAGACGATACCCGCTATCATCCGTGACTTTAATGACTCTCAGACGGCTTCGATCGCTCTCATCGAGAATCTGCAAAGGGAGAACCTGACCTCTATCGAGGAAGCCTTGGCATATCAACAATTGATCGATATTCATCAATTAACCCAGGAGAGCCTGGCTCAACGCCTGGGCAAATCCCAGTCCACCATCGCCAACAAGCTGCGGCTCTTGCACCTGTGTGATCAGGTCAAGGAAGCTTTGTTGGAAAGGAAGATATCGGAGCGGCATGCGAGGGCCTTGCTTCCTCTGTCTGAGGAACTGCAGGTCAAGGTGCTGCAGGAGATCATCGCCAAGGATCTCAATGTCAAGCAAACCGAACAACGCGTACAGCTGCTTGTGGAATCCAAAAAGAAAAGCAAGCCGAGACGGTTCTCGTTCTCCAAGGATATCCGGCTTGCCATCAACACGATCAGGCAATCCGTCGAGATGGTGACCGGTTCCGGAATGAAGGTCGACGTTGATGAAGCGGATCATCAGGATTATTACGAGATCAAGATCAAGATTCCCAAACACAGGCCATAAACGGAATGGAAGGTTTACATAGAACAGAGCAGCCTCTTGACACGATGTGTTGCATAAACTCCATGTCGTGAAGAGAGGCTTCTTATTCTTTCACATCGTTATCGTGATCATGATCGCTTCGGCAAGAAACGGATCGTATCACAATCACGGTCCATGTAAATAAATGAAAATATCAATGTAGCTTTTATTTCAAATGAATAGTTGGTATCATTATTTTGTGATGCTTAGATGCAAGTGACCGGATATATGGAATGAAGCGATCAACTTGCTCATGGCCGAAATGGTCGGTTGATGGATTCCTTCTCGTGGGCATATGGGCATGATCACGTCGGAATATGTCGATCCGTAGTCCGAAGAAACCACTCTCTCAGAGGCGTTTAAACGCATTTTATTTTTTATAGACGACCATGAGTACGTAACGTTTGATTTAAACGCAAATGAGCGGCGTAAGCATGTGATCTTTTATGAGGTGACTAAATTTGGCCAAGATCATAGCCATAACGAACCAGAAGGGCGGCGTCGGGAAGACGACCACGACGGTCAACCTGGGTGCTTGCCTGGCGACACTCGGCAAGAAGGTGCTGTTGGTCGATATCGATCCGCAGGGCAACACGACCAGCGGCATCGGGATCAACAAGGCGGATGTGCATTATTGCATCTATGATGTGCTGATCAATGATATTCATCCCA
>Ga0310836_100872_pt1 | contig 20271 bp, 19 predicted proteins | sample SM_ome_4_FD_201310 | JGI IMG/M metagenome (GOLD analysis project Ga0310836, IMG submission 201310) | Sorghum-adapted microbial communities enriched on stacked mutant (SM) sorghum from Joint BioEnergy Institute, Emeryville, California... ... | reverse complement strand
CAGGGTCACCGTCAACCTTATACGAAGGTTGTTATCGACGCCATCAATGCATAATGATTACGGTGCAAGTAAAGAGGCGCTCTGACGGGACGATCGAGAAGATTACGATCAGTGGACATGCCGGATCGGCTGATTATGGCCGGGATCTGGTGTGTGCCGCGGTGTCTGCCATCTCGCTAGGGACCGTTAACGCCGTTGAATTGTTATTGAACGTCGGGCTGCCGGCCAGACAGGGCGACAGCGGGTTTCTCGAAGTGAAAGTACCGGACGATTATGCGCCGGAGCTTGCGGAGAAAGTGCAGTTACTGCTCGAAGGCATGATTGCCTCGCTGTATTCGGTAGCCGTAAGTCATGACAAGTATGTTCGGATTGCCGACAAATTGAAATATTGAGGAGGTGGCACTCATGTTAAGAATGGACCTTCAATTCTTCGCCTCGAAAAAAGGGGTAGGTAGCACGAAGAACGGCCGCGACTCCATCTCGAAGCGTCTTGGCGCGAAACGTGGAGATGGCCAATTCGTAAAAGCGGGTAATATCCTGTACCGTCAACGCGGTACGAAGATCTATCCGGGTGCAAACGTAGGCCGTGGTGGCGACGACACATTGTTCGCGCTGTCTGACGGTATCGTACGCTTCAAGCGTCTGGGCCGCGACCGCAAACAAGTGGTTGTTGAACCGGTAGCAAGCAAAGCTTAATACGTGAGCGAATAAAAAGACCGTTGACGCCAGTCAATGGTCTTTTTTCTCTTTTCTCTTTTGCTTTTCGTTTTTTTGTCTATGGGTTTGTGCACACTAAGGCAAAAACCAAAGGAGTGTTTGCCTGTGTTTCGCAAAAACGGAGCCGATACGCTGATTGATTTGCTGATTGAGTGGGGCGTGGACCATGTGTATGGAATGCCTGGTGATTCGATAAACGCTATCATTGAGGCGCTGCGCAAGAGGAAAGATAAAATTCGCTTTATCCAGGTACGGCATGAAGAAGCCGGGGCTCTGGCGGCCGCGGCGTATGCTAAATTGACTGGAAAACTCGGTGTCTGTCTCGGTGTGGCGGGTCCTGGCGCCATTCATTTGCTGAACGGATTGTATGACGCCAAACTGGATCATGCGCCCGTACTGGCGATTGCCGGGCAGGTCGATACGGCAGTAATGGGGCTTGATTATTTTCAAGAAGTGAATCTAAGCCGCTTGTTTGATGATGTGGCGGTGTATAATCAGATGGTTGTTTCACCTGTACAGTTGCCCGCTGTGGTTAATCAAGCAATTCGTACGGCATATGCCGAGAAGGGTGTCGCGGTACTGGCGTTTCCCGGCAACGTGACGAATATGGAGATGAACAAGGGTACGTCCTATACCTCTCCCCAGATAGCAAGGGGAAAGGTACAGCCGCTGGATCACGATATGGATGCGATCTGTGCCGCACTGAATCAAATGGATAAAAATATTGTTATTTTAGCTGGTAAAGGTGCACGGGGAGCAAGAGAGGAACTGCTTACCCTTGCCGAAAAGCTCGGCGCTCCCATCGTACTTACGCTTCCGGCTAAAGGCGTCATTCCGGACAGGCATCCGTACTGCCTGGGCGGTCTTGGACTGCTTGGCACAAGGGCGGCATACACCGCGATGCAGGAGGCGGATATTTTGTTTATGATTGGCACTTCCTATCCGTTTACCGTCTATCTCCCGGAGCGTGCGTTTACGATTCAATTGGACGTGGATGCACGGCAAATCGGCAAACGATATGCGGTGGATGTCGGGATTGTCGGCGAAGCGAAATCGACGCTTGCACTGCTGAATGAGCGCGTGGCATACCATGAGAGCCGCGAGTTTCTGGCGCGCTGCAAAGCGAATATGGATAAATGGTGGGATAAAATGGAAAGTCTGGAAGAGGCAGAGCATCCGAAGATTCTTCCGGAATATGTGGCGCGGGCGATGGAGGAGATGGCGGAGGAGAATGCTGTGCTGTCGTGCGATGTCGGCAATGTTACCGTTTGGGCCGCACGGCATTTTCGCTGCACCAACCAGCACTTTATTCTATCCAGCTGGCTGGCTACGCTTGGCTGCGGTATGCCAGGTGCCATTGCAGCGCAAATCGCCTATCCCGAGCGGCAGGTGTTTGCCTTATGCGGTGACGGCGGTTTTGGTATGATGATGGCCGATTTCGTCACCGCGGTCAAGTATGATTTGCCCATCATCGTCGTCGTATTCAATAACCAGAAAATCGCCATGATTAAGTTTGAACAAGAAGTGCTCGGCAATCTTGAATATGGTACCGGTCTGCATAATCCAAACTTCGCTGCCTATGCAGAAGCGTGCGGTGCGATGGGATTGCGCGTCGAGAGGAAGGAAGATGTGCTTCCGGCATTGCGCAAAGCCGCAGCCGCCAAGCGTCCCTGCATTATCGATGTGCTAGTGGAAGCCGATGAGCTGCCGCAGCCTCCGAATGTAATGGTGGAGCAGGCGATCGGATACGCCAAGCATCTGGCGAAAGAGCTGCTGGAGGAAGGAAAAGTCTCGCTTCCGCCCATTCTTCGTTTATAGAAAAGCAAATGTTTTTCTTTGCACCGCTCGTGCCACGCCGCTGGCCGAATATGGTAAAATGATGAGAGAAGCCATAATAAAGGGAGCGAAGCCGTATGAAGGAGTTAATCGAAGTTATTAATCACCAACGGCACGACTGGCTTAACCATATTCAGGTTCTGCTCGGGTACTTAAAGCTTGAGAAATACGACATGTGCGAGGAATACATACGCAAAATCATTACGGATGCCAATCGGGACACGTTGGTGTCCCGGCTGGAATATCCGCCGCTTGTCGCCTATTTATTGTCGTTTAACGCATTACATAATAACGTATGTATTGAGGTGGAAATTCCGGCTTCCTTCTCACTTCTATCGTTTGAAGAGGGGCCAAAGCTGGGAGATTTCATTCTTTCGGTGGTAAAGTTATACCAGCAGCACGCGCTCTATAATAACGGAGAAAGCAATACGTTTCTTCTTACGTTGCATCGCGAAGAAGGAATGCTACGGATGGTGGCTGATTTTGCCGGCGAGCTGGACGCTCGGGAAATCGAGCCTAAGCTTATGCAGGCAAAAGTCCAGGCGGAAGAGTGGGGGGGCAAGGTGCTGCTCGCACCTCATACGGCTTCGGAGTCGGTACTGGAATGTCTGTTTCCTCTATAAAACAGTATGGCCGTCCCTGCTGCAAGCTCTGACATGAAAACAGAAAGTAGGCATGGCTGTTCAGCCGCAACCCCGACATGAAAATCATGGGAAGGGCGGCTGACTTTTGTGGTGCGAAGGAAAAGAGAGGAAAGAATGAGGAGAGGATTTTAATGTAGAAAAAGGCGAACGCCTTTTTCTTCCCTGGATCTCATTTCCTCTTTCTCTCCTTCTTTCCTCACAATTTTCACAGAAAAAGGTGGAATTTATATGTTTGTAGATAGTGTACGAGTATACGTGAAAGGCGGCGACGGAGGAAATGGGATGGTTGCCTTCCGCAGGGAAAAATACGTGGCAGCCGGAGGTCCTGCCGGCGGTGACGGCGGCCGTGGCGGGAATGTGGTGTTTGTGGTGGATGAAGGTTTGCGTACGCTCGTCGATTTCCGCTATAAGCGCCACTTCAAGGCAGCGCGCGGCGAGAACGGCCGGACGAAGGGACAACACGGTGCAGGAGCGGAAGATTTAGTCGTACGGGTTCCTCCGGGGACGACCGTAATTGATGATGATACGCAGCAGGTTATTGCCGATCTGGTAGTGAACGGACAGCGCGCGGTTATCGCAAGAGGCGGCCGTGGCGGCCGCGGTAACATCCGGTTTGCGACACCGGCCAATCCGGCACCGGAGATTGCGGAGAATGGCGAGCCGGGTCAGGAGCGTTACGTACGTCTGGAACTGAAAGTACTGGCGGACGTCGGCCTGGTGGGATTCCCGAGCGTCGGAAAATCGACTCTGCTTTCCGTCGTCTCGGCAGCCCGTCCGAAAATCGCCGAATATCATTTTACGACGATAACGCCGAATCTGGGCGTAGTAGATGTAGACGAAGAACGGAGTTTCGTTATGGCAGATCTGCCCGGATTGATTGAAGGGGCACATGAAGGTGTAGGTCTGGGCCATCAATTTCTGCGGCATGTGGAGCGGACACGCGTCATCATCCATGTGATTGACATGGCCGGTTCTGAAGGGCGTGATCCGTATGATGATTATGTACAGATTAATGAAGAATTGAAGCTGTACAATAAGAAGCTGGAGGAACGTCCCCAGGTGGTTGCGGCGAACAAGATGGACATTCCCGGTGCGGAGGAAAATCTGGCTGAGTTCCGTAAAAAGGTTGGAGAAGACGTGCCGGTTTTTCCAATTTCCGCGGCAACAAAGCAGGGCGTAAGGGAACTTTTGTATAAAGTAGCGGAAATGCTCGAAGAAATTCCGGATGTGCCGCTGGTAGAAGATGTGGCCGACGAGGAGACGACCGTATTGTATAAGGCGGAGCCGGAAGAGGATGCGTTCACGGTACGCCGTGAGAACGAAACCTTCGTTGTCGAAGGCGAGAAGCTGGAGAAGCTTGTTAAGATGACAAACTTGAACAGTCACGACTCTATTCAGCGTTTTGCGCGCATCATGCGGAGCATGGGCGTGGACGATGCCCTGCGTAAAAAAGGGGCCGAGAACGGCGACATCGTACGCATCGGCAAGTTCGAGTTCGAGTTTGTGGACTAGAGCTTTTCTTGCTTCGAATCACGAAAGAATGTCGATTGTAGCCTAATTGTTTGACCCGCCGACCGCCAGCAGCATCGGACATGCCTTCCGCGAATACCGTAATGCCTCTGAATAGGAAATGGACATGGACATAAATTAGGAGTAAAGCGAGCCACCCGGATTAATCGGGAGGCTCGTTTTATTTATATAAACACGAAAGATTTCCTGAACATCTTCAGTAGTATAAGATGAATACGGAAACGGGAAATACAAGTTTGCTCCGGAGCGTCCGTTTCATGGGAGGTTGCACAATGGATGAAGATCAAGAATGGGTGGCCCAGGTACTTAGCGGGAGCAAAGACGCCTACGCCCACCTGGTAAATAAATATAAAACCCGAGTCTACGGACTTCTTATAGGGATGGGCGCATCGCCGCAGGATGCGCAGGATTTGGCTCAGGAAAGTTTCATTAAAGCGTATCGTTATCTGGCAAGCTATAATCCGGAGAAGCAATTCTCCTCATGGCTCTACAAGATTGCGGCCAATAGCTACCTCGATGTCTGGCGCAAACAGAAGCGCGAGAGGATGGATGCACAGGAAGAAGAGTATGTCGACTGGACAAGCCCCGAACAGGTCTACCTGCACAAAGAGCGGGCGCATGAACTTAGGGCTCATATCGCACGGCTGCCGGAAAAATATCGGCTCGTACTCGTACTGCGATACATCGATGATTTAAGCTATAAAGAGATTGCGGAAGTGCTTGAACTTCCGCTGCCGACGGTACAGACGCACCTGCATCGGGCAAAGAAGAAACTGCGTGCCGCACTGCAGTACACAAAGACGGGAGGGGACCTGAATGAAATGTACGGAATATGAACAAATGAGCCGTCATGTCGAGGGCGAGACCGCAGGGCGGGAGAAGATGGCAATGGATACGCATCTATTGAATTGCCCGGCGTGCCGCAACCTGTATGAAGAGTGTCAGGCAGAGAGAGAAGCATTAAGAGCCGCGTTACGTGCGCCCGCGCTTCCCGGATCATTTACTGAGGATATTATGGCACAGCTGAAACCGTACGCTGTGGTGCCAGAGGAACCACAAGCGCCGGAGCCGGTGCGGAAGGCTGGAAAAAGAAAATGGAAGAGATGGGCATATGCCGCGGCGGGAACATTGCTTGCGGTCTCGGTGGCCGCGTCCGTCTCCCCGTCTTTTGCCTCTTACTTGACGCAATCCATCTTCAACCGCAATAATCAGATGATTGACCTGGGCCTGCAAATGGCGGGCGAGAAGGGATTTGTCCAGCAGGGGAATTATTACGTGACCGACAACGGAATAACGCTTCGGGTACTGGATGTGGTGGCGGACCCGACGCGCATCGCGCTTTCCTATGTACTTGAAAAAGAAGGCGGCGGCCATCTTGATCCTGATTTTGATCCAAGGTTTAGAGAAGAGGCAGGGAACCGTGTCTACCTTACTGATACAAAAGGCAATAAATTGGCAGACATGTCAAGCTGGGGACGCAATGATCCGTATGGAATCATCGGTTTTCAACTGGAGAACAACATTCCGGAAAAAGCCGTCGTACATTTTGAGCTTTCGCGCGTAGGGGGATTCGCGGGCATTGGAGCCAAAGAAGGACGGTGGGAGCTGCAGGTTCCCGTAGACATGAAGAAAGGGCTGGAGGCTACGCGCAGCACGGCGGTTAATCTGCAGCATACAACCGGGCAGGGAGTAAGTATTAACATTAAGACCCTGCTGTTCGCTCCTACCAAAAGCCAGTTGGAATTTGAGACAAGCATAACAGGAAGCGCAAAGAAAAAACTGCAGGAATTGGTTGAACGCGAAAGCCGGCTCGGGATTGCGGAAGAAGGAGCCGATGCTTACAGGGATTACACCTATGGCATTAGTTATCGTCTGCTTGATGAAAAGGGACGCGTGGTTGCGGGAAAATCGGGTCCGGTTCTGCCATCGGGCGAGCGGGAGAGGAACCCGATTGATTCATCGGGAGTGCATAAACCGTTCGGCCGCACGGTATGGAAGGACGGATTTGTACCGCTCGGAGAAGCGAAACGGTTGACATTCGTGCTAGATGCGGTCGATATGGAAGAACCTTCAGATTTTTCCCTTTCCTTTACTCCTGATAATCTGAAGAAAAGTCCTGTCACAGGACAATATCAGGGCAGTACGATTAAAATAAAGAGTTTCGTCGTAAAGCGGGACTGGGATATAAAGAAGCGCCCGCCGTTCTTTGAAGATGAGTCGCATGCGATTATTGAACTGGAGGGTGTCCATCCCCAAAATACCGGCACATTCACCCATTGGGTGGTTACCGACGAGAACGGCAGGACGTATAAAGCGATGGTATCAGGGGGCGAGGAAGATCCGGATGCATCGGGCAATCGCAAGTTCACAAGTACGCTGCGAGTCTATGGCTTGAAACACGAACCGAAGAAGTTAACCCTGTCACTAACCCGCATTATGAAGCGGCATACGGATGTGGATTGGAAGGTCGACATCCCGGTTTCAAGGTAAAGAAGCAGAGGGTCCGATATGGACTCTCTGTTTTTCTTATGGGATAGGAAAGTATATTTTGCTTTACAGTGATAAAGTGAAATATACTTTCCCTCCATTCGTAAGCGAGAAAAAACATTTTAAAAATAAACGAATATCTCTTGTATAATAAAAAGAAACGAAGTATAATGTCCACTATACATAAACATTTGTTTTTTCCGGGAGGACGTATGAAAAAACAAGAGGAGCTGTTCTACTTAATTCGGGCCGATATTTTGCCAGAATCCATCAGCAAAACGATCGAGGCCAAGAAGCTGCTCGACTCCGGGGAGGTAGAGACGGTGAACGAAGCAGTGGAGAGGGTGGGACTCAGCCGAAGCGCCTATTATAAATACAAGGACAGCATCTTTCCGTTTAATTCCATGACGCGCGAAGTTATCATTACCGTATCGCTCAATCTTGAGCATCGGGCGGGCATTCTGTCCCAGGTGCTGAAATTCGTGGCGGAGCGGGGCGGAAATATTTTAACCATTAACCAGACGATTCCGCTGCAGGGCATGGCGAATGTAGCTCTGTCGATTGATACGGGGCAGTTGAGCCTGTCTACAACCGACTTTCTTGATGAGCTAAACGCGCTTGAGGGCGTGAAACGGGCAGTTATCGTCGGCAGAGGGTAATATACAATCGTTCGTTTGTTTTATTTATGAACAAAAAATGACCATGGCATCTCAGCCGCAACCCCGATATGAAAATGATGGGAAGAGCGGCTGACTTTAGTGGTACGAAGGAAAAGAGAGAAGAGAACGAGAGGATGATTTCAATGAGGAAAAAGGCGAAGGCCTTTTTTCCTGGATCTTTTTTCCTCTTCTCCTCTTTCTTTTCTCATGATTTTTACAGAAAAACAAACAAATTTCTGAGGAGAGATGAGGATGCAAAAAAATACGGTAAAAGTAGGACTGATGGGCCTTGGAACTGTCGGCACGGGCGTCGTGCGTATCGTACAAGGACACCAGGAGGATTTACAGAAGCAAACAGGGCTTTCCATCGAAATTGCGAAAGTGCTTGTTCAGGACGTAGAGAAAACGCGCAGCTTAACGCTCGATAGAAATATGATTACGACCGATGCGGCAGAGTTGTTCAGCAATCCTGACATTGACGTCATTGTCGAAGTCATCGGCGGGATTCACCCGGCGAAAGAGTACATTCTTAATGCGCTCGAAAACGGCAAACACATTGTCACGGCCAATAAAGACTTAATGGCGCTGCATGGCGCAGAAATTCTGTCCAAAGCGCAGGAAAAAGGCTGCGATGTATTCTACGAGGCGAGCGTGGCCGGCGGCATTCCGATTCTGCGTGCGCTGGTAGAAGGATTTTCGTCCGACCGCATTACCAAGATGATGGGGATCGTGAACGGTACGACCAACTACATTATGACCAAGATGAGCCAGGAAGGCGCCGACTATGCGGAAGTGCTGAAAGAAGCACAGGCGCTTGGTTACGCGGAGTCCGACCCGACGGCTGATGTGGAGGGCCATGACGCGGCGCGCAAAATGGCCATTCTGAGCACGCTCGGCTTCCATGTAGACATGAGTCTTGAAGATGTGGATTGCCAGGGGATTTCAAAGGTAAGCGCGGAGGATATTTCCTACGCGAAAAAGCTTGGCTACGAGATTAAATTGCTTGGTATCGCACAGCGTGACGACGAGCTGATCGAAGTGAGCGTGCAGCCGACGCTTGTGCACCATACGCACCCGCTGGCTTCCGTAAACGGGGTATTTAACGCGATTTATGTACACGGCGAAGCCGTGGGCGAGACGATGTTCTACGGACCGGGCGCGGGTGAGCTGCCAACGGCGACCGCAGTCGTATCGGACCTTGTAACTGTCGTGAAAAATATGAAGCTCGGTGTAAACGGGCGCGGCAGCGTCGCACCGTACCGCGAGAAACAGCTTAAAACAGACGATCAGATTGTCTCGAAATATTTCCTGCGTCTCATTGTGGATGACAAACGCGGGGTGCTTGCGCAAATCACTCGCATTCTTGCCGATCATGATGTAAGCTTAGAACAAGTCCTGCAGCAGCCGTACAACGGAGGTAAACAGTCGGAAATCATTCTGATTACGCACCATGCATCACGCAGAAACATTTTTGAAGTCCGCAAGCAGTTTGAAGAACTTACAAGCATCTCTGAAGTGAAGAGTCTGTATCGTGTAGAAGGTGGGGAGGAGAAATAATGGCTGGCATTATCGAACGCTACGCAAAACATTTACCGGTGACAGAGAAAACACCCCGGCTGACATTGCATGAGGGAAATACACCGCTTATTTTTGCACCGAAATTATCAGAAGAATTGGATTTGGAGGTTTATTTCAAATATGAGGGGCTGAATCCGACCGGATCATTTAAGGATAGAGGCATGGTGATGGCGGTAGCGAAAGCTGTGGAAGAAGGAAGTCATACGATTATGTGCGCCTCGACCGGAAACACGTCCGCAGCGGCTGCGGCTTATGCGGCCCGCGCTAACCTGCGCTGTATCGTGTTAATTCCGAACAACAACATCGCGCTTGGCAAGCTGGCGCAGGCCATGATTTACGGGGCGGAGATTATCGCGATCGAAGGAAACTTCGACCAGGCGCTAAAAATTGTACGCGATATCTGCGAGAAGCACCCGATTACGCTGGTGAACTCGGTTAACCCGTACCGTCTGGAAGGCCAGAAAACGGCTGCGTTTGAAATCTGTGATACGCTTGGGAAAGCACCGGATGTTCTCGCCATTCCGGTAGGAAACGCAGGAAACATTTCTGCATACTGGAAAGGATTTAAAGAATACTATGAAGCAGGAGTCGTGGACAGTAAACCGCGCATGTTCGGATTTGAAGCGGAAGGAGCGGCGGCTCTTGTAAAAGGGGAACCGATTGAACAACCGGAGACGCTTGCGACAGCCATCCGCATCGGTAACCCGGCCAGCTGGGATCTAGCGTTGACCGCCCGGGACGAATCAAACGGGCACATTGATTACGTAACGGATGAAGAGATTGTGGAAGCGTACCGGAAACTCGCGTCCATGGAAGGAATCTTCGCAGAGCCGGCATCGGCGGCATCGCTTGCCGGACTGATGAAGATGCGTAAGCTGGGCCGCATTCCGGCCGGACAGCAGGTCGTATGCGTGCTGACAGGCAACGGTCTGAAAGACCCGAACATTGCTCTGAAGTCTGTCGGCGTAGATCCGGTCGTAGTGGAAAGCACGGAAGAAGCGGTGCTTGGCATTATTACCCAGGGAGCGGGTGTGTAAGGTGCAGAACGGAAAGGTAAAAGTGAAAGTACCGGCCAGTACGGCCAACCTCGGGCCGGGCTTCGATACCATCGGCATGGCTTTTCAACTTTATACGACCATCACGCTGGAAGTGGCGGACACGACAGTCGTCCGCCTGCATGGCCCGAACCTTTCCGGCCTTCCCACGGATAAGAGCAACCTGATTTACCAGATTGCGGCCCGTGTATTTGAAAAAGCCGGGCTTGCGGTACCGGAGATCATCATCGATGTAACCTCAGATATTCCGTTGACAAGAGGATTGGGCAGCAGCGCTTCCGCGATTGTCGGGGCACTGGTCGCCGCAAATGAGCTGGCAGGCAAGCCATTTACAACGGATGAGCTGTACTATATGGCTACGGAGGAAGAAGGGCATCCGGACAATGTCGGTGCTTCCTTCTTCGGAGGTGTCATTGTGGCGCTGATGGAGAAAGACCACGTACCTTATGTGCGTTTTCCGGTACCTGAGCATCTCGAAGCGATTGCCGTCATTCCGGAGTTTATGCTGTCGACGGAGAAAGCCCGGGACGTGCTGCCGTCTATGTACAGCCGCCAGGATGTGGTATATACGGCGAGCCATACCGGCGTGCTGGTAGGGGCGCTTGCGACGGGCAATTTGTCACTGCTTCGCACGGCGATGAAAGACGTCTTTCATCAACCGTACCGCGTCCCCCTTGTGCCGGGGTTGGATACAATCCTTGCGGAAGCACACGAGCACGGAGCGGTGGGCGCAGCATTGTCCGGTGCGGGACCGACCATTATCGCTCTGGTCGACAAGCGGAAGCCGACTGACGCGCTTCAGGCATTTATGGTGGGAACACTGGCTGAATACGGCATTGGCTGTACGATCATGCGCCTTGTCCCTGACGAAACCGGCGTGCAGGTAGAGCACTTCTTTTCCGGCGTGACTGAACAAAGGAGCTAACAAGTATGGAGAGAACGTTTGCATTTTTAGGCCCGCGCGGCACAAATACAGAAGAAGCGGCGCGTCTGATTTTCCGGGAGGAAGACGACGTATTTCGCCCGTACCGTACTATTCCGGATTGCCTGGAAGCGGCGGCGGACGGCAAGGTGAATTATGCGGTTGTTCCCTGGGAGAATTCGTTGGAGGGATCTGTCAACCTGACGCTCGATTGGATCATCCATAAAATTAATCTGCCTATCTTAAGTGAATTGATCATTCCGATCTCACACCAGTTGTCCTGTGCAAAGCGCGAGCATCCGCTTGCGCTTTCGGACGTTACGAAAGTATTGTCCCATCCGCAGGCCATCGCGCAGTGCCATAACTATCTGCGCGATTACTTGCCGCATGCTGAGATCGAATATGTCAGCAGCACGGCGGAAGCGGCACGCCTTGTCAGCGAGCATCCGGAAGAGCCGTGGGTGGCTATTTCGGCGATGCAGGCGGTGCATTCGTACCCGGTTATGCTGCTGGCTGAAAATATTGAAGACACGGAAAACAATTTCACCCGGTTTATCGTACTGGGAGAGAAGCCCTTGGTACTGCCGGATTCGGAGAAGCACAAGACGACGATTCTCGTTACGATGCCTTCCGATTTCCCCGGTGCGCTGCACCAGGTGCTCTCCGCGTTTGCATGGCGGCGTATCAACCTGTCGCGCATTGAATCCAGGCCAACGAAAACCGGTCTTGGCAACTACCATTTTGTGATTGATATTGAACAGAAGATGGATGACGTGCTGCTTCCGGGCGCATTTGCTGAGATGGAAGCGCTTGGCTGCCAGGTACGCTTCCTTGGCACATATCCAGTATTTATCAAACAGCGTAATGGTGCTGAATTATCCCTTCGCTCATAAAAAATAGAATACAGCTATGTAAGAAAAAAGAAACGGAGGAAATAACATCCTCCGTTTTTCCAATTGCTTATTGAATTTTCGCCATTTCTTCTTCATCGATGTCAAAGTTTGCGTATACGTCCTGTACATCGTCGTTGCTTTCAAGCATTTCCATAAGCTTCAGCATTTTCAATGCATCATCGCCGGTCAATTTAATTGTATTCTGCGGAATCATTGAAATTTCGGCCGTATCCAGTTCGTAACCCGCTTCTTCGAGCGCGGTGCGTACCGTTTCAAAATCTTCCGGCGAGCTCTTAATCTCAAAGCTTTCCTCGGATGCCTCAAAATCTTCCGCTCCGGCATCCAGTGCCGCCATCATAACAGAGTCTTCGTCCAGGTCGGTATCTTCGCGGCTGATTTCGATCAGACCTTTGCGGTCAAACATGAAACTGACGCAGCCGGATTCACCCAGATTGCCGCCGTTCTTTGTGAAAATGTGACGTATATCGGCTGCCGTGCGGTTCCGGTTATCCGTCAGGGCCTCTACCATTACGGCCACACCACCCGGTCCGTATCCTTCATAAATAATCTCTTCGTATGTGACACCGTCCAACTGTCCGGTTGCTTTCTTAAGTGTACGTTCGATATTATCATTCGGAATATTGGCTTCTTTTGCTTTCGCAATTGCAGTTTTCAGGCGTGAGTTCGTATTCGGGTCCGCTCCGCCTGACCGCGCAGCTTGATAGATTTCTTTCGAGATTTTCGTAAAAAGCTTCGCCTTCGCCGCATCCTGGCGACCTTTACGATGCTGAATGTTTTTCCACTTGGAATGACCCGCCATGCATCAAACCCTCTTTCTCTCGTATTCCGTGCGCGTCCGGCGCACTGCACAAAAATCCAACTCTCAGTGTAGCACAAGAAAAAGAAAAGAGCAAAGCGGCTTTTAGCAAAATCTCACGTATAAATGAAATGTTCATACCCCGCGAAGAAGCGTTCCCTGCGCCGCCAGTTTTTCATAATGATTGCCAGATAGTACTCAACACGGCTGGCCTGAAAGTTCTTGCGCTTTTCGAATACGCCGGTCACTTCGCGCATGTAATTATCGGGAAAGCGCAGCAGAAGAAAGATAAGTGCCACCTGCGCATCCGATAAAGGGCGAATCTGCCGGTATGCCTCGATCGCTTCGTTAAATATCGATAAGTCCCATTCCTGCAGGACAAGCGCACGGTTGATGAGCTGGATAATGTCGACCAACGGTGTGTCATAGGCGGCCGTATCCAAATCGATAATGGAGCTGCGGATGCCGCTCAGCAGAAAGTTATGGCTGGCCAGATCTTTGTGTGCAACGTGCTGTTGATAAAATGAATTCGCATATTCGACGGCAAGCGCAGATTTTCTGGCAATATCAAGTACATATTCAGCCTCCTGAAGGATAGAGGGAGCACCGTTTTGTATAAGATTCGTCAGGCGATTTTGTCTGACACTTCCATTTTGGATTTGGTTATAAATTTGAACAAAACTTTCATATCGCTTTTCCCATTTAACAAGTAAGGGTACACCTTCTTCCGGTGGCGGACCTCCCGGAATATGCATGCTGTGCAGATGAAATTCTGCCAGTTTTCGCAGTGAATGTAAAATATCCATTCTATGAAAATAGCTTCCTTCTCTGCCGGGTATTCGCTCCATAGCCGTCACGTAGCTATTCTTCCACTTAAAAACCGGGACGTTCTGGATGGTCGGAATGTAGCGGACGACATCATGGAAGCCGCGCTGGTGCAGCGTTTGAGAGAGATAGGTGACCCAGGCCGCTTTTTTAAATTCGGTATAGCCTTTTATAACCCAGCTGCCGCGATTTGTATCGCAGAGCCAGACGGTACGTTTCGGCCTTATGCGCGTGACGCGGCAATGGTACATTTTTTCGATTGCGGCGGCTAATTCTTGGCTCATAAGCCTCCTCCTGTCATAAATACATAGAAAACGACCATGGCGTCTCAGCCGCGACCCCGATAGGAAAATCGAGGGAAGGGCGGCTGACGTTTGTGGAAGGGAAAAGAGAGAAAAGAACGAGAATACGATTTCAATGGAGAAAAAGGCGAATGCCTTTTTCTTCATCAGATCTTCTTTCCTCTTTCCCTCTTTCTTTTTTCCTTATTTTCATATGAAAAAGGCGGGCTCTTATCTGAGCCCGCCCGGACGGTTAGCAATGCGACGAGCTGGAAGCGGAACTGCTGTCCTGGCAGCCGCAGCTGTCTTTGTAGATTTGTGTTGGCATTGTCATCTGCGGATAGCAACCATACGGGGCATAGGCAGACCCGTAGGACGGCGCCATTATATGCGGATGTGCCGGCATCATGGGCGAATATGTGTACGGATTCATAATATTCGCCGTAGCGGACGGATATCCTCCTGGCATTCGGCAAGCTCCGCAGCCCGTTCCTATATGACCGTGTCCACCATATGGCATGATTGATTGCATTGTTGGCAGTTGAGCAGACGGCATCATGGGTGCTTCTTCATAGTGGGGAGAGGACGAGTCGTCTTGCACCGTATCTTTTTTTGTCGGTATTTGTTCATTGGACATCATAGGGAGCTGTTCATTCGGCATCGGCTGCGTGGCGGGCAGTTGAACATTCGGCATCATAGGAAACGGTTCATTCGGCATTGGCTGTATGGCGGGCAGTTGAACATTCGGCATCATAGGAAACGGTTCATTCGGCATTATGGGTTGCATGGCGGGCAGTTGAACATTCGGCATCATGGGAAACGGTTCATTCGGCATTATGGGTTGCATGGCGGGCAGTTGAACATTCGGCATCATGGGAAACGGTTCATTCGGCATTATGGGCTGCATGGCGGGCAGTTGAACATTCGGCATTATGGGAAACGGTTCATTCGGCATCATAGGTTGTATAGCCGGCAGTTGCGCGTATGGCATCATATGAGGCATTTCCATAGATGACGAGCAGGAACTGCTTTCCTTGTGATGCTCATACGGCGCATACATTGGCATAGGTGGACAATACCCTATCATGGGCATTTGCGGCACCATAGGCATGATCGGCATGGGCTGCGGAGGCGGTATGACCTGTACGGGCATTGTTGGCTCTTCTTTTGGCGGTGCCATCGGTTTCATTTCCGGTATGGGTTGCGGTGTAATCTGCACAGGCGCTGTCGGTTTCATTTCAGGCATCGGTACTGGGCTTGGCATCGGAGCCGGCATCGGCTTTTCTTTTTTGGGTGCTTCTTTCACCGGCGATTCCTTAGTCGGCATCGTCGGCATTTGGATGTTGATGTCCATCTCCATCATGCTTATTTCAGGGTTTTCCGGTTGGGGCTTCGTTGTCGGCTGCTCCGTCACCGCCGGTTGTTCTTTCACCGGTTTTTCCTTTATTGGCGCTTCTTTTACCGGCAATTCTTTCACTTGCATTTCTTTCACGGTCATATTGTTTTTTAGCGGCACTTCGGTCGTTGGGACTTTCACTTTCATGCCAGGAGAAATTTTATCCGGATTTTTGATATGTGTATTAACCTTTTTCAGTGTCTCAAAGTCCAGGTTGTATTTCTGCGCAATTTTCCACAAGGTGTCTCCTTTTTTTACGATGTGGATTTTCATGTCATCGACCATCCTTTCTGTGAAAATTACCTTACATCATATGCATGGGTGGGCGATTTGCTACGGTAGGCAGATATCATGTATAAAATTTCTTTGAGCGGGGAAAGATGGGGAATAAAAATTTCATTCAGGCAAAGAAGGGATGCGTATGATTCGAAAGCCGCTTCCAAAGCACTGGAGAACACTATTGGCTTTATCGCTCTTATTCATCGTGGTAATAAGCGGGGGAACATGGTATTTATACTCCGCCATCGAGAAATTAAAAGGAAATGAGGCTGTAGCGCAAACAGTCGATCTGGTATTAAAGCGGGAGTATATATGCGGAGAGACGGAAGAAGAGACGAAACGGGAGACCGTAGCGTCTGTGGATGAACTGCTCAGACGTTATCAAGGTTGGACGTTTGTCTCACGCAACCGCAATGTATATACATTTGAGAAAAAAATTAACGATCTATCGCCGCATTGCAAAGAAAATGCATATTTTGGTCTCGGAGCGGACGGAGAGCTGACTTTGTTTGACGGTCTGCCTGAGAAAGGGCAGGTAATCCAGACCTTTTTTCGACTGGATACAAAGAAGCTAGAATCCAGTCTGCCGCCGGAGGAGCTGCAGTTGCTGCGTAAAGGCATCCATATTACGGATGCGGCCGAATACAATTCGATTATTTCTACTTATAGCGAATTCTCAAACGAAGAGAAAGAAGCGGCCGTACAGCTTAAATAGCGAGAAAAAAGACGGAGCGGAAAAGCCGCTCCGTCTTTTAATTCGTAAAAGCAGAAAAAACCGTGAGTTTTTCTTCTTATTTTTCCAGTTCGCTGTGCTTACGCGAGTATAAGAAGTATACAACTAATCCGATAGCCAGCCAGATGACAAATGCAGTCCACGTTTCAGGCGGCAAGTTAATCATCAGGTAACCGCAGGTTAAAATAGAAAGCACAGGTATTAGCGGTACAGCCGGTACGCGGAAAGCGCGCGGCAGCTCCGGATGGGTTCGCCGCAGTACGATGACGGCGACCGATACGAGCACGAACGCCGACAGGGTTCCCATATTGACCAGATGAGCAAGAGTGCCGAGGTCGATAAAGGCTGCAATCAGCGCCGCAATGAATCCGGTTGTCCATGTATTCACATACGGTGTTTTGAATGTCGGGTGTACCTTTGAGAAAAACGTCGGAAGCAATCCGTCACGGCTCATTGCAAAGGAGACGCGAATTTGGCCGTAGAGCATAACGATGAGAACGGTCGTCATCCCGGTAATGGCACCGAGCGAAATCAAGCCGGCGAACGCATCTTTTTGAATGTAAGTCAGTGCGAACGCTACAGGATGATTTACATTAAGCTGATTGTACGGCACAATACCTGTTAGAATGGCCGAAACTGCAATGTACAGGATGGTACATATAACCAGTGAGCCAATAATACCACGCGGCAAATCGCGCTGCGGATTGCGCACTTCTTCTGCTGCGGTAGATACTGCGTCGAATCCGATATAAGCGAAGAATACAGTGGCGGCACCGGCTACCACTCCGGAGAAGCCGAACGGCATGAACGGTGTCCAGTTCTCCGGCTTAACATACCATACACCAATGACGATGAATAGCAGAACGACCGCAATTTTGATTACTACCATAATATTGTTGACACGCGCACTTTCCCGGATGCCCCTGCCCAGCAGCCAGGTTACGATCATGATGATAATAAAGGCGGGCAGGTCCATAAATCCACCTTTGCCCGCTCCCGGCGCGGAGGCAAGCGCAGCGGGGATTGTAATTCCAAAACCTTGAAGCAGCGACTGAAAATAGCCTGACCAGCCGCTGGCAACAGCAGAGGTGGCCAGCAAGTATTCCAGTATCAAATCCCATCCGATCATCCAGGCGATAAGCTCACCCATCGTTGCATACGTATACGTGTAGACGCTCCCGGCAATTGGCACTGTAGAAGCAAATTCTGCATAGCATAAAGCGGCAAACGCACAGGCTAATCCGGAAAGAATGAACGAGATAACAAGAGCAGGGCCGGCGTGTTCTGCGGCAGCGACCCCCGTCAAAACGAAAATACCGGTTCCGATGATAGCACCGACACCCAGCATGGCCAGATCGAGTGCCCCGAGTGAACGCTTCAGCCCTGTTTCTTTACGCTGGCCAAGCATTGCATCGATTGGTTTTCTGCGAAATAGTTTATTCATATTGTCCTCCTCTGGTTGGTACATTGCGCTACTCATAAATTATTTATCTGTTATGTTATGAGTAATATAAAAATTATAACCGAAAGACAGTATACGAAAAGTTCAAACAAATATCAATACAACTTTTTTGAAATTTTAAAACAAAATCCTGGAATTGAAATGTATGTTCGTATTTCCTGATATGGTGTACAATAAAAGAATCGAGGTTTGTTGTAGGAGCAGGAGGAACTGGGAATGATTGATTTTATCGAAGGCCAGGTTGCCTATGTGGAAACCGATTGCGTCGTGGTCATGTCACATGGTGTTGGCTATCGTATTTTCTCGGGCAATCCGTTTCAATATCGTGAAGGGGAGCATGAAACAGTACGGATATATACACATCATTATGTACGTGAAGATGCCGTCCATCTGTACGGTTTTTCGACGCGGAACGAGCGGGATTTATTTCGCAAGCTGTTAGACGTATCAGGCATCGGGCCTAAGGGAGCGCTGGCGATGATTTCAGCCGGGACGCCCGAGCAGATTATTGCTGCCGTGACCCAGGAAAATATCGAATTTCTGACACGCTTCCCGGGTGTCGGCAAGAAGACCGCACAACGAATCATTCTGGATTTGAAAGACAAGCTTAAGGCGCTGCCTGTCCAGGAGAAGGCGGTGATTCAAGTGGAAGGAGAGCCGGAAGCTCTGCCAGGAAATCAACCGACGCTCTTCCATGCGTTCGAAGAGCCGAAGCAGGAGGCGATGGAGGCGCTCGGCGCGCTTGGCTATAGCCAGGCGGAAATCCAAAAAGTCATGAAAAAACTGGAGAAAGAGGGAGCCGATCTGGCTTCTACAGACAGGATTGTCAAACGAGCGTTGCAGTTATTTTTAACAACGTAAGGGGGGATAAATAGTGGAGGAAAGAATGATTTCCGCCCATGCGCATGACATGGAGGAATCCAATATGGAATTCAGCCTCAGACCCCGCTATCTGGCCGAATACATTGGCCAGAACCAGATTAAAGAGAACCTTAAGGTTTTCATCGAGGCGGCCAAGCTGCGCAGCGAAGCGCTTGATCATGTACTGCTGTACGGACCGCCCGGACTCGGAAAAACGACACTGTCCATGATTATCGCCAATGAGCTGGGCGTTAACCTGCGCACGACGTCCGGACCGGCAATTGAACGGCCTGGTGATCTGGCCGCGATTCTGACCGCGCTCTCGCCTGGCGATGTGTTGTTTATCGATGAAATTCACCGCCTGCCGCGCAGCGTAGAAGAGGTGCTGTATCCTGCAATGGAGGACTTTGCGCTTGATATCGTTATCGGCAAGGGACCGGGTGCCAAATCGGTGCGTCTCGATCTCCCGCCGTTTACGCTCGTTGGCGCAACGACCCGTGCAGGGATGTTGTCTGCGCCGCTAAGAGATCGTTTCGGTGTAGTGAGCCGACTTGAGTATTATACGACGGACGAGCTTGCCTATATTGTGATGCGGGCGGCTGAATTGTTCGATGTCGAGATTCGCGGTGAAGGGGCGGAAGAGATTGCGCGCCGTTCGCGCGGGACGCCGCGAATCGCGAACCGACTGTTGAAACGGGTGCGTGATTTCGCGCAGGTGCAGGGCAACGGTGTGATCACCGGAGAACTGGCGTGTGAAGCACTGGAGCGTATCCAGGTAGACCGGATGGGATTGGATGAGATTGATCACAAGCTGCTGCGCTCTATTATGGACACATTCGCCGGCGGGCCGGTTGGTCTTGATACACTGGCTGCGACCGTAAGTGAAGAAGCGGCGACCATCGAAGATGTATGTGAGCCATATCTCATGCAGATTGGCTTCTTGCAGCGAACACCGCGTGGGCGTGTAGTTACGCCGCACGCCTATCATTATTTCGGCAGGGAGGTGCCAGGCGTATGAATCCGGTAGCGAAAATGCTGGTTATCTTCGGCGTTATCCTCATCATTATCGGCCTCATCTGGCAGGTGGGAGGACGATTTCTGAACCTGGGACGTCTGCCGGGGGATATTGTCGTTGAAAAAGAGAATTTTCGATTTTATTTTCCGGTTATGACCAGTATCATTGTAAGCGTGGTTCTTTCTCTTCTGTTCTATCTGTTTCGTTTTTTCCGTTAAATGCAAAAAACCAGAGGAGATTTAAGGATGAAACAAGAGAAAGGTTTATTCGGGCAGCGTATA